>Ga0210395_10003551_pt1 | contig 11959 bp, 15 predicted proteins | sample IncBWH4OmetaG_FD_150861 | JGI IMG/M metagenome (GOLD analysis project Ga0210395, IMG submission 150861) | Forest soil microbial communities from Barre Woods Harvard Forest LTER site, Petersham, Massachusetts, United States - Inc-BW-H-4-O ...
GGTTTCTGGGGCGGTTGGTCAAGGGATCGCCCCGGAGTTTCTGGTGCGGCTTTGTCCTGGGCTTCTTTTCCGGAGTGCTCTGGGGTATGGTGGGGCTGGTCCTGTGGGACATCTACCACCAATGAGCCGCGCTGGTCTGGTCATTTTCATCGCCGCCGCCTCGGTCCTGACCGCGCTGGCCGCCCGCTATGTGACGGCGAGCTCACCGCCTCACGCTCTCTACCGGTGGGTACCGTGACGCTGACAGCCGGCCTTTCCGTATCCGCGCGTGTGTTCGTCTGGCTGGCGCTGATCGTTTTTATCGATTTCGTGAGACATTTTTTCGGCAGAGACGAAGACTCCTGACAGGACGGGGACCAGCAAGGCGACTACGTAACCACCCGTAGGACTAGAGCACAGCTCGAATGTGAACGCAGAGGGGCTGGCAGGTCGGGACGCGGCAAGCCCGACATACAACCGATATACAATCGCATTACACATGCGTAAATTTCAGGTCCGATGGTTCGTCGAAGACCCGCTGGCGAGATACCGGCGCGAATGCCGGGAGATCCGCTCTGACATCCCGGCCTATGGCGAACAGGCCTTTCTCAGTGCGTGGCAAAAGCATCAATTCGTGACAATGATCTACGATCCCCTGGACCCGGTAAACCGTGATCCGACCATTCGGGCCGCGCCATGCGCAGTTCATCCGGCGGCAGCCGGCGCACGACGCGCGAATTAACTTACTCGAAGGCTCCATCCGATCCGCCAAAACGATGGCGGTCAACGCCAAGCTGACGCGGCTGCTGCTCGACAAGTGGTGGCCGGGCGGCACCGGGCTGATCACTGGCGCTTCGAAGACTTCGGTTAAAACGAACTTACTGAACGACCTGTTCGCTACCATCGGCGAAAAGCGTTATCAGTACAATTCGCAATCGGGCGAAATGACGCTCTTCGGGCGTCCCTTTCGCGTGGCCTCGGCCAACGACGAAGCCTCGTGGAAGTACATCGCCGGCTCGACGGTCGGCTTATGGATCGGTGACGAAGCGGGGAACTATCCGCAGTCTTTCTTCGACATGGCGTCGTCGCGCATGTCGATGCCCGGGTCGCGGGCCTATCTCACGGCCAACCCCGGCAACCCGCACCACTACCTCAAGAAAGACTACATCGACAATCCGAAGGTCAAACAGACCGGCCAGTTCTGGAGCGGGCATTACACCCTCGAAGACAATCCGAACGTCCTCGAGGTGGTCAAAGAGGGCTGGCGCACTCAGTACACCGGCGTCTTCTATCTCCGGAACATACTCGGGCTCTGGGTCATTGCCGATGGCGCGATCTACCGCGACGTCTTCACGCCGGACCTGATTTACACGGATGAGACGCGGCCGATCGACCTGCTCTCGCAGAACGGGCATCGCGAGCGGTTCATCCTTTGCGACTACGGCACCGTCAACCCGATGGTCTTTCTCGATGAGTATGACGACGGGCGCACCATGTGGATCGAGAACGAGTATTACTGGGACTCGAAGCAGCAGATGCGCCAGAAGACCGACAGCCAGTATGCGGACGATCTGATCGAGTTCATCGGTCCCTGCGATTCCTTCCGGCGACCCGGCGTCATCCTCGATCCGTCGGCGGCTTCCTTCCGTGTCGAGCTGCAGCAGCGCGGCTTCTTTGTGATCGACGCGAATAACGAGGTCATCGAAGGCATTCGAAAGGTGTCTTCGATGATGAACCACAAGCGGATCCGCATTCACGAACGCTGCCGGCACACGCGGCGCGAACATGAAGCCTATGCCTGGGACACAAAGGCGGCGCTGCGCGGGGAAGAGCAGCCGATCAAATCGAACGACCATACGCCTGACGCGCTCAGGTATGGCGTACATACGAGGATCGGGGACTGGGACTGGCGGCTGGCCGCGGCCGCTTGACAAACAGAGGCCGAAAGCCGGTTGCGCTTTACACGCCTACCTTGTCAAGCGATGGAGCGTCGGAATTCGGGCCAACTTTTTCGTCAATTATTTTTGTTGCTCTGGTAATTGCCCGGTGGCCGGTGCGTTTATCGACAATCTCAGCCCAGCCGTGCGACGTGAGCCAGCTCTGGTAATCCTCCTCTTCGAACTGAGCAAGCGTCCTGCCAATGGCGCTTTCATCGAAGCTGTCCCGAATGACAAACTCCGAGATCTCGACCGGGTCGTAGCGTTCGAGCGCATCGGAGATAAAGGCGGCGAGCATGCGCATTTTCGCTGCAGACATTTGGGCCTCACAACAGGGGGATTGATTCAGTTTAGTCTAGTTCGTTTTCGTACGTAAATCCGTGTAAAATTGACCTGTATTATGAGCACTGCAAGTGAGCAACCGGACCTGAGCGTCGATCACACGCCTGCCATCCTGCCCGAAGTCACGATTACCTCGGCGGTCGAGATTCTGCCGGGCCACAACTACGTCATCAAGGCCGACTGGGATATGTCGAGACTCACCATCGCCGTCTTCGAGAACTTTCAGAGCCGGTTGAAAAAGATGTTCCCTGAGTCTGAGTTCGTTGTTATCGGCCGGGATCAGACGGTCGAGTATGCCAACGTCTCGGTGCGCAAAGCAGTGGGCGACATCGCCATGGAGTACCGGGCTCGCACGCCGGATGAGCTGCTCGAACTTATGCGCAAGCTGGATGGTTTGCATCACTATCCTTTCCCTGCCAATCAGCCTGATGTTCTCGACGAAGCTCTGGCGATCATAGATCGCGAACAGAATGCCGGCCGATCCGCTGAACCGGATCGTACTTGAGTACGAACGGGCGATAAAGAGACTCCTGCGGCAGGCGGGCGACCTGTCTACCGACCAGCTGCTCAATCTGTGGACGTCGACTGACTTTCACAATGCCGCGCGCCAGCTGGCTGAGAAGATGGTCGGGCGCGTCTATAACTTCAACGCACGATCGTGGCGCGAAGCGGCCATGCGTGGTACCAGATCGCGCACGATCTATGAAGTCATGCAGCGCGAACTGGCGCAGCGCGGCGGCTGGCTGGGCACCGCGGTCGGGCGGCTGGTGGCCGAGAATGCGCGGCTGATCCGATCCGTTCCTGCTGACATCGCGCGGGAGATCACCGCCTTTGCGGCGGAACAGCAGCAGAGAGGCCTGCGGGCGCCTGACATCGCGCGGGAGATCCGGCGGCGTGCGCCTTACCTGACATGGAACAAGATCCGGCTCATCGCGCGCACGGAAGTCTCGAAAGCGGAAACCGCTCTGACACAGGCGCGGTCGCAGGACCTCGGACTCGACTGGTACGAATGGCAGACTTCGGAAGACCAGCGCGTGCGCGTCTCGCACCGCAACATGAATCACGTGCTGGTGAACTGGAACGATCCGCCGCCGCCTGAAGCCCTGGTGGGCGAACGGAGTACTCTGGGCCGCTATCACGCGGGCGGCTGTCCCAATTGCCGGTGCGTCGCCCTGCCTATGGTCTCGCTCGCTGAGATCCGCTTTCCGACGCGCGTTTTCTATAACGGCTCACTGACCCGGATGACGAAGGCGCAGTTCTCGCGCATCGCCGGGTTGCCGGCCGCCGCATAACTTAACAGCTCACAGGCGTTAAGTTATCCTGACGCCTCCCATTCGCAGTAGTCGGCTCGTGCAGCAGCCGGGGCGGAACCGAATGGGCTCTTCGCCCCGGACCTTTCACAGATCGGGGAATGCGTTGACCCGATTGATCCAGCCTTTCAGGAAACGCGCGAGCGCGGGCTGGTTCGCGACCAGCCTCTGGTAGTAGGCGATGCGGCCTGACTTGTAGCGCCGGTAGACTTCGACGGGATCGAGCTTCGACAGCGCGGCAAGCGAAGCCGGTCCGACAACCCCGTCAACCGGCAGCTGACATCCGAGATCGTTCATGACTCGCTGCAGCAGCTTCGTGGCATTGTTCCCGGCGTTCACATAGAAGTCGCAGACGATCGACGCCAGTTCCTGATGGGCGATCTGATCGCCGCACACCTTATCCCAGTAGAGTTCCCGGTAGATCTTACCGGCGTGCTCGTCTGTCAGCTGACTGAGATTCTCCAGAGTCGGATCCTGTCCGAGCAGCCGGCCTGAGCAGCTGGCGAACGTGTTCAGGGTAATGCCCTTGTTGGTCGCGCCGCCCGGGTCGGCCGGGTCGTCGACGAAACCGCCTTCGAACTTCAGAACCACCGGCAGGAACAAATTGAATTCGGCCATGAATCCATGATGATCGACTGGGTCAAGATCAGCCAGGACGCAGGCACGGCTTTCTTTAACTGGGCCAATGCCGTGCGCATAAGCATGGGACTCGGCGGCGGCGTGGGAGTGATCAAGCTGCTGGCTCACATCCCGGCGCCTCGCCTCGGCAGCATGGTCTGGGGCACCTTCTTCGATCTGATGGCGGACATCGTCAGTAACGGGCGCGTCGGCGAGCGGCGCAAAGCGGATGGCGAGATCGTTTACATCATCAAACCGCCGCGGCCCAAAGCAACCCCGGAACCGGCTGCGGTGGTCACCTATGAAACCGCAGCGATGGACAAACCGGACGACAAGTCGGCCGACAAGTCGCCCGACAAACCTTTGAAACCGCTGATTTACCGGACTGACAAAGCCGATGACAAGGCCGATGACGACGAACACGGCAAAGGCGGCTAAACTGAGCGTCATGGTACCTCTGGCGGCTCTCGATCCCAAGCTTACAGCGGAAGGGATCCTGACGTTCGACTGTCCGGCCTGCACGCCCGGGCTGCCGACCAGCAAAGCCAAAGATTCGAGCGACCAGCATCGGCTGCGCGTGCCGCTGACGCCGGCGAAGAAGAACCAGCGCGGCTATGCGTGGGACCATACGGGCGAATTTCCGCACACGCTCACTCTCACACCCTCGGTCGACGCGGGCTGCTGGCACGGCTTCATCACCGGCGGCCAGGCGATGTCGGTTAACGAACAGCCGCAGACCGGTCCTGTCACACTGAGGCGGAATGTCTGAAGGCGCTATGTCCGGCAGTGACGAATGCGACTGGGGAGACTGGCCTGGGCCTGTCGAGAGCATTCTGCCGGAAGGCTGGCGCTGGCAAGCACCATCCCAGCTGGAGCTGGCGCAAATGGCTGATGAAGCTGTTGAACCTTTATGAAATTCATTCGCGCGATCGTACTGCTCTTACCGGCCTGCGGCTGGCTCTCGCTCGAGGCGCAGCCGCCGATAAACTCGCGTGACCGGATCACTCGCACGATGTTGAGAGCGGAGGGTATGGCCTGTCAGGGGATCACCGGCAGAACCGGCGAGCACTCCAGCGCATATCTGGCGTGGTATGCACCTTACGATCCGACGACGGGACTGGGCGGTGTTTGTCATGGCGCTGTAGCCGAGCTGTTGGGTTTGTTCTTCTCCCGCGCGGATGAACCGACTATCCGCCAGGCGATCTCTGGCATGAAAGCGGCGGTCGCCGCCTCTGCGCTGCAGGCGAATGAGCGTCCGATCGTGAATGCGTCGGTGGCGATGATTGAAACTTTCGCCAACATTTATATCAATTACCTGCATAATCCTCAGTAGAATGGCTTGAATGCCGAAAGGCGTTCACACTAACCATTGCGGCGGAAAGCGCCCGACTTGTTACTGTGGCGTCTGTCTGACGTGCCGCCATCGAGCCTACGATGCCAAAAGCCGCCTCCGTAAAAAGATCAGCGATGCCATCTCGGACGACGAACTCACGCTCAGGCTCATCGAAAAGTTCTTTGCCGCCGGATGGGACGACGACGGATCCGCCGGTTTCGCCTCCTGAAGCCGCCGCGCCGGTCGAAGAAGACTCCATCGCCTGGAGCGGGCGCACCAGCCTGCAGCATATGATTCCTGTCTTTCTGACGCGCTTCGACGCGCGGCGCAAACATCACTAACTGCCCGGCGCCTTTCCGATAGCGTTCGTATATCGCTTGTATTTCAACTTACTCAATGCCTTCTCAGGTCATGACGCCCAGCGGCCTTGCCCGCCTGGACCAGTTCGGTGTTGTGCCGCGCGGCGTGGGCCGGCGCTACCACGTCAACGACGCGCATGCCATGGCCAACGGCCTGCATCCGGCCTCGCAGTCCGGCCGCATGACGGCCTCGGCGCTCGATTACTTCACCAACGCGGCGGCGCGCATGGGCTGGGGCACGCCCAGCCTGACCGAAGCGACCGAGTACAACCTCGTCCGGCTCAGCTTCAACTACATGCTGCTGATCACGATGTTCCGGAATCACTGGATTTCCCGGCGCATCGTCGAGGTACCGGCCAAGGACATGGTCCGGGCGTGGCCGCGCCTTACTTCTGACATCGATCCGGACGATATCTCGCGCATCGACCGCTCGATCCGGCGCACGCGCGTCAAATCGCGGATTCTCGATGCCATCCGCTGGGCCCGTCTGTTCGGCGGCGCGGGCTGTCTCATCGTGATCGACGGCCATGAGAACCGCCTTGATGAACCGATCGATCTCGATACCGTCGAACCGGGCGCGTTCCGCGGCCTGATTCCTTTCGATATGTGGTCGGGTATCACGCCACAGGATGGCGTCTCGACCAACATCAAAAAGCCGCTGAATTTCGGCCTGCCTGAAAAGTACGCGGTCGGTTCGCCGGACGGCGGCGGCAATTTTGAAGTACACTCCAGCCGCATCCTGCGCTTCATCGGCCCCAGTGTGCCGACACCTGAGCTGCAGGCGCAATCCTACTGGGGCATCTCGGCGCTCGAGCCGTCTTACGAGGAGATCCGCAAGCGGGATAACCTTTCCTGGAATATCCTGTCTGTCTCGTTCCGCGCCAACTTACTCGGCATCACCTTTCCCGAACTGGCTCAGGCTCTCTCGGGCGCATCGATGAACATCAACGCGCTGGTGGCGTTCGAACAGCGCATGCAGGCGATGAATCAGATGCTCTCGAACCAGTCCATGCTGATGCTGCCGAAGGACGGCGACCTGAAAACGGTCACTCAGAACATGACCGGCTGGGCCGATGTCTATCAGCAGTTCCAGCTCGACATCGCGGGCGCGGCGCAGATCCCGGTAACACGCCTGTTCGGGCGCACGCTGACCGGCCTCGGCCAGTCCAACGATGCCGACGAGCGCATCTATGAAGAGTTCATCGCCATGGAACAGGACGAGCAGCTGCGGCCCGCGCTCGACTTGCTCTATCCCGTCATCTGTATGTCGGAGATCGGCGATCATCCTTCCGATCTTGACCTCACCTTCCCGTCGATTCGCGTTCTCGACGACAAAGAGAAGGTCGATATGGCGAAGACCGTCGGAGACAACGTGGTCAGCCTGTTCAATTCCGGCATCTATGACCGCCCGATGGCGCTCAAGGAGATCAAACAGTCCTCGAGCCTGACCGGGTTCGGCACTAACATCACCGACGAAGACGTCGAGAAGGCCGAAAAAGAGGCTGAAATGATGCCCCCTCCGGGCGAAGGTATGCCTGGTATGCCTGGTATGCCGGGCGCTCCCGGTGCTGGACCCGGCGGCGCACCGATGCCGGCCAAAGCCGGTCCTGGCGCACCCGGGCATCGACCGGGCGGCGCGGAAATGACGCGACCGAAAGCCGAAGGCGGGCCCACGCCTGGCGGCGGCTCGCCGCTTGAAACAGTCCGTGGCGCGCGCCGGGTCAAAGCGCAGCCTGCGCCAGCGCCTCAACGCAAAGCGCCTGCCGGCCAGCGGTCTGAGCGGGATCCCGGCAAAGTGGCTGACTTTGCGGCACGCCGCCGTACTGCTGACGCGGCTCCTGTCGTCGGAGATCTGGACTTTAACGGCATTCCGGTCGCGCTCGAGTACTTCGCCGGCTCACGGCGGCAACTGAGAAATCCGGAAGGCGACGTGGTCTATGACCGGGTTCTGCCGAACCACTACGGGTTCATTCGCAATACCATCGGGCGCGACGGCGACGAAATTGACGTGATCCTGGGAACAGACCCGGCTGCAGACTCGGCCTATGTGATCGACATGATCGATCTGGGGCCTGACGAAGCCGCGCGGGAAGACGAAGACAAGGTCTTACTCGGATTCCCCAGCGCACGCGCAGCGCGTGATGCCTTTCTCGCGATGTATCCGCCCAGCTTCCTCGGCAACATGGACGCTATGTCGATGGAGGACTTCCGGAGTAACTGGCTCAAGCAATGATCGCGACCGATCGGCGCAGCCGCTTCCATCGCGCGCTCGACCGGATCCTCGATAGCGCATGGGTCGAGGGCGAGCACAAGCGCGGCCAGCCAAAGAACGCCGGACAATTCGCCTCGGGCGGCAGTTCGGCAAAGGCGAAGCCGCCGGCCGAGCACCATGAGGGCGAAGGTGAGATCTTCGTCAGCCCGAACGTCAAAGAGAACCTGAGTTTCGCTGAAGCGAAGGCGGGCCTTGCGAGCGAGCGGCAGCGCCAGATGCACCGCATGGCGGTGCATCTGACTCACCAGTTCACCAAACACGCGTCCGTCGAGAACGTGATCGGCGACTGGTCGGACGGCGCGGAGAATTCGATGTTCGTGCAGACGGACATCAAAGACCGGTCTACCTTGCGCTATCTCGCGGCGAAGATGGGTCAGGCGGCCGAGCAGAAGGCTGTCATCCCGTTCCTTGTTTCAACCTCTGGCAAGGACTCGCTCTGGACGATCCGCATGGGATCGCAGGATCTCGAGGAAACGCGGCGAAAGCTGGATGAGAGTGGCCTCGCCTTCCGCACGCTCGACACGCACGGCGGCTGGACTTACATCCACGTCTTCGATCCGGGTTCTGCGCTGCGATCGAACGTAACAAAAGCGGCGGGCGAACTGGGCGGCGAGGTGACTGTGGCAAAGGGTGACGGCGAGTTTCTCGGAGGCGAAACCAGAGATGAAGGAATCAAAGCCTACCAGCAGGTCATCGAAGACTACCGCAAAGCCGGTGGCCGTGAAGGACGTAACCGGGCAAATGATCAGACAGGGCAATACCGGCCTGATTTTTACGGGCGCGCGCAAGAAAGCCGAAAAGTAAGGTTCCATCGCGCGCTCGACCGCATGCTTCAGGCACGCGATGAGTGGGTCGAGTCGGAACACAAGCGAGGGCAGCCTGAGAACGCGGGCCAGTTCGCGTCCGGTGGCGCTGGCGCCAAACCTGCCGAAAAGAGCCTGGGCGCCAGACGCAGGTCCGCGGCTCGCCGCGCTCATCTGAAGCGCAAAGCCAACCGGGAAGCTGCCGCTAACAAGGCGATGGGCGCGCCTTCGAGACCGCCTGAGCCGGGGCCTGCCGCGCCACAGAAGCCGAAGCCTGCCAGCTGGCGCGTGCGTGCGGCGCATAAGGCCTGGGAAGGCATGCGGGCCAGGCGCGAAGCCGCGCTGCAGGGCGGGGCAGTGGCGAAGCATCCGATGCCTCAGAAGGGATCGCCGCAGCGTGCTGCCGGTGCCAGTCCAAAGCAGGCCAAACGCGAAAGCGATCTGGCGTCGCCAAAGCCTGTGGCCAGGAACAATCTCGACAAAGGCGGGATCAACAAACTGAAGTGGCTTGTCACTCTTGAGAACGGCAAAAAGGCCGTATTTAAAGGCAATCGTGGCGAGTACAGGGATAAAGTTAATCCTGTTCGTCCGAATATCACCTGGGGCTTTCAGGGGCCGCGTGAGAACGCAGCCTGGCAGATCGCCAAGCTCGTCGACCTGGACGATCTGGTGCCGGCCAATGTAATTCGCAAAATCGGGGACGAAGAGGGCGTCCTTATCGAGTTTCATGAGGGGAAAGAAGCCCAGGAGTTTCCTGCTGATCAACGCTACGACGGCAGGCGGGATCTTGCGCGCGCTGCAGCTTTCGATTTCATCATCGGCAATGAAGACCGGCATACCGGAAACTGGATGATCGGGAAAAAAGAGGACGGATCCGATCAGCTGGTGCTGATCGACCACGGCCTCGCCTTTCCGGACAAGGGCACCTTCTATCCAGTCGCCAATAACAACAAGTTACTGAAACGCATGTCCGACGAAATCGGAGGAACGCCTGGCCCGGAAATCGTCGAACCTTACGTGAAAAACAAGGCCGCGATCCTGTCTGCTCTACGCACGGCTCGCTTACCGGAAGGGGCAGTAAAAGGCGTGGCTGAGCGCATCGATGCGCTGGGATCCGGCAAGAACTGGACCCGGCTGTACGAAGGAAGCTATCATGCGGCCGGACCAATGAAGGCGCAACCTCCTGCCGCGGTCGCCGCGCCGAAGCAGCCGGGAACATCGACCAGGGCGGCTATGGAGCATCTGAGGCGTGCTCTGGCAAAGAACAACCCGGCACAGGTGGCTAACAGATGACCATCGACATTTACACTCTTACCGCTGATGGTCAGGTCAACGCGGGAAGCGTCTGGCTGGAGGACGGCCGGATCCAGCACAAAGCGGCGAAGCCTGAGTTCGAAAACCTGCTCACAAATCTGGCCGAGGAAGACTTTAAGGTGAATGGCGTCGATATCTCGCCTCAAAAGACGCCGGAAGAGTGGCTGAAGAAACTGCCGATGCTCCTCTCGGGCGCTTACCTGACGGCGGCGGCGCGGCCTGACAGAGCGAACGACCGACGCACGCGGCTGCACCGTGCGCTCGACCGGATCCTGATTCGAAAGCGGGCATAAGAGTGACGCGCGAAGGCTTTCGCCGTGCGCTCGACCGCGCGATCGATAACGGACACGAGCTGACCCGGCGGGCAAAGCAGTATCTGGCGAACGATACTTCTGAAGCGGCGCGTAAGGCCTGGATCACGCGCAGAGCGGGGCGCGCAGCACTGCCGCCGCCAGGTCAACCTCGGGTGAAAGCGGCTGAGCCGCCCAAAGCTGCACCTGTCGCGCTTCCTCCGCAACCGGCCCCGGCCGGCGTGATGCCAAAGCCGGATAACTGGGCTCAGATGTCGCCCGGGAAGAAAGCCGCATGGACTAAAGCGGCGCGCCTGATGGCCGGTATCGGCATGGCGCTGCCGAAACCGCTGGCCAAAGCTCCCGCTGCGCCGGGTGCAAAGCGAACCGCCTTCGAAGGTATCGCGCGATCCTCGAAGCTCACATTGAACGTGCCTGTCGAGAACGCGCAGCAGATCGCCAGCATCGCCGACAAGCTCAACCTGACCGGCCTGATGGAGAAATGGCCGCTCAACAAATTTGTTTTCGATAACTGGAAGACGGCGCAAAAGGGAGTCCGCGGATGGTACCGGGCGAAGTTCGAGCCGGCGGGCATCGGAAGCGAATTGCATGTGGCAGGCGAATTAACCATGGAGCCGTGGAAGGGTATCGGCGCACGTTACTTCCCGGACGAATGGAGCGAAACGTACAGGCCGAATGCCAGCAGCACGGGTAAAGACATACTCGAATCGCGCCAGATCACTTTCACGCACGAACTGGCGCATCATTTCAACACGCGTTTCGACCAGCGGCTGAAGCAGGCGCAGGACGCCGCTTATGCCCATGCTCTGCGGACGAACAGCTGCGTATCCGACTATGCGAAGACCAACAAGCTCGAGTACTTCGCGGAAACGTGGGCTTACTATCACTTCCACCCCGACATTCTCAAGCGGGCGGATCCGGTCGGCTATAACCTGGTGGCCCAAGCCAAAGACTACCTCGCGAATGCACCGGTAGGGACGCGAAAGGCGGCATGATGGCGCAATCCGAACCCGACTGGGAAGCCTTGCAGGTGATCGGCTACGAGCTCGATCTGGCGCTCGAGAAAGGCCTGACGCGTGAAGAGTGGCAGAAGCTTTACGACCGCGCCGTCGAAGCCAGCCGGGGCCAGCTGGATTTGACTGAGTTCGTGGTCAATGAGGCGGATCCAGGATGGCTGCCTTAGCGAATCGCTCGCGTTTCCATCGGGCACTCGACCGGATGCTCGATACCACCGCGGCGGCGCGGAAGGCGTGGGAAACGCGCAGGCACGGCGGCAGGATCGAAGAACCGGCAAAGCCGCAACTGACAAGGAAACAGAAGGAGGAAGCCAAGCATAAAGCGTGGCTTAAGACTCTGCAGCGTCCGGAAGATCATCCGGAGT
>Ga0210395_10003553_pt1 | contig 11955 bp, 11 predicted proteins | sample IncBWH4OmetaG_FD_150861 | JGI IMG/M metagenome (GOLD analysis project Ga0210395, IMG submission 150861) | Forest soil microbial communities from Barre Woods Harvard Forest LTER site, Petersham, Massachusetts, United States - Inc-BW-H-4-O ...
TTCTGCGCCGACGCAAATTCCCTCCAGACGAATGCGGCTTTTCAGTCGACCCGGAGCTTGCGCGGGAACTACGCGATGCAAAGCTGAAGCTGGCCTGTCTGCCACCAATCGAGAAGACTACGCCCGTCGCGTTCGCTCGAAAGGTCAGGAAGCTTCACGCGCGCATTGACGAGATCCGCCGGTCACTCCAAAGCCCAGGTCCCGAGAAATACAGCACTGGAAACGTAAAGCGCGACATCGACCGGCTTGAGATCCTGAGACAGCGGCGGATGTCGGGCGCGGAATTCCCGTCGGCAGAGGATTTAGAGGAGGCGGTTCGGACGGCAAGGTATGACAGTTTTCTCGTTGGGCCGGAAATAACATCGCGCCGTCGGTTGGTGCCCCTCCGGGACAAGAAGCGGATTGAGGACCAGGGGGGGCCGTTACTTACTCCGGTTGAACACATTAATTTCCGTTTTCTGTCTCTCCTATATCCACCTCCCCCCAAAAGTATTCAGGACCTAGATGAGGAGTCTCGTGAGGCAATCCTTCGGGATCATCCCTTTGAACATCCACAGTACATTGTGGGAAATCCGAATTATCCCGACGGGTTCTTGTTTTACGCGACCCCCCAAACGTAGACCATTCGGATAGATTGAGGCCCAATCCGCTTGCCCGCGCGACGAACTGGCCGCCGCCGCCTGCAAGCTTGTGGAGATCGCGTTCCACGACGAAGCCAGGCAGGTCGAAATCTGCGGCAACGTGATCGACAAAGCGCCGTGCGGTCAAAACTTGCCCGCAACTCACTTGCGATGAGTCTTGGCGATAAATTCTGGGCTTGCTCCCTGGCGGGCGCGCGGAAATGCAAGACGTTGACTCCCCGGAATAATGCGTCCCTGGGGAATAGTGCATCCCTGAGGAATGCCCCGGCTCGATCTCAAGTCGGCCGACAAATAGTTATCTGCGCGTAAGGCCGAATGTCGATTTCGCCCGGGTCCGTTCGACTATAGGCTGTTCGCCAACGTCAAACAGTGAAGGGAAAGCCTATGCAGTACCTGCTTCTGATCTACGAAAACGAAGCCGCCCGCGGCAACGTCGACCGCTCGAAAACGATGGAAGAATACGGCAAGTTCACCAAATCCATCATCGACAGCGGCAATTTCAAGGGTGGCGATGGTTTGCAACCGACCTCGGCCGCTACCACCGTGCGGGTAAAGGACGGCAAGCCGGTGACCACTCACGGCCCGTTCGCCGAAACCCGCGAAGCGCTGATCGGTTACTACGCCATCGAGGCCAAGGACCTCGACCAGGCGCTCGGGATTGCGGCCCGCGTGCCATCGGCGAAGACCGGCGCGATCGAGGTGCGCCCGGTCTTGGTGTACAACTAAAGCGGACCAATAAACGCATCGATCACGGCTCTGCCTGGTCTGAAAGCGTAAGCAAGACTCATGGCGGATCGAATCGAACTTGTTTTCCGCAATGAGAGCGGCCGTGTTGTGGCCACGCTGATCCGTTTGCTCGGCGATTTCGAGCTCGCCGAAGATGCCATGCAGGATGCCTTCGCCGCGGCGCTGGCGCAGTGGCCGAGCGAAGGCACGCCGGCAAATCCCCGCGCCTGGCTGGTCAATGTCGGCCGCCACAAGGCGATCGACCGCCTGCGCCGGCACATGCGCTTTCTCGCCAAGCGCGAGCAGATTGAAGCCGAGCTCTTAGCCGACCACCGGATCGGCGAGTGGTTTCCCGAAGACGAGGCGAAGGACGGCGTCCTGCAGGACGACGTGCTGCGGCTCATTTTCACCTGCTGTCATCCGGCTTTGCCGCAAGAGGCGCAAGTCGCGCTGACGCTGCGGACCATTTGCGGACTGACGACCACCGAAATCGCCAAGGCATTTTTGGTAGCGGAAAAAACCATGGCGCAGCGGCTGGTGCGCGCCAAGGCCAAGATCCGCGACGCTGGGATTCCCTATCAGGTGCCGTCGCTGGATTTGATCACCGATCGCGTCGACGGCGTGCTGGCGGTGATCTATCTGATCTTCACCGAGGGCTACGCCGCGACCTCCGGGCCGAATCTCATCCGCGCCGAGCTGTGCCGCGAAGCCATCCGGCTCGGCCGCTTGCTGGTCGAGGTCATGCCTGAGCGCGCGGAAGGCAACGCGCTGTTGGCGCTGATGCTGCTCCACGATGCGCGGCGCGATGCGCGCACTACGCCCGACGGCGACGTCGTCTTGCTCGAGTTGCAGGACCGCTCACGCTGGGACCAGGCGCAGATTGCGGAAGGTTTGCGCAGGATCGAAACCGTGCTCCACGCGCTGACCCAGCCGAACACCTACGCCGTGCAGGCCGCCATCGCGGCGCTGCACATGCAGGCTGAGCGCTACCAGGATACCGATTGGCGGCAGATTGCCGGCCTTTATGAAGTGCTGACGCGCATTCACCCATCGCCTGTGATCGAGCTCAACCATGCCGTCGCGGTCTCGATGGTCGACGGGCCGGAACGGGCGCTGCGGCTGGTCGATTCAATCGGCCAACGCGGCGAGCTCGGCGGTTATCACATGCTGCCCGCGGTGCGGGGCGATCTCTTGCGGCGCTTGGGCCGGCGCGATGAGGCTATCGCCGCCTACCGGCACGCGCTCAAAACCGTCGACCTTGAACCGGAGCGTCGTTTCCTCGAAGGCCGGCTTGCTGAGCTGAGCTGAGCGCGAAAAAACACGACCTGTCGATTTCACCACGCGCCATTCGACAGAGAGTGGCGGCGGCGATCAAGCAGGGCGCGTCTCCGCGCGTGAACCAGCCGCCCTGCGCTCGAAATATCGAGGTCTGCCATGACGTACGTTTTCCCCTACTACACCGCCATTTACGCCGCCGTGCTCGGCCTGCTTGGCGCGCTGCTCACCGTCAATGTCATCGTCAATCGCGTGCGCGCAAAAGTCGACGTTGACGACGGCGGCGTCGCCGCGCTTGGCCAAGCGATCCGCGCCCATGGCAATTTCGCCGAGCATACGCCGCTTGCCCTTCTGCTCATCGGACTGGTCGAGGCATTTGTCTATCGTTCGGCCGTGGTGATTGCGCTTGGCGCCGTGCTTTTGGTGGCGCGACTGTTGAGCGCCTGGGGTCTCAATTCAACCCTCAAGCAATCGTTTGGCCGACAATCGGGAGCGGCGCTGACTGTCCTGGTGACGGCCGTTTCCGCGGCTTTGATCATCTACGCTGTGATCCCGCATTGATCCGAAGAACGGCTGGCGGGCGACGGTCAATGCAGGTGCGACCAGGCGAGTTCTATCGCCCAGTTGACCGTCGCTTCGATCGCCCAGCCGCACACGACCACACTGGCGAACCCGATCGAAGCCCAGATCGCAAGCTTCGATCGTGATAGCTCCCTTGCCGCCAAGATGCTTCGTGACGTTGTCACGTCCAACCGCGGAATTTCGTGACATCGTACTATTCTATCGTGACGCCGTCACCGGCTTCCTCTTGCGCTGTCACGCCAAGCGTCGAGTTAAGTGACAGTGCAACAAGTGTCCTGTAACGCCGGAGGATAACCAAGAGTTGGAAAGCCTACAAATAAACGAGGCGACAGCCGTCACCCTATGCGTCGACTCGGCGGCGAGAGCCGTTAGTTGAACGCCTTTCGCGGCTCTTGGCGGACTTGCGAGCGGTGGCAGAATAATGGTTGTCGCGGACTTCACCCTAACAGCCTAAGGTCGGCCGAAGCTGGGTGTTCGCCGTTCCTCAAGCCGCGCCTTTGGTCGTATCGCGGAGGTCTGGCGAACGTCGAAAACGCGTACCAGTGACAAACGGGGTTTATCTCACCTGCAGCTCGGAGCCGGCATTACTAGGCTGCACCTATCTCAGAGGGGAAGGAAGCGCATCGCAAACTGCGCCACACGCCTCCCGAGGTGGTTTGCGGTTTCGAGGTCTCCCGATTGCGGCGCTTCCTCCGGAGAGGCATCAGATGGCGATATCGCGAGCGCTCCGGCAAATCCGGCAGTCCAATTCAGATCGGCGGGAACGTTCGCCTTCATATTGGCGGGAAGCAGGCCAGTTCCGATCCAGAGTTGGCCGTGCTGCTGCGACAACGTCCAGAAATATTGGATTGTCGAATATTTGTCCCCGTTGATAGAGGCCGAGTTCGTAAATCCGGCGGCAAGCTTATCTTTCCATTTGCGCGCGAAAAACACTTTGGCCGAACTGTCCGCGAACTTTTTGAATTGCCATGCGGGACCGCCCATGTAGGTAGGGCTGCCGTAAATGATGGCGTCCGCCAAATTCAATTCTTCCAACGCGCCGCTGGGAAGATCGCCAGTCTCATTGATACGATAAGCACTAACGACGGCGTTGGTTACTGATTCGGCACCGGCGCGAACGGCTTCAGCTTGCTTTGCCGTATGGCCGTATCCACTAAAGTAGACGATGGCGATCTTAGACACGTCGATCCTTCTAGGCGGCCGATCCGAGCATTTGTTTAGCGCTCGTATTCATAGCGGTTACCAGTTGGTGCTCGGTCAGCTCATCACCGCGCAGTTCGTGTGCCAGCATGCCATCGACGAAGACGATGGCGCGATCCGCGACCGCCGCCGTCTCCCCAGGGTCGCTCGATGAAAAGAGAACAACCCTGCCCGACTGTGCAAGGTGTCGCATAATTCCATGCATTTCCCGTTTGGCGGCCACGTCGATGCCACGCGTGGGATCGTCGAGCACAAGCAACGATGGCGACGCCTCTATCCACTTGGCGAAGACAACCTTTTGCTGGTTACCGCCTGACAGGTTACCGACCGGCTGCAGTACCGAAGCTCCGACAACACCAAGCTGCCGGCAGCGTGCCGCGGCTGCGTTCTTCAGACGCTCTTTCCGCAGCACAAAACCGTTTCGACCGAGCGTTAGAGCGCGTACGCTGACGACGTTTTCCGCAATGCTCTGGCGAAGCATCAGCCCGTATTGTTTGCGATCGGCGGGACTATACGCAATTCCGGCTTTGACGGCCCTGACGGTGTTTAGCGGCAATGGCGCGCCAGTCGGCAGCGTTATCCTTCCGGATATTGGCTTCGCCAAGCCGAACAACACCGCAAATAGCTCCTCGACGCCGGCGCCCATAAGGCCGGCGACCCCGACGATCTCTCCCGGATATATCTCCAGCCTGTCGATGACGAGTCGCTTCGGTCCTTTCAGCTCGACGATGCGCAGCGGACCCACCTGGATTGGAGCGATAGGTCCGCCAGCGTCAATTTGATCGTTGGATTCTCGCGATGACTCCGTGATCAACTTCGGCGGTTCGCCCAGCATGGCCGCGATGACATCATTCAACCGATCTGCAACGGGAATGATGTTTTCAGGCACGCGCTTACCGTTGCGCAAGATCACGAGGCTGTCGGATATGTCCAACAACTCATCCAGAAAGTGGCTGACGTAGATTATTCCGATTCCTGACTCGCGTAAGCCGCCGATTAAATGATGCAGCCGCTCAACTTCAGCGGCATGAAGTGACGACGTCGGCTCATCAAGAATGAGTACCCGAGGATTTTGCAGCAACGCGCGCGCGATTTCGATCAGCTGCCGGTCCGCCAGCGACAAGCTATGCAAGGAGGCATTGAGCGCGACATTTACGCCGAGCTTTGCCAGGATCTCTTGGGCCCGGCGAGCAAACGACCGGCGGGATTTCCACGCACGTCCGCCGGGGGCCAGCAAGAGGTTTTCCTCGACACTCAGAGCCGGGAATAGGCTTAGCTCCTGAGAGACGATTGCTATTCCCGCTTGCGCTGCATCCGTGATTGACGTCAGCGTAAGAGGTTCGCCGTCTAACCTCAGTTCTCCGGAGTCGGGAGGCAATGAACCGGCAATAACTTTCAGCAGCGTGGACTTGCCGGCACCATTGGCACCGACCAGCCCGACAACGTTGCCCGGCACAACGTCTAGATCGACGTCACACAGGGCTTGCACAACGCCGAAGCGCTTGCTTATTGCCCTGGCCGAATAGACGACAGACAATGCCGTGCTTTCCCTAAATCGCCATGATCCATGTGAGTGCCGCTTCGGTCCCGAAGCAGCACTCACACCGATCACTCCGCCGGGTGTACGAACAGATCCGGACTAGGCAATGTCGATGGCACGTGGTCGCGAACCGTTTCGACTTGCTCGCTGTAGAAGGCGCGCAGGCCTGTTTCCGGTTTTTCCCAAGCTTTCCGGTAATCCGCGATTTTGTCATTGTCGATTATGACGTGCGGAACCTTCAGCCAGCCTTGCGGCAGCGGTTTGCCCTGCAGGATCGATTGCGCGGAGACGTAAACGGCCAGATATGCTTGCGAAAAGAAATTCCCCGACACGATTGCCGTAATCGCCCCACGGGCGAGATCGTCGCGGATTTCCTCAGGACTTTCATAGGATGTAAGCGGAACTTTGATTCTGTCGTTTTCCAGAATCTTTGGAATATTCTCTTCGCCCTCTTCGCAGGGGTCCAGGTAGGTCAGAGCTTTCGGTGTCTTGCGTATCGCCTGATCCCACAAGGCATAGCTGCGTTCGCGGTCCGATGCCGAATTGAAGCTTGGCAAGACGTTGATCTTCGGCATCTTCTTTTTGAGATAGCTGATCTCCCCGGCCAGACGATTCTCAAGCACCACCAGGCCCGGCACGCAGATACCCATTACAACGTCCCCAGTTATGTCCGCCGCCGGTATGTTGAGATTCTTTTCCAGCGCGGCAGCGACGATGGTTCCGGCCGTTTGACCCATGCCAAAGGCATCCGATCCCACGAACAACGGGTCCTTCACTTCCGGCATCGGCGGAACGCTGATCCAAACAACGTGCGCACCTCGCGACTGTGCTTCCAAAGCCGGTTGGGTAAAGAGCGGCGGCGCGACATTGACAACGATCAGAACGTCGGGCTTGGTTTCCAGCTCGACAAGAAACATTTGTGCTTGCCGCTGAGGGTCGAACGTCGTCGGCCCGGTTACCCGGACTTTGACTCTACCGTTCAGATCCGCGGCCGCGGCATTGGCGCCAGCCAGAATTTCAGTGCTCCATTCGCCGGCCGCTAGAGCCAGGACGATGGAGACAGTGACGGACTCCTTGCCCGCGGCTTTGGCGGGGGCATCGGTCACAGCGAAAATCGTCAAACAGCTGATTGCCGCAAATATCACTGCGCCAACGCACCGCTTCCATAGTCTAGATGGCATGGCATACCCTCCTGCTTTGCGCTGCACTTTGACCTTATTTGTCCGGCGTGATGCCGCGCGCCATTACCCGCCGCGGCGTTTGGAGATTCGATCGAGTGCGATCGCCCCGACGATCACTGCACCGGTCACGAACTCCGAATAGTTGAGATTGACTCCATAAAACACGAGACCGCTGTCGATCGTGGTGATGATAAGCACCCCGAGCGCCGCACCAACGATCGTGCCTGTTCCCCCAGCTAGCGATGTTCCTCCGATCACGACAGCAGCAATGACCTGTAGCCCGAGGTTGCGCCCCGATGACGTGTCCACTGCCTTGAAGTAAGCAAGCGTCATCACACCCGAAAACGCCGCCAGGAGGCCCACTAGGGCGGTCGCGCAGACGCGAATGAGACTTGTATTGATACCGATGAACTCCGCGGCCACCGGATTAGATCCGATAGCTCGTACCGTGGCGCCAAATCGCGTGTGACCGAAAACAAAATAGAGAACGATGGCGCAGCCGATCGACATCCAAACAGAGACGGGGAGCTCAAACAAATCGCCGCCGAGCCATGTGAAGAATGGGTGGTCTTTCGGTAAGCCGTAGACTGCCTTGCCATCCGATAGAATCAGGTGCAGTCCGAAATAGGCAGACAGGGTTCCAAGCGAAACGATGATCAGTGGAACCTTAAGAACGCCTGCGAACACGCCGTTTAGACCGCCCAGAACGCTGCCCGCGAAAAGCGCAATCGCTACAGCAATCCAGGGATCAAAATGGTGAAATTTAATCAGCAGCGCAGCCAAACTGCTCGCGGTGGCGAAGATGCCGCCCACCGAGAGGTCGATCTCCACCATAGCCACGAGGAACACCATGCCGAAGGCGATGATGCCGATCAGCGCCGACTGCCGGAGAACCGTCTTGATTGAGCCGAAGCTAAAGAATTCAGGATAGGGGATACCGATGGCGAGAATCATGAGCGCAAAAACAACGACTAGACCGGCGTCCTCCGGCCACCACTTGATCCGCGCCGCAGCGTCGGTCTTTGCTTCACCCGCGAGATGCGAAGCGCTCATGAGAATGTCAGCTCACTTCTCTTCTACCAAACCGCTTTCCGCCGAACTTCGATTTTGCGCACCTCGGTAGACCACGCAAAGACTCTCGAACGCGAAAGAACATCTGGCGGGAAAGCGAGGCTCCGGTTTGAGAAAACTACGATGCGAACAGGGGTGTGTTATCGACGTATATGCGATAGTCGGCGATTTGTTTGCCTTCCACTCGCCAAATCGTGACGGCCGGAAAGCTCATTTTCTTGCCGTCCTTGCGAGTATAAGTGACCGTCATTCTCGAGATAATATTGTCGTCGACCCCCCAGACATCGGCGAGATCGTGCGTGATGCCGGCGATCGTTGCCATAAACGCTTTAGAAGCGTTGGCGCTTGCCGCCCGACCGACGACAGGTTTTGCGTTGCCGAAGACGAAACTGCAATTTTCGGTCAAGAACGGCGCCAATTTTTTTTCGTCCATCGTATCTATTGCTTCATAAACCGATTTCGCGAATGCCAGTGCTTCCGTCATTGTTCATCTCCCTTCAATACGGATAGACAGCGGCCACACAAACTCAGCCGTTGGCCAGCTGTGCAGCCCGGCGCCTTGTCGGCGCGGTTAGTTCCGGTTTTCCGATCAGTGCCCGATAGTCGTTGGCGCTGGCAGGAACACGACCGAGCAACTCCGCGAGCTCGCGCGCCATGTTGAACATTTCGAGATTGTCCTTCAGCAACGCGTTGCTGTTTGGATGTTTCCAAGGTGTGTCTTCTATACCAACACGAATATGCAGACCGGCCATGGTCGCAAGCGTCGTCATGTACAGACCGGCGCGGCCGGCTGCGCAGACGCTGATCAAGGACTCGGGATCAATGCGGCGGATCTGATCCACCATGAGGAACAGATGCTGGGCCATGTCTTGCGCGTCGCTGACCCAGGTGCCGGAGATCAAGGTTCGCCCTGTATTGAAGGGCAGACCGTACAGGAGCAGCCAGTTGTAAGGTTTTTTGAGAATGCCGGTGTCGATTAGCTTTCTTTTGGCCAGCTCAATCTCGCCCGAGCTGTGTATGGCAAGCTCTGGCTTGACGCCGCACCCCTCGAGCGTCTCAATTGCGGGAACCATAAACGCCTCGGGATGGCCTGGTGCGCATGGCGCGACCTCGGCCAATCCAGCCCGTGCCGGGCTCATGCAGATGTCGAAAGTCGACCCATGGAGCACGTTTAGGTTGGCAACAAAATCGTTTCCAAAACGATTTCTCAACGGCTCAAGAACGGCTGAGTAGGCTTCCACCGGCGGAACATCGCGATCGAGTCGCCGGCCCTTATCGTCCGTGATCCAGCTGAAATCGATGTGAACCCCGCACGCGCCGGCTTCAATGACGCTTGACGCGGCGTCGACATAATTTTCAAGCGACATCGGCTTGGATTGCTTGCCGTCGCCGAAGCGACTGGAAACGGCAGCGTTGATTGCGATCTTGCCCGCAACATTCCATTTCGGCTGTATCTCAGCCTCGACGGCAAATTGATATTGCTCCATTTCTCGCTTGGCTGCTTCCCACAGCGGGAGTTTTTCGAGCATGACGCGATCCTCAATGCTGGTGTTTGACGTTATCGGTCGGGTCTAGGCGTCGCTTGGATGCCGAGCGTAATTTTCGGTCTCCATCAACTCCGAGTTAGCAATCGCTTCGGGTGTCCATCGAAGCGTGGCGCGTGTTTCCAAAAGCCAGGCAGCATAGCCCTCAGGAACATCTTCCCTGGGTCCATGGTGAACGACGCCTTTTGGGACCCAGGTCAGGGTGCCGGGCTCAGTGCAATCCCCCCACGCGCCGGGGCCGCGTACGTAGTGAACTACCTCATCAAAATCTGCATTCACGTGAATCGGCGCCCGACCGCCTGGCCGCGCACTAAGGTTAAACATCAAAACGTCTTTGGCGTGGGATGACAGGAAAGGACTAGGAGGACCGCCTTCCGGCAGATAGGCCAAGACTTGAATGTTAGCGAGGTTCAGTTTCCAAACTGGAACGCCGCCGGGCACTCGATCTCCAAGCGCCAAGGGGTCATGGGGCAACACGAAGGTCGTGTTCTCACCGTCAGCCGACTTCAGCAAAAGCCTCGTAACTCCGCCCTGAGAAATTTGGTGGTCAACCTGTGCGTAGTGCACGTCGCGGGCGAAGTTGATCATGCCCGCTGGCCCAGGCGGGGTCAGTTGCAGCGCCGAGGGGCTCTCGACAATCAGGCTGCGCATCTTGCCGTCGGCCGGCGCGTATCGGTACGCAACTGATCTTGGAACGCAAACGAAGTCGCCCTCGTCCGCAGTCAAAAAACCAGCATCTGTTTCGAATTTGACTTCGCCCGATTGAACGAAGTGAATCTCGTCGGCATCCACATTTTTCACGACGAAGGGCATGGGCTGGGTGCGCCCAGAGACAAGTAGCCGAACGCCGATCTTGGACGTCGCCACAACGGAGGGCAGCGCCTCCGGATCCGCTTGATCGGCCGGGGCCATGCGTTCCAGCACGGTGCGGCGCGGTGCGTGTGGGCCTTGAACGGAAATATACTCGGTACCATTCGTGGGGCGGATAAGCACGGACAGCGGGCCGCCGAAACCTTCGCGACTCCAAAGCTGTACATTGGGTGGACCGTCCCGACGGTCGTCTTTCATCTTGGCTCACTCCCTAACGCGAACCTTGGCGACTTCATCTGTCCCTGCGACATGAAGCCGGCCTGACCTGAAAGGACGCCCGCGCGCCATCTATGCGATGGTTCTGATCTGGATTATTTCCTGTAGAATGATCTTGCGTCCAATCATTCGATATCGAATAATCCTTTATCGAATGATTGTCAAATCCTTTTCGCGCCTGCCCCAAGCAAGGGGTGGCGTCTCTCCTGCAGGGGCGCCCTAGTTCAGAGAAAGGGAATGCCCGATGACCAAAGCTACTTTGAACGACGCGCACAGGGAGACGGATGGCGGAACGCCACCTTCCGCCTCGAGAACCAAACGTGCGCCTCGGGTTTTCGACGAGCGCGGAAGAACGATCCCGTGGATGGCGCGCACCGTTCACCGGCTTTACAACGGTCAAGCGCAAAAGATCCTGGACGAGGAAAAGATAACGATCGCGCATTGGATTTACCTGCGCGTGCTAGCCGAGCGTGGAGAATTGAACCAATTGGAGTTGAGCAAACGTGTCGGTATGGCTTCGACCACGGCCGTGCCAGCTCTCGACAGCATGGAAAAGCGCGGTTTGCTCAAGAGAAGGCGCGATCCGAAGGATCGGCGCAAATATTACGTTGAGCTCAGTGACCAGGGGCGGTGTTTGGTCGACAAGCTATTGCCGAGGATCGGCGATATGATTGTCGAGTCGCTCGACGGCGTCAGTGCCGATGAAATACGCGCTTTCTGGAAGGTCTCACATCGTATTGCAAAAAATCTGGCTGAGATGGCCGGCGACGATCTGGTATTGGACTAACCAAGACTCGATGAACACAGTCAAAGACGCTCTGGCCCAGAAGAGTGGCGCCCTCATCCATGTTCGTTCCGGCGACATGGTCGTCGAAGCCTTGCGCCAGATGCGCGACAACCGGGTCCGGTCGGTGCTGGTCATCGACAACGATATCCTGGTCGGTATCGTGACCCAGGGTGACTGCGCCATAAAAGTGCTGCTGCCCGGGCTCGATGCCAAGCAGACTCCGGTGGGCCAAGTGATGACGGGCGACCCGGTGACGGTCAAGCCGGACGACCAACTGGAAGGCTGCATGGCAATGATGGCTGCGCGCGGCTTTCGCCATCTA
>Ga0210395_10003555_pt1 | contig 11951 bp, 11 predicted proteins | sample IncBWH4OmetaG_FD_150861 | JGI IMG/M metagenome (GOLD analysis project Ga0210395, IMG submission 150861) | Forest soil microbial communities from Barre Woods Harvard Forest LTER site, Petersham, Massachusetts, United States - Inc-BW-H-4-O ...
GAATCCAATCGATAAAAGGCTCGGGAAGGGCACGGCTTCAGCCGTGCCGCTCGGTGCCAAAATCGAGAGCCTGGCTTAACCCCTGAGGCCCGCTCCCCCCCGATTGACTTGCCGCTTTCCTCCACGTAAGATTCGCGACGAAAAGGAGGCGCGATGCAACTACGGCTGGAGAGCCGCCCGGTTGGCGAAGTCTTGATTGTTCAATGCCACGGACGCATCGTCGCCGGCAATGAAGTCTTCACCCTGCACTCCCACGTCGGAGACTCCATCGACAAGCACGGCGATGTCGTGCTGCAGCTCGACCAGGTTGAGTTCGTCGACAGCAGCGGTTTGGGAGCGCTGGTGCGCCTGATGCAAGCCGCACGCTCGAAGGGCGGAGACCTCAAACTCAGCGGCGTGCCGCCCAATATCCGCAAGGTATTGCAACTCACCAACCTGCTGGCGCAATTTGAAACTTACGATTCCGTGGAAGAAGCCATCACCGCCGCCTACCTCGGCTCCAAATATTCGCGGGGAAAAACCGGCGACGCGCGACCCCGCCTGCTTTGCGTTTTCGAGTCGACCGATGTATGCACGTTTCTTCGGGAAGTGCTGTGCAGCGCCGGATACAACGCCATGACCACTCTGAGCGTCAACGACGCCCGCATCCTGCTCAAGGCAACCAAGGCAAAGCTTGTGGTACTTTCCGCGCGGATGCAAACTATGCATGGCAAACCCACCGCCAAGGCGCTGGAAGAAATCGATCCAACTGTCTCAGTGGTCGTTTTGGAAGACAACTTTGCCACGCAAGATCCAGGAGAGGCCGCAGAAAAACTCCTGAACAGCGTGAGCAGCCGATTGGCCGTTCCGAATTAGCGCGCACACCTTCCTTTTCTTTCACTCACTTCCGAATGCTATGCCCGACCTTGGTGCCACTCTCATGGCACGTTCTGGCGTTGTACTAAGGCGTTTAGCTGGTTACCCTTAGTTACTGTCGCAATCGAAATGCTCCCCCCAAAAGTAACCTTGAATGGGTGTCGTTGAAAAAATTCCGACATTTCTAACCGTCGGCGTGCTCGTTATCATCTTCGTGTGTCTGAAGCGCCAGGCGCGCAGTGCCCGCCTTACACTTTGGACCATCGGATGGGCGCTGGTGTTCGTCCATTTCCTGGCACAACTCCTGGAGCCGGACCACGGTCCAGTCAGCTCCTTTCTCTTAGCCGTCGATTCCGGATCGCTGCAGGCCGCCGCCGTCACTTTTCTGGTATCCGTTTCCTGCGTGGTGGAAGATTCCGTCAAGCGCATTCTCTTGCTGCTCGTGTTGGGCGTGCCGTCCGTGGTGTACGTGGCATGCACCTGCTACGACGTTCACGCCCGCTGGCCCTATGTCTTGTGCCTGCTAACCTGTTTCGGCGGTGCGGCCGGCTTCTTCTTCGGGGTGACCCGCAAATTGTCTTTGTTTCTGGCGACCACCACTTTGATGTGTTCGTTTGCCGGAGCGTGGGCGATTCGCGCCGCTCTACGCGGTTCCTTTGATGAAGGGGCCATCGTGCTCCTCGGAATCGGATTCGCTTTGTCCGGCGTCTTCATCTGCCGGTACTACTGGCGGGCATCGCCTGCCATGCTGACCATCGCCGGTGGATTCTTCTGCTGGGGGGCGGTGTTTCCTCTCGGCCTGCTGGTCGATCGCCTCGCTCCGAATCTGATTATTCCCGGTGAACTCTGGAACACCCCCAAGTTCTTCGTCGCCTTCGGAATGATTCTGGCCGTGGTGGAGGACAAGTCGGAATCGATCGCCGGCATGCAACTCAAGGCCGCCGTGCTGAACCGCCAGCTGGAACGCTTCTCGGCGCTCACTTCCCGCTTGCTCGGCGGTGGACGGCCTGATGCCATTTGTCCCGCCATCGCTTCCGCCATCACCGAAGTCAGCAACTTCAGTGTGGCCGTGGTGCAACTCGAAGATGCAGAACGCAAGCTGCGAGTCGCAGGCTCGAGCGGACTCTCGCCAGCGTCGTTGCAAAGATTGCAGGCGCAAACCCAGGACTGCCCGCTCGACCATATTAAGGCTCTGTGTTTGCAGTCCCGGCTCTTAGGAAAGAATTCCTACGTGTTGCCTCCGCAGGAAACAATCCCTTTTCCCGAGCTCGTGAAACCGAATGCACATTGGAAAAGCCGCGAAGAACTGCTGATTCCGCTGTGCTCCGCCGGAGGCGCATACCTCGGCTGCATCCGATTAGCCGCGCCCCGCGACGAGAGCGCGATGGATGCCCTCGAATTGTCCCGAATCGAAATGCTCGCCGGCGATCTTGCCGTGGCCGTCGAACTGAAGGCGTTGCACACGCAGCTGGTCTGGTCAGAAAAGCTGGCTGCCCTGGGTCAACTACTGGCCGGAGTGGCACATGAACTCAACAATCCTCTCACCGTCATCATGGGCTACAGCGAGCTGATGAGCGAAGCCATCGCTGGGCCGCAGACTCGCGATCAGCTCACGAAGTTGGTTGGCGAAGCCCGCCGCATGAAGCGGATCACCGACAACCTGCTTCGCTTCTCGCGGCAGAGCACGCGCGACACGCAAGCCGTGCAGCTCTCACCCGTGGTGCAGGAAGTGCTGGCTCTGCGCGAATACTACACCCGCATTCACAGCGTTCGAGTTGTGCTTGATATCGCTCCCGACCTGCCGCCCCTGGCCGTGAATGAAGATGAAATCAAACAGATCCTGCTCAACCTGTTCAACAATTCCAGCGATGCTCTCGAGGGCATGGCCGGCAGCAAGCAGATCAGCATTCGCGCCTACCGCAACGGCTCTCGCGCGGTGATCGAGGTCGAAGATTCCGGTCCCGGCTTCGGCAATCTGAACCGCGCCCTCGATCCGTTCTACACCACCAAGCCCGTTGGCAAAGGAACGGGGTTGGGCTTGAGCGTCTGCTACGGCATCGTCAAAGAACGTGGCGGAGACCTGAGAATCGAGAACGTGCAGCCCCACGGTGCACGCGTCACCATCGAACTACCGGCCGCGGACACTTCGGCACAGCCGTTTATGGCTGCCGTGGCCCATGCCTGAGGCCAGGCGCCTGCACTTTTTGCCGGCTCACCCACCAGTCCAACTCAGGTAATGGCACCTTTGTACTCCCGCCCTGCCCCTTAGGGTCTTTCCATCTTTTCTCGGGCGAGCCAAAATAAACTTTCGTACTGGAGACCGGTCCCCTGACATGGAAAATGCCTTCGGCACTGCCCCGGCGCCCATTCGCACCAAGAAAGCAGCGGCTCGCGTTGCCCTGGTCGACTTAAAAGATTCCTCGCGAGCCCTGCTGCACGAGTGTTTCCGCCAGTTCGGCATCGAGACGGTGCTCGTGTCCTCCGGTGCGGCGGAGCGCGTGCGCCAGGAGAAATTCGAGGCCTGCGTGGTTCCTCTGGGCACCGGCGCCGAAGCTGTCATGGAAGCCGCCCGCACTTCGCCTTCCAATAGCCGCATGGTTCTCTACGGTCTCGGCGGCAATGCTCAGGAGGCGATGCGCTATTCCAAGTTCGGCATCAACGCCATGTTTCAGGAGCCCCTCGAGCGGCCGGCGACTCTCAAGCTGGTGCGCGCCACCCACATGCTCGTGCTCCACGAATTTCGCCGCTACGCGCGCATTCCCATCATGACCGAGGTCACCGTCGTCAGCCCGGATGGCCATCGTCTGGTCGCCTCCAGCCTTGAGGTCAGCTCCGGCGGCATGTCGCTGAAAAGTTCCGAGGATGTGCCTTCGGGCACCAACGTGGAGATTTCTTTTTCCCTCCTCACTCTGCCTCGCGTCAACCTCCGCGGCGTCGTGACCTGGCACAAGAGCAAGACTTTCGGCATCCGATTCGACCCCGCCGATGACCGCCGCCAAAAAGTCAAAAGCTGGATCGACACCTACCTGGAAGGCTAAGCAAAGTTCCAGATTGCCACGGTTCGTGTGGGGACGGGCGCCTTCGCCCGTCCAGCCAAGCGCAGCGAGGCGCAGAGCCGCGCGAGGGTGGAGCAGGCCTTCAGGCCTGCGTCAAGAAGCATAAAGAAATTGCCGGGCTTTAGCCCCTGAGGTACATAACAGCAAGCTGTACCCTCCATTTACAATGAGCCTCGTGACCGATGCCAGCACAACTGAAACCCCCGCAACAGAAGTCGCTGCCGGTCCCAACCGCTTCACCCTCCGCCAGAGAATCATTCTCCGCATCATCATCGCCGCGGGATACTCCTTCATCCGCCTAATCGGCCCGACGCTGCGTGTAAGCGTCTCGCGCGAGGAAGGCGCAGAAAAAACGCTCGACGAGCGCCCGCTCATCACCTCCTTCTGGCACGCCTGCATCATCCCCTCCACGTACATCTTCCGCGATTTCGGAGTCCGCGTGATGAGCAGCAACAGCTACGACGGCGAATACATGGGACGCATCATCCGCAAATTCGGATTCGTCGCCGTCAAAGGCTCCAGCAGCCGCAACGCCGTCCGCGCCCTGCTCGGCCTGCGCCGCGCCCTGCAGGAAGGCTGGACTGTAGCCTTTAGCATCGACGGTCCCCGGGGGCCGCGCCATAAAGTGAAACCGGGTCCGGTCGCGCTGGCGCGCTCCTCTGGCGTCCCGTTGAGCATGTATCACACGGCGGTCGAACGCGCCTGGGTGCTCAACACCTGGGACCGCCTCGTCATCCCGAAACCTTTTTCCCGCGTCTTGCTCCGCTTCGGCAAACTCATCCCCGTTCCGGCGGAAGCCCGCGACGAAGAACTCGAGCGCTATCAACAACAGCTGCAGGATTCACTCGACCGTGTCCGCGAATTCGCCGAAGCCAACATCGAAAAAGTTGGCACGACCGAATTCCCCTACTACCACGGAACCTGAAGCGCGCGCCATCATCACCATCGAGGACGATCTTAATGAGCAAAGCGATAGAAAATCTACAGGCTGCCCAAAAACGGGCCATGGCTGGTCGGCCGAAAGTCGGCGGGTTCCCCTACCTCGCCGAAACCCTGCGCCGCGCCGGTGTGACGCGAAATCTCTGGTATCTACCCGCAGCGCAGAGCCTGTATCTGACTGAGGATGGCCCGGTCGTCTCACTGGGCACACCACTGTGTTCTGGCACCGTCGATGTACCTGCGTTCAACCAGGAGGCTCTGGTCGCCGCGTTGCGCACTGACCAGGCCGGCAAGAGCACATTCCCCGAGTTTCTGGCGGCCTCATGGCATGCCGGGGTCGTGCGCTATGATGTCGATCTTGTGGCGCGCAAGGTCGCCTACTACGGCAGTGACGGGCAGGAATATATAGAAAGCTATCCCGCAGTGGAAGTGGAGTAGTGCCGCGATGCTTACAACGGTTTACACCGCCAAGAAAATTAGTCCCATGCTGGCAGCCGCCGACATGGAAGAGACTCTCGCGTTCTATCACGACATTCTCGGATTCACCCCGTTGATGAAGTCCGCCGAGTACGCCATCGTCGAGCGCGACGGCCAGACCATCCACTTCATGAAGGCCGCATCTGAAGAAGTCATGCGCCACGTCCGCGGCCATACTGAGATCTACATCGAGGTTTCGAACATCGCCTCGCTCTGGGAGCACGTGAAGACGTTCAAAGACCGCTACAAAATCCGCGATCTATTCGACCGGGACTACGGCATGACCGAATTCCACATCGGCGACCCCAACGGCTGTTTAGTCTTTGTGGGAGAGCCAACCCGCGATCGAAAATAAGTCACGAGGACACAAGTCGGCTCTTCACGATTTGACTTCCACCACTCCCACCAGCTAGATTCCTGACACCACTATTTCGTTCTTTGAAATGTCCTTCGGTTTGCGCGTCTTTGCCTCGTGGCAAAGACAGGGAAGCGGGTGCAATTCCCGCGCTGCCGCGCAACTGTAAGCGAGAAAACCACAGCCGTCCACTGGGAGCATTCCCGGGAAGGCCGTCTGCAAACAACCGGATGTCTGGAACCCGCAGGGTTCTGCGTCCTCACTCGCAAAGCCAGGAGACCGGCGTAAACCGTCCACCTTAACCCCTTTCGCGTGAAAAGGAGGATGGTTATGCGCGCACTTCGCGCTTCGTTGTCACTCTTCGTACTTCTCGCGGCAGCCTCCGCTGCCGACCTCAAAGTCAAAGTAATCGATCCTCAATCCGCCGCCGTCGCCGGCGCTCAGGTCACCCTTTCCTCAAAATGTGCCTTGAGCCCGGAATCAGCTTCCTCTTCTGCTGAAGGAGTAGCGACAGTCCCGGGACTACCGATAGAAGACGCACGGCCAGATTGCAGCTGCCCATTCCATGTTCGCGTCCTGGCTGCGGGTTTCGCACCGTACAGCAAAGACATCGCCGCATGTGGGCCGGATCTTATTACGGTTCAACTCCAGCTAACCGCCGCCTCAGAAACTGTAGTCGTGACCGCGACCAGAACTCCTATAACTGCCGAACAATCCGGCGCCAGCATTTCCACTCTGCAGAACGCACAACTGGAAACCATGCAACCTATCGCCGCCGACGATGCGGTCCGCTTTCTCCCCGGCGCTGTCATCAACACCGCAGGCCAGCGTGGAGGCCTATCGTCCTTGTTCGTGCGCGGCGGTGAGTCCACATACAACAAGGTGATCGTCGATGGCGTCACCGTCGATAATCCCGGCGAGACCTTCGACTTCGGCACTCTGCCCCTCACCGAAGCGGATCGCGTCGAATTTCTGCGGGGCACGCAGAGCACTTTGTATGGCTCCGATGCCATGACCAGCGTCCTGCAAGTGTGGACACGCACCGGCAGCACTCCCACGCCAGAACTCCGCTTCGGCGCCGACGGCGGAAACTTCGGAACCGCCAACGGCTACACATCTCTGGCCGGCGCCCGCGGACGCTTCGACTACAACCTGTTCGGGGATCAATTCAACAGCACCGGCCTGGGCGTGAACGACGCGTACTCGGATTCGCTTCAGGGCGCGAACCTCGGCATGGCGATCACCGACAAAGTTACACTGCGTCTTCGCGGCCGCCACTCCAACAGCTATACCGGCTTGCCCGGAGAGTGGAATTTCAACGGCGATCCGCTTCTCGCTCCCGATTCCAGCGAATCCGCGCATCTGAACAATATTCTCGGAAGCGTCGAGCTTACCGTGGCCGCCCCTTCGGGATGGCAGCACCGCTTCACCGTTTTCGACTCCCTCTATCGTTACACTGATTCAAACCTGAACCCTCCTCCTGACAGCTACGACAACTACGCCGATCTCTACAACACCCGCATCAACCACGTGGGATCCGAATATCAGGGCGACTACTCGGAACGGAGCTGGACTCACAGTACCTTCGGCTATCGCGTCGAAAGCGAAAACGGCGTCGTGAGCGACCAGAACTCCCCGCCCCCCGCTTCTGGCCAGCGCCTGGATCAAGACGCATACCTGCAACAGCAATTCATACTCGGCCGGCTCTCGGCGATAGCCGGCGGACGTTTCGTTCACAGCAGCGCCTACGGCAATATCGGCGTGCCACGGGTTGCGCTCACTCTGCTCGCGCTGCGCGGCGGAGAACTGTTTTCCGGAACGCGTCTCCGTTTTTCCTACGCCGTCGGCTACATGGAACCCGCGCTCTACCAAGCTTTTGGTGAAATTGCCTACGACTACACCTCAAACCGCGCCCTGTTGCCGGAGCGTACTCGCGCCTTTGAAGCTGGCTTCGAGCAGAAACTATTTGCCGGCCGCTGGGCCCTGAACGCAACCTACTTCAACAATCTTTTCCACGATCAGATTGAGGCGATACCCACCTCTTCGGGCGCATACCAGTTCTTCAACCTGCAGCAATCTTTTGCCCAGGGCGCCGAAGTCGAGTTGCAAGGCAAGATCCGCCCAAGGTTGTTGCTAACCGCGGCTTACACCTATACCTCGACCCAAATTCTCGAAAATCCGGAATGCACGGCGGCAAGTCCTTGCAGCTTTCCTTACGCCCCGGGAGATCCCTTGCTGCGTCGCCCCAGGCATTCGGCAACCACGCTGCTCAGTTATCTTGGAACGCGATGGGGTGGAAACTTGAGTGGAAGTTTCGTGGGTCCGCGCCCCGATTCTGATTTCGACGGCTTCAACATCAACCACGCCGCCGGCTATGTCCGCGTCGATCTCGGCGGATGGTACGCCATCAACTCTCGTGTCACCGCCTACGCAAACGTCGCAAACGCCCTCGACCGCCGCTACAACGAAGTCCTAGGCTATCCTGCGTTGCCCGTAAACTTCCGCGCCGGCTTCCGCTTCCGCATAGGAGGGGAATAACCAGAAGACGGATGGATCAGTGGCTGCTGTAGAGACGGGACGGTGTTGGGACGACCTGGCGTGCGGACGGGCTCATGTGGGGACGGGCGCCTTCGCCCGTCCAGCCGAGCGCAGCAAGGCACATTCTTCACACTGTGGCAAGCTTAGGATTTTTGCTTTGGATTAGACCAGGAGAAAGGCACAGCGCCCGCTCAACTAACTTTTTCAGGCTCCCTGACGATCGCCATCGGCATCATCGACGCCGCCATCTTTCCGCCAAAATACTTCGTCCGCGCCAGCATCAGCTTCTCGATGTCAACCCCGCTCAGCGGCTGCTGCCGCCCCAGCAGGTGCGTGACCAGCGCAATCTGCGCAAAGTGTTCCACGGTCTCCATCTTCATATAAGCGTGCTCGATCGTATCCCCGTAGGTCACCACGCCGTGATTCGACATCAGAATGGCATCGTAGTGCGGAACGTACGGTTCCAACGTCTTCGCCAGTTCCGAAGTCCCCGGCGTTCCGTAGCGCGCCAGCGGAATACATCCCAATCCCATCACCACTTCACAAACCAGCGGTTCGGTCAGAGCCATCCCCGCGGCGGCGAATCCCGTCGCGGTAGGCGGATGCGCATGCACGATCGCCTGAATATCAGGCCGCGTGCGGTACACTAGCAGGTGCATCCCAATCTCGCTGGTCACATTCCGCCGTCCCGCAACCCGCCTGCCTTGCAGGTCCACAATCACCATGTCCCGGCCGCGCATCGCCCCTTTGCTCACGCCGGTAGGGGTTACCAGAATCCTCTTACTATCCAGCCGGACGGACAGATTTCCGTCCATCGCCGCCACGAACCCGCGCTCGTGCAGCATCCGCCCGTAGCGGACAATTTCTTCCCTGTGTTTCCTTTCAGCGGACATGGAATACACTCTCGGGGGAGCGACTAAAAAAGCGGTTAAAGCTTCAGCCCCCGCATACTACCGCACTTGACGGGAACAGACAAACAAATTTACGAAAAGAGACAAACAAATTGCCGACGAATAAACCATAAACCGCTCCAGCCTGCACGCCATGCTCGCCTCCAATGTCAGCCCGCATCCCCCTTATAATCTGACACCGTGCGGGTTTCCGATTTTCACTTCCATCTTCCCGGCGAACTCATCGCCCAGCAACCCCTCGCCGCCCGCGACGGTTCGCGTATGCTGCATCTGCAGCGTACCAGCGGCCGCTATTCCGATCGCCTGTTCCGCGAATTCCCCGACCTTCTCCAATCCGGCGACCTCGTCGTCTTCAACAATACCCGCGTCTTTCCTGCCCGGCTTTATGGCCGCCGCGAAGGCGCCCACGGCCGCATCGAAGTCCTTCTCACTCGTCAACTCGCAACCGATCCCAACGAATGGGAGTGCCTGGTTCGCCCCGGCCGCAAAATCGGAGTCGGCGAACGCCTTTTCTTTGGCGACCAAGATGAACTGCAAGCCGAGGTCCTGACGCGCGCAGAGTTCGGCGGGCGGAATATCCGCTTTCAACCCCTCAAGGATAACGATGACTTCTTTGCCGCCCTCGATCGCATCGGCCACGTCCCGCTCCCGCCCTACATCGCGCGTCCGGACTCCTCCCGCGATCGCGAGCGCTATCAAACCGTCTATGCGAATCAGCGCGGATCGGTAGCCGCGCCGACCGCCGGTCTCCACTTCACACCGGAGATTCTCGACCGAATCCGTCAGCGCGGCATCGAGACCGTCGATATCACGCTGCACGTCGGCCTCGGAACCTTCCAGCCGGTCCGCGTCGATCGCGTCGAAGATCACAAACTCCACTCCGAGCCCTATTCCATCTCCGCCAGCGCCGCCTCCGCCATCAATCTCGCGCTCAGCACCGGCCGCCGGATAATTGCAGTCGGCACCACAACCGTTCGCACGCTAGAACATGCCATTCGAGCCGGCGCAGGAACAATCATCGCTGGCCCCGCAGCCGCCGACCTCTTCATCTACCCAGATCCCGAAGTAGTCTTCGAATTCAAAGTCGTCAAAGCGATGCTGACCAACTTCCATCTGCCGCAATCCACGTTGCTGATGCTAGTCTGCGCCTTAGCCGGACGAGAGAACGTCTTGCATGCATACGAACACGCAGTCGCCGAGCGCTACCGCTTCTACTCCTACGGAGACTGCATGTTCATAGAATGATGTTGCCCTACCCTGTGTCCCCAGTGACCCTCTGTGTTAGAGGTTTTCCAGCCGGTAGCCCAACTCCATCTGCGTTATACTCTCCCGGGAGCAGCCCATGGCCACCGCAGTAAACCAAATCCCAATCAAAGATTTCGTAGCCCAACTCCGCCAGTTCCCCGAGTCTGCCTTCGACCAGACCGAGCAAATCCGCAAATTCCTGCAAGACACCCCGCTAAACCCCGACTCGCTAGCTCCTTATCTAACCTGGGACCGCCAGCACTACACCCGCAACCTGATCGACAAAAATCCGCTCTACGAACTAATTGCTGTCTGCTGGGAGATCGGCCAGGCCAGCTCCGTCCACAACCATCGCGACCAGAACTGCTGGATGGCTGTCCCCATCGGCCGCTTGCTGGTGGAGAATTTCCACGTCGTGCATCAGGATCTCGCTCAAGGCAAGTCCACCATCAAAGCCACCGAAACCGTCGAGATGAACGTTTCCCAACCCTGCGCCGTCGACCCGTTAGCGCCCGTCCATCGCGTCTTCAATCCCCGCGAATTCAATCAACGCGCCGTCAGTTTGCACGTCTATTCCCGGCCTTTCGACACCTGCGTCGTCTACTCGGCCGAGCAGGGCACCTGCGGCGAAATTCAGCTCCACTACACCACCGAATACGGAAAACCAAGGTAACTTCCACGGCCAAGAAACTCTTGGTCGCCAGGCTCCCCCGGCGGTATTTATGGAGTGGGGCTCGGGAGTATGCATAGGATCGTTTCATGGATGCTGGTGGGCGTGGCTTTGGTGGCGGCCTGCGTCTATTACCAGAACCACCCGCCCCAGCTCAAGGCATGGACCGCCGAAAAGTTGCAAGCCGTAGCCACCAAACCTGCGGCTCCAGATCAGGCCCCGCTGACCACGGTTGTGAGCCCGCTCCAGGTCTTGATGGAGAAGGCCACGACGCCCCAGACAACTGAAACAACAGAAGAAGAGCCGGCGCGGCCATGGAAGCCACATCCCAGCGACCACGTTGCTCCCTCACCCGTGGGCACCAGCACCACCATCGTGAACAAGACATTTGCCGTCACTTCCACTGCAAAATTTGTCTTCGAAGTTCCCCCTCATGCCGCCAGCCCCCAACTGCACGGAACCTATCACTCGTCTGCGAAAAATTCGGCCGCTCAATCCGGCGAAGAAAACGGAGACATCGACCTTCTCCTGATAAATGAGCAGCAGTACGCGGATTTTCTTAACGGCAATCCCGCCGACGTGGTCTATTCCGTCGACTCGTCCCATGATCAGGATGTGAGCCTGGGCCTTCCCGCCACTCTGGACAAGCCAGTGCGGTACTACCTCGTCTTCCGCAACAGCTCCAGCCGCGCAGGAAAAAAGGTAGTGCAAGCCGACTTCCAGGTAGATTTCTAGGCCAACCCGCTCATGCGTGTGGGGAAGGGCCGTGTGGGGACGGCCGCCTTCGTGAGCCTGCCCTGAGCCAAGCCGAAGGGTCCAGCCAAGCGCAGCGAGGCGTCCGGCAGCGCCTCAGACGACGTCCTCCCGCACCACCCCGACTGCTAAACTACTGCCTTGCCCCCAAG
>Ga0210395_10003556_pt1 | contig 11951 bp, 11 predicted proteins | sample IncBWH4OmetaG_FD_150861 | JGI IMG/M metagenome (GOLD analysis project Ga0210395, IMG submission 150861) | Forest soil microbial communities from Barre Woods Harvard Forest LTER site, Petersham, Massachusetts, United States - Inc-BW-H-4-O ...
ATAGAAGTGGTGACAGGTGCGGTCGGCCAGGCCACCACGCATTCGGAGTTGAACGGCGCGCCGACGGCGAGCGATTGTGGCTGCGCCGACGGCGTGGTCGTTGGCGTCGCCGCGGTTGGTGTCGTGGTCGTGGTTGTTGTCGTGGGCGCTAGATAGTCGCCGGCGAGGACGGCGTTCAGGGGGACGTCCGCGGGCGCGAGGCCGCGGCTCTTCGCCCTGTCGCAGCCGCCGCCGATGAAGCCGTACATGAACGCGGCGTGCGTAGAGCCTGTGGGCACGGGCGTGGTGAGTTGGACTCCGGGCGACACCGTCGCTGCGTAGGCGTTGCGTTCAGCAAACGACGCTGCTTCCCAGTCCGCGCAGCTCGACTCCGAGCTGAGCTTGGGGCGCGCGGGCGTTGGCGAGGTTGTCGCCACTGGAGCTATGCGGATCAGGCCAGACTCGTGGAGCGACGCGGCTGCGTCGGATGTCGTGGCCGACACCCATTTGCTCCACGTCGCGGCGGAGAGGATCGTTGCAAGCGCGGCTTTTGCTCCCCCGCTTACGACGCCTCGTCCCGCGGCGAACGTGACGTTCCGGACGAGGAGGGCGCGGCAGCCGAGTTGCGCGAACCAGTTCTTTCCGTCGAGGCATGTGTGGTATTGCGTGAAGTCGTCGTCGATCTCGGAGACGAAGGCGGTGAAAGCGCCAACGATGGCGTTCGGCTTGCCGGGGAAGAAGTCGGCGATCGTTGTCGCGATCGCGTAGAAGCCGTTGTCCGTGGAGCTGCGGATGCCGAGGGTGCCGGCCCCCGTGCCGACGGGGTAGATCAGCTCGTCGCCGGGAAGGAAGACGTCGGGGTCGCTCGACTTCAGCCGCTCGGCGTCCGCGGCGAGTCCATAGTCGCTCTCGCGCCGCGTCGGGTTCCCGATGTCGCCCGTCTTTGACGCGTTGAGCACGAGTGTGATCGAGTTCCGCAGCGTAAGCTTCGAGCCGTCGAAGCAAGCGTCGACGCCGAAGTTCGACGGAATGTCGGCGCGGGCCGATACGGAGTGGCAGAGGCCTGGGTCGAGGCCACCTGCACGCGCCATCACGCTCAGCGCGAGCGTGAGCGCGACCGCCGCGACGGCGGTGTGCGCTAGCCGACGGGGAACGAGCATGTGCCCTGTAGTGAATGTCCGGCGTGGGTGAGAGCCGCATCGAGGCCGGGGGCGCCCGCGAGGCCGTGCGCCGCGAGCCCGCGGATCGCGCGTCCCGCGCGCAGCAGGGCGACGCGCTGCGGCGCAGGCGCCTGACGAGCAGCGCCGTCGACGGCGCTGGCCGCGGAGCGCATCTCTTCCTGTGCGCTGCTGTTACCTGGGTCACGAGCCACGGTGCTCATCGCGGCGCTGAGGTGCAGCAGCGGCTTGGAGCTAGTGAGGTCCTTGCAGTACGCGGGCGCGGACGCACCGGCTTGCACAGCCGCCCCGCCGGGTACCGCTGTCGTCCGCGGTGCGGTCGACGAGCCACAGCCGCCGAGCCCGGTCGCGACGGTCCCGCAGACGGCTCCCAGCACCACCCAAGACGCGCGGAGCCGATGCGTAGTCTGAGCCGGAGCGTCGATTCGGGTACGCCGAGCACGGAGCCTCATTCGCTTGACGTGCAAGTGAACTCGATCGCTTCGTTGACCCCGCCGCTCTGCATCGCGTTCCTCCAGTCGGCCGCGGCCTTTTCACACTCCACCTTTGTGACCATGCACTTAGCGGTGACGCCCGACCCTTCTTCGTGACCGCCATAGTGCGCGCACTTCCCCGAGGACAACGGGAAGATCGGCGAGATGTCGTACGCCTCCGCGCCGCCACCCCCACAGCCAGACACTGCAGCGATCACGCTCGCGGCCGCGAAGAATGCGGAAATCCTAGTCCTCACTCGACATCTGCCTCTCTTTTCGTCTCCGGCTATCGCACCGTGCGAGGCTAGCCGTCTTCACAGGTCTCCGCGTAGTTTGTGTCGTTTGTCGCACTCAGCACGTTCGGCATCGTCACGACGGCAATATGCCGTGGAATCTGTTCCCCTGGTGAACAACGGACGGCGGACGGCCCTTCCAACCTATCAGCGTCTTCTGAGCTGGTGTTGTACTGTTCTTCGGAGCCGTTGACCTTGATTGCGGGGTCAAACATGACCCATCCTTCTTTGCTGAGTTCCGTGCTTGAGGGGTGCGGGTACGCTGGTGCGGCGACTTGGGGAAGTACGATCCACGCGGTCGCGTGCCCAGCGGATTGAGCGGATAGTTCTCCGAAGTTCGCTGTGGCGGCATTAACCCCGCCATGCCTGCACCCACTGGAAGGTGTGATTACGAGCAGTTCGTGTTCTATGGGTGCGTTGCCAAGATCGAGTTGAACGTCTCCCGGCTGGCCCGATTCGATGGACGCTGTCATATCGAGGCGAACGACGAGTGCGTTTCCAAGGTGGTAGGGGCATCGGCGCAGCGTGGATTGGTCTACGTCCGATTCGCTCGCTTGGAGCGGTGGCCCCAACCGGCCTTCTACCTTCACGGCTACGCCGCTTTCGGTCGTCTGGCGGATAACGAAGTTTGGCGAAGCGCTCGCCGGTGCTTGGGACGACGCGGTTGTTGACGTGGCTGCTGCCGCTTGAGCCGTCGCGTTGCTGGCGGTGGTCACATTTGAGCCGGATGAGCCGCAGCCCGCAACGGCAACTACTGTGACAATCGCAGCGACCATTGAGCGAACCAGATGGCGCACTAGCTGACCAGGCCCAACGGCAATGAGTACGGGATCTCGCCCGAGATGACAGTCGCCGTGCGGTTCATCTCTAGCCCCGTCGCCTCGTGGTGGTAGCTGGTGTCAGAGACGGACCGACCGGGGGTTGTCGTAATCGCCGCCAGTAGGTTTGGGATGAAGGACTCATCGGCAAACTCGGGGAACTTCAGCTCGTGGACGGACGCGCCACTTTGGCGCATGCGGACGTACAGAGCAGTCTCGTGCGTCTCCGTCCCCGGCTTCGGCTTCAGCGAAATCATCTTGACCTTGAACTTCTTCGTCGACTCCGTACCGACCTCGTAGATCCACTCAAAACGGAAGTGCGCTGCCCACCACGCCTTGCCATCCTGCACGGCGTCCTGAGACCGTTGCGCGACCGCGATGAGCCGTTGGTTCGTGACGAAGATGCGCGTCGCGCCGGTCTTGCCGGTGCCGATCTCGGAGCTTGAGTACGCCTGTGCGGCAGAGCTGGGCGCGGAAAGGTGAACATGCTGAGCCTGGTACTCGTGGAGTATCTGCTCGCCCGAGTCAAGGCTTGGCTCCCCGCCCGAGAGGGACGGCCACATATACCGCGTAACAGGGTGGGCTTGTGGCCCGTCGCCCATGTTCAGGCCCAGCGCGTTCAGCCAGAATGGATGATTCACTCGTCCGGCGGGCAGCTCGAGCCGCGAGAGCTTCGGCTCGTTCTCGTCTTCTACGCGCTTTCGAACCCAGTCCACCATCGCCCGTGGTGCCCAGTCGATGGCGTCGAGTGCCGCAAGCTGCTCGTCTCTCGGTAGCTCGCGGTCGACGAGGAACGTCGCCGTTGTGGGCTCGCCCTTCCGCTCCAGGCGATAGGCACCCCCGAGTCCGGGATCTGCGATCCAACGGTAGCCCTGACCGAGCGGTGGCCCGTCGGGCTTCACGAACTCGAATCGCGAGCTGACGCCCGACCCGTTTCGGATCGCCTCGACGAACGATGGGGTCTGGTCCGTCTCGAAACGACCCTCGACCTCGCCGCTGCGCTTTCCGCCGCCGGGCAGGATTAGGATGTCGGCGGCGGCAAAGGCAGCGATCTTCGCGCCGGTCTTGACCGCGCTTCCACCGCTCTTGACATGCCTGTAGAGGCGATCGACGCTGGACAGTAGAGCCGTCCAGCCATCGCCGGTGATCGTCAGCGCCGATGCCTTGCCGCTGCTTGCTGCTGTGGCTTGAACGCGAGCGCACGCGGTGCTGATCCAGACGGACGCTTCGTCGCGCCCGTTCGGGCTGATGATCCCAAGCAGCCGACCGTCCTTCGTCACGCAAAACGCGGCCGTCGCGCCACTGAGTTCTGTCTCAGACGGTGCCGAGACCTCCTTGTAAGAGTTGATCGTTGACGCCTGACCGTGGAACGAAGCGCTCTCCGTAAGCCACCAGCCCTCGGGCTTGAGCTTGACGTTGCTCGGGTGCTCCCACTGCTCCAGGGGATCGGGAATCTCCCGTGACGAGGAGCGCATCTGAAGGTCAGCGATCGCCGTCGCCTTGGCGGGGATGCCCATCTGCTCCAGAACAGCGATGTTGTCCGGGGGCGGCACCACGACAGCGCCTTCAGTGATCTTGGGCGATGTTGATGTTGTGCTCACGATGGTTCTTTTCGTGGATTCGGGGAGTCGCTGGGGCGCACGCGTCGTCAGACGGTGGCGGGGCTAAGCCGGGCCGACGTTTCATCGACGGAGTCAGCCGCCGGCAGTGTGTGCCAGCAGATCTCCTTCGCGTTGGCGCCACCGTCGAGAGCCTTGACGGAGGTCAATGCCTCCAGGGTCTGCCGCAGCTCTCCATCCGGGTTCTTGGTCGCCAGCCGAAAACGGGCCGCCCGACGCGCCACCTCGGCGGCAACTTGGGCCGCCGACACGTTGCTCGGCAGATAGAGCGTGAGCGTGGTCGTTCCACCACCCTTGACGGACGTCTCGAAATACAGCTTCTCGTGCGATCCGAATCCGGTCTTTGGTGAGCTGCCAACGCGGCACAGCCACGGGTAACGAACCTGGCCGACGAGCATCTTGCCCCGAGAGCGCATCTTGGCTCGGACTTTGCTGACCGAGTTGACCCCTACGTTGAAGACGAGGGCGCCACCGCCACCGAAGAAGGTATGCCCGCCGCCTTTGTCGTAGCTGCTGCAAGCGAGCGCAAAGCGAGCGTCCGTGACGAACAGGTCGATCTTGACCTTCCGATCCTTGAACTTCGTCGCCGCGCCGACCTTGAATATGACCTCGCTCGCGGTGAGACGCTGCACGTTGCTACCGTCTCGATCGTCCATGACGATCGTGTTCTTCTCCACCCCCGGAACGGGGAAGAGCAGGCCCATCTCCGGGAACCGGGCGGACTCCGACGGGTCGGGCACGTCAACGATGTTGAGCAACGCGCTTCTCCTCTGCGGTCATGGCTTGCGGAACGCTTGGTCGGGCTGCTCCGCTGCGCCTGGGAAGCGCGGGCGGACCAGGAACAGGTACGGCACGACGAAGATCGGACCGAAGAAGAACATGAAGATGAGCCAGAAGGCCCGGTTTCGATCGGCGTACGACCAGTCCGGGCCGGAGTGACGTAGGGCGTCGATCAGGCCCGCAATCTCCACCAGCACCCAGATGATCCCGACCGCGCTCATGCGTGCTCGCCCCAGGTCCTAATCCAGGACAGTCCCGGATGTATGAGGCGGGCGTCAAAGCAACTGTGCCGATCGTCGTCCGGCGCCTGACGAGCGTCGTGGCCACGACGCAACAGTCGCTGCGGACCCAGGCCGCCGCGCATTGTGTTGATCACGCTCACGCTCTCCCCCTTGGCATAAAATTCCCCACGGCTGGCTGGTTCCGGGGAGCCGGGAGCCTACACGGTCGCGATCTGTTTTGGCTGGTGGACTTCGCCCGAGTAGCCGGCAAATGAGCCGTGTCTCGCCCCGTGGGCCGTAGTCCGTTCGTCGAGCACGTGAGAGAGGTCGTCGTAGCGCCGGGTGTTCGACTCGCGTAGTGATCGGGCTCGAGCAAATCCGTTGGCCGGTTGGAGGCGTTGGGGGTCTGTATGGGCGTATGGGACGACCAACGACAGAACAGCAGCCGGCGGCTGCGCTGAAGGAGGATCGACTTCTTCGCCCCGAGCAGGCCGCCTGGTATCTGAACGTGAAGACGAGCTGGGTCTACGAGGCCGTGAGGACTGGCCGCCTACCTTGCCGTCGTGTAGGTCGGCATATCCGCTTCACGCGCCCGATGCTCGACGAATGGCTCGCTGAGCAGCCTCGGCAGTAGCGTCCGCGATCCAGTCTGCGCGAGCTGCGGCGAGGCGATCCTTTGGTGCGTCATGCCCACGAACTAGTGTTCGCTCGGTGAGTACTGTGCTTGAGCTTGCTCCTCTCGATCGTCTGCTGGCTTCGCTTGATCGCCAGGGACGCGGCTTCGAGCTGCTGTGCCGGTGGTTCCTGCAAAACGACCCGGAGTTCAGGGCCGAGTACAAGCAGGTGTGGCTGTGGCGGGATTGGCCAGGTCGCTGGGGTCCAGATCGAGGCATCGACCTGGTAGCGATCACGTTCACGGATCGCACGGATGCGATCCAGGCGAAGCACTATGGGCCGGAGCACACGGTGACGAAGCGTGACATCGACACGTTTCTCAGCGAGTCCAACCGTCGGGGGATCGACGCGCGTCTGCTGATCGCCTCGACGGACAGGCTCGCAGGCTCGGCGCGAGAGGTCATGGCCGAGCAGGAGAAGCCGGTGAGCACCTGCCTGCTGGCCCGGATGCGCGCGAGTGCCGTCGAGTGGCCAGCAAGCATCGTCGAGCTGGCTCCAGCCAACCCGGCGGCAGCAGAGCCGCGCGAGCACCAGCTGCAGGCGCTTGAGGAGATCGAGCGGTGGGCCGCCGGCGGCGGAGTACGCGGCCAGGTGATCATGGCCTGCGGCACCGGCAAGAGCCTGATCGAGGTGTGGGCCGCCGAGCGCCTGGGAGCCCAGCAAGTGCTCGTGCTCGTGCCGACGATCCCGCTGGTTCGTCAGTGCGCACGCGAATGGCCGCGCCATGCGACGACGCAGCGAGGGCTGCTACGCATCTGTAGCGATAAAGCCGCCCCTGACACTGAGGACATCATCCGCGGCGATGAGCTTGGCACGGCACGTACTACCACCGACCCGGCGGGGATCGCCGAGCGACTGCGCGATGGGTCGCCGCTGCTGGTGATCTGCACATATGAGTCCTCGCCCGTACTGGCGGAGGCGATGCGCGCGGTGCCGGAGTTCTCCTTTGATCTGGCGATCGCCGATGAGGCACATAGGTGCGCGGGGCTGGAGGGGTCCAGGCACAAGACGATCCTCGACGAGAACGCGATCCGCGCCGGCCGCCGCTTGTTCTTCACGGCCACGCCGACTGTCTACGGGACGCGAGACAAGAGCCGCGCGGCGAACAAGAACGTCCGTCTGGCCTCGATGGACGACCACACGCTGTTTGGGCGCGTCGTACACCACCTGTCGTTTGCGGACGCGATCGCCAAGGGACTGCTGTGCCCCTACCAGGTCGCGGTCATCCCGATCGACGACGACGAGGTGCACGAGCTGATCAAGCGCCGGCGGATCGTCACAGCAGACGGTGAGCACAACCTTGAGGCTGCGGGGCTCGCCACTCAGATCGCTTGTGCCCGCGCGATGCGGCGCTTCGGGTGTCGGCGCATCGTCGCGTTCCATCCGTCGATCGTGGACTCGAAACGCTTCAGCGAGCACTTCCCTGTCGCCGTCGGGCTGCTCGCCGAGGACGAGCATCCCGACGGGCCGGTGTGGTCTCAGCACGTCGACGGTGCCGGTATGCCCCATGCCACGCGCATACGGCTGCTCGAACACTTCGAGAGCGACGGGGACGAGTACCGGCTGCTGTCGAACGTGCGACTGTTGACCGAGGGCGTCGATGTTCCCGGCATCGACGCGATCGCGTTCGTTGACACCCGACGTGGGCACGGCGCGATCATCCAGGCGGTGGGTCGGGCCGTTCGCCGAGCGCCCGGTAAGGAGACAGGCACGATCGTGCTGCCCGTAGTGCTGCGCAAGGGTGAGTCCTTCGATGCTGCGCTCGCGCGCTCAGAGCACCGCTCAATCGTCGACATCCTCGGCGCACTGCGCAGCCACGACACCGACATCATCAAGTCGCTGGACAGTCTGCGCTTCACCGCCGGCCCTGACGATCACCAGCCGGCCGGACATGGCCGTTTCGTGATCGACGCGCCGCTGGAGGTGGGCGAAGACTTCGCAGCGGCGGTCGACATCGCGCTTACCGGCGCGCTCGGCGTCGCTCGCGAGCGCACGCAGCGGCACGGCGGTCTCCTGCCGGTCGAGCCGATTCTGCCGCCGCTGGAACGCAAGCCGATGACCGACGAGGAGCTGCTCGAGGTCGGCATTGGGAAGATCGCGTCGCTCGGCCGCTGGCAACTGCAGACCGAGGTGCCCGGCGAGGACGAGGACTCCTTTCCGATGCAGGCGTGCTGGCGCGAGGTCAAGAAGCAGTGGGCCGACGGCACGCTTGCCAGGTTCGATCGCCAGGAGATCGCGAACTCGATCTCTTGGCTCGCCCCTGACCTCCAGCACCACTCGGCGCAGCGGATCGAGATGGCGCGGCTGACCGATGCAGATGTTCCAGAGCAGATGGCGGCCCAGTGTCGCGAGCGCGGTCTGTACGCCGAGCGGCTGGAGGCACTGACCGGCTGGCAGGACGCCGATGAGCTGATCGAGCCGTTCGCGGCGATCCAGCCGCTGATTACCCACGCGGCGATGTCACCCGCGATGCGCGTTCGCTACATGCTGCCCGCCGCCCGAGCGCTAGCAGCCGCCGTGTACGACGCTGGCGAGTCGAGCGGCCTCGGCTGGTGGGAACGCCAGTCGTGGCACAGCGCGGCGATCAACGGGTTCATCTATGAGCTGCAGCTCGCGCACGCGGGACCCTCAGCGCTCGACAGCCCGACCGAGCCGTGGACCGCGAACGTCGTGCCGGCGGCACACGTCATCGGCCGTCGCGCCGCAGAAGCCTGCGCGCCGCTGGCGCGACGCATGTGGATCTACAGCTTCTCCGGCGACAGGGAGGCGGTCGAGGGACGCTTGGAGGACGAGGCACAGATGCCGGCTGACGAGCGGCTGGACGCTTTGGGATGGGACATCTACCTGCTCGCCAGAGCGCGGGGTGACATCAACGAAGATGCTCTTGCGCTGGCGATGCAAGACCCTCTGCACGTGCGTCAGAAGGTGCGCCGCGATCTTGTGGTGCGGTCGGTACGGCAGCTCGATAGTTGAGTGCGCCAGAGTACGAGATGGTTGAAACGGAGACTCTGATCGCTCGGGCGCGGACGGACATGGTGCCCTTGCCGATCGTACTCGACGCCGACGTGCTGCACCGCAACGTCGACTACTGCCTGCGTACGGGTTACACGCCGAGAGTGCTAGAAGCCGCGAGCATGAGCTACACGCTGGTGACAGGCGTGGTCGTGTTCGCTACGAGCCGAGTCCAGGGAGAGGTGGAACGCCAGTTGGTGGAGATCGCGCAACGGCGAGGGGTCGCGCTCAAGGACGTGACACACCTGTGGGAAACCTTGTTTCTCCCTCGCATTCGCTTCGTGGAGGTCAGCGAGAAGGACATCGACGACCACCGTGTCGATGAAGTCGCGGCCCTGCATGGTGCCGACGCGCCGACTGCCGCGCTTGCGGTGATGCTCGCCCCCTGCGTGGTTCTCACCGATAACCGCAAGCATTTCGCCCCGCTGGGGATCGCCGATACCCGCACCGACGTGATCGCGGTCAATGCAAACGAGCTGGCGCGGTACTACGGCAGCGTGAACGCGATGACGCTCGTGCCTACCGTGACTGGCGCGATGGCGGTCGAAGGCTCGAAAAAGGCGATCTCCACGATCGGGCGTGAGGCAGCGGTCGTAATTGCGTTGCTCTTGATCGGCGCCGGGGTGGTGTTCTGGCTTAGCGAGCCGGGCGGAAGAATGCGGGAGAACGCGAAGAAGTTGGCACGCGAGATCGGGCCACCCTTGGCGGAGGCAGCGACACGAGCGCTGGTGCTGACAGAGGAAATGAGCGCGCTGGCGATCGACTCACCGTCCTCGGAGTGCGGGCTCAGGTTCATTGCGAAGATTCTCGCGACAAGGCAGACGATGCTCAGCACAGCCGAAATCTCCAGGCGGCTGCTTGAGAACGGCTACCGCTTCGAGGGTGCAGGCTCGCACGCCACACACACGCGGAGGTGGCTTCTTTCGCAGCGGTGCTTTGTTGAGCAGCAGCGGGGGCACTGGACACTTGGCTATCACGCGGCCGCCGCGTAGGCGTCTGGCGATACGGCATCGCCCGTAAAGGGCGCCGCGTCAGATCAGCCGGTAGCCGACGCCCCACACGTTGACGATCCAGTGTTCACCCGCGAGGTCGAGCTTGCGGCGCAGGCGACTGGCGTGACTGTCAACCGTTCGAGTTGCGCCGGCCGAGCGGAATCCCCATACGGCGCGAAGCAGCTCGTCCTTGCGGAATACGCGCTTTGGATCGCCGGCTAGATGCAGCAGCAGCTCGTACTCCATGCGGCGCAGGTTCACCTGCTTGCCATGCACGCTGACTGTGTGGGTGGCTGGGTCGATCGTCAGTGGGCCGACCGTCAGCGGTCCATCGTCGTCGGGCCTGTGCTGGGAGCGGCGCAGCACGGCTCGTAGTCGCGCTCGCAGCTCCAGGTACCCGACGGGGCGAGGGAGGTAGTCGTCGGCTCCTGCCTCGAAGGCGCGCAGCAGGTCGATTTGTGTCTTACGCGAGCTGACGACGATTACTGGCAGGTCGGCCGTCCACGGTGAGAGAACCTGTCCCACTGCTCCGTGGGGTTCTGCGCTGCGGATACGTTCCAGCAGGTCGAGGGCGCCGCGTGGCGCGTCGAGGTCGCCGAGTACGAGCAGGCTTGGCGGGTGGGCGGCGGCCAAGAGTCGGGCGTGACCTTCGGTGCGGGCAAGCGCGACTGGATGACCGTCCGCGGCGAGCTGGTCGACTAGGGATCGTCCGAGCACGTCGTCACTCTCAACAACGAGGATTGGCTCGCGGTCTCCACTCGTTGCTGGCGGCGCGTCGCGCGGCTCGACAGCGGCGGGAGTCGCGGCGGCGGCTTGCGTGCTCATACGCCGCGCGCCTCCCCTGGCCCCTGACGGCTTGCCTGGCTCGATTGGGCGCGGTACGCCGAGGGGGAGACGCGGTAGCGACGTCGGAAGGCGCGAGCGAAGTGGCTGGACTGGCGATAGCCGACCCTTCGCGCCACGTCGGACACGGGAATCGACGCTCCCTGCAGAAGCCGCGCAGCGGCGTCAAGGCGCCTGCGGGAGAGGTCGTCGTGGAAGGTACTCGTGCCGAACTCGGCGTATGCACGCTGCACCTGGCGAGGGGAAGCGGCAACGGTCCTGGCGACTTCCTCCAAGGTCAGGGGCCGGTGGTAGCTGCGCATGACCGTCAACCGCGCGAGCCGGTACATGCGGCGCCGTTCGCTGGTCGTCAGCGGCCGGGGGCTGACGGGTTGTCGGCGTTTCGCCGCGGGCGTCCTGCCGCCGAGGCCGAAGTGCAGTTTGAGCAGTTGGCGCACCCGCTCGGTCGTGACACCGACCCGCTCGCCGATCTGCGCGAGGGTCAGCCCCTCGACCGCGCGCAGCCGGAACATCTCCAGCTCGCGCTCGGTCTGGACGTGGCTGCCGCGAGCAGAGAACGGTCTGAGGCCGTGGCGGTGAAGCTCGCAGATCAGCTCGTACAGCTCGACTCCGCTGCGGAACTCGGTACGGCGGAGAAGCTCGCCGAGGTCGTACTCGGCGAGCTTCCCTGTCTCGTGTATGCCGGCCTTGGCCAGGCTGGGGAGGACAGCCTGGCTCAAGGCCAGTTCGTTGACGCGCATGGCGGGCCGGGCGCGTCAGAGCGTCATCAGTTCATCGAGGCGCCGTGCGACCTCCGAGGCGATTGCGCGCCCCCCACGACGTTCGATGAGACTGGCGCCTTCAAGACGGTTCAGCGCGTCAGCGAGCGCGAGCCGCTTCTTCTTCTTGGTCGCACCGAACGCTTCGTAGGTCTGCTGTTCGGTGATCGGACCTTCGCCCTCAGCGCTGCGCACGAGCAGACCCTCAAGGACGGCTCGCTCCCAATGGCGCTCCCTGGCCTCACCGGGGTTTTCCTCGCTGTCGCCGTGGTTGATCTCGTGGAAGCGCACGGCGGGGTGCGATGCGACG
>Ga0210395_10003557_pt1 | contig 11949 bp, 7 predicted proteins | sample IncBWH4OmetaG_FD_150861 | JGI IMG/M metagenome (GOLD analysis project Ga0210395, IMG submission 150861) | Forest soil microbial communities from Barre Woods Harvard Forest LTER site, Petersham, Massachusetts, United States - Inc-BW-H-4-O ...
ATGCTGTGCGGCGAGAGCGGTACTTCCAGTTGCTTCTGGAGCGGCAACCGGAGGAACTGGTGCGCATCGCGTCGGCGTGGCCAACGTCCTACAGTGAGCCGGCCGCGAACTTTGTGGTCGCGCACGACAGCGCCGAGTTGTCTCACGCCGTGGTGCAGGCCCGTGGCAAGGCTCGACCGCCGGTTTGGCACAAGGCATACGATTCGCTAATCGGCCTTTATTTCGCTGAACCCACGCCCGAGGTGAACAATTCCTTCATCGCCGCACTCGGCGACGACCCAATCGGCGTCCGCCTCGCCAAACCCGTCGATCGCACTCAGCAACTCGCCGGTGACATCTGGTTTTACTACGGCTCGCGTTATGGCGAATTTCTCGGAGCCACAAAGCTTGGTAACCCGGAAGATTTTCTTCCCGCCATTCTCGAGGAGAGTCCGGTGAGTTCTTCCGGATACCTGACGGTGGCCGACTATTACGCCGGTGCCGCCGACACTCGGCGCGCAATCGCCGATTACAATCACGCCCTCGAACTTTCTCCCAACCGGCCGGATGTCTATGACAGTCTCGCCGTCGCCTACTTCAAGCAAAACGACCGCGCAGCTGCACTCGCGCAGTGGAGGCAGGCGTTGGCCGTGCTCTCCGCGCAGCTCAACAGCAGCCACCTCCCGGAAAGTTTCTGGGCGGACTTTGGCCGAACCTGCGATCAGCTTGCCGCTCGCCATCTGTTTAATGAGCTCAAGCCCGACGTCGATGCCATCCTGCGCACCTATCTTCGTCGGAACGGTAACTACCGGTCGAACGCGCTGCTACACTCGGTTTACGCGGCAGCCGGTGATCCCGCCGCGGCCACGGCGTGGCTGCTCGATCTTTCCTCCGTGGCGCACGATCCACCGGCCATTCTCACCGACGTCGCTGATGCTTCCTGGATTCCACTGGCGCAACGCGCCACAATTTACCAACGAATTCTAGAGTCCAAAGAAAACACAGCCGGCAAACTTGTCGGCTTGGAACATCATTACGCCGAACAGGATCTCGGCGCCTGGCAGGTGCGCTGGGTGCAATATCTCGTTCGTACAAAACAGTATGCAGTCGCAGCGACAGCGATCGCAGCGCTGCCCCAGGAAACTCGTGAAAGCCAGATTGCCACGCTGGTTCCGCTCGATCTTCAAGTCGCCGCACAGCTTGGAACTCTGAATTCGAAGCTGGCCACATATCGCTCCGATCCTCAAGCAGCGCCGGCTCCGGAGATTCTTCGGACCGCTGCGCGTCAGCTGTTTGAAGCGGGCGACAAGCTGTCCGCGCGCAAGATTCTTGAACTGGTCTTTGCCCGCGAGATTGAACAGCATCAACTCATCGCCGCCAATTTCCTGGGCCTTGCCGAGATCCGCCTGGCGTCGGGCGAGACCTCCAGCGCGCTCGATCTTCTGCGTCGCTTGGTGGTGGTAGTCGGGAACCCGTTCGAGAATCTCGATCCCGCCGCCGCGCTGTTGGAAAAGGCCGGGCACGACGCGGAAGCCGTCCAGTTCCTCGATCAACTCGTCAAGTCCGCTCCATGGGATGCTTCGTACCGCCTCCGTCTCGCCAAAGCGAAGCTTGCCGCCGATCACGACGCTTCAGCTGCCAATGAAGCCCTCACGCTCATCGCTGCCGGTCCGAATACTTTGTACGATCTGCGGCTCAAGGCCGCCGTCGCCCTCGACGGACGACCCCACTCTGATTTGGGCAGCGCAGAACTGAACCTGTTTGCCGGCACTTCCGCGGAGTTCACGACTTCGGCAGCCGACAAGTTTTATTTCTACGCGACCCGTATCAAGGCCGCCCGGAATGTGGCTGACCCGCAAACCAAACTTCAGTTATTGAATCATTGCATCGTCGATTTTCCACGCCGTGACGAAGCTCGCGTGCCCTTGTTCCAGGCCTCCGCTGCTTTGCACTCGTACGAGTACGCCGTGGGAATCATCGAGCCGCTGTCGCAGTCGCTGTTTCTGCGCAACGAAATTGCCGAAGCCGGCGGCGAAGAGGAGCAAATTGTCAGCTCCGGCTACGAGGGTGAAGACAGCGACGACCAGGCGGATGTACCGGCCACAGCGGCCGAGAAATTCTCTCGTGCGCAGCAGGCTCAGGTTGCACAAATGATTGGCGACACTATGATGCGTCTGAGCCGGCTGGCCGATGCCGTGGCCTACTATGGCAGCGCACGGCCTCTGGAAAGTTCTCCGGCAGTTCGCAAGTCACTAGCCCGCAAAATCGTCCAGGCGAAATCTGCTCTGCGAATCCAGCAACAGAATGCCGCTCGCCAACCCCTTTTGCACGAAGCATTGGAGCAGGATCGAGTGGTGCGTCCGCGATTGCTGGCTCGTGTTACTCCCACAGTCAAAAGCGCCGCTGCCCAAGGAGGCGTGAAGCCATGAAATTTATCGCTATCGTTCTCTCGGCTGCCCTGGTGTGTGCCGGGATCGGCGGGGCCGCCTACCGCGCCGCGGCCCCAGCTCCGCAACCGCTCTCCAAATTTGTTCCTGCGGGTCCGCTGCTTTATATGGAGGCAAACGATTTTTCATCGTTGCTCAGCGACTGGAACTCCTCGCCGCAAAAGCGGCAATGGATTCAGAGCGACAGCTATGAGGTTTTCTCTCGCTCTCGCCTGTTTCTGCGCTTGAAAGGAGCCAGTGATCAATTCGCCGCCGCTGCCGGATTGCCTCCGGACATGAATTTCCTTTCTCAGGTTTCCGGCGAACACAGTGTTCTGGCGCTTTACGATATCGGCAACCTGCAGTTCCTCTACATCACGTATCTCCCGTCGGCCAAGGCGATGGAGTCAACCTTGTGGCAAACCCGCGAGAAGTTTGAGACCCGCAGCGCGGGTGGAGTGAATTTCTATCTGCGCCGCGACCCCGAGTCGAAACGTGAAGTTGCTTTCGCGATTTCAGGCGAGTACCTGCTGCTGGCTACCCGGGAAGATCTGATGGCTGGCGCTCTACAACTCATGTCGGGCAAACCGGATCGCACCATCGAGAGTGAGCAGTGGTGGGCGCAGTCGACCGCCGAGGCTGGTCCAGCCGGCGATCTGCGCATGGTGCTCGACCTGGGGAAACTTGTGCCCAACGGATACTTCCGCACCTACTGGGTGCAGCAAAATATTACTGACCTTTCGCAGTACACGGCTGCGGTCTCGGATCTGTTCCGCTCCCGCCATGACTATCGCGAAGAACGCGTGCTCATCAGAAAAAGAGTAACAGACAAGGAAACAGACTCGGCGCCGTCGGCTGACGGACTGGCGGCCGCCGCTTCACTTGTCCGGCTGATCCCTGACGATGCGGGCATGTATGTCGCCGCCGCCAATCCTACCGCGGATTCCTGTTTCGCATTGCTTGAAACCAAGCTCCTGGCGCCGCATTTGGGGGCTGCGCCCGTATCGCAAATGGCGCCGCAAGTACAGCTCACATCAGGCGAGCAGGGCGGGGGTTCCGATCTGGAGACGCGCATCGATCAGTTACAGGTCGAGCGCCGCGTCCCGCAATCGAAATCGGCGTTGCAGGATTTGCTGGCACAGACTCCGCTTCTCGCATCTCTGCAGGTGCAATCGACTGAACTCGACCCTGCGGGTGTGTTCGTGCGAACTCACTCGGCCGTGATTCTGGTATCGGCGTCAGACTGGAACGAGCCCAGGGTTCAGTCGGCGCTGACAGAGTTTGTCCGCACCGGCCTGACTGCCAGCCAACTCGGCGTCGGCTGGCAACAAAAATCCGGATATCAGGAACTCGACGGTTTGTGGCCGCTGGCGGTCTCGGTCCGCGGAAAATATCTGTTGCTGAGCGATCAGCCGGCATTCATGGAGTCGGTGCTCTCCAACTTCGGCCGGACGTCCGATCGCAAGCCCGCCCAACTTCTCGCCGGGTTCAATCATCAGCAGGAGCGCAAGAATTTCATCCGCTTCGCAGGTCTGGTCGACCGGCCGAATATGGGGATGCCGAATGGGCGGAGCTCGGAACGCGAACCGCAATTCTTTTCCGGTAACATGGGTAGCTTGAGTTCGGCTTTGTCTGCTGTCTCCGCGGAAAAGATAGAAGTGCGCGGCGAAGCAGGCAAGGTGCGGCAAACGGTCACCTACGAATGGTCGCAATAAGACACTTCGCGTTGCTGCTCACTTTGGTTGCGCTGTCGCTGTCGTGGTCAACTTCTAACGGCCATGCCGAGGCCTCAGCGGAGTGCGCTGATGCGTCATCGCTGTTCGCGCAGTCTGCCGCCGAGGCGTTGAACCGCGACTTTCCTGGCCACGACATTTCTTTTTTGTTGCTGGATGCTCGCAATGGTGCCGTACTGGCCTCGCGTTGGGATCATCCCGACGCGCCCATTGGCATGGGTTCGTTGTTGAAGCCTTTCGCAGCTTTGGCCTACGGAGAGCTGCACGACTACCAATATCCGAGTCACACCTGTCGCGGGACGTCCAGCGGATGCTGGCGTCCTCGCGGACATGGCGATGTCGATCTCACGCTCGCCGTCGCTCACTCCTGCAACTCGTACTTCCGCATGCTGACTGAAGATCTGAGTGTCGCCGATGTCTCTCCGACGGCGATACGGTTTGGACTCGATCGTCCCGGCCCGGAAACGGCCGGACTTGAATTCGCCGGTCTGGGCACCCACTGGCGCACTTCGCCTTTACGTCTGGCTCACGCCTATCTCGAACTGGCTCAAGAGCGCCAGCAGTCCGCCGTCAGTGAGATTCTCGACGGGATGGCCCTTTCGGCGCGACAAGGAACTGGAGCAGAAGTGCATCGGGCTTTTCCGGTGCCTGACGTTCTGGTGAAAACAGGCACAGCCGCGTGCTCCCACTCGCCGCATGCGCCGGGCGATGGCTTCGTTGTAGTGCTTGTGCCTGCGGCGAATCCGCAGTTGTTGTTGATGGTCCGCGTGCATGGAGTCCCCGGCTCGCAAGCCGCGAAAACCGCCGGCCAAATGCTGCGACGGATTGAGGACTAAAGTGCAGGCACGGATCAAGCGCGTAAAGTTCACGCACGTCGTCAATTCGATCGCGCTGATGTGTCTCGCCCTGAGCACGCTGGTTTTTTTCCCGGCGCGCTCCCGCGTTCTCGCGCAAAGCGCTCGCCGGACTCCCTCATCCGTCGCTGACATTAGCGATGACATTAACATCGGCGTGCTCGGTCTGTTTCATCCCCTCCAGTTCGCGGTAAGCGCTCCTGCCGGGTCGGCATTGAGCGTCCACGCTGGCGAACAACTCATCGTGCTCGAGAAAAGTTCTGGCCTTGATGCGGCAACTGTCCGCATCGCTAGCGGTGACCTGGTAGTGTCGGCTGGCGGACGCGTCGAGCGAGCATCGAAGCTCACTGTGAGCGGTCGCGACGGCGAGGCTGTCGACTTCGTGCTTGCGGTGCCTGGGAAGATCCTGCGGCGCTACCGCGGCAGGTTGGAAATCAAACCGTTTGCCGGAATCTTAACCGCCGTCGTTACCATGGACCGCGAGACCGCCGTCGCGTCCATCGTGGCCGCGGAAGGCTCGCCGGACGCTCCTCTCGAAGCTTTGAAAGCGCAGGCCGTTGCCGCCCGTTCCTATCTTGCCGCAGGCGGCACGCGGCACCATGATTTCGATTTCTGCGACACCACGCATTGCCAGTTTCTGCGCGAGCCCCCTGTGCCCGGAAGTGCTGCAGCCCGGGCGGCCGCGGCCACGCAGGGCCTCGTGCTCGCCTATGATTCCCGTCCCATCGCGGCCATGTACACACGCAGTTGCGGCGGTCGCACGCGCACTCCCGCGGAATCAGGACTCTCCGCAGCTGCCTATCCATATTTCGCGGTCGAGTGTGCGTATTGCCGCGTCCACCCGGTGCGATGGTCGCGTCGAATTTCTACTCTGGACGCGGTCTCTCTGCGCACCTCCGATGAGCCTTCGCGACTGAATCTGGATCGCCGTCTCGGTTGGTCGGCGGTTCCCAGCAACGACTTCGTCGCCAGCAACCACGACGGTCAAGTGCTCCTCGAAGGAAAAGGCGAGGGACACGGCATCGGACTCTGCCAGTCCGGAGCGAAAGCCATGGCTGAATCAGGCGCGGATTTCCGGCAAATTCTCAGCCACTATTATCCCAATACCACGATCGTCACCTGGCCTGGTCGATCCTCTTCCAACTGGGCAACGCCCACGCCTGCGGATTAATGTAGAGAGCCTGCTTACGAAGTGTCGTAAACGCCTGCCTTTCCGCGTAAAGGCGATAAAAAACAACTGAGCTTTCAGCCCCTCGGCATGCTATCGACGATCGTCTCGCTCGCCGCATCCCAATAAACTTTCTTGCCCGACCAATAGGATTGAGCGGCCATAATGCAGGCGACAGAATGCGCGAATCCCTCGCGCACCGAAGCGTGCGGCTGTTGCCGCGACCGCATGCACTCAAACCAGTTCGCCATGTGCTCGAGCGACAGGTCGTCAATCCCCATCGGCGGAAGTTCGGTCTCTCCCGGCAGCATCACGAATTTCGATTCCCGTTTTTTGTCAATGTCCGCGTCGTCTTCGTGCGTTCCTTTTTCTTCAATGATCTGATAACGGGGACTGCCTTCGCCGCCGAGATTGATCAGGCTAGCCTTCTTCCCCATGTAGCGAGTAAAGCTGGGCGCATCATTGCCGAAACTCGTCGAATAGCTCACCAGAAATCCCTTGGGATATTCCAGCAACGTCTGAAACGTATCCGCATTCTCGCGGCCGTCATGCCAGGCAAACACTCCACCATTCGACACCACAGATTTCGGAAAATTGTCGTCCATGAACCAGTGCACCAGGTCGATGCCGTGGCTCATCCACTGATCTGGAATCCCACTGGAAAATTCCTTATAGAGGCGAAACTCAAAATACATTTGCGGATCAAACGGACGCGCCGGCTTCGTCATCAGCCACTTGCTCCAATCCGTGTCCTGCTCGCGGATCTGCTTTACCTCCGGACGTCCGCGCCACCGCGGGCCGTGATAATTCCAGACCACTTCAACTTTGCTCACATCTCCGAGCGCCCCGCTGCGCGCCACTTTTTGCGCCGCCTGAGGATAAGGCTCGCTGCGATGCTGCGTCCCAACCTGGACGACCGACTTGGATTGCAGCACAACATCGCGCCCCGCCTTCGCCTCGCTCAGCACGTTCCCCATCGGTTTTTCGACGTAAACGTCCTTGCCGGCTTCGACCGCCATTTTTAAAATTGGCGAATGCGCATGCTCGGGTGTGGAGATCAACACGCCGTCCACATCCTTCATGGCCAGCAGTTCTTCAAGATGCTGCACCGCCCGCGGAGTCCTGCCGTAATAACCCGCGTTGGTGGCCGCGGCCTTCTCGCGGTTCACTTTCCACAGATCGCACACCGCCGTCATCTCCACATGATGACTGGACTTCAACTTGGATGCGATCAAGTCGAGATCCTGCCCGCGGCTCCCAATGCCGATGTGCCCCAGCGAAATGCGGTCATTAGCGCCCACAATATTTCCGTACGACAGTGCCGTGCGCGGCAGCACAACTCCCCCGGCAATCACAGCAGCCGATTTACCCAAGAATGCGCGACGGTTGATCTGCGAGGATTCACTCATGATGTGCCCCTTTGGAAATCAATTTGTACGAATCACTTTGTACGCGAAGTCAACTCGCCTTCAGACCCTCTGGAACCAACGGAAGCGAGCGCAAGCGCACGCCGGTTGCATCGAAGATAGCATTTGCAACCGCGGGAGCGAGTCCGATCATCGGGCACTCGCCCGCGCCCGCCGACGGAAGATCCTTGCGGTCGAGCAGGACGGTTTCGAGAACGGGCACATCGCTGAAACGTGGCACACGATATTGCGACATCCTGCCGTTCAGAATTTTTCCGTTGTCGAATTCGATGGCTTCGAAAAGCGCCCCACCCAATCCCTGCACGTTCGATCCTTCGATTTGATTGCGCAAGTTATCGGGATTCACAATCGCGCCGCACTCAAACGCGGAAACCACACGAACTACTTTTACGTCACCCGACTTTCGGTCGACCTGAACTTCGGCGAACGTGGCGATATTCCCGAGCTTCTCGTATCCGCCGCCCATTCCAAATCCGCGACCAGGTAAAGTCTTGTCTCGGATCCCCCAGCCAAACTGTTTCGCGGCAGCGGTGAAAACCGCTCGCAACCTCTCGTCTTTCAGATTCTTTAGGCGGAACTCCAGCGGGTCCATTTTCAAAGAGTGCGCCATTTCGTCCATGTGCGACTCGCGCGCGAAATGATTTGCGGTGGCCGCGAGCGCGCGGTACGATCCCTGCCGCAAAGGAGAATTCGCCGCGTGAAAAACGATGCGCTGGTTTGGAATCTCGTAATACGTGCGAATCCCCGCCGAGCCGGAATTGTAGTTGTGAAATTCCCATGCCGTGATCGATCCATCATTGCGTACGCCGCTGCTAACGTCGATCACACCGGCCGGACGAAAATACGCCCAGGTAAATTCTTCCTCGCGCGTCCACGTCAACTTCACCGGACGCTTCGCTGCCCGCGCCAGCCGCGCCGCCTCGATCGCCGTTTCCCCGGTGTGCTTGCCGCCATAGCCCGAGCCTGTGTCCGGCATCAATACGCGCACTTGATCTTCGGGAATTCGAAACGCCTCAGCCAGCTGGCCGCGCACGCCGAACGGACGCTGCGTTCCCGTCCATACCGTTACCTTGTCCCCGTCCCACTTCGCCAGCGCAGCGCGGGGTTCGAGGGGAACGTGCGCAATGTAGGACACGGTGTAAGTCTGTTGCAGGCGATGATCCGCGGAACTCAACGCTTGATCCACCGCTCCCACGTCATAGCGATCGCCATCGCCCGTCGGATCTTTCCCCTCGACCGTATTCTTCCTGAGATAGTCGAACAGATCTTTGCTCGAAGGTTGCGGCTCCGACTTCCATTCCGCATGAATGGCGCTGATCGCCGCCGCCGCCAGCTCGGCGTTTGCGGCGGCAGCGCCCACGAAGTTGCCGTCATGCACCACCGTTGCCCCCATCTGCTCCGCCTTCTGCGTATCCACCGAGAGCAGTGTCGCGCCAAACGACGGAGGCCGTAGCACCTTGCCATGCAGCATGTCCGGCAACTTCTGGTCTGACGGATAACGATGCCTTCCCGTCACAAACTCGCGCCCATCCACCTTAAGCGCGGATTGCCCCGCAACCTTCCAACCGCTCGCAGGAATCAGAGCAGTGTCGCTCGTCACCGTCTGAGTGAGTTGCTGGCCCTTCGTTAGTGCCGAGTATTCCAGTGATCGATTGGTCTGAGCGTCTGTTACCTTTCCCTCGGCGGCGGAGAGATTCTGGCGATCCGTTCCCCATTGTGCCGCTGCCAGACCAATCAGCATCTCACGCGCCGCCGCTGCAACTTTACGCAGTTGCAGGTTCATCGTCGGCGTGGTGCGGCTGCCGAACGTGCCCATGTCGAACGGCGTGAACTGAGTGTCGCCCATCACCATTTCGATATTTCCCATCGGAATATGAAGTTCCTCCGCCACCGCCTGACTCAGAGACGTCCGAATGTTCTGGCCCATCTCGACCTTGCCCGTATAGACCGTGACTTTGCCGTTCTCTCCCAAGTGCAGCCAGGCATCGATTTCTTTAGGAAGGGAATCGCCGCGCCGCTGTCTTGCCCCGCCCGACTCTTGCGCGATCACCGCCGGTTTCAGCACCGAGGCCACTAGAATTCCGGCTCCGAGAAACCTGAAAAAGTCCCGGCGATCCAGATCGAATCGGTACGGCGCCGCGGCCGCGAGTTCATAGCGCTCCGGCTCCAACGAAATCTGCTTCTGAAGTTCTTCACTCATCGCCCCGCCCCCTTTCCGGCGGACGTACCTTTCGCGAGCTTCGCCGCTTTCTGGATCGCGCTGACGATGCGCGGATAAGTTCCGCAGCGGCAAACGTTGCCATCCATGAAGGCGATGATCTCACTCTCTTTGGGCTCAGGATTTCGGCGAAGCAGCGCAACGGCCGACATAATCATCCCGGAGGTGCAGTACCCGCACTGCAGCGCCCCGGCCTCGAGGAAGGCCTGCTGCACAGGATGAAGCTGTTCACCACTTGCCAGACCTTCAATGGTCGTAATCTGTTTCTGAGAAACCGTGCCGACCTTGGTGATGCACGACCGTTGCGCTTTGCCGTCGATCAAGACCGTGCACGCGCCACATTGGCCCTCGCCGCAACCATACTTGCTGCCAGTCAAATCGAGTTGTTCGCGCAGGACGCTCAACAGGCTGGTTTGAGCGTCTGCATCGACTGTGTGTGCGCTTCCGTTAACAGTGAGACGGATTGTGGTCATTCGATGCCCCGGAATCGGAGAGTATGCGTGGCGTTCGCGAGCGGAGGTTATTTAGAAAATAATATACCCGCCGGTGGCCTAGGTCGAAGTCCGGAAACTCTCGCCCGCGGACGGATGCAAATTGAGTTTTGAAAAGGGCGCGGCTTTCAAGCCGCGCCGCAATCGCCCGCTACGACTTGATCGTCTTCGAAGCCGCATCCCATGTGACCGGCTTCTGTCGGAAATACGATTCGTTCGCCATGTGGCAAGCAATGGCAGCGTGGTTGCCAAAGACCGCATCTTCCGTGACCGGCTTGCGCGATTTCACCGACTGGAAAAAGACATTCAGGTGCGGACGCATGTCGTCCCAGTCGTGTCCGTGATAGACGGTATCTTCGTGGGTGGGTTCTTTGCCGAGTTGCGGGTCATGCTCCGCGTGCCACTGCTTCACATACTCCTCCCGCATTTTTGACGGGAAGCTGGAGCTGTAGTAACTGGGATCCGTATCCACGCCAGACTGAGGAGAATGCCGCAAATCAAATTCGCCCGCATCGAGCAGCCCTTTCGGTCCCATGAACCGCGCCAGTTCCGGCGTTTCGCAGCCCAGATCGAGCCGCACATAAACCGGGACGCCGTGATAATCGAAGAGCACGGTGTGAAAGTCCGGCATATCGCGCCCGTCGGGAAAGCGGACGATGCTGCCCATCGCCGTTGCCGATTTCGGTATTTCATTCCATCCGAGCGTGACCAGCATTCCGCTGATCAAGTGCACCATCAGGTCGCCGGCCACGCCGGTGCCGTAGTTCCTCCAACAGCGCCAGCGCGCGAAATGCAGCTTGTTAAACGGAATCTTGGGAGCATCGTTCAGCCACGTATCCCAGTCCAGCGTTTCCGGAGAAAGATCGAGCGGCGGCGGATATTCCCACGCGCCCGTAGGATCGTTTCGACCCAGCGTGAGTTCCACCATCTCAACGTCGCCGATCGCGCCGCCCGCGTAGAGTTCGCGCGCCTTGGCGCACAAAACTGAACTGACCCGCTGCGAGCCAATTTGCACGACGCGATTATTTTTCTGCGCCGCCTCCACCATGGCCAATCCGTCGGCCACGTTGTGCGACATCGGCTTCTCGCAGTAAATGTCCTTGCCCGCATTGCAGGCGTCGACCACCACGCGCCGGTGCCAGTGATCCGGAACGGCGGCGACGATGCAATCGATATCTTTGCGATCGAGCAACTCCTGGTAATGCCGGGTCGTGGGCAGGCTCGGGTTGCCGGTGATCTCTTTCGCGAGGGTATGCCGTCCGTCGTATAGATCGGCGGCGCCTACGCACTCCACGCCGGGAATCGTAATCGCACCCGCCAGCAGTCCGGAACCCTGCATCCCGATTCCAATCATACCGAACCGCACTCGGTCGCTCGGCGCCACGGCTCGCCGCAAGGGTTGAGCTTCAAGTAAGACTGTCTTCGACACCAGAACGCTGCCTGCGGCAGCCGCACTGCCCTGCAAGAATGCCCGTCGCGAAAGAATACGTTTCATACGAGTCCCTCCCGATGTTTTGATTGCAACCTACTACGACCTGTCCCGCTCCAGCTATTTTTTCAGCGGCTTGATCGCCACTTCTTTGAAAAACACGATGTCGTTGTCACTGTGATTCTGCAGACCGAAATAACCGAAGTCAGGCCGCGGACCACGTT
>Ga0210395_10003558_pt1 | contig 11948 bp, 9 predicted proteins | sample IncBWH4OmetaG_FD_150861 | JGI IMG/M metagenome (GOLD analysis project Ga0210395, IMG submission 150861) | Forest soil microbial communities from Barre Woods Harvard Forest LTER site, Petersham, Massachusetts, United States - Inc-BW-H-4-O ...
CAACTGCCCGCGATTTTCTCGCGCACGCTCCGCCGCAATCCAAAAGGTACGCGCGTGCCCCAGATGCAGCAGCCCAGTGGGCGAAGGCGCAAGGCGTCCGCGGTAGGTCGGAGCAGAATCGTTGGATGAGAATGCTGTCACGGTTCTCTATACGATTGCGAGGTGTAGAGGTTGCGCGATGGAATCCGACGCTGCGTACTCGATGTGGAGCACTCTCCTCGGCGCGTCCTCGTGTGACTTCGATGAGGAATGGATGATTAGAGGCCTCATCGCAACCACAGCACCCTTTGGCGCGATGCAATCCACGAGCGCCAAGCGAGTTGCAACTTCGTGCACGCTGTCATCGGACAGCAGACCAAGCTTGTGGGTTCCTGGCAAGACACGGAGTGGGCCATTGTTGAAACTCGAATCGTCCAGGTGAATCCGCAACGCCAGAACTTTGGATAGCGTGGCGGCGGGAGCGTGCGCGTAATGAATCCCTTCCTTCACCGACCAAGGACCCCAGCCTGGCGTTTCTATTCGGGCTCGCAGCGGCAACGCCGTGTCCTGGTGCCACACCACGAGCCAATTCGCTGTCGGTGATTTGTCGAACAGGGTCGCGCGAAACGGAAATGCGTCAGGCCCCAGGACTTGCCGCGCCAACTCGATCATCTGCTGTCCCCTGGCTAACTCGGCAACCGGGGCGAACCGCAAAGCATGCCGGACGCCCGCTCGGCTCCGTTGCGGCGAAGATTCATTGATCTCCTGCAGAAGTCGATCCAGTTGTTCCGGCGAGAAGCGCTCCGGCAGAATCGCAAACCCGTCTTCGTCGATAGCTTCGTGCCAAATCAATTTTTCACCGCACACCACCGTGGAAGAGCGGCGCTTCAGCGCCGCGGCGAGCGCGGGCCCATGGCGGGCTTCAGCCCCCGTGGACGCGTTCCCGCTGGCCGGGGCGTGGGCCGCCGATTGAGCGCCGGCAGCACCACCGGCGCCACCGCAACTTTCTCTGGCGTGATCTGCAGCATCGAGCGTCCGCTCACATGCACGAAGCTCAACTCGCGCGCGGCCAGCAATGCATTGACGGCATCTTTCACTTTCGAGCGCGCAATGAAGTTTCCGAAGAATATTTCCAGGTCCGACTGTTCGATCGCGATCACGCAATCCAGATATTTCGACAGCAGCGCGGTGAGCGCCTCCTGCACCGAGAGTCCCACGCCCTCTTTCACCGCGTCGGGCGCCCAGCGATAGAGCACATCCCATACCGAACCCTCGCTGGCCTTGTAATCCACGCGCGTGATGCGCAGCTTTGACCACAACTCGCCGAGCGCCCCGTCGAGCGCGGGGAATGACACGCTGCCGCCCAGCACTTCCTGCATTTTCTGTTTCGAGATCGGTCCCTCGCGCGTGATCAACTCAAAAGCGTCGCAGGCCAGTGCGGAATACGCGGACCGCGAACCCGCCTTCGGCGCCTGTTTCGGATTACGTTCGCCGATCAACGCATAAAAATAAGGGAAGGCCGATGCCGATACCAGGAACCCGTTGTTCTCGTCGAACAGATTGGCCTCGAACGCCGCACGCTCGCGCAGCAACCGCACCATCAATTCGGTTGCCTCTGTCGCGCGTGGATCTTTGAACGCATGTTGCCATCCTGGCAGCCGATCCCCTGAACCAACGAAAGCGCCAATGAACGTCGGCACCAACAGAGCCGGGCGCTTGGGATACATCAGGCAGAATCCTACTTCCTCCAGGAATGAGCGAGCCTGCTCAATCGTCCGAATGGGCTTGCCATCGAGACGCCACTTTTCGCGGCGGAGTTGTTGTAGTTCGAGGTCGGTCATAAACCAGCCATTAGCATTTGGCAGTTAGCATTTAGCCAAAGACGATATCCAGACCGGTCTCTGCGGCCAAATGCTAAGTGCTAATTGCTAAGTGCCGCTTTCGCTAGATTCTTTTGAACGCCTTCTGAATGTCCTTCATAGAGTACCGTAGCACGACTGGGCGTCCGTGCGGGCAGGAGTATGGGTGGTCGGTTTTGGCCAGTTCGGTGAGCAGCCACTCCATTTTGTTCTGCTCCAACGGCATGTTTACTTTGATAGCGGCGTGGCAGGCGATGGAGGCTGCGATGCGGGCGCGAATCTTTTCCAGATTCAGCGATTGCTCCTCGCGGGAAAATTGATCGAGCAGTTCGTGCAGCATGTGCTCGACCGCTGACGCGTCAACTCCTGCGGGTGCGACTTTCACCGCTACACTGCGTGCGCCGAAGGGTTCGGCTTCAAATCCGTTGTGCTGCAATTCGTCGGCGATCTCCGAGAACGCGGCCTGCTGCGCCGGAGATAGCTCCAGCACGATGGGCATCAACAATCGTTGACTCTCGACTTTTTGCGCTGCCCGCTGCTTCAGCACACGCTCAAACAGCACGCGCTCGTGGGCGACATGCTGGTCGACGATCCAGAGGCCATCTTCGTTCACCGCCAGGATGAATGAATTCCGAATCTGCCCCAGTGGGCGGAGTGTGCCCAGCGACGATAGCGTCGGTTCTTCTTCGCTTACGTCGAGCGCTGGGGCGCAACCGTTATCAGGAATTGCGTCGGCCGCGCGCGCTAGAGAAACAGCGGCGTTCGCCTCGACCGCAATTCCGCCCTCAAACTGAAACCGCTGGGAGATCGGAGGCGGCACTGGGGCGTGCAAAGCAAATCCTCCGGCGTCCGGCTCCCGCAATCCGGCTTCCGGAGGGCGGACGCCGGAAGCCGGAGGCCCTGGTCCAACCGACGTCCGCTCCCCCGGACTGAACTCAGGCGTCATCGCCCCCGGGGACAACCCACCCGAGGTCAGCGCCTGGCTCGCGGTGGCGTGCGCCCGCATCTCGGTCACAAACTGCGGCACGGGACGCGCCTTCATCAGCGCCGCACGCACCGAGTCGCGCACGAAATCGTGCATCACGCTCTGCTGCCGGAAGCGCACTTCCGTCTTCGAGGGATGCACATTCACATCCACCTCGCCCGCCGGCAACTCCAGAAACAGCAGGACCACTGGATGCACCGTCGGCGGAATAATATTTCGATAGGCCTCGGTCAGGGCGTGCTGGATCAAGCGGTCACGAATTGTCCGCCCGTTTACGAAGACGAAAATCGAATTGCGGTTCAACTTCTGGATTTCGGGCTTCGAGACGAAGCCGTGAATGCGTATCTCGCCGGGATTTTTTTCCGTCGCCTCGGCGTCCGAGTCTTCTTCCTTCCTCCGCCACGGCGGAGGCTGGGGCAATCCCACGCGCTCAAGCGCCTGCCGCGATGCCACCGGAATCAACTGGTCCAGCGTTTCTTTGCCAAAGACCTGGTACACGCGCTCGCTGTAGCCCGCCACTGGAGGCGCAACCAGCATCGCGTTCGTCGCCGAGTGCAACTCGAAGTGCTTGTCGGGATGCGCCAGTGCATAATGCGTGACCAGCGACGCAATGTGCGATAGCTCGGTCGACTCCGCTTTCAGAAATTTCTTGCGTGCCGGAGTATTGAAGAAAAGATCGCGCACCGTGATTGATGTTCCCAGCGGCAGACCGGCCTCTTCCACGCGAGCAATCTTGCCGCCGTTGATCTCGACCACAGTGCCCGCGGCTTCTTCTTCCGCGCGAGTTTCGAGGTGCAGGCGCGATACCGACGCAATCGAAGGCAGCGCCTCCCCGCGAAATCCCAGGGTGGCGATGCTTAACAAATCTTCCGTGTTCTTGATCTTCGAGGTCGCATGGCGTTCGAAGGCCAGCATGGCGTCGTCGCGCACCATGCCGCATCCATTGTCGGTGATCTGGATCAGCTTCTTGCCGCCCGCCTCGACGCTGATCTTGATGCGAGTTGCGCCGGCATCGAGCGAGTTCTCCAGCATCTCCTTGACCACGGAGGCAGGACGCTCCACCACCTCGCCGGCGGCGATCTGGTTGGCAACGGTCTCGGAGAGTACGTGGATGCGGCCCATGCGGCAGTACAGTGCAGAGTGGCTAGTGGCCAGTTTCGCAGATGGGAGGATGAGAAGGCAAAGCGCGGTGCGGCGATAAAGCCCAGGTCTTAAATGGCCTGGCCGGGCACTAAAGACTTTTCGATTTTTGCCGTTGGTTCTCTTTAGCAACTCCACGGAGAACCATGTGAACAACCTCAGATTGCATCCTCTCGCTGTCATCCTGGCCTTGATGCTGGTGGCCGCTGCTGGGCTATCCGGGCAGGTGAGTGCGCAGGAACGGCTGGCTCGGGCGCTGGCTCTGGAACAAAACGGGCAGGAGGAACAGGCAATCGCCGCTATCCAGGGACTGCTCGACTCGAAGTCTTTGGAGGCGTTCGAGACCGGTCAGGCATGGGACATCTTAGGGCTGGCTTACCAGAATCGGAGAGACTTCTCGTCGGCGCAACATGCCTTCGAACAGTCCCTTCGAATATTGGAGAACATGCCGGCCCACGCCCGGGCCTACGGCATGGCATTGGACAACTTCGGGGAACTTCTGATGGCGCTGGGCCAACCGGAGGAGGCAGGGAGAATCCAGGAGAAGGCGCTGCACGTTTTCGAAAAGATAAACGACCATGCCAGCGTTGCGATTGTGTGCAGCAATCTCGCGGGGCTCGCCTTCAGTCAAAAGCAAGTGCGACGGGGAAGAAAGTATCTGGACCGCGCTCAAAAAGAAGCGCAACTGGCGAGCCTGGATGACGATAACCTAGCGGCGATTTCCTCGATGCGCGGCTGGTTGGGTGTGATGGAGGGCGATGCCGTGGGTGCGGTCGCGGCGTATCAGGTCGCGCTCGATCTGTGGAGGAAGCGGCATGGAGAGCAGCATCCCTTAACTGGATGGGGCTACGTACTGCTGGGCGATGCGAAGGCGGCAGCTGGGGAGTTGACCAGCGCACTGGCAGATATGCGAACTGGCCTGGCAATAATTGAGCGCACCCAGGGACGGCAGGATGAACGTTATCTGACGGCAGAGATTGGCTATGCGGACGTGCTTGAGCGCTCAGGAGCGCGCGCGGAGGCGGCTCAGTTAAAAACCGAAGCCGAACGCGAATTGCAAAAGCTCCATCGCGCACAGTGCGACGGCTGCACGATCAGCGCTGCGGCGTTTCGCTGAAAGGCACCACGGGGAGACACGGGGAGTCCATTTCTCGCGCGCTTTGCACGAGACGTGGGCGGTCTTCGTTAGCAACAAAAATCCCCACTTCTCGCAAAGAACGCGAGAAATGGGGCACCCCAAACCTGAAACCTTTCGCGGCGCCAGCAAAGCCAGGCTCGCCCTGAACAACAAGACAGAATGTGGGCCTCGTCATTTGAGATTTGAGATCGCGACCAGCCTAACCCACGGTCTGCGAACGCCGCCTGACGGAAACAACAAAAGGCGCTCCGGGATAAGTGGAGCGCCTCAAGGTTTTTCGTGTTCCCGCGATCTTACTGAACTACGAGCTGGAAGCTGGTCGAGACCGTCGGGGCTCCTGTGGACGTGGCGTTCACGGTAATGGTGTAAGTTCCCTTCGGAGTACCCGGGTTCGAATTACTGCCGTTGCTGCCGCCGCAAGACCCCAGCCACAGCGTCGAGAGTCCTAAGAGTACGATCAGCCCCAGCAGCCGGATGCTGCGCAAAGATCGCAATGACCGCCGCGATCCCGCCGTGAAGACGACGCCTAGCAGTCCCGGCAGCAACAGCGCAAAGACAATCCCCGTGCCATGATTCGGCGCAGCAGGATTCGAGGGCCGCAGCACCGAGGCTGTCGCGGCCGTGGTTGTGATGTGGAAGCTGACCGCCCCGGAAGCATTGATCGACGGAGGGGCGAGGCACGTCGACTCGGTCAGGTTCGCCGGTTCGACGCAGGTGAAGCTGACGGTTCCAGCAAAAGCGCCCTGGAACGCCACGTTGACCGTGGCGTCGACGGACGACCCTTGCGGCACATCGAAGCTTGCGACTGGCGGAGTGAGCGTAAAGTCTGGCGGTGCCGGAGCCGAGTTCCATTGGATGGCAAGATTGTTTGCGTCCACGGAGCCCAGACCGGTGACGACGTTGTAACCAGTTGCGGCGTCCGAATTGGAGGCGCTGAAGCCGAAACTTCCGGTCGTACCAGCCGTCCCCGGGCACTGGAGGGCGGTGGGCCACGGGGCTGCAGGCTGGCCGGCTTCGCAGGCAACCTTGTTGTCTCCCGTGGTGGCGGGATGGAAAGCGTTGGGTGCTGTTGCTGCCAGGCCGTAGAGGGTCGGATTGATATTTCCCAAACCGCTGGCGCCCAAGTACTGATTGAGCAAGGCCACGATGCCAGCCATCACCGGCGTCGAGGCCGAGGTTCCGCCCACCAGGGACGGAGTCGGATTTGGAGGATTCGCGGAATCGGTGAGGGCCAGGGCCGCGGCGATTCCATTTACGCAGGTGCTGGCGGTGCTGGTGGAACCGCTAATCCAGGCGCTCTGCGGCGTGCAAAAGATGTACCCGGGAAAGTTCGGCGAAGCCGCGAGAGAAACATCCGGAACGAATCGAGCACCGGCTTGGCCGGAAATAGTTACGTTCTGCCACCAGGGCTTGCCGAAGCCGGAGACGCAGTTCGAGTTGTCGGGACTCTGTTGCGCGCAGTTGCTGGGACCGCCGCCCGTCGCCACAATGGCATAGGTTTCCTGAATATGCGCCGCCGTGCCGCCATAAACCGCGGCAATCTCCTCGTCGTCGTTCCACGAAGTTTCGGGAATAGGAGGATTCTGCGCCGAAACCCCATTGGCGCCGTTGCTCGTGGTCCAATAAGGGCTCAAGAGACCTGCAGGAGTAATCGCGGTGCCACCCACTCCCGTGACTTCCGGGCTACTCGCCGGATAGCCTACCGCGAGGCCGCCGACCGCAAGGTTGTGCGGGTTGGTGTTAGGATTCGTGCCCCCGTCACACGCGGCTGCGCCGCTGTCGCCGCTGGAATTCAGGAACGTGATGCCTTCGGTGTTCGACTTCATGAGTTCGACTTCGTCGGACAAGGGGTTTCCCGTCGCGTCCAGAACGAAGTTATCGCCGAACTCGCAGCTGCCATAACTCAAGCTGATCACTGTTTCGCGGAGTGTGGTCTGATTATCGACCGCGTAATACCATGCGTCGGTTACGCCGCCGCTGACGAGGGCGCCTGTGGTGCTGTTAACAATGATCGGCGCGTTGACATAGATGATCTGCGCACCGCGCGCCACTGCCCCCGACCATTCGATGTCAAGATCGGCCTCGGTTATGTCGCCGAACTTCGACAGAGCTCCAGGATCGGGAGCGTTCGGCACGAGAACGTATTGGAAGTTACTGGAGTTGCAGGCAGTGAGTAGACCAGTGGTGGAGCTGCTTGTGCAACCGCTGATCGGTGACAGGCCGAAACCTGCGCGGAAATCGTTGATATCCGCCAGGAAAATGTCCGTCTGGCCAGCGATAACCAGCTTCTGCCCGGTGCCGTCGATCTTGGTCGGGGTAGCGTTATAAAGAGCGTCGATGTCGTACATGGTTGCGATGTCGCCGGGCGCGAGGAAATTCGAAGGCGCCAACGAGTTTATATTGTTAAGGATGGGATCGTAATAGTCAGGACGGGCGACGTGAGCCGCACGTGTGTTCCTGGCGGCCATGGGTTTCAGATAGAAATCGTGGAGCCCGCGCAAGCCGGATACGATCCCCGCAAGCGCCGCGGGAATTCTGGGCGAGTTGGCGTTGGCAACGTGCATTTCGCCGTCCACGTTGTAGCGATGGAACTCGAGCCCAAACGCGTTCTGCATCTGGCTCACAGTGCCACTGAACACAATCCAGTTGCGGCCGTGCGCGACGCTTTGCACGGTGATTCCCTGCGACTTCAGCCATTCCGTTAGCTTCTGCACATCGCCATGGCTCAGGCCGAAGCGATCAGCCCACTGCTCGGCGGTCAGCCATTTATGGTAGTTCGGCGACCTGCGATCCTGTTGCTCCGCCAGAAGCTGGGTGAGAGCCTTCTGCTGTGCGGCGGTCGGGACGGTTAGCAGGGTGACGTAGCCCAGGCGCAAGGCGGGATCCGCCGGGCCCTGATCGTACTTGGGAAGCGCCTTGTGGTGGACGTTGCCTTTCAGGGTCACGGTCGGGCCGCCGGTCAACGCGCCGGTGATGCGATCCGGGGCGGCAGCATAGCTTGCGGTGGAGAAAAGGCTGGCAATGAGGAGGGCGGGCGACAGAGTAAGGAACAGCAACTTCATGATTCGCATGGAAGCTCCGGGCAGATCGGACTACTTACTGTGTATAAGCTTATAACGGGTTACCCCTGCTTCGATCAAGACAGTGGCGAAGAAGGTTGCATGGAAGACAGAAAGTTAACAAACATTCGGTATGTAAACCCAGCGCTTGGAGCTAAGTTGTGCTGAATCGGCAAGGACCTCCGTCCCGCGAAATTCGGGGCGGGTAAGCTCGGTAGTGAGTCATTTTGTCAGGCCTGACGATGAGGCGGTCGAGCTGCGCTCGACGGACAGCCGGGCGGCTGTCCCCACATGAGCATACTTAAATTCACCGCTGCCGTATACTGCCGGTGCGAAACTCAGCCGCTCATGACTCCGCCGGACGCCGCCAAATCCCGCCTCGCTTACATCGACTGGGTGCGCGGGCTGGCTTGCGTGCTGATGTTTCAGACCCACTGCTACGATTCCTGGCTCAGCCCGCAGGCCCGGCAGAGCCGCTTTTTCATGTACTCGCAGCTGGGTGGGACGTTTCCGGCTCCGCTGTTTCTGTTTCTGGCGGGAATCTCGTTTGCCCTGGTTACGGAAAAACTCTGGCAAAAGAATCTTCCGCCCGCGCAGATCGCGCGAAAGACGATTTGGCGCGGCGCGGAGATTTTTGGCTACGGACTGCTTTTCCGCCTGCAGGAATATGTAGTCTCCTGGGGCTGGGCGCCCAAGAGCGACCTGCTGCGGGTAGACGTGCTCAACACCATCGGGCTGTCGATGATGCTTCTGGGGGTGATGTGCTGGTTGGTAGGCGGGGTTTTGCTTCCGGCAAAACAAACCGCGGGTGCGATGCCGCGGATCCCTTTGGTGGCTTCCGCGGCAGGCTCGGCGTTACTGATTTCTTTGCTGACGCCGCCGCTGTGGACCACCTGGCGCCCGACCTGGCTGCCGTGGCCGTTCGAGTCCTATGTCGACGGCGTGCACAACCTCGGAGTTCCGCAACAGGGCATCTTCCCCGTGTTTCCCTGGACGGCCTTCGCCTTTGCGGGTCTCGCGGTGGGATTCATCCTGCAAAGCGAGTGGGCGCGCACGCAACCAGCGCGGGCATTCTTGGCGCTCGGCCTGGCAGGAGGCGGGCTGATCGAATTCGCCCGCTGGCTTGACGCCCAGCCGCGGCAGTTCTACGCCGTCCAGGATTACTGGCACACCAGCCCCAGCTTCTGGCTGATTCGCCTGGGGATGTTGCTGGTGATTGTGTGCGCGGGCTACGCCTGGTGTCGCTGGATTATCGGGAAATGGAGTGCAGGCCAGTGGGCGTTCAGCCCGCTCATCCAGCTCGGCCAGGCTTCGCTGCTGGTCTACTGGGTGCATATCGAGTTCGTCTACGGGCGGGTCTCGATCCTGCCCAAGCGCCGCATGGGAATCGCCGGCGCCTCAGTCGGCCTGCTGGTAATAACGCTCGCCATGCTGGCCCTGGCCTACGCTCGCACCAAAATGAAAGGCCGCGGCAGGGAAGTGATGGCATGGCTGCGTCCGGTGGCGAGCAAGGCCTCTCCGGCGCGGACGTAAATGGGAAGACCTCGCCAGACTCGATCTTCTCCAGACTCCATTATTCTTTTATTCCTTCTTTGACCTTTGCCGGAGCGAACCTCTGTCGCGCCCGGTTCCATTCTTCGGTTGAGAACAGGCGCGGACCCACTTCGATGAGGCGCGGCGTCATGTTAAAAACCGCCACCCGGCTCCAGGGCCTGCCATCGCGCATTCGCAGGCCTTTTTCGTTCAAGTCGCTGACGATACTGGAGTACGGGAAGTCCTGCACGAGCAACTCCATCATCAGCAGGAGTGTGCGGTTCTCGACGGGATCGATCTCCAGGCGCTGGCAATCCTCCGAGATGCGTAGGCCATACGGGATATCCTCGTTGAATGCGCCCTGGGTGGGAGCTTCGGACTCGGGCAACTCGCGCCGCCATTCGATCGATACCATTTGCCATCCCGCGGCCGTGCGTTGCGCGATGACTTCGGGGCTGAACGGCCCTGACATAACATCACGAATTCGTTCAAAATGCGCCATGCGAAGCCTCCGTCGTTCCTTGGGGCAACTTGCACTTCACCTGCCAGAATTCGGAAGGGCTGCGAACCCAACAAGTAGCTCGCCAACATTGAATTAGCTTCGCTCCCAACGGGTTCGACTGAGACCTCTGCCGTCCACTTGCGGGAATCACTGTTCGCTTTCGGACGCTTGCTACGAGCTACTTGGGAACTTCATCGTCCGCACCCCGCCATAAACTCCACGACTTCGCGCTCGGCCCACCGTCCGTCGTAGGAAAGATGCCCGGCGGCATTTCCATTGTCCTCTCCGCTTCGTTGACCCAGGAACGCGCAGTGGCCTCCGTCATCGGTCTGGACGTAGGTAATGTTGGGATTTTCCGCAATCCGCCGAAGCGTCTCCGGCTGCATCCGGATGAAGGGATCGTTGGCGGCGTGAATGATCAACGCCGGCACGGCAATCTGGTCGACCACGTTGGACGCAGCCGCCCGTGCGTAATAATCATCGGCGCCGGCGAAGCCACAGTAGTGCGCGGTGATGCGGTCGTCGAACAATCGCAGAGTGGAAATTCCGCGCAGACGCGAGGCGTCAAAGTTTCCCGGAAAAAGGCGCGCCTTGCGGCGAAAGCGCCGGAACAACTGCATCAGGAAGTAATATTCGTAAATTCGGTTAGCCGGTTCATGCAAGGCATCGGCCGAGGCCGCCAGATCCATCGCCGGACAAACCGCTGCGACGGCGCGAAATTGCGCCGGTGCCTTTCTATTTCCATTTCCATTTCTGGCGCGGCCCCACTCTCCCGCGAGTTTCAGCACCAGGTTCCCGCCCATGGAGAATCCGACCAGCGCGAATTGCGAAACGCCATCAGTCTCGATAAGACTCTGCGCCACTGCGGCTATATCTCCCGACAAGCTGGAGTTGTAGAGCGTGGGGGCGAAGTGGTCCATGCCGCCGCAGTTGCGCTGGTTCATGAGCACCACGTTCATCCCGGCCGCCAGCCCGTTGCGCGCCACTCCCCGCATGTACTGCGAATCGGAGGAGCCTTCGAGCCCGTGGACCACGATCAGAGTCAGCGGCTTCGTGCGGCCTTCCGTGGTCCCTCCCTGCTGCCAGTAGCACCAGCACCGAACTTTAATTCCCGGAGCAACTTCGACCAGCCGCTCTTCTGGCGCAGACAGATCAATCCTCCGCGGCAGCAGAAAGCTGGCAATGGTCTGCACATGCCCACCGCCTAGACCCCATCGAGCCCGGAAGGGCGCACGCCCCGTCCACAGGCCAGGTGCCTTCACTTCGTCGATGGGCCTAGAAATGGGAAAATCGGGAATTTGCGAACTCGCCACAAATTGATTCTAATGGAGACTGATCTTACGTAAACCAGATCTGGAGTAAGCCATGCCTATCTTCGAATACATCTGCAAAGAATGTCACCACCAGTTCGAGGCCCTGGTCTACGGCAAACAGAAAGCTGCCTGTCCCAAGTGCCACGCCAGCAAGCTGGAGCCTCAGCTCTCGGTCTTTGCGGTCTCGGCGAAAGGCTCATCTCCGTCGGCGTCAGCGTCGTCATCAGTCGGCGCCTGCGGGTCGTGCGGCGATCCCCGGGGTCCGGGATCCTGTTCCCGCGGTGACTTGAACTAGGGCGAAATGAACTAGATCGTTCGCGGGCTTTCCCGCGAGTCTCCCGCCGGGCAACTTCTCGTTCTGCCACGAGTTCCAACCAGGAAACGGTTCTGGCACGAGCGCGTTCAGCAAAGCCGCGCCCAATAGACGCACGTGGTTCAGC
>Ga0210395_10003560_pt1 | contig 11945 bp, 9 predicted proteins | sample IncBWH4OmetaG_FD_150861 | JGI IMG/M metagenome (GOLD analysis project Ga0210395, IMG submission 150861) | Forest soil microbial communities from Barre Woods Harvard Forest LTER site, Petersham, Massachusetts, United States - Inc-BW-H-4-O ...
CACGAACGCGTGGAGTATTGCTTCGCTTCATATGTGGACGTGCATGGCATCGCCAAGGCCAAGTGCGTGCCGTTAAGCCGTCTGTCGCATATGGCCCACGGATCAGAGCTATTCACGGTTGGCGCCCTGGACGGCATGGGGCTCATCGGACCCCATAAGGATGAGTGCGCCGCCATCCCGGATCTTTCGACCGCGACTATTTTCCCCTGGGACAATCGGTATTGTTGGTTTGCGTCCGATCTCTACTATCACGGCGAGCCTTACAAGAATTGCAGCCGGGTTATCCTGAAACAAGCCCTCGCCCGGGCCGCCGCCAAGAAGCTGACCTTCAATCTCGGCATTGAACCTGAGTTTTATGTCTTTCGGCGGACAGAGAAAGGCTATGCTCCGTTCCAGACCGAACCCTTCAAGGGGATTACACCAGCCTATGACGTGTTTCAGACCGCCCTCGCCTCGCCGTTTTTGGAGCGGCTGGCGAACTGCATGGATAAACTCGATTGGGGACTCTACTCCTTCGACAACGAGGGTGGCCACGGACAGTTCGAGATCGATTTCGCCTACGCCGAGGCACTTAAAACGGCCGATCGGCTGACATTTTTCCGTTTCATGGTGAAAAACATCGCTCACTCGCTCGACGCCGTCGCGAGTTTCATGCCCAAGCCTTACAGCAATGATTTCCGTTCGGGCGCACATCACAATATGTCGCTAACCAACACCGAAACCAAAAAGAACCTTTTTGACATCGGGTCATTTCCGATCGGCGAGACCGCACGGCGCTATGGCCTCGAAGCCACGGACGCAGCGTTGCATTTTATCGGCGGCCTCCTGGACCATGCCGAGGCGCTGTGCGCGGTGACTTGCCCCACCTACAATTCCTACAAAGGCCTTTTGGCCCAGGGTGACATGCCCGACACGTCCTGGGCTCCCGTGCTCCAGGCTTACGGGCAAAACAATCGCTCGGCCATGTTGCGTCTCCCCATGAACCGGCCCTGCATCGAGAACCGCACTCCGGACATGAGCGCGAACTTCTACCTTTCGGCCGCGCTCAGTCTTCATGCGGGTCTGGATGGACTTGAACGACAAATCGATCCTGGCGAGCCTCTCAACGAAAATCTTTACCTGGATCCAGGACTCCCCTCTGGCAAATCGCGCCGGCGAAGGCTGCCACGCACCTTGCTTCAGGCGACCGACGCATTGGAGGGCAGTTCGTTTGCCCGGCGCATGCTGGGTGCTGAGTTTATAGACATTTTTGTCGCGCAAAAACGGAAGGAATGGGATGCGGACTTCTATACCGTTACTTCCGATGAGCGGGATCAGCATCTCGTCTTTGTGTGAGCTGCCTACGATGAACGCCTGGGAACGGTCGACCAGCTTTCAAATTGGGGAGCTAGTCGCGACCAAAGGTCGCTCACTTGCCGTCTTCCCGATTGGGGCGACCGAGCAGCATGGCGCACACTTGGCCACGGGAACGGATACCTTTCTGGTTGAACGAATTTGTCGTGAGGCCTGCCAGCGGCGCGGGGTCCTGAAGTTGCCGGCGCTCCCTTTCGGCTGTTCGTATGGACATACGGAGAAGTGGCCCGGAACTTTGTCGCTGTCACCCATCATCCTGACCCAGGTTTTGTGTGAGATTTCCCGGTGGGCGATCAATGGCACCGGCATTGATCGGCTTTTTTTCCTATCTGGGCATGCGACGAACGGACCTTCAATCGAGAGCGCCATTCTTCAACTCCGCTATGAGTATCCGCGCGTTCGTTTTGCTTATCGGGGTCTTTGGGAAATATCGGAAAAAGCGCGCAGCATTTACGCTGTCGATGCGCCCGACATGCATGCCAATCTGGCCGAAACCGCGATGATGCTGGCCATCGAACCGGACGGAGTTGACATGAAAAACGCACACGATTTCGCAGACGTAACGATCGGTAAATTCTGGCGATATGCGATGCCGGCCGTGACACCCAATGGGGTGGTCGGTCGCCCGTCCGAGGCATCGGCGGCGGCGGGCGCAGCCATGCTGGAAGAAATTATTCAAGACCTGGAAAAGTTGCTGGTTGAAGCTGAGGCGGAGGTTTGGCCAACTCTCCCCTGATCGGTGTACCCCAACTGATGCGCCACAAAATTTTAAACTTTCAAGAGCGGCGCAATGCCATCGGCGCAGCCGCATTGAAACTATTTTCTGAATTCGGCTATGCGGCGGTCTCCAATAAAGATCTCGGCAAGGCCGCAGGGGTCAACCCAGCCCTGATCTACTATTACTTTAAGGATAAAGACGATCTTTTCCAATTCGCCGTGCGTATGGCGCTTACTGATGTCGTCGCGGCTTATGAAAAATTAAGGCGCGAGAGGAAAAGTATCGGCGGGCTTGAAGCCTGGTTGTCGAGCAACCTGCTATTATCGCCGGAACTCTCAGGATTTCTTAAAGTTGTCCTCGATTATTCCTACTCAAATCGCAAATCCCTCCTGACGGAAGGGGCCATCAAGCAATTTTATGTGACGGAGGTTGAGATTCTCGCGAGCGCTCTTTCTCGAAAACCCGGGATTTCAGCGCAACGAGCCGTGAAATTAGCGCGCCTCATATCGGTATTACTCGATGGGATAATGGCAGCGCGTGTCATCCGGCCCGAAATCGACGCTCAGGAAATTGTCGAATTGTTGCAAGCATTGATCGCCTCTGGATCAGATTAAAAAACGCAGGGTCGTCTCTATTCACTGATTAAGGCCTTTGCCGCGGATAACGCGGATTGCCGCTGATATTTGCAGGCTGCGGAAAACAACTGTAGGCCGTGTGCTGCGAACGCAGCACAGTTTTCCAGCAGCCTATTAGCGTGAATTAGCGTCCATTAGCGGTTAAAGCTCCGGGCCGAATTTATAAGTGAAGATAAGTGCCCATAAGTGGTTTTAAAAATCCGATCCGAATCCGCGCTCATCCGCGTAATCCGAGGGAAAAATCAGGTCGATCAGCGGTTAGCTACAACCCCGAAAAACCGATCACAATCCCGACGACGAGCCCGTAGGCCACGTGGCCCGCGAGATGGCTCACGCCCACCGCGAGGCCGGCTTCCTTGAATTCTTCGAGCGGATGCTGATCCGCCACGATCCAGCAGAGCGTCAGGCCCACAACCATACCGTGAAAAACCCCGAAACCGATGCCCGCGAAAGCCGCCGTGGGAAATTTCGTCAGGTTTAGCGCCATCATCGCCACGGCATAGACCATGGCAAAGCCCACGCCGGAGAGCACGTGCAGGATGCCGCCGACCAGCCGGGCCGATTCGCGCGAGCGCGTCAGCAGGCTGCCCACCGCCACCACCATGTCGCCGCGCGCCCAGTTGGCCCGCGCGATGAGCCGGATGACCACTGCCATCGCCAGCGCGCCGAGCACGCCCGCTATGGCCGAACAACCAAGAAATCTTATGATCAACTGCACGGGGTTCATCGCAGCCTCCTTGTTTTGAAGTTGGGGTTCTGGCCGCACGCGAAATGCCCGCGGCCGTTTCACATCCGGCACATAAAGTTTAACCAACTTCGTCCAACGCGCGAGGGGTTTTGCGCGAATTTTTCTAGCCAGACTCGACAAGCCCGCGTCGCCTCGGCAGAAATTTTTCCCAGCATGGCCCGGAAAATTGCGACGCCCCGTATCCCCAAAAAAGACTATGAGGCGCGCGTGCCCCGGTTGCGCGAACAGCTCGTCCAACTCCAGGTGGAGCTGAAAGCCGCGCCTTTTCCCGTCCTGCTCGTCGTCGCCGGCGTCGAGGGCGCGGGGCGCGGCGAGCTCATCAATACGCTCAACGGCTGGCTCGACCCGCGCGGCGTGGAGACGGTCGCTTTTCACACGCCCACCGACGAGGAGCGCGAACGCCCGTTCATGTGGCGCTTCTGGCGCAGCCTTTGCCCGCACGGCCGCATGGGCATCTTTGCCGGCTCGTGGTACACGGAAACCCTCCGCGAGGAAATCCACGGCGCCAAAAACCTCACGCAGCTCGACCATGAGTTGCACCGCATCCGTCGCTTCGAACAACTGCTCGCCGATGACGGGGTGCTCATCCTGAAAGTCTGGCTGCACCTCTCCAAAGCCGCGCAGCACAAACGCCTCCATGCGCTCGCCAGCGACGAACGCACCGCCTGGCGCGTCACGCCCGACGACTGGCACCACCACCGCCTCTACGACCGCCTCGGGCAGACGGCCCGGCGTATCCTGGAGGCCACGCACCGCCCGGCCACGCCGTGGCTCATCGTCGGCGCCGACGACGAGCGCAGCCGCGATATGGCCGTGGGCCAACTGCTGCTCACGCGCTTCCGCGAACATGCCCGAAAAATAGAAAAGGCCAAAAACCAAAGGACCAAATCCCAAAAAATAGCGGCCGCCACCCCGCTGCGCGCGGCCGGCCTGCGCCGGCTGCTCGCGCTGCCGCTCGACCAGCAATTGTCGGCCGCGGAATACGAGGAAAAGCGCGACAAGTGGCTCGGCCGCCTCAATCACGCCGTGCGCACGGCCTCGGCCCAGCATCGTTCCATCGTCTTTGTCTTCGAGGGTTGGGACGCCGCGGGCAAGGGCGGCGCCATCCGCCGGCTCTCCAGCGCGATCGACGCGCGCGACTATCGCGTCATCCCCATCGCCAAGCCGAACGACGAGGAAAAGTCGCACCACTATCTCTGGCGCTTCTGGCGGCACGTGCCGCGCGCGGGCATGGTGACCATTTACGACCGCTCATGGTATGGCCGCGTGCTCGTGGAGCGGCTGGAAGGATTTTGCCGCGAGGCCGAGTGGAAGCGGGCGTTTACCGAAATCAACGACTTCGAGGAGCAGCTCACCGAGCGCGGCATCATCGTCGTGAAATTCTGGATGCACATCAGCAAGGACGAACAATTGCGCCGCTTTCGCGAACGCGAGGACACCGCCTACAAGCGTCACAAGATCGACCACGAGGACTGGCGCAACCGTCGCAAATGGCGCCACTACGAAGTGGCGGTGGGCGACATGCTCGCGCTGACCGACACCACCTTCGCGCCGTGGCATCTCATCCCGGCCAACAACAAACGCTACGCGCGCCTGCAGATTTTAAAGACCGCCTGCAAACAGATCGAAACGGCGCTGGAGGGAAAGTGACGCGGCGCGCGGCGCCGCGAACGTCCAACTCCCAACGTCCAAGTCCGATCCTTTTTTACCGCGGATTAGCGCGGATTTTATTTATGCCTTTTAACCACTGATGCGCCCTTATGATCACTCATAGGCTGCTATGAAAAACTGTGCTGCGAACGCATCCGCGCAATCCGCGGTAAAGGCTTTGAGGTATTAGCGACGATTAGCGTGGATTAGCGGTTAACCAAACCCTGCTTTGCTTCGCGTCCTTCGCGCGAGACCAATCCGATTTGTGCAAAACAAAAACGCCGCTCCAGGTTTCCCCGGGGCGGCGCTTTGGTTGAAAGGGTTTTGCCTTAGCTTTTGACGTGACCGGAAACGAGCTTGGTCATCTCAAACATGCTGACCTTGGCCTTGCCGCCAAAGACGGCCTTGAGTTTGTCGTCGGCATTGATCTGGGTTCTCTTGGTTTTATCCTGAAGATTGTTTTTCTTGATATAAATCCAGAGCTTCTTGGTGAGCTCCGTGCGTGGGAGGGGCGCGGCGCCGACAACGGCGGCGAGCAAGGCATCCGGCGTAACCGGAGCCATGAATTTTGCATTAGGTTTACGAGCTGATTTTTTAGCCATAGTGAATCTGGGTTTAGGGTTCTTTACTCTGAAGGCAACGACTTTCTAGAGGGAAAAGTGCATGTTTTCCGAGGAAAATCTTTGAAAAAATCATCTTTTTACCTCTGGGCACTTTTTTCCGGCGGTTAGTTTTTGTCGTCCATTTGGACAAATTGGCGGTAAAGCGCCGCATAATGGCCGCCCTGCGCGAGCAATTGCGCATGCGTGCCGCGCTCGACCATGCGCCCCTGGTCGAGCACCAGCACGAGGTCCGCATGGCGGATGGTCGAGAGGCGGTGGGCCACGACAAAGCTCGTGCGGCCGCGCAACAAGGTGAGCAACGCATGCTGCAAACGCGCCTCCGTCAGCGCATCGATGGAGCTCGTGGCCTCGTCGAGAATGACGACGCGCGGATCGGCCAACAACGCGCGGGTGAAGCAGATGAGCTGGCGCTGGCCGACCGAGAGGCCCGCGCCTTTTTCCCCGACTTCCGTCAGCAGCCCATTCGGCAGCGCCTCCAGGATGTCGATGCAGTCCAGCCGCTGCGCGGCCGCGCGCACCTCGGCCTCGGACGCCTCCGGTTTGCTCAGGCGGATGTTGTCGAGCACCGTGCCGGTGAAGAGAAAGTTCTGCTGTTGCACCATGCCCATCTGCCGGTGCAGCGAATGGCTGGTGATGGTGCGGATCTCGCGGCCGTCGAAGAACACCCCGCCCTGCCCGGGCAGGTAAAATTTCGCGACGAGGTTGATGATGGAGCTTTTGCCGCTGCCGGTGTGGCCGACGAGCGCAATCGTCTGGCCGGGCTCGGCCGTGAAATTGATGTCGTGGAGCACGAGCCGCTCCGGATTGTAGCCAAAACCCACGCCGCGAAATTCCACGCGCGCCCCGGCCGGGGCCAAAGCCCCGGAGTTATCGGTTATCGGTTCACCGTTCACCGTTTGGTTTCCGGAACCGTGAACTGTGAAACTTGAACTTTGAACTGGCCGCCGCGGATCGATTAGATCCGTGGCGGCCTTATCGTCCTCCCAATCCGGCTTGGTATCGAGCAGCCGGAAGACGCGCTCGGCGCCGGCCATGGCGATCAGCGCCTGGTTGTATTGGATGCCAAGGTTCTGGATGGGCGCGAAAAATTGGTTCGCCATCAGGAAAAACAAAATCAGGTCCGCCACCTGCATGTAGCCGTGGAACGTCCGCCAGCCGCCGAAGACCAGCAAGATGGCGATGAAGAACTGGCTGTTCAACTCGAGTAGCGGCACAAGGAGGCCCGACGTGCGCGCGAGATCGACGCTGTAACGCGAGTGATCGGCGAGCAGGCTGCGGAACAACCCGGCGTTGGTCTCCTGCCGGACGAAGCCCTGCGTCACGCGAATGCCGTTGATCGACTCGGCCAGCGTGGCGGTCACGCGGCTGAAACTCTCCTGCGCCGCGCGCGAGTAGCGGCTGAGCTTCACCCGGAAGTGATGGTTGATCATCCACAAAATCGGCGCCATCCCGAGGACGACAAGGAACATCGCCCCATCGCGATAAGCCATGACACAGGCGGCAAAAAGCATCTGCCCCGCCTGCACAATGCTGATAAAAAACACGTCCTGGATGCCCACGCGCAACGCCTCCACGTCGGAAGTCACACGGCTGATGATGCCGCCGATTTTCATGCGGTGGAAGAACGCCATCGGCATGCGCTGCATGGTGGAAAAAATGTCGCTGCGCAGGGTGTTGACGACGGTCTCGCCCACCTCGAGCGCCAACCGCTGGCGGAAATGAAAAAAACCGTCGGTGAGCACGGCGAGCACGCCGTAGCCCACCAGCGCCTTCCACAGCAACGAAAGATCGCGCTGCGCCGGCGGCTCGTGCGTGAAGCCCGCGATGAGGTTGCCAATGACAAGACTCGAGACCCACACCAGGGCGGGCAATTGCGCCGAGCGCAAAGCCGTCAGGAAAATGAGCCAGTTGCGTTTGGCGGCAATCGGCCGCGTGTAGCCCATGAGCCGGCGGATGAGACCCCAGTCGAGCGGCTTCTGCAGCTCGCCGTAGTCATCGTCATCATCCACGCGATGAACCAGCATGGGCACGCGGCCAGGCGGCGGCGTGGAAGGATTCGGGTTGGTCAGCACGGGATTCATGCCGCGCCTTTCTTTTCCGCCTCGACCTGCAACTCGCGGTTGTCCACCAGCTGCAAGTTGGCCACGCTGAGATACGGGCCGGGAATTTTCATGAGCTGCTCGTGCGTGCCCTGTTGCACGATGCGTCCGTGCTCCATGACGATGACGAAGTCGGCGCGGCGCAACGTGCTGAGGCGGTGCGCGACGATGAACGTCGTGCGGCCGGCGATAGCGCGATCGAGCGCCTCGAAAATTTCGTGCTCGGTCTCCGAGTCGATGGCCGCGGTCGGGTCGTCGAGCAGCAGGATGGCCGGCTCGAGCAGCACGGCACGCGCGATAGCCAGGCGCTGGCGCTGCCCGCCGGAAAGGCTCTGCCCGCTTTCGCTGATGACCGTGTCGTAACCCTGCGGCAGCTTCATGATGAAATCGTGGGCGGCGGCGATGCGCGCGGCCTTTTCGATTTGCGCCGGCGTGGCCTCGGGATGGCCGAAGGCGATGTTGGCCGCGATCGTGTTGCTGAAAAGAAAACTTTCCTGGAAAACGAGGCCGATGTTGCGGCGCAAGTCGTCGAGGCGGAGGCTGCGCACGTCGAGCCCATCGACCAGCACCCGGCCGGCCGTGGGATCGAAGAAGCGCGGGATAAGGCTCATCAAGACACTTTTGCCCGCGCCGGTCGTGCCGAGTATCGCGATACACTGGCCGGGTTTCACCTCGAGGTCGATGTCGCGCAGCACGGGATCGATGCCGAGGTAGGAAAAGGTCACGTTCTCGAAGCGCACCACGCCCTCGAGCTTTGGCCGGTGCAGGGCGTCGGGCGCGCTTTGCACTTCGACTGGGGCGTCGAGGATTTCAAACACGCGCCGCGCGCCGATGAGCGATTGCTGCACGCTGTTGACGATCTGCGCGACATTGTTGACCTGGCCGGAAAACTGGTCGAGCAGGCCGGCGAAGACGACGAGGCCGGCGCCGAGCGGCAGGCGGTCGTGGGCCACGAGCCACCCGCCGTAACCAAGCAGGACCATGACGTTGATGCGCGTGAGAAAACCGATCGCGGGCGTAAACAGGCTCACGCGCCAGAAGATGCCGCGCTGCTGGTCGAAAACGGCCTGGTTGCTGCGGTCGAATTTAAGGCGGTCCTCGGCCTCGCGGCCAAAGGCCTTGGTCACGGCGATGCCCTGGATGCTCTCCGCCAGGTTTTGCACCATGACTTCCACCAGTTCGCGGTTGCGCGCGTACTTCGGCTGGATGCGGCGCGAGAACCACACCGCCATCACCCACAGCAACGGGGTCGTCGCGAGGCACGCCGCCGTCAGGCCCGGCGAAAGGCTCGCCATGTAGATGATGTAAACGGTCAGCGAGATGATCATGATCACGCTCTGCACGAGCACCTGCTCGACAAACATGCGCACCGACTGCACGTCGCCCGTGACACGCGTGATGATCGAGCCGGTCGTGTTGGCGTCGAAGAAACGGAAGCTCAGCCGCTGCAGTTTGCGGTAAACCTCGTCGCGCAGGTGGACCACGAGCTCCTGCTGGGTGAGGCGGTTGAGCAGCAGGCTGTAGCAATAATTGAGCACGGCGCGGCCTGCGGCGAGTCCGAGGATGATGGCGCCGATCAGCGCAAGGACATCGAGTGCGGGCCAGTTGTCCGGCAGCGCCAGATGGAGCTGGTTGGGCGACAGCGGCCCGTGCTCGACCTTGTGGCGGATGAAATCGATGCCGATGCCCGTGAGGCTGAGCCCGAAAAGACCCATCGTCAGCAGCACGAGTTGCAGGCCGAGCACCTGGAAGCAGCGCAGCCGATAACGCCACGCGAGCGCGAAGAGCCGCCGGATGAGCTTGCCGTTGGTATAAGTCGCATCGGCTTGGGTGGTCGTAAGCATCGTGAATTCTTTGCGAGCAACCGGCCGGCCGTGAAAATCGCCCACGCTTCCGGAGCCGGCCGGAACGGGCACGCTACGCGCCCGACGAGAGATTTCACGAACTATTTTTGGCGCCGCGGGGCCGGGAATCCCGCGCATCAATCCTGCGGCTGTGGCTGCGGCTGCGGATACGCAGTGGGCGCTGGAGGAAATTGTTGTTGCTGCTGCGCGGCCTCACGCATCGCACGCCGCCGCCTGATTTCCTCGGCGATGCGTTCGAGACGCATCCGTTCATCTTGCGGACTGGCCCCGATCGCGCCTGGCTGCATCTGCGGCGGCATTCCTCCCATCATCGGCTGTTGCATGGGTTGCTGCGGCATGTACATCGGTTGCTGCGGCATATACATGGGTGTGATTTTCGGCTGCGCCAAGGTCAGCGTGAGCTCGCGGCCCTGGTACTCGACGGTCACTCGATTATGGGCCACATCTTGCGAGCGCACCACGAACGGCTGGCCGGCCGCATTGAGGCCGATCCACACGTTCACGTGGCCGGACTGGTCACAAAGATTGAATTTATAGCCATCCGGCATGGCGACGATGCCATGCAGCTCCAAAGGCGAATTGGCCGGTGTCGCGGTTGCGTCGACACTGCCGTTCGGCGGCGCAAAAGGCGAGTTGGCGGTCAGCTCCACCGCGCGCGCGCTTACGCCGGCGACGCATGCAATCGCCAAAACCAACGGCGTGGACCAACGGCGGAAAGTGTGCGCGGGATTCATGGATTTGGGAAGCCATAGTAAAAACCATGCAAGGCCGCGGGTCAAGTTGCGCGTAGCCGCCCCCCCGAAATTCGCTTGCCTCACCACCACGGCCCGGCCAACTTGCGCCCCGCCTGCTATTTGACTTCTCTGCTTGGTGAATTGTCAGGTGAACCCCGGTTCGCTGATGATTTGAAACTCGATAGTCGGGAACGGGCGGAATCAGCACAGGCACAACCTAGCAGATGAACACCAAGTTATACGTGGGAAACATCCCGTTCTCCACCACCGCGCAGGACCTCCAGGACCTGTTTGCCCAAGCCGGCACCGTCGCCTCCGTTGACCTGATCTTCGACAAACTCACGGGCCGCTCGCGCGGTTTCGCCTTTGTCGCCATGACCACCGGCGAGGAAGCCCAACAAGCCATGCAGAAACTTCACGGCTATTCCATGGATGGCCGCAACATCTCCGTCAACGAGGCGCGCCCCAAGGAAGATCGTCCCGCTCCCCGCTCATTCGAGGGCGGCGAACGCCGTGGCTTTGGTGGCGGCGGGCGCAGCGGCGGCGGCCATCACGGTCACCGGGGCGAACGCAGCGAACGCAGCGAACGGGGCGGCTGGGACCGCCGCGGATAAATCCCGCGGTTTTCACTGCCCTACCCTTTTTTCTCCGCGAGCTGCCGGGCCACCGGGCCGTCGAGCACGATCGTCTGCGAGGCGGACACAAACGCCAGTCCACGCACCGCCACCGCGCGCATGATGGCGAGGTTGATCCGCTCGCGCAGTGCCATGTGTTTCTGAAAATCCGGCCCCTTGGTCATGTAAACCACCCAGATGCCGAGCGAAGCCGAGTTGTAGTCGCGAAAATAGACCATGGCCGAACTGGGTTCCACGTCTTCTTCGCGCAAAATAACCTGCCGCAGGTCATCGACGATGGCCGTCATTTTTTCCGGGGTCGCATCGTACGTCAGGTTGATGACCTGCTCCACGCGGCGCTGGGTGAAACGCGAGAGGTTGTTGATCGATTCGGTGGCCACGGTCTTGTTGGGCACCACGACCAGTGACTTGTCCACCGTGCGGATCTTGGTCGAGCGCAGGCCGATGTCCTCGACCAGGCCGATGGTCGAGCCGATCTGCACGGTCTCGCCGATTTTGAACGGCTGGTCGAGGGCGACGACGACCGAGCCGAAAAAGTTGGCGATGGTGTCCTGCGCCGCGAGCGCGAAAGCCAGGCCGCCGATGCCCAGGCCGGCGAGAAACGCTTTGACGTCGGCCCCGAGGCTCTGGGCGATCAGCAAGGCACCAAAAATAATGCAGCCCGTGATCAGCGCTTTCTTGATCCAGGGCATGAACGGGGCGATATCGAGCTGACGGTTGATCGCGACCTGGTGCAGATGATCGAGCAGTGCGTTGGCCGCGCGGAGCACGCCCCAGAAAAGGACCAGTGAAAAAGAAACGGTCGCCGTGAGGTCGATGTAATAGCGGGTCAGCTCCGAAAGCTTGAGCGCATTGAGCGCGCAAAAGATACCGAGTAAACCCACG
>Ga0210395_10003563_pt1 | contig 11939 bp, 12 predicted proteins | sample IncBWH4OmetaG_FD_150861 | JGI IMG/M metagenome (GOLD analysis project Ga0210395, IMG submission 150861) | Forest soil microbial communities from Barre Woods Harvard Forest LTER site, Petersham, Massachusetts, United States - Inc-BW-H-4-O ...
GGACCGGGATGGCATTCCTGCGGGCCGATGTCTCCGTGCGGGCGCCGGTGTTCGTCGGCGACTCGATCACTGTGGTTGTCGAGGTTGTCGCGTCCCGGGCGGCGTCGACCGGCGCACGCGGCGTGGTGACCACGCGGAACACGGTGGTGAAGCGCGGCGGCGGTACCGTGCTCGTGTACGAGCCGGTGCGGCTGATCCGCGGGCGGCCGACGGACTCCGGGGCGGATTCCGGGGTGCCTGGCGCGTCTCTCCCGGGGCAAGAGTGAGCCGGGAACCGGGTGCGTCGCTGGAAGATCTGGAGTTCCTCGACGTCTCGATCACGGACCTCGTCGCCACCGTGACCCTGCGGCGGCCGCCGGTGAACGCGCTGAGCGCGCCCATGATGCGGGAGATCGCGCGGGTGTTCACCGCGCTGTCGCGAGGCACTTCCGCTGCGGTTGCCATCCTGACCGCTTCCGGAGAGCGGGTGTTCTGCGCCGGGGCGGACATCGGCGAGTCCGACCGGCGCTACAACCGCCGTGAGCTGCTGCCGTCGGAGAGCGTCGCCGACCTGGTGGACCCCGGTGAGGTGGTGCGGGACTGCTTCTTCTCGATCTCAGCCGGCACGGTGCCGGTGATCGCGGCGGTGAACGGCGCGGCCGTCGGAGCGGGCGTGGCGCTCGTGGCGTCCTGCGACATCGTGATCGCGTCATCGAACGCGGTGTTCGCGCTGCCTGAAATGGACGTCGGTGTGCTCGGCGCCGGCCGCCACATGCAGCGGCTCGCCGGCCCGTTCAAGGCGCGGGAGATGATGTTCACCGGGCGGCGGATGACGGCGGCCGAGCTTGCGGGGCATGGGTCAGTCAGCCAGGTCGTATCACCGGCCGAGCTTTCCGGTGCCGCGCTTTCCGTCGCCCAGGTGATCGCCCGGAAGAGCCCGCTGGCACTCCGGCTGGCGAAGCAGGCGATGAACCGGGTCGAGCACCTGCCGCTGGAGGACGGGTACCGGCTTGAGCAGGACTACACCGCCCGCGTCAGCCGGTTCGACGACGCCCTCGAGGCGCGCCGCGCCCGCCTGGAGAAGCGGGACCCGACCTGGACCTGGCGCTTAGCGTGATCAGGGATGCATGGGGTCGATGGTCAGGGCGGGGATGTCGGTGCCGGTAATGTCCGCGGGGTTGAGGTCGGCCCGCAGCGGGGGGAACTCCGGCCGTCGTTTCTGTATGAAGCTGTCGATGCCCTCGCGGAAGTCCGGGCCCTGCGCGAGCACGGCCATCGCGCGGTAGGCGCGGCGCATCGCCTGTTCGTAGGAAGCGTCGAGGTCGGTGAGCACCTGGTGCTTGATGAGCGCCATCGAGGCCGGGGAGCAGTTGGCCGCCAGGTCGCGGGCGTAGACGGTCGCGGCGGTCAGCACCTCCCCCGGCTCGGTGACCCGGCTGACCAGGCCGAGCTCCTTTGCTTCGTCGGCGTCGATCGTCCGGCCGGAGATCAGCAGGTCCATGGCGCGCTCGGTGCCGATCAGGCGCGGCAGCAGCCAGGTCATGCCGTACTCGCCCGCCAGCCCGCGGCGAGTGAACGACGTGGCGAACTTGGCGCCACGCGCCGCGAACCGCACGTCGCACATCAGCGCCTGGACCAGGCCGAGCCCGGCGCAGGCGCCGTTGACGGCCGCGATGAGCGGCTTGCGGAACGCGTAGGTGACGGCAGGCGAGGTGCGACCGGTGAGGTCCAGGGCGCTGCCGGCGATGCCGTCCAGGCGCTGGCTGTCCAGGCCGGGGCAGAACGAGCGGCCGGCGCCCGTCAGCACCACGGCCCTGACCCGGTCGTCGCGGCCGGCCTCGTCGAGCAGCTGGTAGAAGCGGCGCTCGAGGACCGGGTTCCAGGCGTTGTGCCGGTGCGGGCGGTTGAGCGTGAGCGTGGCCACGCCGTCGCCGGCGACGTCAAGCAGCACGGAACTGGACTCGTCGTCAGCCGCGTCGGTCACCGCGCACCTCTTCCTGCCTGCCGCCTGGCCGCCTTGCCGGTCAGGCCTTGCCTTCAAACCGGATAATAATATAGATATTTTTGCAATGGCATCCGCCAGGTCCACCAGGTCACAGAAAGCGGAGACGGCCATGGCCGAACCGGCCGCGCTAGTCCTCATCCACGGCGGCCAGCACGACAGCCGGTGCTGGCAGCCCACCATTGACGCGATCAACCGCGATGCGCCGGGAACCCGCATCCTGACGGTCAACCTGCCCGGGCGGCAGGGCGTGCCCGGCGACCTCGACACCTTGGGCATCGCCGAGTGCGTCGAGGCGGCCGTCGGCCAGATCGAGCAGGCCGGCCTGACGGACATCGTCCTGGTCGGGCACTCGATGGCCGGGCTGACCGTCCCCGGCGTGGCGACCAGGCTCGGGGCGGACCGGGTGCGCCGGATCATCTGCGTGGCCTGCAGCGTCCCGCCCCAGGGCAAGCGGATCCTCGACACGCTAATACCGCCCCTCCGCCTGGCGGTGGGCCGGGCGAAGAACGAGCTGCCGTTGTGGATGGCGAAGCGGATGTTCACCAACGGGATGACGCCGCAGCAGCGGGCGTTCTCGCTCTCCGTGCTCGTCCCGGACGCCTCGCGGCTCGCCCTCGAGACCGTCGACCGGTCGGGCCTGCCCGACCGCATCCCGCGGACGTGGGTGCTGACCCGGCGCGACCGTTCGCTGCCGCCGCGGCAGCAGCGACAGTTCATCCAGAACCTGGGCGGTGTGGAGGAGGTCATCGAACTGGACACCTGCCACAACGCGATGATCTCCATGCCCGACGAGCTGGCCGCGATCCTCGTCGGGCGGCTCTGATCACGTGCCGGAGGCGAGCATGAGCAAGGCACTTGACGGACAGGTCGCGATCATCACGGGCGGCGCGCGCGGCCAGGGCCGGGCCGACGCGGTTGCCCTGGCCAGCCTCGGCGCACGCATTGTCCTGTGTGATGTCCCCGCGGCGCTGACGAGCGTCCAGTACGAGCTGGGCACGGCGGAAGACCTGGACCTGACGGTGACGCTGGTCAAGGAGGCCGGCGGCGAGGCCATCGCGGTCCCGGCGGATGTCCGGGACCCCGCCGCCGTCGCTCGCGTCACCGACGCCGCGCTCGCGGAGTTCAGGCGGATCGACATCCTGGTGGCGAACGCGGGGATCGTCTCCACCGGACGGCTGTGGGAGCTGTCCGATGAGGCATGGCAGGAGATGATCGGCACGAACCTCACCGGCGTCTTCAACGCCATGCGCGCCGTCGTGCCGCACATGCGCGAGCGGCGCTATGGCCGGATCGTCGCCATCTCCTCCCTGGGCGGCCGGACTGGCCTGCCCGGTATCTCCCACTACGCCGCCGCGAAGTGGGGGGTGATCGGCCTGGCCAAGTCGCTCGCCCTTGAGGTCGCCGCCGAGGGGATCACCGTCAACGTGGTAGCTCCGACCACCGTCCGCACGCCCATGGTCGTCAACGATCAGACCATCGAGCGGGACGCGAACGGCGAGCCGCTGAGCGACGAGATCCTCGGCAAGCGCTTCGCCGCGCACCACCCGATCCCCCGGCCCTGGATCTACCCCGAGGACGTGGCACGGGAGGTCGCGCACCTGGTGACCGAGCCGGGCAACATCACCGGCACCGTCATCGAGATCGGCCTCGGGCAATCCGCTCGCATGCATTAGGCGATCTCCGGGAGACAAGCCAGCCAGCAGTGTCAACACTGTTGACTGAGATGTCGGGAAAGATCTACTGTGCGGTCAACCGCCTTCTAATGCCTAGGCAACACAGGAGTTGCTCCGTGCACCATGACACTTCATCGGAAGCGAGCCAGTTCCGACTCACGGGCGGAGCGCCGCCGCTGCTGCCGGAGCTAGCCGCGGTGATGCCGGCGGCACCGGCCCTCATGGACGCGCTAGTCGGCGAGTTCGCGCCGACGGCGGCCACGCTGTCGACGCCGCAGGCGTACTGGGCCGGCCTCAACGGCTGGATGACCGACCGGCTGTCAGGCCCCATCATGGACGGCAACGTCACGCCCGGCGAGATCGGCGCGCAGGCCTGGGCGGTCTACGCCTCGAGCTACTGGGGGGCGCTTGAGCTGCGCGAGCACTGGGGCATGCCCCCGGCCATGAAAAGAATGGGCATGACGTTGCCTAAGCCGCCCTTCCCCGACGTGCAGCAGGGCGTCGTCGCGCTCATGGACCAGCGGATGGCGGCCGTCCGCGACGGCGGCGACGCCTGCCTGCGGCTGCTTCCGTCGATCCTCCGGGAGCCCTCCACCTCCGGCCCCATCCACGGCGCGGGGTACAACGCCGGGGTCCAGGTGGTCAAGACCGAGGATCCGCCCACCGGCCAGCGGCGGCCCGGCCGCCCGGCCAAGCCCTCGGTGGTGCGCATCAACGGGCGCGACTTCCTGCGCGTTGACTACGACCGGCCGGTCCCCCACTACCTCAAGGTGTGGCGCTCGGCGTTCGAGCGGGCCGTGACGGCCCATCCGGACGCCTACGAGAACCTGCTGGCCGGCGGCGACGGCGAAGCCAGCCTCCGGGACATCTGGAAGAACGCGGTCGCGTTCGGGAACCTGACCTGGGGCGGGGACGCGCAGGACAACTGGACCGAGACCTACTGGGAAGAGACCATCCGCTGGAGCTCGATCCTCACATTCGGCATGGAGGCGGCGGGACTGGCCGCCTTCGTCGCGCTGCTCAACTCCGACGGCGAGGCGGCCACGCGCGCCGTCCTGTGCAACGCGCTCTACCTGGGCGCCACGCCGGGCTGGCTGGTTGGCCTGCTCGACACCGAGGCGACCCTCCCCCAGGTCACGGAGTCATAGGTGACCGGCGACGCTGACCAGAAGGTAAGGGACTGGCTCGAGCGCGAACTCGGCGGCACCGTCGTTGCCTTCGAGCGGCAGCAGCGCTGGCGGCCGGCCTGGTTCGCCAGCATGTCCCGCGGTGGCCCCGTGGAGAGCTTCTACGTGCGCGGCAGCCGGGGCGGCAACTTCCCCGAGATGATCACGCTCGCGCAGGAGGCCGATGTTAACCGGGTCCTGTTCAAGCACGGAGTTCCCGTCCCCCGGGTCCACGGGATGATCGACGACCCGCCCGCCATCGTGATGGACCGGCTGCCCGGCCGGGTCAACCTCGCCAAGGCCGCCGACGACGCGGAGCGCGACGCGGTCCTCGACGGCTACGTCGAGGCCATGCGGCGGATGCATGCGATCGATGTGCGGGAGTTCGGGGCCATCGGCCTGCGGGTTCCGGCCGATAACCGCAGTGCGGCCCTGAACTTGTACGCGACCGGCGAGGCGAACTTCCGCCGGGCGAAGTCCGCGCCAAGCCCGATGATCGAGTTCATGTGGCGGTGGATGCAGCAGAATGTCCCCGCCGGGCGGGAGCAGCGGGCGCTGCTCCAGGCAGACTCGGCCCAGTTCGTCTACGAGAACGGAACGCTGAGCGGCCTCATCGACTTCGAGGCCGCCTACATCGGTGACCCGGTCGCGGAGTTCGCGGCGATGCGCAGCCGTGACTGCGAGGAGCCGCTCGGGGACATCGGCCGGATCGCCCGCAAGTACGAGGCGGCGACGGGGACGGCGATCGAGGCGAGCGCCGTTGAGTTCCACACCGCCGGCTGGTCGCTGATGACCCCGTTCCAGTGGGAGCACTCGGTCCGCCACCCCGCGCCCGGGGACAGCTGGCTCGAGTACTTCACCTGGCTCGTCGGCTGCGGCCGCTGGGCGCTCGAGGCGATCGCGCAGGTCGTCGGCGCTCCGCTTGACGCGGCCGACAGGCCAGCCGAGGGACCATCGTCGTCCCCGTACTGGCATGCGTCCTACGCGAACCTGCTGTCCGTCCTCGACGAGTGGCCCGCGGTGAACGATTCAGCGACTGCTGCCGCCGGCCGAGCCCGCGCGGTCACCCGGTTCGCCGAGCACGTGCACGTCTACGGCCGGGAGCTCGCGGCGGCCGAAGTGCGGGAGATCTCCGAGATCCTCGGGGTCCGCCAGCCGGACCTCGCCACGGCGGAGGGGGCGCTTGAGGAGCTCGTGCTCACCGCCTCTCCGGACCGTGACGCCGAGCTTGTGCGGTACTTCCATCGCTGGACGCAGCGCCAGCAGTTCCTCATCGAGGGCACCGGTGCCCATCACGAGGGCCTCATCCACATCAGCCCGCAGCCGCTCGCGGGATGGGATTGAGAAACATATCCCGAACGGAGGGTGGTTTCACCCGTCCCCAGCGGCGGGACCGCACGGGCCAAGCAAAGGAGTAACGCATGACACCGCAAGCAGTGGCTGACCCTGCGAACCGGGTCTACCGGACCGTAAACCCGGCGACCGGAGAGGTTGTCAAGGAGTTCGCGCCGCTGAGCGACGACCAGGCGCAGGCCCTGCTCGCCCGCGCGCACGCGGCCTACCTGACCTGGCGCGAGACGCCTGTCGCCGACCGGGCGAAGCTGTTCCTGCGGTTCGCCGAGCTCGTGGCGGCCAACGCGGGCGAGCTGGCCCGGCTTGTGACCGTGGAGATGGGCAAGCCGCTCGCCCAGTCCAAGGGCGAGCCGGGCACCGTTGTGGCGATGTTCCGCTACTACGCGGAGCACGGGGAGGAACTGCTCGCCGACACCGAGACGCAGGTGCCCGGCTTCACCAAGGTGATCACCCGCCGCGAGCCGGTCGGCGTGGTGCTCGCATCGAGCCGTGGAACGTCTCGCTCTACCAGGCCATGCGCGCCACGGCGCCGAACCTCATGCTCGGCAACACCGTGCTGCTCAAGCCGTCCGAGGTGTCGGCCGGATCGACGCTGTTCCTCGACCGGCTGTTCACCGAGGCCGGGTTCCCCGCTGACGTCTACCAGACCGCGCTGGTCTCGGCGACGCAGGTGTCCGCCTACATCGCCGACCCGCGGGTGCGTGCCGTCACGCTGACCGGCTCCGACCGGGCCGGCTCCGCGGTCGGCGAGCAGGCCAGCCGCAACATCAAGCCGGTCGTGCTCGAGCTCGGCGGGTCCGACGCGTTCATCGTGCTCGACTCCGCCAACGTCGCCAAGGCCGCGGCCGTCGCCGCCACCTGCCGCCTCGCCATCGGCGGCCAGGTCTGCGTCTCACCCAAGCGGGTCATCGTGACCGAGGCGGTGGCCGACGAGTTCATCGCGAAGTACGCGCAGAGGTTCGCCAGCGTCAAGGTCGGCGACCCGTTCGACCCGGAGACTACGATCGGGCCACTGTCCAGCGCGACCGCGGCGGACGCCCTCCAGGAGCAGTACCAGGACGCCGTGGACAAGGGCGCCACGGTGCTCGTTCCCGGCGGCCGCGTCGACGGCCCGGGGGCGTTCTTCAAGCCCGCCGTCATCACCGACATTACTCCTGAGATGCGGATATTCACCGAGGAGGCGTTCGGGCCGCTCGGCATGATCTACCGGGTGCCCGACGCCGACGCGGCGGTCGCGCTCGCCAACAGCACGAAGTACGGGCTCGGCGGCACCGTCTATGGCGAAGACCTCGACGAGGCCCGCCGGGTGGCCGGGCGGCTTGACACCGGCGCCGTCGGTGTCAACCGGTACCTCGGCGCACCGGTCGAGATCCCGTTCGGCGGCACGAAGAGCTCCGGCGTCGGGCGCGAGCTCGGCCGGTCAGGCATGGACCAGTTCGCGAACATCAAGACCTACGGCATCGCCTGACCGGACCGAAGTTGGACGAGCTGTGGCCAGCTAACAGGTCAGATGGCGGGCGGCCCCTAGATCGTCGACCACCAGCGCCTCCACCGGGAAGCTGGACGAGAACCACCGCGCGACATTCTCCCGCACCGCAACGTAATCCCAGGTCGAGGACGTGATGAACTGCTGCAGCCGCTGATGGTCTGCGGCCAGCCGCGCCGCCATCGGCTGCATCGACTTACGCTGCCCCTCCGTCAGCAGCCCGCGCACATACAACTCCCCGGCCGCCCGCTGGTCCCTGCGCCAAAGCACTACTAGGGCTTTGCGTTACACCTGTCTGGTGACTATAAATTCTGGTCATGACGATGATAATTCCGCTGGCAGACGCAAAGGCACGCCTGTCTGCGGTGCTTGACGAGGTGCGGGATACCCACGACCGGGTGGTGATCACCCGCAACGGCCGTCCCGAGGCGGTGCTTATCTCCGTGTCGGACCTGGAAACGCTTGAGGACACCCTGGACCTGCTGTCCACCCCGGGGGCGCTCGATGAGATCCGGACGGCGGAGGCCGAGATCGCGCGCGGTGAGGCGGTCGGCGCTGATGAGTTGCGTCAGCTGATGGCGGAGCGCATGCGGGCCGAGCAAGGTGGCGAGTGAGCGACGAGGCCTACGCCCTGTCGCTGGCTCGGTCGGCGCGCCGTGTCCTCGCCGAGGGGCCGCCGCGCGGCTTGCCGCTGGCAGTCGCGGCGGCCGTGACCGAGTTCCTGACCGGGGCGCTGCTTGATAATCCGCACCGGGTCGGCAAGCCGCTCGCCAGGGAACTGGGTGGCTATCATTCGGCGCGCCGGGGCGCGTACCGGGTGATCTCTCGCATCGATGAGACCGAGCGGGTCGTCCATGTCGTGCGTATCGACCACCGGGCTGACGTCTACCGAGCGCAATGACCCTCAGGAAACCGCTTCCCGGTCACAGCCGGGGTTGGGGGGCCTTGCGGTGCTCGGTGATCCAGGATCCCGCCGGGCCGTTGAGCATCCGCGCCCGGTGCAGCCGACGGTGGAAGATCCGAACGAGCTCCGGGTCATGAGTGCCGTCGTCGGCGAGGACGAAGCGCTCAAGGTCGGCCTCGCCCTCGGCCCAGCCGTCCGGGCGCCAGCCGGTCAGCTTCGCGATATCGGCAAGGTCGGCCGCTACCACCTGATCGCCGATCTCGCCGATCCGCTCGACGTGCCGTGCCAGGCGCACCGATTTGCGCAGCTCGTACCGTGACACGGGATCGCCGGCCGGCAGCGCGCCCAGCGAGCCTTCAAGGTGCCGGTAGGCGGGGCCGTACGCGGAATCGGCCGGGGTGAGCTCTTCGACCTCACCGAGCTCAACTCCCGCGCCCGTGGCGATCGCTTCAAGCGCCATCAGGTTCGTCTCGATGCACCAGTGCAGGTTCAGCATGTAGTCGGAGCCGGGTGCCGGGTCGGCCAGGGCCGTGTGGAATTCGAGCTGATTCGACAGCGCCCACAGGATGTAGTGCCAGCGAACCGCCACGATGTCCACGAGCGCCCCGCTGCTTTCCTGGTACCGGCGCATGAGGGCGGCGACATCGCCAAGCGGAATGAACGGGTTGCGCACCCACAGTCCCGCGAGATCGGCGAGCGGGTCACCGATGTGGCCGAACTCCAGGTCGAGGAGCGCCACGATCCGGCCGCCCAGCTGGTGAAACTGCCCGGCATCCCAGACGATCACGGCCTCGCGGCCGGGATTGCGCGGCATGTTCCGAAGCAGCCAGGCGAGGGCGAATTCGAGAAAAGGATCAGGTCGTTTCTTCCGGGACCGGTAGGCCCGCTCCGCGAAGTGGCGCAGGCCCACGAGATGCGACTCCTGCGGCTTCGCCGCCCGGACGATGCCGGCCTCGGCGAACGGCACCACGTCAAGCTTGTGCAGCTCAAGCAGGATGTCGACGTAATCCTTCATCGCCGACCTGCGCATCCCCTCGGGCTCGCCCTCGAAGTCGGCACGCCCCGGCACGCGGTCCGTGACGTAGGCCTTCGGATTGGCGTCGTGGTATCCGTGCACGCGGGCGACCCGGATCCCTCGTTCCGCGAGCATCTGCTGGAAGACCCGCTCATGCTCAAGCGGGAACGCCGAGGGAGAATCGATCCGGTCACCGCGGACGTACAGCGGCAGCAGCTCGCCGTCCCGCTCAAGCTCGACCCACCAGGCGGGACGCCATCGGGCCTGCCGTTCGATCCGCACCACGCGGCCGCCGAGATCGTGCTCTAGCCATTGGGTAATGCGGGCGAATTCGTCGGAAGCCTCGTTCCCTGATGGTGTGGTCACGATCCGGCGTAGAACTTCGCGTAGAGTTCCCTGATCCCCGGCCGCGGGTCGTCCTCCGCATGCGGCACAGCGTCGAACACCATGGTCGCCCGCTGCTCGAGCGTGTACGGGGACCAGGTGGGCAGGTCCGGATGATTCGGATCGCCATCGGCGGCGAACCGCACGAACGCCTCGCTCATGTCGCGCCCCACCTGCGCGTTCTCCGGCCGGTCACCGGCGACCGGGGTGAGCGCGTAGTTGTTGAACACGAACGGGACCTCGCCCCCGTGCATGGCGCCGAAGATTCCGCCGAGGGCCGCCGAGGCGAAGTCGAAGCGGTACACGTAGACCGGCGCTCCCCCGGCCGCGACCTTCCGCTGTGCCCAGTCGATCGCGCCCCACCACATGACCCGGTCGGTCACGAACGCGCACGCCAGCTCGGTCGGCGTCGCGCCGGGCTGTTCCGCGCGGTACGCCTGGGCAAACTGCGGCCCGGCTTCACCGAACACGCCGGCGGCCATCGCATCAAGGCCAGCGTCGTCGAGATTGCCGAACCACGGCATGCCGAGCATCATCATCTTCATGTCGTCCTTCGTCGACCCGACGAGTACGGGCACGCCGGCGCCGGCCGGCGAGGCGACGGGATCCATCGGGTGGGAGGGCAGTGCCCGGCCGTCGACGACCGGCTGGAAGGGCATGAACTGCCCGGCCCCGGCCGCCGAGGCGAGCCCGCTGGTGATCGGCACGCCGACCGCCTCTGCCGCGTGCAGGAGCTGCTTGACCGGTACGTCGTGCAGCTTGCCGATGTCACTCACGGCAATCCCGAGCCGGTGCAGCAACTGCTCGGCGTTGGCGGTCGCGAGGTCGCGCGGGGAGGACTGGATGAGCGGGCCGCTCATGACGGCCGCCCGGTGGAACAGGCCCTTGGCCGCCGGCATGGCCATGAGGACCGAGGTCTTCGACCCGCCGCCCGAATCGCCGAACACCATGACGCGGCCCGGGTCGCCGCCAAAGCTGGCGATGTTGTCGCGGACCCACCGCAGGGCGAGCACGATATCCAGCATGCCGACGTTCCCGGAATCCCGGTAGCGGTCACCGGCCAGCTCGGACAGGTACAGGAAGCCAAGCGGCCCAAGCCGGTGGTTGATCGTCACGACTACGGCGTCCCCCCGGCCGGCCAGGTCCGCGCCGTCGTACAGCGGCCACGAGCCCGAGCCCGTGCTGAACGCACCGCCGTGCACCCACACGAGCACCGGCCGCTTGCCTTGCTGATCGGTCCCGGCGGTCCAGACGTTGAGCACCAGGCAGTCCTCGCTCTGCGCGGGCTCGTCGCCGGACATCCCGTGCAGGAACTCCATGAACGGCACCATCCGCGCGGCCGCCGCAGGGTCGTCTGGCTTGACATCCGCCAGCTCACCCATCCGCAGCTGCGGTGCGGTCGGCCCGTAAGACACCGCGTCCCTGATGCCGGGCCACGGCGCGGGCGCCTCGGCTGGCTGGAACCGGCCAGGGCCGGCGACAGGGGCGCCATAGGGGATGCCCTTGAAGACGTGCACGCCGCCGACAGTCAGTCCGCGGACCTTTCCTGTCGCGGTTTCGACGACGATGCCTGGCATGGCCACGCCTTCCTCAGAGTCGCGCACGGTCGCGCACGGCCACGCCGCAGGCGATCTGACACCATGATCAGGAAACTAAGCCCGCATCGTGGCCGCTGTCAACACCGTTGACAGGAGTAATGGGCTCTGCGATTCTGACGCCGTATGTACGCGCCCGCCGCCACCACAGCGAGCGGCCCTGAAGACGGAGCAGTCTCATGAGCGCCATTGATCTTTCCGGGTACGAGGTCACCGACGCCTTCTTCGGGCGGCCGTTCATCGATGTGGACGAAGAGCGCGACCGGCCGTCGCCGCACCGCTTCATCCAGGGCGGGTTCGCGGGCACCGACACGGAGTTCGCCTTCTACTTCCCGCCCGCACGGCACTACGCCGGCCGGATGTTCCAGCCGCTCGAGGG
>Ga0210395_10003564_pt1 | contig 11938 bp, 11 predicted proteins | sample IncBWH4OmetaG_FD_150861 | JGI IMG/M metagenome (GOLD analysis project Ga0210395, IMG submission 150861) | Forest soil microbial communities from Barre Woods Harvard Forest LTER site, Petersham, Massachusetts, United States - Inc-BW-H-4-O ...
GGGGGTCGCTCGCCTGTCGGCGTCCCACCACGGCACTTGCGGCAGCGAACGAACGCCACCGCTCAGCTCCAGAAACGTTCTTCCTGGGACGCAGCTAAAAAGCGGGCGTTACCCGCCCCCGCCTGTCCCAGTCCAGCGGCATGGCCGCAGACCGGTCATAGTGCCGGCCGGACGTTTTCCCGAAGCCGCCCGAGGGCGCAGGTGACGAACCTGCACCCGCAGGAACCGCTCTCGCTCCGCCAACCGGCGTGACCGGCCGGCGTCCTGGCACGTGAGCGAGATTCGTCACGACAGGTAGCTATAACAGGGACGAATGTCAAGAGGTAGTCACAGTCTCAGCGACGTCATTCCGGGGCGACGCGCAGCGTCGAGCCCGGAATCCATAGACCCGGACGGTGAAGGACGATCGCCGGCGAACAACCGAGCGACCAGAGGGTATGGATTCCGGGTTCGCGCCTTCGGCGCGCCCCGGAATGACGCGCGGATTGGTGGCGTGGCAAAATAAGCATTTTGTCGCGATTTTTGCCCACCCTTTACTAATTGTGTCCGGTTGTAGGTGACAGGATTTCAAGCGGTTGCCCGCCACATTGCCGTCCATGTTCCGCGAAGTGGCGATAACGTTGGTCGCTCTGGCGGCCTTCGATTATTTTTATCTGGATGGCAAGTACGTCCATTCGATCGAAATGGCGACGCGATCCATGTTGCATTTTTTGATCGGATAGTTCGAACGGCGATCCTCGAATATATCGCCTTGGCCTGGCTGACGCCGATGCTTGCCAACCCCGGAACCTCATGGCGAGTGGCAAGTTGCTACTCCGACAGATCGAGCCAAGCCGGCTGAAAGCCGACGCTTCTCTTTAGCCTTCGGCAGCCGCTGCTTTACGCTCGGATTGGCAAGCTAAGGGAGCGCTCGAATGGCCCTGAGCGAACCCGCGATCGTGATCCCGCACCAGAAGCTCGTCACGGCGCGCAACAGTGAGGCACGCGTCGACGAGGACGCGTTTTTCACCAAGGTAAATAGCGAGTTGTCCGATAAGGGATTCCTGGTCGCCACAGCCGACAATCTGATCGCTTGGGCTCGAACGGGCTCGCTCATGTGGATGCAGTTCGGGCTCGCTTGCTGCGCAATCGAGATGATGCAAATGTCGATGCCGCGGTACGATGTCGAGCGCTTCGGCTTCGCGCCGCGGTCCTCTCCTCGCCAGTCTGACGTCATGATCGTCGCCGGCACGCTTACCAACAAAATGGCGCCGGCCTTGCGCAAGGTCTACGACCAAATGCCGGAGCCGCGCTATGTGATCTCCATGGGATCGTGCGCCAACGGCGGCGGCTATTATCACTATTCATATTCGGTCGTGCGCGGCTGCGACAATATCGTTCCGGTCGACATCTACGTTCCGGGATGCCCGCCGACCGCCGAAGCGCTGCTTTACGGTGTGCTGTTGTTGCAGAAGAAAATTCGCCGCACCTCCACGATTGAGCGATAATTTGTTGCTGAGTGCTCGATGCCAGCACTTCGTGCGCGGCGGATGGCAAGTACGTCCATTCCGTCGAAATGGCGACGCGGTCGATGTTGCACTTTCTGATCGGATAGTTCGAATGCGCGCGTGAGCGCGGATTAGCTGGAACTGGACTTAAGGCTGACTTTTGCCTGGCGATATCCACCGATACGCAACAGGCCGGCCGCTATCCGGCCACCGCAGTTCCCGCCCCCGCCGCGGCACCATTGGCATGAAAAATTGCGCGTGCGACGCCCGCGATCACGAGGTAGACGGAACCCAGCGGAGCAAACAACATCACAGCCGCGAGCGGATCGGTGATATTGACCGGCGCCCGGAGATTGAAACATGTAAAGACGACGAGCCCGGCCAGGGGAACAAGCGCCACGATACGCCAACGTCCGGTCCACGCGTAACCGAACCATGCCTGGAGTATCAGATAGACCGGCGCCAACACGGCGCCGATGACAAGCACCAGGCCTACGATCTCTCCGTCAAAAGCTTTCCAATCGGCGCTTAGGAGGGTTGCACCCTTTGTGATCCAATCAGCATCGACCATGGCTGCACTCCCGTTGCGCCTGTTGTTTGTTGGCTTGGCAAGTTGGCTTCACAGTGCCACGACGGTGAAACCATGCCGTGATACCGGTCACAGTTGGTGTCATTGTCATGGTGCGTTCCGGCATCAACGCTGCAGCTTGGAACCGGCACCGCGTGCTAGCCAAACCGGGTAGCGCTGCGAAGCGGACGGCGAAGCGAGCGCCCGCGATTTACCAGCGCCGGGCGGGACGTGGCGCCGCCGATTTCGCTGCTCAGGATGACCATGATCAGCGCCGCGCCAAACGCGACCAGCCAGACCAGCGCAAAGATGGTTTTTCCCGGGAAGTCGTGGCTCAGGACTGACCCGATCGTGGTGGTGGCATTGATCGCCAAGATCAGCAGAATCCAGGTTTGATAGCGCTCGAGAACCGGCAAACTGCGCGCCCAGACGCCTTTGAAAAGCGGAGACAATTCAGACATGGCACCCTCCCGCGATGAGGCCGCCAAAGCGGACCTCGATAGCCATTGGTCGCGCCCGACGGTTGGGCGGTTCAAGGCGGCGGGCGAATCGCTTCGGGGCGCGCGGGATCGAGTGCTCGCGGGCTCCGCACGGATTGCCGAATTATTGATGGGAAGACAGCGCTATGCCGGCGATGACGACGCAGACATCGTTCACGCGGCGCATCTCTAGGCCCGCATGGATTGCCGGATCATTTGACACGAAGGCGGCGCTTCGCCCTTTTGTCCGGCAATGACGAATGAGATGATTAGGCGTTGCCGGATTTACCCCGACAGCCGCTCGATGGCGGCGCCGCAGCGGGCGAGCTTGTGCTCCAGCCGTTCGAAGCCGCGGTCGAGGTGATAGACGCGGTTGACGATGGTCTCGCCCTCGGCGGCGAGCGCGGCGATCACAAGCGAGACGGACGCGCGTAAATCGGTCGCCATCACCGGCGCGCCCTTGAGCCGGTCGACGCCTTCGATGGTGGCGCGCTCGCCTTCCAGATGAATGCGGGCGCCGAGCCGCGCCAGTTCCTGTACGTGCATGAAGCGGTTCTCGAACACGGTCTCGACAATATGCGAGGTGCCGCGCGCGCACGTCATCAGCGCCATCAGCTGCGCCTGCAGGTCGGTGGGGAAAGCCGGGAAGGGCGCGGTGGTCACCTCGACCGGCGCCAGATGCTGGCCATTGCGGGCGATGCGGATGCCCTGGTTGGTCGGCGTGACGGTGACGCCGGTCGCCTGCACCACGTCGAGCGCGGCTTGCAGCAATTCCGGGCGCGCATTCTGTAAAAGAATATCGCCGCCCGCCATGGCGACCGCCATCGCATAGGTGCCGGTCTCGATGCGGTCGGGCAGGACGCTGTGGCGCGCGCCGTGGAGCGTGGCGACGCCTTCGACGACGATCCGCTCGGTGCCGGCGCCGGTGATCCGCGCGCCCATCTTGTTGAGGCAATCGGCGACGTCGGCGATCTCCGGCTCGCGCGCCGCGTTCTCGATCACCGTCGTGCCATTGGCGAGTGAGGCCGCCATGATCGCCGTGTGGGTGCCGCCGACTGTCACTTTGGGAAAGACGATCTCACCGCCCTTGAGGCCGCGCGGCGCGCTCGCCACCACATAGCCGGCGTCGATGTCGATCTTGGCGCCGAGCCGCTCCATCGCCATGATCAGAAGGTCGACCGGGCGCGTGCCGATGGCGCAGCCGCCGGGCAGCGACACCCGCGCTTCGCCCATGCGTGCGACCAGCGGCGCCAGTACCCAGAAGCTTGCCCGCATGCGCGACACCAGATCATAGGGCGCGGTGGTGTCGACAATGCTAGCGGCGGAAATGTGCAGCGTCTGGCCGTCGTCGGCGGTCTCGCCGGCGCGCTTGCCGCCGACCATGATGTCGACGCCGTGGTTGCCGAGGATGCGCTGCAACAGCGCCACGTCGGCGAGGCGCGGCACGTTGTCGAGCGTCAGCGTCTGGTCGGTCAGGAGGCTGGCGATCATCAGCGGCAGCGTGGCGTTTTTCGCTCCCGAGATCGGAATCGTCCCGTTGAGCCGCCGGCCGCCAAGGATGCGAATACGGTCCATGATGCCCCCTTAACCCCTAACCCAGCCGAACCGCTTAATCGCGGCTCCGATTACGGCGAAAGTCGGGACTTTGCCGTTCGTTCCCGGGATTTGCCCGCGATGGTGACTCATTTGCTTCCACGTCGGGGTTTTCCGCCCGGCCGCGGGCCTGCGCCTTGCGACGCTTGAGGTTCTCGCGCAACGCCGCGGACAGCCGCTCGGTCCGCGCCGCCTTTTTTTCCGCCTTGCCGCGCGAAACCATCGCCGATCCGAAGCTACGCCAGCGGCAGGAAATGAGGGGCGAACAGCCCAAGGCCCAACAAGACGAGCCCGCCGGCGCCAAGCAGGCCCGCAAACCAGGCGAGCCCAATCATCTCGGTGATCACCGCCGCGGAGGCGAGCACGATGCCGATCTGAAACGCCGCCGACGAAAGCTCATAGTGATGATATCGCGCCAGCGAAAGATCGCGTTTGCCTTCCTCCTCCTTGGCACGTTCCGCAAGCTCCTTGCGTCCGTTGCCGTTTTTCGGGTCGGATTCATAACGCTCCGCGGTTTTGCGCCAGGTTTCGATTTGCTTGTCGGCCGCGGCCTTTGCGGCCGGATCGCTGAAGCCCGCGGCGAGCAGCGCCGTCTGGTCGGCCGCCGTCAGCACCGTGGTCTTGCGGATGTCCTTGGCTTGGAAGAAAGCCCAGGCATCCGATGCTCTGACGTTGGCGTCGATCGCCTCGGTCTGCGCGCTCTTGCCCAGCGTTTCGGAGAAGGAGAGGAACAGCGCCAGCACCGCGATCACCATCGCGATTTTTCTGTTGGAGTGCGCGGCGTGTTCGGCGTGAACCGCGTGCTCCATCGTTTCCTGTGCTTCCGGCATGTGAGCCCCCTCGTTTGTCATTCCGGAGCGCCGCGAAGCGGCGAGTCCGGAATCCATAACCACCGTTAGCGAATATGGATTCCGGGCTCCTCGCTGCGCTCGGCCCCGGAATGACAGTTAGCACGAAATTGGCTTAGGCGCGCGGATGGGCGTTGCGATAGGCCTCGATCAGCCGCTCGGCGTCGACTTCGGTATAGATCTGCGTGGTCGCCAGCGAAGCGTGGCCGAGCAGCTCCTGGATGGCGCGCAGATCGCCGCCGCGGGCCAGCAGGTGCGTGGCGAAGGAATGGCGCAGCGCATGCGGCGTCGCCGTCTCGGGGAGGCCGAGCGCGCCGCGCAGCCGCGCCATCGCAAGCTGGATGATCCGCGCCGACAACGGGCCACCCTTTGGACCGCGCTTGGCGCCGACGAACAGCGGGCCATCCGGCGGCAAATCATACGGGCAGAGTGCGACATAGTCGGCGACCAGTTTCTGCACCTGCGGCAGCACCGGCACCATGCGCTGCTTGCGGCCTTTTCCGGTCACGGTGATCGCATCGCGCCCGCCGGTCCCGAAATCGGCGCGCTTTAAACCGAGCGCCTCGGAGATGCGCAGGCCGCTGCCATAGAGCAGCGCCAGCACGGCGGCGTCGCGCGCATGCACCCACGGCGCGGTGGCTTCGCCGGCCAGAAGCTCGGCGTCGCCGACCCGCCGCGCCGTGATGACCGACAACGGCCGCGGCAAGGTCTTGCCGATCTTGGGCGTACGCACCGCGGCGAGCGCGCCGACCTTGCCCTTGCCGTTGCGTTCGAGATAGCGGGCGAAGCCGCGCACACCGGCAAGGGTGCGCATCAGCGAGCGGCTGCCGATGCCCTCGGCGCGCCGCGCCGCCAGGAAGGCGCGCACATCGGCCGGCTCGAGCGCCGCGAGGTCTTTCAGGGACGGCGAGCCGCCGAGATGTTCGGTGAGGAATTCAAGGAACTGCTCGACGTCGCGCCGATAGGCTTCGAGCGTCTTCGGCGAATAGCGCCGCTCGTTGCCGAGATGGGCGAGCCACTTTTCGACTTCGGCGGCGACTTTCGGGGCGGGGAATCCCGAGCCGCTCGTCCCCCGCCCCCGATCAGGTCGGGGGTAAACTCCAGCGGGGACCCGGTCTTTTGCGGCGCGATCAGCACTGGATTCCCGCTTGCGCGGGAATGAGCGGGGGGTGTGCGGCGGCATGGCGAGAGCTTAAATCCTAGCCCTTTCCCCTTCCTAAATGCAGTGGAATCGGGACAACCTGAGCATGATCCGGAAAAGTGGAAGCCGGTTTTCCGAAAAGATCATGCTCCACTAAAGAATTCTATGGCCAAACGCGTTGTCGATGTCCTCGTGCCGGTGGCGCTCGACCGGGCCTATTCGTACCGGGTGCCCGAGACGCTTGCGCTTGCGCCGGGCGACATTGTCAGCGTGCCGCTCGGCGCCCGCGAGGCGACCGCGGTGGTCTGGGCGGAGAACCCGAAGCCCAATCCGCGGCTCGACAACCGGCTCAAGGACGTTGAGGAAAAACTCGAGCTGCCGCCGCTGCGCCCCGAATTGCGCAGCTTCGTCGAATGGGTGGCGAACTATACGCTCTCTTCCCGCGGCATGGTGCTGCGCATGTGCCTGCGCATGGGCGAGCATCTTGGCGCCGAGCGCGAGCGTGTCGGTGTGCGGCTCGCCGGCCCGCCGCCGCAGCGTAAGACCGTGGCGCGCGAGCGCGTGCTTACGCTCCTTGCCGACGGCATGGTGCGCGGCAAGAGCGAGGCGGCGCGCGAAGCTTCGGTCAGCGCCGGCGTGGTCGACGGCCTGATCGACGAGGGCACGCTCGAAACGATCGTGCTGCCGCCGGAGCCGGTGGCGGAAAAGCCCGATCCGGATTTCGCGGTCACGGATTTCACCGCCAATCAAGGCGCCGCCGCCGCGGAGCTGAAAGCGACCGTTGCCGCCGGCGGGTATTCGGTGACGTTGCTCGACGGCGTCACCGGCTCGGGCAAGACCGAAGTCTATTTCGAGGCGGTGGCGGACACCATCCGCGCCGGCCGGCAAAGCCTGATCCTGATGCCGGAGATCGCGCTGACCGCGCAATTCCTCGACCGCTTCGCCGCGCGGTTCGGCGTGCGCCCGGCGGAATGGCATTCGGAGCTGACGCCGCGCCGGCGCGCGCGCACCTGGAAGGCCGTCGCCGACGGCCAAGTGGCCGTCGTCGTTGGCGCGCGGTCGGCGCTGTTTCTGCCCTACGCCGACCTCGGCCTGATCGTCGTCGATGAGGAGCACGACCAGGCCTACAAGCAGGAAGACGGCGTGCATTATCACGCCCGCGACATGGCGGTGGTGCGCGGCCACATCGCGCGCGTCCCGGTGGTGCTGTCGTCGGCGACGCCGTCACTGGAGACGGAAGTCAATGCGCGGCGCGGCCGTTACCGGCGGCTGGCGCTGCCCGAGCGCTTCGGCGGCGCGCGCATGCCGGCGGTCGAGGCGATCGATCTGCGCCGCGAACGGCCGCCGCCCGGCCGTTTTATTTCGCCGACGCTCGCCGGCGCCGTGCAAACCGCGATCGAGCGCGGCGAGCAGGCGTTGTTCTTTCTCAATCGCCGCGGCTACGCGCCGCTGACGCTGTGCCGCGCCTGCGGCTTCCGCTTCTCCTGCCCGAACTGCGACGCCTGGCTGGTCGATCACCGCTTCCGCAAGCAACTGGTCTGCCATCATTGCGGCTTCGCCATGCCGCATCCCCCGCAATGCCCGCATTGCCAGGCGGCGAATTCGTTCGCCGCCATCGGCCCCGGCGTCGAGCGGCTGGAGGAAGAAGTGCGCGCGCTGTTTCCGGAGGCGCGGGTGCTGGTGCTGTCGTCCGATCTGGTCGCCACCGTCGAGCGGCTGCGCGAGGAGCTCGACGACGTCGCCGCCGGCCGCTTCGACATTGTTATTGGGACGCAGCTGGTTGCCAAGGGCCATCATTTCCCGAAGCTCAATCTGGTCGGCATCGTCGACGCCGATCTCGGCTTGAGCAACGGCGATCCGCGCGCCGCCGAACGCACGTTCCAGCTCCTGCATCAGGTGGTCGGCCGCGCCGGCCGCGATGCCGGCATCGGCCGTGGGCTTCTGCAGACGCATCAGCCCGAGCATCCGGTGATGCGGGCGCTGATCGCCCAGGACCGCGAGGCGTTCTACGACGCCGAGATCGAAGCGCGCCAGCGCGCGGCCTATCCGCCGTTCGGGCGGCTGGCGAGCCTCGTCGTCTCCGGCGAGGACCGGCACGACACCCAAAGCTTCGCGCGGGCACTGGCGCGCGCGGCGCCGCCGCTCGACGACGTGCGTGTGCTCGGCCCCGCCGATGCGCCACTCGCTCTGGTCCGCGGCCGGCATCGGCTGCGGCTCCTGGTCAAGGCGCCGCGCGGCTTCGATCTGTCGGCATACTTACGCGAATGGCTGGCCGCCGGGCCGAAGCCCAAGGGCTCGATCAAGCTCGACATCGACGTCGACCCGCAGAGTTTTTTGTAGTGTCCGGGACGACAGGGTTTTCTACAACGATTAGTTGTAGGTATAATTGTTCGATATTCGCTGATCTGCCGACCGAGGAAATATCATGACACGTCGACCGGACAACGAAATGCTGCTTGAGCTTGTTCCGAAGGATGGAAGCTCCATCGGAAATGTCACCCTTATTGGAGAGCTTGGTTGGGCGCAGGAGAAATATTGGCGTGTACGTGAACGTCTACTGGAAAGTGGGCATCTCGAAAGAGGTAAGGGTAAAGGGGGCAGCGTCCGAAGGTCGAACCAGAATGGTCCATACATCCCTTCCGAAAATGTCTCGCAGTCTCCCAGAAGCTGACCTCTATGAACCGCTCTTGGATGTTCTTTCAAATGAGTGGGTGCGGGAGATGGTAATAGAGCCAGATCAAATCCATTTCGAAATAACAGCCAGACAAGGCAAGAAGCCCACTGGGGGCACCTGGACGCGCCCCGACATCACCGGGGTAAGCGTGCGAACTTTCCAACATCTTCCCGGCAAGTATGTCGACGTCTGGACCTTTGAAGTGAAGCCGGTGGAAGCACTCGATGTTACGGCTATCTTTGAAGCGGCATCACACGCGAGTCGAGCGACGCGGTCCTACGCACTGCTCCAGATACCTGAGCGTTCGACCGAGGCTGTTGACGAACTACTTGATCGATGCGCGCGAGAAGCGGCGCGTCTCCGTGTCGGTTTAATTACTTTTGCCTCAGAGGCAGAATTCAAAACTTGGGAAACGAGAGTCGAGGCGCCACGGCTTGAAACCGCTCCAGAAGCTCTAGACGAATTCATCGGTCACCTGTCGGAGCGGGCAAGAAAGCGGATTGCGCAATGGAAGTAACGGGCCTCGTCTTCCTACATGGTTCAAGGATTTGCCGTGTACAGATAGGGCACTCGCCAACCCGCTCTCTTTGGTCGTTTAGCACGGGCACCTGGTTGGAGTGATGAGATGCGTCCAATTTTCACTGTGCATGCTGGCGAGTTTTTGGTCGGCCAATATATCGAATCCCGGTTCAAGGGAACGAATGTATGGGTTCCAACTAAAGACAGAGGGTTCGATTTATTGATTACAAATGGGACGCATAAAAAGACGCTTAGTCTTCAGGTGAAGTTTTCGCGTGACTTTCTGCCGACGATGAAATTGGAACCATCGGCTCTAAAAGAACTGAGGTCGTGCACGTGGTTTACGTTGGAGCGGAAAAAGGTCGTAACATCCGCCGCTGACCTGTGGGTATTTGTGTTGTTGGGTTTTGAAAAGAGCACCTATGACTATGTGATGATCCCGCCCGCTGAACTGCTTCAGCGGTTGGAAAACCTGCATGGCAACACACCTAGGTATCAAACATATATTTGGGTGACTAAGAAGAATCGGGCGTGGCTTACCCGAGGTATAAGTAAAGATGATCAACTTAAAATCGCTGAGAATACGTTTCGTCACAAAGTGCGCGAGCTGACTCGTGAATTAAACAATTGGACACTCGTTGAGCAGCTTCAACAGACGCGATCCCGACGAAGCAGCAGTGAAAGCCGGAGCGATGCGCAGTAAATCAGTACGCGCCCAAGTTTCGCCTCACGTAAGCGGAGCCACCAACGACAGGCTCCAGTTTTAGGGATTTCGTTCGGCGGCTCCGGCGTGCCCCGGAATGACGGTGCAACTCCATGGCGGCGACCCTCCAGACAATTTTGCTCCTCCTCGCGGTCCTGGTCGTCGTTGCCGTCGTCGCGCGCCGGCTCGAGATCGCGCCGTCGATCCTGCTGGTCGTCGCCGGCATCGGGCTGGCGCTGATCCCCGGATTGCCGCGCATCGAGCTGGCGCCGGAACTGGTGCTGCTCGGCATCCTGCCGCCGCTGATCTATTCGGCCGGCGTCGCCATGAGCTGGCGCGAATTCAAGTTCAACCTGCGGCCGATCGCGCTGTTCGCTTTCGGCCTGGTGATCTTCACGGCCGCCGCGGTCGCGGTCGCGGGACATTATCTGCTCGGCATGCCGCTCGCGGTCGGCTTCGTGCTCGGCGCCATCGTGTCGCCGACTGATGCCGTGGCTCCGCTCGCCGTGGTCCGCCGTCTCGGCCTGCCGCGCCGGCTGATCGTCCTGCTCGACGGCGAAGGGCTCGCCAACGACGCCACCGCCCTGCTCCTCTATCGCTTCGCCGTCGCTGCGGTCGGCACCGGCCTGTTTTCGTTGGGCACGGCCGCAGGCGAGTTCGTGCTCATCGTCATCGGCGAAATCGCCTATGGCATCGCCGTCGGCTGGGCGAGCTTGCGGCTGCGCCGCTGGGCGGGCGATCCGCGCGTCGAGATCACGCTGTCGTTGCTGACGCCCTACCTCGCCTTTCTGGTGCCGCAGCATTTGGGCGGCTCGGGCGTGTTGGCGGCGGTCGCCGCCGGCCTCTATGTGAGCTGGAACGGGCCGCTGCTCATTCCGGCGGCGACGCGGCTGCAGGGCATCTTCTTCTGGGACCTGCTGATTTATCTGCTGGAAGGATTGTTGTTCCTGGTCACCGGCATGCAGTTGCGCACGCTGATCGACCGCTCCGAGCCGATGTTGCTGCACCAGCTGGCGCTGGCGGTGCCGCTTACCGTCGCCGTGGTCGTCGTGGCGCGCCTGATCTGGGTCTATCCGGCGGCGCTGGTGCCGCGCTGGCTCAGTCCGTCGCTCAGGCGCCGCGACCCGCTGCCGTCCTGGCAATTTCTGTTCATGCTCGGCTTCATCGGCGTGCGCGGCGTCGTCTCGTTGGCGGCGGCGCTGGCGCTGCCGCTGACCACCAGCGCCGGCGTGCCGTTCCCGGACCGCGACCTGATCCTGTTCGTCACCTTCGGCGTCATCGTCGTCACGCTGATCGGCGAAGGCGTCGTGCTGCCGTCAATCGTGCGCTGGCTCGCCTTGCCGCGCGACGCCGACGAGGAGCGCCGGCGCGACAACGAGGCCGAGCTCAAGGCGCGGCTGCAAACATTGAAGGTGGCGGAGAGCGAGCTGGAGCGGCTCGCCGCCGACGGCGACACCGAGCCCAATGTGCTTGGCCTCTTGCAGGCGCGGCAAGAAGGTCGCGTCCGGGCATTGCCGCGCGATGCCGGCGGCAAAGAGGCGGTGGCGGCGGCGCTGGCGCTGCGCGCCGAGCTGATCAATGCCGAGCGCCAATATATCTACCGGCTGCTGCAACAGGGGGAGATCACCGACGAAGCGCGCCGCCGCATCGAACGCGAGCTCGACCTGGAAGAGGCGGCGATCACGTTGAAGCGGGAGGATGAGGAAGACCCGCCGCTGTGATGCTTGCGTCTCCCTCTCCCCGCCCGCGGGGAGAGGGTTGGGGTGAGGGGGCCTCTCCGCGATTCTGAGCGGAGCGGTTGGCGCAACGGCGCTGCAGCTTCGACCCGAGGCCACAGCCCGGCGGAGAGGCCCCCTTGTAACTTGCGAATCGCTGCGCGGGTTAAGGTACCCGGTGCGGTGGCGGGCGAGAGACCGAAGGCCCCGA
>Ga0210395_10003565_pt1 | contig 11934 bp, 14 predicted proteins | sample IncBWH4OmetaG_FD_150861 | JGI IMG/M metagenome (GOLD analysis project Ga0210395, IMG submission 150861) | Forest soil microbial communities from Barre Woods Harvard Forest LTER site, Petersham, Massachusetts, United States - Inc-BW-H-4-O ...
TCCGGCACCGCCATATTCCTCGGGCATGGTGATGCCGAGCCAGCCGCCGTCGGCCATGGCGCGGTGAAAGTCCTTTGGAAACTCGCCGTCTTCGTCGCGTTGCAGCCAATATTCGTCGTCGAAGCGGCTCACCACGGCGCGGACGCCCTGGCGAATGGCGTCGAGATTGGCCTGACGATTATGGTCTGCGGGACTGCGTGGCGTCATGGTCGTTGACTGGCCCGCATTAGATAGATGGATATGCCTACCGGCAACGCCTCCGGCGCCTAGGGTGCATGGAGGCCTTGCGCCCCGGCCCCTAGTCACACGTGATGGCGGGTGTTATCGCCTTTAGATGCAATCGCCCTCCGCGTCGCCAAATCCCGCATCGCTGAGTCCCGCGCCGCCGGCTCCTGGCGCCGAACCGCTCGACTTCGCTTTTCCCGCGCCGCCGGAGCCCGGGCGCACCATCGAAGTCGCGCCGGGGATTTTGTGGGCGCGGCTGGCGCTGCCGTTTCTGCTGGACCACGTCAATATCTATTTCATCGATGACGGGAGAGGATGGACGCTGATCGACACCGGGCTCGGCAACAAGGCAACGCTCGCCGCCTGGGAGCCGCTGCTCGACACCGTGCTGGCCGATCGTCCGCTGACGCGCATCATCGCCACGCACTTTCATCCCGATCATGTCGGCGCCGCCGGTTTTCTGCTCAAGCGCTTCGATGTGCCGCTGTACATGTCGGCGACCGAATATCTGCAATGCTTGAACCTGCATCTCGATCCCGGCGCGCTCGAAGCCGAGCACTATCGCCGCTTCTATCTCGACCACGGTCTCGATGCGGAGACGACGCAGCGCGTCGTCACCGGTGGCCACGCCTATCTGCGGCTGTTGTCGGGATTGCCGCCGACCTATCACCGCGTCGTCGCCGGCGATGTATTGCGCATCGGCGGCCGCGACTTCGAAGTCCTGACCGGGGGCGGCCACTCGCCGGAAGAAATTATGCTGTTGTGCCGCGCCGACAAGCTGTTTCTTTCGGCCGACCAGGTGCTCGCCAAGATCTCGCCGAACGTCAGCGTCGCTGCGATCGATCCGGAGGGCGATCCGCTCGGCCAGTATCTGCGCTCGCTCAGTGCCGTGAGGCGTGACATCAACGGCGACGTGCTCGTTCTGCCCGGACACAATCTGCCGTTCTACGGTCTGCACGCGCGCACCGAAGGACTGATCGCCCATCATCACGCGCGCTGCGACCGCATCCTGCGCGCCTGCCGGGCCGAGCCGCGGTCGGCGGCGGAGCTCGTGCCCTTCGTCTATACGCGCAAGCTCGATCCGCACCAGATGGGTTTCGCCTTCGGCGAGGTGCTGGCGCATGTGAACTACTTGCTGCGGGGCGGTTCGCTCAAGCCGGTCGAAACCGCCGACGGCATTCAACGCATGGTCGTTGCGTAACGCGCGCAGGTCTTGTCGCCGTCGGCCGGCTTGACGGAATTGAATGTATATGCATTCATTTGCGCACGATATCAAATGGCGAGAGCGCCGTGAGCAAAGACGTCGGCAAAGACTTTGATATCAGGGAATTCCGCGACTGCTCGTGCCTGCGGCTACGCCGGGTGGCGCGGGAGGCGACACGGGTTTATGACCGCCACCTCGAACCGACTGGACTCGGCTCCAACCAATTGATCCTGCTGACGATGCTCCACGGCGCCGGGGAGCACTACCGCGACGGCGTGACGGCGAAGGAGCTCGCGGGACATTTCGGTGCCGATCCGACCACACTGAGCCGCAATCTCAAGCCGCTCATTCGACGCGGATTGATCGCGGTGCGGGCCGATCCAACCGATGGCCGGAGCCGGCTTCTTCGCCTCACTGCCAAAGGCGAGGCCAGGCTGCGCGAGGCCGGACCGCATTGGCGCAAGGCGGAAGCGCGAATGCAAAGCGCGCTCGGTGAGGCGCGGCTCAAGTCCTTGCACGATCTTCTCGACCGCGCCGCTGCCGGCTTGCAGTTCTGAACAACGGAGGATCCCGGTTATGCACCCCAAGGCTCAACGTCGCCAAGAAAAATGCATATGCATCGATATCGGAGGTAAATGATGTCGCTCGATCTTCTGGGCTTGGTTCTGCTCACCGCTATCTCGGCGCTGGCGATCGGCTTGCCGGCGCTCTGGTATGCCCGCGCGCCCGGCGGCTTCGCGCTCCTTGCCGCGCATATTCTGTGGTTCTTTGTTGTCGTAGCGCTCGCCGCTAGCGGCGCCTTGGCCTGGGGGCTCAAGCTTGGCGCGCCGCTTTTGGGTTTGAGCATCGTCACGTCGATCGTCGTCGTGGTGGTTCTGGCAACGGTCGTGCCCGCAACCAGCCGGGCGCTCGCCGCCATCCCGCTGCCGGCGCTTATCGGTGTCCACGCCATCCGCATCGTCGGCTTCCTGTTCCTGTTGCTGCTAGCCACCGGCCGCCTGTCCGCGCCGTTCGCCACCAGCGCCGGCTGGGGCGATATCATCGCCGGCGCGACGGCGGTGCCGGTCGCCTGGGCGCTGTCGGCCCGCGGCGCCGGCGTGCGCTGGCTCGTGCTACTCTGGAACAGCGTCGGCTTGCTCGACCTTCTTGCCGCCATCACGCTCGGCATGACGTCGGCTCCGGGCTCGCCGCTGCAGCTGTTTTTCGATCCGCCGGGCTCCACGGCCATGGCAACCCTGCCCTGGGCGATCATTCCGGTCTTCCTGGTGCCGCAGCTGATCGTCAGCCATCTGGCGATCTATCGACGGCTGGGCCGCTCAGCGGATAGTCTCTGGCACACCGGTTCGGTCGCAAAGGCTGCGGGAATGGCGTGAGACGGGCTTCCAGCCGGACAAAAACGAAGGTCGCGGACGCCGCGCAGGTCGCGCGGCGTCACCGCGCGCCGGCTGAGGAAGCGCGTGCATGGGTTACGACGCCGACGCGATCATTGTTGGAGCCGGGCTCGCCGGCCTCGTCGCCGCTGCCGAGCTGATCGAGGCCGGCAGGACGATCATCATTGTCGATCAGGAGCCCGAGCAGTCGCTCGGCGGTCAGGCATTCTGGTCGCTCGGCGGCATTTTCCTGGTCGACTCGCCCGAGCAGCGGCGCATGGGTATTCGCGACTCGCACGCGCTGGCGCTCGAGGACTGGATGGGCACGGCGGCGTTCGACCGCGACGAGGATTTCTGGCCGCGCCGATGGGCCGAAGCTTATGTCGCCTTTGCCGCCGGCGAGAAACGATCGTGGCTGCGCGACCGCGGCTTGCGCTTCTTTCCGGTGGTCGGCTGGGCCGAGCGCGGCGGCGGCAATGCCACCGGCCACGGCAATTCGGTGCCGCGCTTTCATCTGACTTGGGGAACCGGACCGGGCGTCATCGAGCCGTTCGTCAAGCAGGTGCGCCAGGGCGCGGAGCAGGGGCTTGTGACCTTCAAGTTCCGCCACCGCGTCAATGCACTCACCAAATCGGGCGCGGCAGTTGACGGCATAAGCGGCGATATTCTGGCGCCCAGCAATATCGAACGTGGGCGAAAGAGCTCGCGCGATGTCGTCGGCGCGTTCGAGCTGAGAGCCCAGTCAGTCATCGTCGCCTCCGGCGGCATCGGCGCCAATCATGACCTGGTGCGGGCGAACTGGCCGGCGCGGCTCGGTCGCTCGCCGCAGCGCATGATCACCGGCGTTCCCGATCCCGTCGACGGCCGCATGTTGGCGATCACCGAAGCCGCCGGCGGCACTGTCATCAACCGCGACCGCATGTGGCATTACGTCGAGGGCATCAAGAACTGGAACCCGATCTGGACCGACCATGCGATCCGCATCCTGCCGGGACCGTCGTCGCTGTGGCTCGATGCGCGCGGCAAACGGCTGCCGGTGCCGCTTTACCCAGGCTTCGATACGCTCGCCACGCTCAAATACATCATGGATACCGGCTACGATTATTCCTGGTTCATCTTGACGCGAAGGATCATTGAGAAGGAATTCGCGCTTTCCGGCTCCGAGCAAAATCCGGATTTCACCAGCAAAAGCTGGCGCAAGGTCATAGCGCGCGCCCGAGCGGGCATTCCAGGCCCGGTCAAGGCGTTCATGGACAAGGGCGAGGATTTCATTGTCGAGCACGATCTGGCGACGTTGCTGAAGCGCATGAACGCGCTGGTCGGCGGCACGCCGCTGCTCGATCTCGCCAGTGTTGAGCGCGAGATCACCGCGCGTGATCGGCAGCTCAACAATGCCTATGGCAAGGACGCGCAGATCATGGCGATCCGCGCCGCGCGCGCATATCTGGGTGACCGGCTCATTCGCACCGCCAAGCCGCATAAGCTGCTTGATCCCGACGCCGGCCCGTTGATCGCGGTGCGCCTGAATATTCTCACGCGCAAGACGCTCGGCGGGCTGCAGACCGATCTCGACAGCCGCGTCATCGGAGTAGACGGCCGGCCGGTACCGGGGCTTTATGCCGCCGGCGAGGTGGCCGGCTTCGGCGGCGGCGGCGTGCATGGCTACGCCGCGCTGGAAGGCACGTTCCTCGGCGGCTGCATTTTCTCCGGCCGCGCCGCCGGGCGCGCCGTGGCGGTGGGCGTCGCGTAAGCGCCCGCTCCGCCTACGACCTCCGCGCCCTGCGACGCTTAGGCTTGCCATCGCCGGCAACGTGGCGCTTGCACCAGTCGTTGAGCGGCATCATCAGGCCGCGCAGCTCGCGCCCGGACGGCGTCAGGCTGTAGCCGTCATCGTTCAGTGCGATGAGGTTCCAGGCTCTTAGCTCGCTCAAGCGCTGATTGATCACGCTCGGGCTCGCGCCGCAGGCGGCCTGCAACGTGCGAAAATGGGCGGGACCGGTGTTGAGCTCCCACAGGATGCGCAGCGCCCAGCGCCGGCCGATCAGGTCGAGGAACGCCGTGATCGGCTTGCCGGTGCGCGAACCGCGGACGCTTTTGCCGGAGACAGGGATCATGCGCACCTCGCTACGAATTCAGTAGCGCAAATCGCCGCGGCGCGCTACTATAATCGTAGCAACCGAAGGGAACTGTCCAATGCCGCGTATAGCGCCTTTAAGTCCTCGTTATGCTGCGGACATTCAGGCGACGTTCGACAAGATCATGCCGGCGGGCGTCGATCCGCTGGTGCTGTTCCGCACCTTGGCAGTGAACGGGCGCGTCTATCAGCGGTTCACCGCCGGCGGCCTCTTGGATCGCGGGCTATTGACACTGCGGCAGCGCGAGATCGTGATCGACCGCACCTGCGCGCTCAATCGCTGCGAGTATGAATGGGGCGTGCATATCGCGTTCTTTGCCGCCAAGGTGAAGCTCACGCCGCGGCAGATCGAAGCCACTGTCGATGGCGGTGACGCCGACTGGAGCGCTGACGAGCGCGTGCTGCTCGACGTTTGTGATGAGCTCGATGCCATGCGGACGATCTCAGACGCGCTGTGGCAACGGCTAAGCGAGCACTTCACGTCTGAGCAGATCCTCGAGATTATTGCGCTAGTGGGCTTCTATCGGACGGTGTCGCTCCACGCCAATGCGCTGCGGCTGCCGCTCGAACCTTTCGCCGCGCGGTTTCCGGCAGTGGCGGTCAGTCGATGATTTTCAATGCCCGCTGCGCGGCCTCCGCGATGCCGATTTCGCCGGCTGCGGCGGCCTCGATCAGCAGCTTCATGTCGCTGCCCGTATGGCCGCCGATTTGGTCGTGCACCAGGCGGCCGGCGGCTTGGGCGATCAGCCGGCGCATGCGCCGTTCACGGCTTTTTTGCTTGTCGCCGGAACGCGCAGCCAGCAGCGTGTCGATCGTCGCGAGTAAGGTCTCGACGCCGGTATCCTTGATCGCGACGGTCTCGACGATCGGCACGTCGCGCCTTTGGTGGCGGAGCTTGAGCATGTTGGTGAGCTGATCGGTGGTGCGTTGCGCCAGCGGCAGATCGGCCTTGTTGACGACCAGTACGTCGGCGATTTCGAGCACGCCGGCCTTCATCGCCTGGACGTCGTCGCCCATATTGGGCGCGTTCACGACCACGCAAAGATCGGCAATCTCGGCGACCTCGACCTCCGACTGACCGGTGCCGACCGTCTCGACAATCACGACATCGCGGCCGGCAGCCTCCATCACGTCGACAATGCGATGGATGCTCTGCGACAGGCCGCCGAGATGGCCACGCGAGGCCACCGAGCGAATGAAGACGCCGGGATCTTCGGCATGGCGGCGCATGCGCACCCGGTCGCCGAGAATAGCGCCGCCGAAAATCGGGCTCGACGGATCGACGGCAGCGACGGCGACGGTTGAGCCGCGCTGGCGCAGCGCGGCAATGTAGGCATCGATCAAGGTCGATTTCCCGGCGCCCGGCGCACCGGTGAAACCGATCACCGCCGCGCGCCCGACCTTGGCGCAGATGCGGCGATGAATGCGGTCGGCGGCGGCAGCGCCGCTTTCCATGATGCTGATGCAGCGCGCCAGCGCCGCCGCGTCGCCGGCCGCAAGCCTGTCGACGATATCTTCGGCCGGCAGCCGTTTATTGGCGGCCGCCGTCGTGTCAGACAACGACAAGGGGATGGCCAAAGCCGAGCTCCGTCCGCAACAGGCTGACGATCTCGCCGTGCGTCACGCCAACTTCGGCAGCCTCGACGATGCGCTCATAGACGTTCTCACGTTCGCTGTTGGCGGCGCGCTTGAGCGCATCGAGCGCTCGGCCCACGTCGGCCTGGCCGCGCGCCTCCTTGTAGGCTTTGAAGCGGGCGACGTGCTCGGTAATGCGCGCCATATCCGGCCGCTCCGTCGGCCGGCTCTGCAGCGCGGCGTTGCCGTCTTGGTAGCAATTGACGCCGACGATTTTTTCCTCGCCGCTTTCGACCTTTTGCTGGAAGCCGAGCGCCGATTCGCCGATCATCGATTGGATGAGGCCCGCCTCGGCCGCCTTATACATGCCCCCGGCGTCGTCGATCTTGCCGATCAGCCTGAGCATTTCCTGCTCCATCTGGTCGGTCAGCGTCTCGACAAAATAGGAGCCGCCGAGCGGATCGATCACGTCGCAGAGATGCGCCTCCTCGCGCAAGATGTTCTGCGTCGCCACCGCGATCCGCGCCGTCTCCTCGGTCGGCGTGGTGATCGCCTCGTCGTAGGCGTCGGTGTGCAGCGATTGCAGCCCGCTCATGATGCCGGCCATCGCCTGCACGGCGACGCGGGCGATGTTGTTCAGCGGCTGCTGCTCGGTGAGATCGACGCCGGAGGTCTGGCCGTGGAATTTAAAGCGCCACGAGCCGGGATCTTTGGCGCCGAGGCGCTCGCGGGCCAGCCGCGCCCAGATACGCCTGCCGGCGCGGAATTTCGCGACCTCCTCGAAGAAACTGATGGAAATGTCGAAGAAGAAAGTGAAACGGCGCAGGACATGATCGATATCCATGCCGCGTTCGATGCAGTCCTGCGCATATTGCAACGCCGTCGACAGCGTGAACGCCATGGTCTGGACCGGCGTCGCGCCGGCCTGCTGCATGTGCTGGCCGACCACCGACACCGGATTCCAGCCCGGCACATGCAGGCGGCAGAACTCGATATGGTCGAGCAGCACGCGCCGCGAGCCCGGCAGCGACAGCCGATAGAACATGTGGTTGGCGATGAAGTGGGAAATGTAATCGCTCTGGTTCGAGGTGCCGGTGATCGAGGTCCAGGGAATGCCGCGCCGTTTGGCGACCGCGAGCGTGAAGGCAAGGAGCGTGAATGGCGAGGGGTCGTTCATCGCGGTGGAGATTTTGCCGAGCGGCACGCCGTCGAGCGCGCGATCCATATGGTCGGTGGTGTTGATCACCGTGCCGCAGGTGCCGAGCAAGACCGGATCGACTTCGTCGCAATCGACGCCGCGGAAGCCGGAATTGCACGGCAGCAGGCTGATCGCGGTGGCGCCGGCATCGAGGATGATGCGGACGCGCCTGTTGTAGTCCTCAGGGGTGCCGAGCCCGATCAGCTGGCGCTGCGTCCAGGTGCGGCCGCGATGCATGGTCGGATAAATGCCGCGGGTGTAGGGGTATTGGCCGGGGAAGCCGAGATTGTCGAGGAACGCGTCGCCGTTCCAGTCGCGCGGCGTGTAGAGCGGCTTGATCTCGATGCGCGAGCGGTTCTTGATCGCCCGATCGGTGCCGATCTGCCGGCCATAATCGGCGCGCCAGCCGCCGAAAGCCTGCTCGAACCCGGGAAGCGAAAGCTGCACCGCTTCTTTGCTCATGAGGCGATCTCCCCTAGCTCGATGTTTTTCTTGTCCCGCACCGCGGCGGCGAGCGCCGAAACGTGCGCGATGATGTCATCGCGCGAAGTGCCGGGCCCAAGAATGGCGGCGACGCCGGCCGCGAGCAGCGCCGGGCGCTCGTCCTCTGGCACGATGCCGCCGACGATCAGGCCGACATGGCCGAGGCCGGCGGCGCGCAACGCCTCCATCAGCTTCGGCACGATGAGATGGTCGGTGGCGAGCGAAGAAATGCCGATGACGTCGACGTCCTCTTCCAGCGCTAGCTTGACGACGGCCGGAATCGACTGCCACGGCGGTGTGTAAATGACCTCCATGCCGGCGTCGCGCAGATAGGCGGCGACGATCCGGCTGCCGCGATCATGACCGTCCAGCCCGATCTTGGTGACCAGGACGCGTGCCGGCGTCGATGCCTTGCTCGCGGTCATTTGCGTCCTCGCGACGCCTTGACGCCGGCAAGCGCGCGCAGCGGCGCCAGTAATTCGCGGGCGATCGCCGGCACCGATTTGCTGCCGCCTTTCTTGTACCAGACCGGCGTCCAGTTCATGGCGCCGAGCAGGGCGAGGCGGGCGATGGTCGCATCGCGCTCGCGCGGCAGCGTGACCGCCGAAAAATAGCGGTTGAGGCGGGCTTCGTAGCGGTCGCGCAGACCTTTCAGTTCCGCGGCAATCTCCGGCGCGTCGGCTGGCAGGATGCGGATCAACACGCGCGCATAGGCGCTGGCGTCGAGGATCGACTGCAAATGCGCGGCGATGGCTTTTTCCAGCCTTGCCCACGGCTCGCGCTCCTTGGCCACGGCGGCTTCGACCCGGTCGAGCAGACGCTGCACGCCTTCCTCATAGACGGCGAGCAGCAGCGCCTGCTTGCTCGGCACGTGAAAGTAAATCGCGCCGGGCGTCATGGCGGTCGCGGCGGCAAGGTCGCGCATCGAGGTGGCGTGATAGCCGCGCTCGGCGAATTGCGACGAGGCGGCATCGAGCAATGCCGGCCACCGATTCGGCTGACGCTTGGCGCTGGCGGCTGGCAGGGCTCGGCTCCGCAGTCTGATCGCTAAACGATCGTTTAGCACTTGCGGCAGCGCAAGGAAAGCCCAAGGCTGCGCTTTTACAAACAATTGCCGCGGCCAAGAAAATCGGTCGTTTGGTCATGAACTTGGGGTTCGACGGTGCAGCGATGACTGACCGCCAGCCAGATCAGCAGCAGAGCAAGTCCGGCGCTGAGACCGGCGAAGGCGAGCGGAGCGCCGCAGCCATCGACGAAGCGGTCGGAAAAGCCGCGCAGCACCAAAGGCGCAAAGAGCAACGCAAACCCGCCGCCGATAATCGCCGCATACCACGGAATGAAATGAAGCGCTCCCATGATCCCGCCGGCCAGAGCGGCGATCATGAGCGCGACCGACCCGAACAGGATAGTCGCGCCGAAGGCGGAGGCGAACGCCGTCCCCTTTTGCCGATGCGGGAAATGACCGCTGACCGCCAGGCCGTAAAGCGACGCGGCCAGCACGAGCGCCACGAATAGCACCAGGGGAACCAGGTAGTTGATCAACGACACAGGCTGCCTCCCACGCCGTACAGCAATGTTCTACCATCGGCCCGTCACCGAGGTGCCGGTTCGAAAATGAAAACCTACCAGGGCAGGCGCACCATGGACGGACTTGTCGTCACCGTCGACGGCGCGCCGTTGTCGCCGCACTACGACGTCAGGCAATTCACCAAGCGCGGTTTCGAATGGACTTATGAGGGAACCAGCCCGCAGCAATTGGCGCTGGCGATTCTGTTCGAGCATACCGGCGACCGCGAACGCGCCGTCGCGCTGTCGGAGCCGTTCATGAAAGACGTGATCGCCAATCTCGACAACGATTGGCGGCTCACCGGCGACGACGTCGAGGCCTATCTGCGGCAGCGCACCGCAAAGCCGCTTTGAAGCAAAGCGCCGCAGGTGTAAGATGCACTGACGGCCGCGGCGGAAGACGTCAAGCCAAGAACAACAAGCTGCCGGCGCAGGGAGAGCGACGATGATCGGCCAGCGCCAGATCGAGTTTCGCCAGGAATACCGTTCCCGCATCCTCGGCTGGTATGACGGCTATATCCACGTCGTGATCATTTACGCGATGGGCGCCGCGGCGTTCTACGTCTATGTCGCGCATGTGCACAACATCAGCCCGCTCGAATGGCTGACGGTGCCGCTGACCTTCCTGTTCACCAATGTGTTCGAATGGGCGGTGCACCGATACATCATGCACCGGCCGGTCGACATCAAAGGCCTGCGCGCGATCTATGAGCGGCATACGCTCAACCATCATCAGTTTTTCAGCGACGAGGAGATGCGCTTTCGCGATCACAAGGATTGGCGGGTGACGCTGTTTCCGCCCTACGCGCTGGTGGTCTTCATCCTGATGTCGATCCCCGCCGCCGTTATTCTCGGTCTCGTCTTCACGCCGAATGTCGGCTGGCTGTTCATCTCGACGACGACGGCGATGTACCTGATCTACGAGTTCATGCATTTCTGCTGTCATGTCGACGAGAATTGGTTCGTGCGCCATTGCCCGTTCGTCAACACGCTACGCCGGCATCACACCGCGCATCACAACGCGCGGCTGATGATGGAGGTCAACATGAACCTGACGTTCCCGATCGCCGATTGGCTGTTCGGCACGTCGGATCTCGACCGCGGCCTGTTCGGCACGGTGTTGAACGGCTACAACACGCGTTTCCTGAAAAAGACGCTGCGCGGCCGGCCGCGGCGGCCGGATGAAGCTGCTGCGGCTCCGGTCGGCGCCAACTGAGCCGCGCTGCGGTCGCCGTGCCGTACGACGTCAAAGCGATTCTCTCGGCGATCGTCCTGATCGTTGCCGCGGTTCTGTCCTATTGGAGCGGCTCGCCCATTCGTCACGACTTCTCGACGTTCGTCATGGTGGTTGCCGTGCTCATGGTCGCTGCCATGTGGGTGTTCCCCGAGGCCGGCGTCAAAAAGGGCGACGCGAAGCGGGTGAAGTGATCGAGGCGCTCACGCCGCCGTCGCTTCATTGAATTCGTAGGCGGCGCCAATGCGCCCCTCGTCATTGAAAATGAGCAGAGCGGATGCAGCCGCGGTCGGCAAGCCGCCGTCGCGCGGCACAACCTGCCAGCCGACATGCGCTACGTTATGATGGTGCTGCGAGCGGTCTGCGGCTGAAACGGCGATGTTCTTCGCAAGCTGGCTCCGCTGCATGGCCGCCAACGCGCTGGCAAGCTCATCGCGACCGCGGACTTCGCGGTCTTCGCCGATCAACGCGCCATTCTCCGCCCAAAGCTCGCCGATCAAGCTGCGGCGGCGCGCGCCATCCGTTTCATTGCGGCACGCCAGGTATCTGGCCGCGAGATCGGGCGCGTCATGGACTGAGGGATTGAATTGATAGTCGTGAACGATGCGGTCGTTGTTGTCGATGAGCAAGTAAGCCAAGCCGTTCGCTTCCACTCTGCCGCTATCGGTCACGAGCACGGCGAAATTCAGTTTGACCGCCCGGTGATGGCAGACGGCGTTCACGGCGCGGAAGATAAATTTGCCGTCACGCACCCATCGGTCCCAGGAGCCGGCGACGCGCGATTCGATTTGCTCATGGCCGCGGGCATCAAGGAGCCGATAGCAGGTCGTTCCGTCCGGCGCCCAGACAGCGGCGATGCGCCGCCGCCGGGTTTCCGCATCCGCCTCGTTCCAAACCGCCACGTAGGCATTGATGAAGCCTGACAGATTGTCCATGGGCCCGCTC
>Ga0210395_10003566_pt1 | contig 11933 bp, 10 predicted proteins | sample IncBWH4OmetaG_FD_150861 | JGI IMG/M metagenome (GOLD analysis project Ga0210395, IMG submission 150861) | Forest soil microbial communities from Barre Woods Harvard Forest LTER site, Petersham, Massachusetts, United States - Inc-BW-H-4-O ...
CGAACAATCACGCCGGGAGCGCAAAAAGGTCGAGATGCGGTTTGCCCACATGAAGCGCATCCTGCGGCTCGACCGATTGCGACTGCGAGGCTTGAGCGGGGCTAAAGATGAGGTGCTGCTGACTGCAGCCGCGCAGAACCTGCGGCGTCTCGTCAAGTTCATCTGCCGCCCGCCGCCATCGGCTGCGGTCACCTGCGCGGCTTAGCCGGTCTGCCAAGCGCGTGTGCCGATCACGCCGTCACACGGCGGTCTCAGCGGAGAACGCCACAAGCTGACTAATACTCAAATCCCCACCAGCTGCAAAAAGCAGCCGAGTTTTGCAACACAATCGGGGGTAAATCGGATATTACCCAACCGGCGACCACACCTTCCGCGTATTGCCGCTAGCTTAGGCCCAGCGTAGAACGCCGGAAAATGCCTCCCCAACGCCCTATCCTCATCGCCGGCGGCGGCCCGGTCGGCGTCATCGCCGCGCTGGCGCTGGCGCGCCAAGGCATCGCGGTTGAGGTCTTCGAGGCCGAGCAACGGGTCAACGACAATCCGCGCGCCGCGACCACCCACGCGGCGACGCTTGAAATCCTCGACGGCCTTGGCTTCGTCGACGACGTCATCGCGCGTGGTTTGATCGAGCCAAAATTCCGGGTCTGGGATCGCGCCGCCCGCGAATTGATCGCCGAGTTCGATTTCGGTGTCTTGAAAGCTGACACGCGCTACCCTTTTGTCGTGCAGTGCGAGCAGCACAAGCTCGCGAATATGACGATCGAGCGCCTTGGCCGGCTTGCCCATGCCTCAGTGGCGTTCTCGTCGCGCATCGTGGATTTCGAACAATTCGACGACCGGGTCGAGGCCGAGGTCGAGACGCCGTCCGGCACTCGCCGCGTCGTAGGCAGCTATCTGATCGGCTGCGACGGCGGCCGCTCGACGGTGCGCAAAACCCTCGGCATCGACTTCGAAGGTTTTACGCATCCGGAGCGGTTCCTGATCCTGACCACGCCGTTCTCGTTCGACGCCCTCTATGCCCAATGCTCGCGCAATTACTTCTCCGACGCGCAGGAATGGTGCGCGCTGTTCAAAGTCACCGGCGACGACGGCAAGGGGTTATGGCGCCTGTTGTTCCCGACGCGCCCCGGCGAAACGGAGGACCAGGCCTTCGACGAGCAGGCGGTTCAGCAGCGGCTGCAGAATTTCTTCCCGAAAGCGGGCAACTATCCGGTTTTTCACCGCAACATCTACAACGTCCACCAGCGGGTGGCGGCGGCGTTCCGCAAGGGCCGGGTTTTTCTCGCCGGGGACTCCGCGCACGTCAACAATCCGCTGGGCGGGCTCGGCTTGAATTTCGGCATTCACGACGCCGTCGAGCTTGCCGGATTGCTCGGCCAGGTCATGCGCGGCGAAGCGCCCGCCGCTAGTCTCGACAGCTACGATCAGCGACGCCGGCCGTTGAACGTCGAATATGTCCAGCAGCAGACCATCGCTAACAAGAAGCGGCTCGAGGAAAAGGATTCTGCGGCGCGCGCCCGCAGCAATGCGGCGTTGCGGGCGACGGCGGCCGATCCGGCGGCGCATCGCGCCTACCTGTTGCGCGCTTCGCTGATCGACAGTGTGCGAAAACCTGCGCCGGCGTGATCAATGCGCGTGCGGTTGCACTGTGTGTTGATCGGTATCCTGCGCCGGCTCGATCTGCACCGATTCGCCGCAGCCGCAGGCCGCGGTCTGGTTCGGATTGTTGAACACGAACTGCGCCGACAGTTTCTCGACCTTGTAGTCCATCTCGGTGCCGAGCAGGAACAGCACCGCCTTGGGATCGACCAGGATGCGCACGCCCTTGTCCTCGATCACCTCGTCGAGCGGCTTGACGCTTTCGGCGTATTCCATGAAGTAGCTCATGCCGGCGCAGCCGCCGTTCTTGACGCCGACGCGCACCGCCGCGATCGGGCGTTCGGCTTTCGCCATCACCGCCTTGATGCGGTCGGCCGCGGCATCCGTGAGCCGCATCACTTGAGGTCTCGGCCGGGCAGTCGCCATCGTCTTAGCTCCTCGCGTGCCGATTTAACGCACGCCCGTTGCGACTTGTAATAACTCAAAAATACTAACGTCTTACCTAGCTTGATGTAATGCCGCCGCGCCGCATGCGCAACTCACCACATATTGAGCTCCGTGCGCGCCTCATCCGACATGCGGCTGGGGTCCCACGGCGGATCCCAGACGATGGTGACCTTGGCCTCGCGCACGCCGGGCACGCCGGCGACCGCGTTCTCCACCTGCTGCGGCAGTTCGGCGGCCGAAGGACAGTTGGGCGTGGTCAGCGTCATGTCGATCTTGACCACGCGGTCGTCGTCGATGTCGACCTTGTAGATCAGGCCCAGTTCGTAGATGTCCGAGGGGATTTCGGGGTCATAGACGGTCTTGATGGCGCCGACGATGTCGTCGGTCAGGCGCGCCATTTCGTCGGCCGGAATCGTGGACGGTTGCTCCCTGGCGTCGGTGGCGGCCGGGGCGGTCGCGTTGTCGGTATCGGTTTTCACTTCATCGGTCATGTGAAGACATCCTTCACGTGAAGAATTCTTGCGCTTTCACCAGCGCCTGCGCAAGGCAGTCGACCTCCTCGCGCGTATTGTACATGGCAAAGGAGGCGCGGCAGGTGGCGGAAACGCCAAAGCGCGCCAATAGCGGCATGACGCAATGGGTGCCGGCGCGCACCGCGACGCCGGAGCGGTCGATGATGGTCGCCACGTCATGCGGATGGGCGCCCTTCATCTCGAACGAGACGATCGGGCCCTTGTTCTTGGTGTTGCCGATGATGCGCAGCGAATTGATCTCGCGCAGCCGGTCGTGGGCGTAGCGCATCAGGCCCGCTTCGTGCTCGCGGATGCGCGCCTTGCCGACGCTCGCCACATAATCGATCGCGGCGCCAAGCCCGATCGCCTGCACGATCGACGGCGTCCCGGCTTCGAATTTGTGCGGCGGCTCGCCATAGGTGACGCGGTCCTGAAACACCTCGCGGATCATCTCGCCGCCGCCGTTGAACGGCGGCATGGCGTCGAGATGCTGGTATTTGCCGTACAGCACGCCGATGCCGGTCGGGCCGTAGAGCTTGTGGCCGGTGAACGCATAGAAATCGCAATCAATATCCTGGACGTCGACGTCGAGATGCACGGCCGCTTGCGCGCCGTCGAACAGCACCGGAATGCCGTGGGCGTGCGCGATCCGCGCCACCTCTTTCGCCGGCACCAAGGTGCCGAGCATGTTCGACATATGGGTGATGGCGACAAGCTTGGTACGCGGCGTCAGCAGCTTCTCGAACTCGTCGACGAGGAAGTGGCCCTCGTCGTCGACCGGCGCCCATTTGAGCACCGCGCCCTGGCGCTCGCGCAGAAAATGCCACGGCACGATGTTGGAATGGTGCTCCATGATCGAGAGCACGATCTCGTCGCCCGGTTTTATGCGCTCGCGGCCAAACGTGTAAGCGACGAGGTTGATCGCCTCGGTGGCGTTGCGGGTGAAGATGATCTCTTCCTTGCGCTTGGCGTTGAGGAACGCCGCCACTTTTTCGCGCGCGCCTTCGTAAGCCTCGGTCGCTTCGTTGGCGAGGTAATGCAAGCCGCGATGCACGTTGGCGTATTGCGAAGTATAGGCCTGATTGAGGCGATCGAGCACCGCTTGCGGTTTTTGCGCCGAAGCGGCGTTGTCCAAATACACCAGCGGCTTGCCGTAAACCTGCATGCCAAGGATCGGGAAATCCGCGCGGATGCGGTTGACGTCGTACATGCCTATGGGCTGAGCGATATTCATGTCAGCGCGCCTCGAGCCAAGCCGCGACGGCATCCATCAGCGCCTCGCGCAGGCCGGCATGTTCGATGCCTTCGATGGCCTCGCCGAGAAAGGCGCGGATCAGCAGGGCTTCGGCTTCGGCCCGCGGAATGCCGCGCGCCATCAGGTAGAATTTCAGGTCGTCGTCGAGCGCGCCGGCCGTCGCGCCATGGCCGCACTGCACGTCGTCGGCAAAAATCTCGAGCTCCGGCTTGTTGTCCGCCTCGGCGCGCTCGGACAACAGCAGCGCCCGGGTCATCATCTTGGCGTCGGTTTTTTGCGCATGCGGCCGTACGATGATGCGGCCCTGGAACACGCCATGGGCCTCGCCGTCGAGCACCGTCTTGAACATTTCCCGGCTCTGGCAGCCGCGGGCAACGTGGTCGGCGACCAGGGTCGTGTCGGCATGCTGCCGGCCCTTGATCAAGGTCGCGCCACGGATGCCGGCGACGGTGTCCTCGCCGTCGAATTTGAGGAACAGCTGGTTGCGCACCACGGCGCCGCCGGCGGTGAAGGTAAAGGCATTGAAACGCGCCCGCGCGCCGATCGCGGCCGCCAGCGTCGAGACGTGAAGCGCGTCGGCGCCCTCGCCGATGATCTTGACGTGATCGACATGGGCCTCGTCGCCGACAAAGATCTCAAGCGCGGCATTGACCTGATAATCGCTGCCGGCGGGACCTTCATGGCTCTCGATCAGCATGGCGCGGGCGCCCGCTTCCACCACCACCAGCGAGCGCGTGAAGGTGGCGGCGGGTTTATCCGAGGCGACGAAGAGCAGATGAATCGGCCGCTCGATGGTCGAGCCGGCGGCGATGCGGATCACGGCACCGTCGCCCATCAGCGCGGTATTGAGCGCGACCGCGGCGTCGCTTACGGGCGCGAGCTTGCCCAGATGAGCAGCCAGCGTCGGATCGCCATTGGTTAGCGCAGCGGCGAGTGAGCCGACCGACAGCCCCTGCTCCAAATTTCCGACGTCGGACAGTTCGGCCACGAAAGCGCCATCGACAAACACCAGCCGGCGCGCCTCGACGTCGCCGAGCAAGGCGCCGGCCGACCTCGCCCGCGCCTTGGCGGCAGCATCGGGCGGAGCGGCGAGCGGTTTTGCCTCGCGCATCAGCGCGCGCAGATCGGTGTATTTCCAGTCCTCGATGCGGCGATGCGGCAGGCCCGTTTTGGCGAATACGTCGAAGGCCGCCGCGCGCTTCGCCGTAATCGCCTTATCGCCGGGCAGCCGCCCGCGCGCCTGCGAAAAGGCCTGCGCCAGCGCGGTCTCCGCCGCGGTCTTGATGATGGCGACTTCGGCGTTCACGCCGGCACCTCTTCCTGATACTCGGCATAGCCGCGCGCTTCGAGCTCGAGCGCCAAGTCCTTGCCGCCGGTCTTGACGATGCGGCCCTTCGACAGCACGTGCACCACGTCGGGCACGATGTAGTCGAGCAGCCGCTGATAGTGGGTGATGACGACGAAGGCGCGCTCCTTGGAGCGCAGCCGGTTGACACCTTCGGAGACGATTCTGAGCGCGTCGATGTCGAGGCCGGAATCGGTCTCGTCGAGCACGCCAAGCCGCGGCTCGAGCAGCGCCATCTGCAATATCTCGTTGCGCTTCTTCTCGCCGCCGGAAAAGCCGACATTGACGGCGCGGCGCAGCATATCCTGGTTGATGTCGAGCTTGGCGGAGACCTCGCGCACCTTCTTGAGGAACTCCGGCGTGGACAGCTCCGCCTCGCCGCGCTTCTTGCGTTGCGCGTTGAGCGCGGTGCGCAAAAACGTCATGGTGGCGACGCCGGGGATCTCCAGCGGATATTGGAAGGCGAGGAACAGGCCGGCGGCGGCGCGCTCGTCGGGCGTCATGTCGAAGATGCTCTTGCCGTCGAAGCGCACCTCGCCCGCGGTCGGCGTGTAGTCGGCCTTGCCGGCGAGCACGTAGGCGAGCGTCGATTTGCCGGACCCGTTCGGGCCCATGATGGCGTGCACCTCGCCCGCGTTCACGGTGAGGTCGAGACCTTTTAAGATCTCTTTGCCGTCGATTTCGACGTGCAAGTTTCTTATTTCCAACAAAGCCATATTTTTCTTTCCTGACGCAGCGTGCCGCAGCGTGATCAGCCGACGGAACCTTCCAGCGAGACCGAGATCAGCTTCTGCGCCTCGACCGCGAATTCCATCGGCAATTGCTGCAGCACGTCCTTGACGAAGCCGTTGACCACCAGCGCGGTGGCCTCCTCGGCCGACAGGCCGCGCTGCCGGCAATAGAACAGCATCTCCTCGGAGATCTTCGAGGTCGTCGCTTCGTGCTCGAACACGGTCGAGGAATTCTTGGCTTCGATATAGGGCACCGTGTGGGCGCCGCACTTGTCGCCGATCAGGAGCGAATCGCAATTGGTGAAGTTGCGGGCGCCGGTGGCGCGGCGGTGCGCGGTGACGAGGCCGCGATAGGTGTTGTTGGAGTGGCCGGCGGCAATACCCTTGGAGATGATGCGGCTCGTGGTGTTCTTGCCGAGATGCAGCATCTTTGTGCCGGAATCGACCTGCTGATAGCCGTTCGAGATGGCGATCGAGTAGAACTCGCCGCGCGAATTGTCGCCGCGCAGGATGCAGCTCGGATATTTCCAGGTGATCGCCGAGCCGGTCTCGAGCTGGGTCCAGGAAATCTTTGCGTTCTTGCCGCGGCAATCGCCGCGCTTGGTGACGAAATTGTAGACGCCGCCCTTGCCGTTGGCGTCGCCCGGATACCAGTTCTGGATGGTCGAATATTTGATCTCGGCGTCGTCGAGCGCCACCAGCTCGACCACGGCGGCGTGAAGCTGGTTCTCGTCGCGCATCGGCGCGGTGCAGCCTTCGAGATAACTGACATAGGCGCCGCGGTCGGCAATGATCAGGGTGCGCTCGAACTGGCCGGTATTGCGCTCGTTGATGCGGAAATAGGTCGACAGCTCCATCGGGCAGCGCACGCCCGGCGGCACGTAGACGAACGAGCCGTCGGAAAACACCGCCGTGTTGAGCGTGGCGAAAAAGTTGTCGCTGATCGGCACCACCGTGCCGAGATATTTCTTCACCAGTTCGGGATGCTTTTGGATCGCTTCCGAGATCGGCATGAACAGCACGCCGGCCTTGGCCAATTCCGCCTGGAACGTGGTGGCGACCGAAACCGAATCGAACACCGCGTCGACCGCAACCCGTCGCAAGGGGGCACCATCGCCGTTCGCGTCGGTGCCGTCATCCGATTTTTGGATGCCGAGCAGTGCCTCGCGCTCGCGCAGCGGAATGCCGAGCTTTTCGTAGGTACGCAGAATCTCCGGGTCGATCTCGTCGAGCGATTTTGGCCCGTCCTTCTTTTTCGGCGCCGAGTAGTAATAGAGGTCCTGATAGTCGATCGGGCCGTACTCGACCTTGGCCCATTTCGGCTCCTGCATGGTCAGCCAGCGCTTATAGGCGTCGAGCCGCCAGTTGAGCATCCAATCCGGCTCGCTCTTCTTGGCCGAGATGAAACGCACCGTGTCCTCCGACAGGCCCTTCGGGGCCTTGTCGGATTCGATCAGCGTCTCAAAGCCATACTTGTATTGATCAACGTCGATGCGCCGGACCTGATCGACGGTCTCTTGTACTGCCGGCATTCGTCCCTCCGCTCACGGTTTCAAGGACCGCGGGTTGGATTAGTCGGATATGGTCGGTGTCCTGTCTCTCGGGTCACCCCATCTGGGGGTGTTTGAACGGTTCAAACCACCCCAAAATCGTTCGGTTATGCAGCCAGTTAGGCCGCCATGCCTGCCTGGCCCTTAGATAATGCAGTTGCGAGCTTTCTCCAAGCGCCGAGGAACCTCTCGACGTCGGTTTCGGTGGTGGTCCAGCCCAGGCTCAAGCGCACCGCGCCACGCGTCAGCGCGGGCGAAACCCCCATGGCTGCAAGGACATGGGAGGGCTGGACCTTGCCGGAGGAGCAGGCCGCGCCCGACGACACCGCGATGCCTTCGAGGTCAAAAGAAATGACCGCGGTCTCAGCCTTCATGCCCTGGAGCGCAAAAAGGGTCGTATTCGGCAGCCGCTCGGCCTCCGCGCCGAAAATCACCGCCCCGGGCGTGACCGCCTTGAGGCCGGTTTCCAGTTTGTCGCGTAAGGCGCACATATGGTCCGCCTCGGCGGCACCCTGGCGGCGCACGGCGGCCGCAGCGGCGCCAAAAGCTGCGATGCCGGCGACATTTTCCGTGCCGGCGCGCAAGCCGCGTTCCTGGCCGCCGCCGCGAATGAGCGGATCGGGAAAATGAATGTCCTCGCGCGCCCGAATGAGCACCCCGACACCCTTCGGGCCACCGATCTTGTGGGCCGAGAGCGTCAGCAAGTCGGCACCGAGCGCATTGATATCGCAGGCGATACGTCCGGCCGCCTGCACCGCATCGACATGCAGCAAGCCGCCGGCGGCGTGCACGATGGTGGCGGCTTGCGCAATCGGCTGCACCACGCCGGTCTCGTTGTTGGCGAGCATGATCGAGACCAGCGGCCGCGATGCTTTTGCCAAGGCGTCGCCAAGCGCCGCAAGATCGACGCGGCCGGCCGTATCGACCGCAATATCCGCCAACGCGCTACGCGGGAACCGCCCGCCGGTTCGCACCGACGCATGCTCGATCGCCGAGATCAGGAGCTTTTCCCGCGGCCGCCGCTCGTCCGCGGTCTGAATCGCCGGCGTCAGTGCCAGCATGTTGGCTTCGGTGCCGCTCGACGTGAAGAAGACGTCGCCCGGGCGCGCCGCGACCAGTGCCGCCACCTCCTCGCGCGCCTCTTCGACGAGCCGCCGCGCCGCCCGCCCCTCGGCGTGCACCGAGGACGGATTGCCGGGAACCGCAAGCGCCTCGCGCAGCGCTTCGGCGGCTTGCGGCCGCAGCGGCGCCGTGGCGTTCCAATCGAAATAGCTGCGCTCGGCCATGCTGGTTAAGCTTGCTTTTTGTCCCCCGGCCTGTGCTAAAAGTCGCGACCCTAAGCTTGCGCCGCCCAATGCACCTTGCCGGTTTTAAAATCTGAAATGGTTTTAGACACTTACGTGTGCGCTCCGGCAGCGTCAAGCGCGCCCGAATCCGCCGGTTAACCGGCCACAGCTATCGAGGTTCAAACATATGCCCGAGGTCATCTTCACGGGACCTGGAGGCCGCATCGAAGGCCGCTACCACCCGGCGCGGCAAAAAAACGCGCCGATCGGCATCGTGCTCCATCCGCACCCGCAGTTCGGCGGCACGATGAACCATGCCATCGTCTACCAGATCTACTACGCCTTCGTGCATCGCGGCTTTTCCGCGCTGCGCTTCAACTTCCGCGGCGTCGGCAGGAGCCAAGGCGGCTTCGATCACGGTATCGGCGAATTGTCGGATGCCGCCGCTGCGCTTGACTGGGCGCAAACCGTCAACACTGAGGCGCGCAGCTGCTGGATCGCCGGCTTCTCGTTCGGTGCCTGGATCGGCATGCAGCTTCTGATGCGCCGGCCGGAGATCGAAGGTTTCATCTCGATCGCGCCGCCGGCCAACCTCTACGACTTCTCGTTCCTGGCGCCCTGCCCGTCCTCCGGCCTGATCATCCACGGCGACAAGGACGCGGTGGTGCCGCCGCGCGACGTCACCAATCTGGTGGAAAAACTCAAGACGCAAAAAGGCATCGTCATCGAACAAAAGGTCATTCCCGGCGCCAACCATTTCTTCGACGGCAAGGTCGAGCCGTTGATGACCGCGATCGGGGGTTATCTTGACAAGCGGCTTGGCAAGACCGGGCGGGCCACGACTGCGGCATAGGCGACGCTTGCAATAGCCGGCCCCCGGTCGTTCAATGTTCGCAACGAACGAATTCTTCGGGGGAGCGCGATGCGTCACACATATTTTGCCGCCGCTACTCTTGCGATCGCGATTACAGCGACGGTAGCGGGCCAAGCCGCCGCGCAGGACACGGTCAAGATCGGCCTCGTCATGCCGATGACCGGCACGGTCGGCGCCGCCGGCCAGGAAGTTGTCGCCGCCGTCAAGCTCTACATGGCGCAGCATGGCGACATGGTCGCCGGCAAGAAGATCGAGCTCATCATCAGGGACGACGGCAGCATCCCCGACAATGCCAAGCGGCTCGCCCAGGAATTCGTCGTCAACGATCACGTCGCCATCCTCGGCGCCGGCACGACGCCGAGCGCCATGTCGATGGCGCCGATCGCGACGGAAGGCAAAGTGCCGACCGTGGTGATGATCTCGGGCACCTCGGTGGTGACCGAGCGCTCGCCCTATTACGTGCGCACCTGTTTCACGCTCGGCCAGCAATCCGGCATCATCGCCGATTGGGCGATCAAGAACGGCAGCAGGAAAGCCGTCTCGGTGCTGTCCGATTGGGCGCCCGGCGCTGAAGCCGGCAAGGCTTTCGAGCAGCATTTTACTCAAGGCGGCGGCCAGGTCCTCGAGACGCTCAAAGTGCCGCTGGCCAATCCCGACTTCGCGCCGTTCCTGCAACGCGCCGCCGACCTGCACCCGGATACGCTGTTTGTGTTCGTGCCGGCCGGCCAAGCGGGCGCGTTCGCCCGGCAATTCGCCGAGCGTGGCCTCGACAAGTCGGGCATAAAACTGGTCGGCCCGGGCGACATCGTCGACGACAACGATCTGGCCGCGACCGGCGACACCATGCTCGGTGTCGTCACCGCCGGCTTTTATTCGGCGGCGCATCCGTCCGCGCTCAACAAGGATTATGTCGCGGCTTACGCCAAGGCCACCGGCGGCAAGCGCGCCAATTTCATCTCGGTCGGCGGCTATGACGGCATGCACCTGATCTACGAGGCGCTGAAAAAGACCAAAGGCAATACCGATCCCGACGCGCTGCTCGCCGCCATGAAAGGCATGAGCTGGGAAAGCCCGCGCGGGCCGATCTCGATCGATCCGGACACCCGCGACATCATCCAGAACGTCTATATCCGCAAAGTGGAGAAGAAGGACGGCGAGCCGTGGGCGATCGAATTCGCCACCTTCGAGGCGGTCAAAGATCCGCTGCACCAAGCAGCAAAATAACAAACATCAAACAAGGGAAACTCCATGATCATGAAACATTTCGCCGCCGGCTGCCTTGCCATCGCGGCCGCGGCATTCGCCGCCGGCAGCGCCGCGGCGCAGGACACGATCAAGATCGGCATCGTTGCGCCGATGACCGGAACCTCGGCCGCGGTGGGCCGCGAAATCTCCGCCGGCGCCAACCTCTATATGGCGCAGCACGGCAACATGGTTGCCGGCAAGAAGATCGAGCTGATCATCCGCGACGACGCCAGCGTGCCCGATAACGCCAAGCGCCTCGCGCAAGAGATGATCGTCAACGACAAAGTCAATTTCCTCGGCGCCTGCCTGACGCCGAGCGCCATGTCGATGGCGCCGATCGCCACCGAAGGCAAAGTCGTGACCGTGGTCATGGTGTCGGGCACCTCGATCGTTACCGAGAAATCGCCCTATTACGTGCGCACGAGTTTCACGCTCGGCCAGCAGTCCGGCATCATCGCCGACTGGGCGATCAAGAACGGCAGTAGAAAAGCCGTCTCCGTGCTGTCCGACTGGGCGCCGGGCGCCGAAGCCGGCAAGGTTTTCGAGGCCAATTTCACCAAGGGCGGTGGCCAGGTTTTGGAAACCCTGAAAGTGCCGCTGGCCAATCCCGACTTCGCGCCGTTCCTGCAGCGCGCCGCCGACCTTCATCCCGATACGCTGTTCGTCTTCGTGCCGGCGGGTCAGGCGGGAACCTTCGCGCGGCAATTCGCCGAACGCGGCCTCGACAAATCCGGCATAAAACTCATCGGCCCCGGCGACATCACCGACGATGACGATTTGCCGACCACCGGCGACACGCTGCTCGGCGTCGTCACCGCCGGCATCTATTCGGCGGCGCATCCGTCGCAGCTCAACAAGGACTATGTCGCGGCTTATCAGAAGGCCACCGGCCACCGGGCGAATTTCATCTCGGTCGGCGGCTATGACGGCATGCACCTGATCTACGAGGCGCTGAACAAGACCAAAGGCAACACCGATGCCGACGCGGTGGTCGCGGCGATGAAGGGCATGAGCTGGGAAAGCCCGCGCGGCCCGATCTCGATCGATCCGAACACCCGCGACATCGTGCAGAACGTCTATATCCGCAAA
>Ga0210395_10003567_pt1 | contig 11933 bp, 12 predicted proteins | sample IncBWH4OmetaG_FD_150861 | JGI IMG/M metagenome (GOLD analysis project Ga0210395, IMG submission 150861) | Forest soil microbial communities from Barre Woods Harvard Forest LTER site, Petersham, Massachusetts, United States - Inc-BW-H-4-O ...
CCCCCCCGCGCGCGCGGGGCATGGCCCCCAGAGAGCCGACACGCAGGCGCTCGAGCAAGCGGCGAGGCTGCTGGGCGAGGCCGAGCGGCCAGTCGTGATGGCCGGCACCGACCTGTACTGGGGCCACGGCGAGCGCGCGCTGCTGGAGCTGGCCGAGACGCTGCGCATTCCCGTCTTCCTCAACGGCCTTGCGCGCGGCTGTGTGCCGGCTGACCACGAGCTGTTCTTCTCGCGCACCCGCTCGCAAGCGCTAAAAAAGGCCGACGTGGCCCTGGTGATCGGCGTGCCGATGGACTTCCGCCTCGGCTTCGGCGGCTCCTTCGGCGAGGACACCGCGATTGTCGCGATCGACGTTGCAGAGCCCTCGCGAGCCCACCCGCGCGAGCCGGCCGTCGAGCTGTATGGCGAGCTGTCTGCGACGCTCGAAGACCTGCGTGCGGCAGCGGGCGCCAAGCCCCTGGCGAGCCAGGCATGGATCGAGGATCTGCGCGCCGACGAGAGCGATCGGCGAGCGGCCGAGCGCGCCGAGCTCGAGGACCAGCGCGCGCCGCTGCACCCGATGCGCTTGTACGCCGAGCTGGCACGGGTGCTCGATCGCGACGCGATCGTGATCGGCGACGGGGGCGACTTCGTCTCCTACGCCGGACGTGTGATCGACAGCTACGCCCCAGGCTGCTGGCTTGACCCGGGCCCGTTCGGGTGCTTGGGCACGGGCCCAGGCTATGCGCTGGCGGCGAAGCTAGCCCACCCAGAGCGCCAGGTCGTGTTGCTGCTCGGTGACGGCGCCTTCGGCTTCTCCGGCATGGAGTTCGACACGCTCGCGCGCCACGGTGTCAACGTCGTGGGGGTCATGGGCAACAACGGCATATGGGCTTTGGAGAAGCACCCGATGGAGTTCCTCTACGGCTATTCGGTGGCGGCCGACCTGCGCCCAGCGACCCGCTATGACCAGGTCGTGGAGGCGCTCGGAGGCCACGGCGAGCTGGTGGAGCGCCCGGCGGACCTCGCGCCGGCGCTGGAACGCGCCTTCGCCGCGGGCCTGCCGGCGCTTGTGAACGTGCTCACCGACCCGACTGTCGCCTATCCGCGCAAGTCAAACCTCGCCTGAACAAGGAAGCCGCCCAGGTGGGCGGCTTCCTCAGGGGCTTGGCCTCGAGACATTGGCAGGGGTGCGAGTCTCGAAGCCGGTAGAACGGCCGCATAGCGGGATCGCCGATCGCTCGGCAGTGCTCGGGCCTATGGGCCGGTTGGTGAAGGGACACGGCAGAGCCCCATACCTCCACTGCCGGCAGACGTTCTTCGGTCAGACGCGCCAAGCGGATTAATTTGATGGAGGTTCGTTCCAACGATCGTCCAGCGGCTGCTCGCGAGTCAGCGGACCTCTCTCCCTCCGCGCCGTCTGCGTGCGTCCTGGAGGCCAGTCGGCCCCGGGCGAACCAGCGAACGCCCGTGTTGTGCTCAGTCCAGCCCAGCCAGGCGCAGGGCGCCGCCGCGCAAAATGTCGTGCTCGGAGACCTCGACGCGATCGAGGTCGAACGCCGTCATCGACTCCTGCAGCAGGATCATCCCGGCCACGATCGTGGCAGCCCGATCGGGATGCAAGCCGACGACCTCGCGACGCTGGGCTTCGCTCATGTCCGCCAAACGAGCAAGCAACAGTTCGACCGTCGCAAGCAGCAGGCTGTAGCCGTGCACACGCTCAGGGTCGTAGGGATCGAGCTCCTGGTCGATCGCGGCGGCCGAGGTGGCGGTGCCTGCAACCGCGATCGCGCGCTTGACGCCTTTGCGCTGCTCGACGGGCAAGCCCTCGAGGAAGATCCGGCGCGTGTCGGCCGCCAGGTCCTGCAGCTCGGCAGGCGAGGGAGGATCGCTGTGGATATGGCGCTCGCTCATGCGCAACACGCCGGCTTGCACGGACACGTGAAAACTGGCCGTATGCGCGGCCCCCACGATGAACTCGGTCGACCCGCCGCCGATGTCGATCACGACCGCCGGCTCGCCGGCGGCGTCAGCCTCGCGGTCGCTCATCGCGCCAAGGAAAGTCAGTTGCGCCTCTTCCTCGCCGGAGAGCACCCGCGCGTCCAGCCCGAACTCGGCGCGCACCCCCTCGGTGAACTCGGCGCCGTTGGCGGCATCGCGCACAGCCGAGGTGAGCACCGCCAGGTTGGCCTCGCAGCCGTAGCGGTCGATCGTGGCGCGGTACTCGGCGAGCGTCGCGTGCACCCGCGCGATCGCCTCCTCAGAGAGGGTGCCGCCCGCGTCGACCTCCTCGCCCAGTCGCGTCACCTGCGACTCGCGGTGCAACTCCTCGACCCCCTCTGTTGCCTGGTCCACGTCGGCGACAAGCAGGCGCGTGGAGTTGGTGCCTATGTCGACGACCGCGGTGCGCAAGGGAGCAGCATCGTAGAGCCCAGCAGGCGCGAACGGGTTTTTGGCCGAGGTGTGGCCCGCGCGTGTGGCCCGCGCGTGTGGCCCGCGCGTGCGCGCGGGCGCGGACGAGCAGGCCGGGTGTAGCCGAGTGCGATTGCGCGCCCACCCCTTTTGGCGAGGCGAGCTTTTTGCTAGAACATGGGGAGCGACGCGGGGTGGAGCAGTCTGGTAGCTCGTCGGGCTCATAACCCGAAGGTCGCAGGTTCGAATCCTGCCCCCGCTACTTAACGAAACCCGCTCATTTGAGCGGGTTTCGTGCTTTCTGGGGTAGCGTTGGTAGGGTGGCTGGAGGCGAGGGTGTGAACAGAAGTGCAAACATCCCCCCGAGTTCAGTGTGGCTCCGTGCTGCTTGTCGGTCCTCGACCGCTGCCGATGATCACGCCTGGCTTCGGTCTAGTGGGTGACGCGTTTATTGCGAGGGAGGAAGGGTCGAAGCGGCCCCAGCCGAGGCGCTTGCGGAGCTTGCCGGCCGCCTTGCGGTAGGCGGGCAGATGAAGATAGGACGCGTGGCGGTCCGAAGAGACGTGCCTGACACCGCCGCTTACGTCCGGTGACTGCTCGCGACGCAGCTTCTCGAGTCGAGCGTGGCTGGCGCTATGCGTGTCGCTCGTCCGGATCGCGCAGGCGATCATGTCCGCCATCTCGTCGAACAACGCGTAGATGCCGCCGTCGGCCTCAACGAAACCGATCCCGTAGAGGTCGTCGCGATGCGGGCTGAACAGGTGCATGTAGAGCTGAGGGCGCTCGCCCTTCCAGTCGAACAGTTCCCGACCGACGTAAGGGATCGCGGAGCGAAAGCCGGTTGCGAGCACGACCACGTCGACCGACTCGCGACTACCGTCGACGAACAGGACCTCGTCGCCGTCGAGCCGCTCCACGTCGGGCTTGACCGCGATGTCGCCATGAGTGAGATGGTGGAGGATCTGGTCGTTGACGATCGGGTGGCTCTCGAACAGCTTGTGGTCGGGCTTGGGCAGTCCGTAGCGCTCTTGGCGACCGATCTGGAGGCGGATCAGCATCGGCATGATCCGCTGGGCGATGCTCATCGGCGGCTGGGGTCCCGTCTCGGCAAGGACATCTACGGGCCTCCCAAACATGTGCTTGGGAATGAAGTGATAGCCGCGCCTCATGCTGATCCAGGCAGCGTCGGCGGCCCGCGCGGCGTCGCAGGCGATGTCGACCCCGGAGTTGCCCGCCCCGACCACCAGCACCCGTCGGCCGGAGAACCTGTCGCTGGAGCGGTACTGGCTGGAGTGGATCAGCTCGCCTGAGAACTCCCCCTCCAGGTCGGGGCGGCTCGGCGACCAGGTGGTGCCGTTGGCGCAGATCAGGTTGTCGTAGCGGCGTGTCTTGCCGCCCTTCAGGGTCACCGTCCAGCCATCGTGGGGGTCTGCCTGCGCCCGCTCGACCTCGGTCGAGGTAGTGATCCGCTCACGCAGCCCGTAGGTCGCCGCGAAGTCCCGGAGGTAGGCCAGTACCTGAGAGTGGTTGGGATAGTCGGGCATCTCCTCGGGCATCGGGTGACCGTGGAACCCCGACAGTCCGCGCGAGGAGATGAAGTGCGCCGAGTCGTACATAGGCGAGCCTGGGTTGGACTGATCCCAGATGCCGCCCACGTCGTCATGGCGCTCGAAGCAGTCGAAGTCCAGTCCGTGGCGCATCAGCGCCCGCGTCATCGCCAGGCCGGCGGGTCCAGCCCCTACCACGCAGGTACGGCTCTCCGCATTGCCATTTCGCTCCATCTCATTTCCCGATCAGCGCTTCAGATCGGCCGGCCGCCATCATCGCCATGCTCGTACCGGTGATCCAGACAAACAGCGTGGCGGGAATCGCGATGGTGACTCCTCCCTCAAGTGAGAAGAAACCGCTCGTGATCAGAAGCGAGGCGACAAGCACGAGGTGCGCCAACGCGGCCACAATGGCAACCCACGCTGTCCAGGCAGGCAGGTGGCCGCAGCGGAATACCAGTGCCGCGTATGAGCCAAGCGCCAGCGCGGTAGGAGCTCCGGATATAGCGAGCAGACCGAACGAGAGGTCGTAGAGCAGTCGGGGATCAGACGCTTCGGGCGAGCGATAGAGGAGTACGAAGAAGGACGTGAAGCCGGCGAAAAGGAGCGTGACGAAGCTGACGAGCCCAACCAGAAAGCACACCGAAAGAACGCTGTCGCTGCCAATCGTCTCCCGCAGCCACATCCAGACGCCGACACCGAAGAGGAGCCAGAGCCCAACCGCAGCTGTAGTGAGGACCATCGCGACGAGCAACGCCGCCCGATGCGCTCCGACGAAGTCCGCGATCTCGCCCGCCGTCGCGCCAGTGGCTGGAAACGTCCACATTTGATCCACTGGCACGGCAGCGATCCCGAGCGCGATACTCACCACGCCAGCAAGGCCGGCCAGCTTGATCGTGCTGTACGTGGCGCTCCCGGTCCGCTCGCCTGTTGTGGTAGCCATGCGCCCTACCTCCGTTTCGATTGAACGGTCACATGGTTTCAGGGCAAGGTCGTGCTGTCGATTACCCGTGAGGTAGTTTTTGCAGTGCCTCGGCGGTCGCTGCGTCTGCGGGGAACGTCAACTCGATCGAAAGCTCGGAGGTCGTGACCTCGGTCGCCGTGCCGAACGTGGCGACGGTGGCGAAGAGCGACAGCTCGTCGCCGTCGGGAGAGCGCATCCGCATCAGCGGCGTGAGGATCTGACTTGCGGCCGTGTCGGCGGTCCGATCTTGCTCGTGCTCGTGCTCGGGCGCCGGGTAGCCCGTCACCTCCTCCAACAGCGCGGCGAGATCTGCGTCCCCGGTGATCGCGACCTGACGCGCCAGCCGCCCGAGGAAATATGCGCGCACCTCGCCCAGGTTGATAGTCCAACGGGCCAGCCCCCGCGGGTGCAGGCCGACCCGCATCACGTTGACCGGAGGCTCCAGCAGCGCCGGGTCGACCCACGCGGCCAGCGCTGCCATCGCGGAGTTGGCGGCGACCAGGTTCCAGTCGCGGTCGACGACGACCGCGGGGTAGGGCTCCTGCGCGGTGAGGATCAGATCGAGCGCCTCGCGGACCGGCGCCAGCTCGGGGTCTCCTATCGAGTGCTCGGGGATCGCCGGGGCATGGCCGGCGGCGAGCAGCAGCTGGTTGCGCTCCCGGACCGGGACTTCGAGCTGCTCGGCGAGTAGCAGCACCATCTCCGGACTCGGCTTCGAGCGTCCCGTCTCGACGAAGCTCAGATGCCGCGCGGAGATCCCGGCGTCGAGCGCCAAATCGAGCTGGGTACGCCGACGCAGCTTGCGCCACTCCCGCAGCAGCGGCCCGACCCGTGGCTGTGAACTCATGGTTGCCATCTAGCCGTAACCGACTCTAGTCTTCACGCGCTAGACCGGCGATTACCTCCGAGGTAATAGACCATACGCGCTTCGCGCCCTGATGCCGGTCAGCGTCCGCGGTCGAGCCCGCCGCGCTCTGGTGCTCGGAAGTGACGGCCAACGTGCGGCATAAGGTTGCTAAGGCGCAGCAGGTCGCGGGTGGGACTCCAGGCACGGTCAGGCAGCTCGCGGTAATCGGTGGATGGAGCTTGTAGTCGGCTGTTGGTCATGCGTTGGGCGAGGCATGTGATGCGGTCGGGGTCTTGGCCTTCCTCGCCGAGCTGGTCCCGTGCGAGGTGCCAGTCGGTGCCGTGGCGAGCGCGCGTGGCCTGAACGTAGGCGGTCTCCTTGCTGGTCTGCCAGCCGCCGGTGAGCACCACGGCGCGATCGACGGTTGCTCCCTGCTGGCGGTAGACGTGCTGGGCATAAGCGAGTCGCAGGGACTCGACGTCCTCGCCGGCGAGCCGGAGTGTGCGGCCCGAGCCGTCCAGCGCGAGCGTGACGGTGCGATCGCGGCTGATGTCCGTGACCTCGCCGCGGGTGCTGTTCTCTACGCGCGCCTGTCCGGGCGGCCGATGCTGGGCGATGAACGCGACGTGATCGCCTTGGCGTAGCCCGTAATGGACGCTCGATAGCGGAAGTTCGTCGGGGCCGAGTTCGCCCCGTTGGGCGCGGAGGTGCTGCGCGCGGGCGTTGAGTCGGTCGATCTCCTTGTTGGAGGCGTCCGCGATCAGGGCGACTTGGCGGATGTCATGGTGTTCGGTGAGCTGCGCCCAGGTTTGGACTGCATTCTCGGCCGCCTGGTCGCGCGTGTCTGCCAGGTGGAGTCGTCCGCGGGCCTGGTAGTGGGCCATCGCGCGCTCGGGTTCGCCGGCCCGAAGGGCTTGCCATGCTCGCTGCTCCTCGGGGTCCTTGGTGCGGTGGATGGTCTCCAGCTCGACCACGGGCGCGTGCTGGGTGAGCCGGTCGAACATGCCTCCAGGTCCGATGGAGGCGGAGGACCCGGATAGGCGGGTGCCGTTGTCGGACAAGACCGTGCGTAACGCGCTCGGGCCGCTCAAGGCGTGCTTGGCGACGGCCCGTCGGGAGGGGGGCTGATCCGCCACAACCCGGCGACCGATGTCGCGTTGCCTCACCGAGCGCGGGTGGACGACGACGATGACCGGCCACGGCCCTTCCCTCGTATCGAGAGCGATGACGGCGAGCTGATCGAGACGATGGAGCTGGTTGTAGAGCACATCCACGAGTCGCATCGACTCATGTTCGAGTTGCTCGCTGCGACAGGTCTGCGGCGCTCGGAGTTGCTCGTGCTCGAAGGTCGCCATCTCGCGCTCGACGGCGACCGGCCGTATGTCAAGGTGCGCCAGCGCGTGCGCCGCCGCCGCGGAGAGGGTCTTGCGATCGGGCCGCTCAAGTCCCGCTACTCCAAGCGCGACGTGCCCATTCCGCGTGCGCTGGCTGATCGCCTACACGCCCTCGATACTGCGGCCGGCGACTTCATGTTCTGCACGGCCACCGGCACGGTCCTCGACCCGGACAACCTGGCCATGAGAGTGCTCGCGCCTGCGTGTAAGGCGGCCGGCGTCGAGTGGGCAGGCTTCCATACGTTTCGCCACACCGTCGCATCGCGCTTGTTTGCGGAGGGCAGAAATGTGGTGCAGGTGCAGCGCTGGCTCGGCCACCATTCGGCCAGCTTCACTCTCGACACCTACGTCCACCTGCTCGAGAACGATCTTGGCGAGCCGCTTGGGGCGGCTTTATGAGTCGGGCGAATATGCCGGCAGCATCGCGGTACGCTTCTTCTGTGGCCGCTTCTCGCCAGCACATCAATGTCGATCTCGACGCGGAGGTCGCGTCGCTCCTGCGCTCGCACGCCGCCGAGGCACACCTCAGCGAGGGCGAGATCGTCGATCGCGCGATCCGCGCCTACGACCTGCGCTCGCTGGTTGCCCGTATTCGCGCACGCAGCGATCTCGACGAAGATGCCGCAATGGCGCTGGTACGCGAGGAGCTGCACGCCGCTCGCGCAGAGCGCGACGCTGCTTGATGCTGCGCGCTGTAGCGGACGCAAATGTGCTCGTCTCGGCGGCACTCTCCCGCTCCCCGCAGGCGCCATCGGTGCTCACGCTCGACGCGGCACTCGACGGTCGCGCTGAGCTGATCACCTCACCGCTGCTCTTGCGGGAGATCACGTCCGTGCTTTCGCGACCGCGCTTGCGGAAGTACGTCTCGGCTGACGAGGCGACCCGCTTCGTGGCAGACCTGGCCGCGCAGACCACTCTGCTGGTTGATCCTCCTGGTCCCCACCCGACTGTGTGCCGTGATCCCCGAGACGACTATCTCGTTGCTCTCGCCAACGTGAGTGGCGTCGAAGCGATCATCACGGGCGATCTCGATCTGCTGGCTATTGACCCGAGTCAGCTCTCCGTCGAGGTCATCACGCCACGACAGTTCGTCGAACGGCTATGAGTCGCAAGTCGGGAAGGCGGGTCCTCTCGCCGAGCAACAGTTCGCACGAGGCGGACAGGTAGTGGATCCGGCAATAGGGGGTGCGCTCATCGGTGTAGGGGGCGTGGTGTTCGGCATACTCCTCACCGCCGCAATCGAGGCAGGTTCGCGCCGGAAGATTGCCACCGAACAGGCCGAACAGGCACGCCACACTCGCGAGTTGATCGCGGCTGAGCAGATGGACGAGGGATTGATCCATGCTCAGGAAGCGATCGAAGTCTCCACTGCGGCGACGCCCGCTGAAAGCTACGCTGAGGCGCAGCTCGTCTGGGGGAAAGCGTGGATCGCGTACTCGCCTAGGCTGCGGCAGCCGGAGCTGCTCGACCGCTGCCAGTCGGTCGGCTCGGTGGCGAGATAGAGCTGACCGGCGACGCCCTTGAGCTAACAGGCGACGGGCTGACGCTCATCGCCTACACCGCCGAGCCAGCAAGCCAAGCACAACAGCAACTCGACCTCCTCGCCAGTTGGCACGCCGAGACTGAGCACTTCGAGGCTGACTCCGACCATTCCACGACGCCACGCCAGCCGACGACACCTATCTAGGTTGGCAGCGCTTCGCCCACAGGCACCGAAGCGGCGCCCATTCAGCGCCTGGCCGGCGTGCTCGACGCCGCTTATGATCGCTCGCAGGCACCGGAGCGCGAGGTCCGGCCGAGGGCGGGCCTCGTCTGGATTCCGAGTCGCCGATTCGCTAGGCTAGGGCCAAGATTTCCTCGATGCGGTGGGCGGTTCCGGTCGCTGATAGGTGTTCATGTCCCGCCCCCGCTATGACAGTTGTCTGCAATGTGTGTGGGTGGCCTTTGCCTGGGAACGAGTTTGCCGCACTCCTGTCCTAGGACGCGGTTCGTTCCTGTAGTTCCTTCAATGTGCGCCCATCCCCGTCCCGCCACTCGATGCGCCCATTCTTGTTGCCCCCGCTGAGGACGCTCGCTGCTGCGGAAGGCGAGTCGAAGAGATGGTCCTTGGTAAGCCGTACATGTTCACCGACATCGACGAGGATGCCTCTTGTACCAGCCTGTCTCGCAACTGTTCATAACCGGGTACCATCAGCTTCTTCTCTCCGCGTCCGAGGGCGCCCTCGAACACCAGGAAGCCGCGCGATCTGTCTTCTCCCTCGGCCTGAGTCAGTTGCGTCTTGAGATATAGGCGTACGGCGCGCTCGCTCGCTGCGAACTCCAATGGCATTGCGGCATCAGTCGCAGCGATGACCGGCTCCCCGGCAGGTTCGAAGATGTTCACGCCCACCAATGCGAACAGTGGTAGGACGTTGTCGAGGTAGGTCTCCATCTCGGCGATCTCGGGCTCGCTTAGGCCCAAGGGTCCAGGTGTCGTGCCGTTGTCGAGCGAGGCGTTATCAGCGGCCACGGCAAGCGCAAGGAGTCGTGCCTCTAGGTACCGAATGTGGGCCTTGTTGAGCGAGTCGTCCTTCGTCGTGAGTACATAGCCATGGGTCCAGAAGTCCTTTTCCTTCTGATGTGCGTCGAGGCGCACGCGGATATCGTCGGTCTCGCCGATGTAGACCCGCTGCGTTCCACGTCCTTCGGGGTCTGGGCCAAGCAAGACATAGACGCCAGTCCGCGAGACCTCGGGTCGGGCGCGAGCGTTTGGGTAATCTGCTCGCGCAAACGCTAGGAACGATCCGGTCCAACTCATGCGCTCGACCAGTCGCAGCCCCTGCGGCGTACCGTCTACGAGGAAAATCCGGATTGTCACGCCGCGCATAGTCTCGGACGTCGTCGTCGTGAACTAGGCCGCGCGCACTGGCTTGCGCCCGGGGCGCCGCTCCCACTGCTCCAAAAAGCGCAAGAGCGTAGGCTCCGCCCAGATCGGCCCCGCCGCGAGTCGTGCAAGCGGCTCCGGGAACTGGTCGGTGCCAGCAAGCTCGGAGACGCGCTGCCGACTAACTCCAAGGCGCTGTGCAATCTCGGCAACTCCGACAAGAGCTGGCATTGTTGGCTGTCGAAGTTCGGCGTCCAGAACATCTTCAGTGGAGACTTCGACCCGTACGACGGGCTCGACTGGAACGCCGACGCTGCGAGTCGCAGCTGCCACAGCACTTCTCGCAGAGGCCAGAGCAGCCTCGGGTGCATCAGCAATCGTGGACATGCGGACGCTGTAGCCATCGGGGAAAATCGCGACCACAGCTGCATAATCGTGAAGGTGCTCTATGAGGTCATCTACGGCGTCGTCGTTAGGGGACTCGATGCCCCGAATCTCAAATTCGATGCTCCACTCGGTCACGGTGTCTCCTTCCTACGGCCACTGGAGCCCTGAGCGACGCAGACGCGCGAGCAGGTTTCTCAGCGCGCGATGGTCGCTGGGTGTACCCGCCGCAACGACGATTGGCTTGGTCGGGTCAGGGGGCACAAATCTCCAATGGTTCTTCTTTGTTCTCTCGACGCGGAAACCCTGAGTTTCGGCGGCGCGTTGTAGATCATGAAGCTTGATGATGGTATCACCTCCTTGATGTTGTCAAGGGTTGATGTAGAGCTGGACGTGGCTAAGCGGTGTGATGCCATTCAAACATCGCTGGGTGATCATACAACATCGCGCGTAGACGTGCTAACATCCCACGTGCCACCAGACGATCGGCCAAAAGGAGGCGACGTGTTCAGCACCCATGCAACGGAGGGCCGGCAGGGCATCCATCGATACTTCACGACTTCTATGCGCTGGGGCGAGCTCGACCCATACCTTGTTTTCCCGGACGACTTGGAGGCGGAGCTCGACGAAGACGAGCGCATGCAGCGCGGCTTGGCCAAGCGCAGGCTCGGCGAACTCGAGTACTACCTCAGGGACCGTGAAGACCACTTCTTTAGCGCCCTGACGCTCATCATGCTGCCAAGGAACCTTGGCCGTCCCGCGGTCGAGCGTCCTAGCGACCTGAGCGATGATGAACTCGCTGAGGCGGAGTGGGACTGGACATTTCAGCGCCTCTCGATGTCTATTCCGGGACGTCAGCGGGTTGGCACGCTGTTGCTGTCAGGTGACGTGCGCCTTTTCCCCGCAGATGGGCAGCATCGGGCGCGGGCAGCACGCAATGCGATACGCGCCGAGCACGAGTTGGCTCGTGAGGAGGTCCCTGTTGTGCTTGTTCCTTACGAGTCACCAGCAAGGGTGCAGCAGTTGTTCAGCGACTTGAATCTCAACGCAAAGCCGGTCTCGAAGACGGTCGGCTATGACATGGAGCACCGCGACCCCATCGCCATGCTCGCCAAGGAACTCGGAGAGCACATCGATCTCCTCCGCGGACGCGTAAACCGACGGTCGAACTCGCTACCGCAGAGTTCCTCGAACGTAATCACGCTCAACACGCTGGTGATCGTCACCCGCACCATCGTTGCTGCGTATGCCCAGCGCGACGACATCGAGCCCAACCAACGCTCGATCGAGAAATGGCTCGGTAGCAGTGCCCAGTTCCGGGAGGCGATCAGCAAGAAGGTTGGTGATGTCGTAGAGGTCATGATCGACTGCTTCAAGAGGGAGTGGAAGTCGGTCCTGGACGATCGGGAGCACGCGGCAGGAGAAATTCGCGAGACATATCTTTTCCCCCACGGCCTCGGCTGGCAGGCGTTGTCGGAGGCCGCTGCCGCGCTCATCGTCGCGCACGGCGAGCGTTGGGAGCCCATGTTCCGTCAGGGGGTTG
>Ga0210395_10003568_pt1 | contig 11932 bp, 13 predicted proteins | sample IncBWH4OmetaG_FD_150861 | JGI IMG/M metagenome (GOLD analysis project Ga0210395, IMG submission 150861) | Forest soil microbial communities from Barre Woods Harvard Forest LTER site, Petersham, Massachusetts, United States - Inc-BW-H-4-O ...
AACAGTAGGATCGCCCACAGTGACAGTTCCACCGTTATCATTAGTAGGCGTAGAATAGCCACCTATGTTTATGATCGGTCCACCGTTGCCATTGTCACTGCTACCGCTATTATTACTTGCGTTCTCGGCCGCCTGATTTTGCGCCCAGACCACGAGTGCCTGAGCATTGATCCCGGTGGAGATTGAACCGCTCTTTGAATTTGTGCCGCTGGGACCGCTGACAGACAGCGTATAATTGACGGTTATATAACCGTTCTTGTCGGCGGTTACGGTCCACTGCAATGTATAGGATGTGTCCTTCTGGGCGCTCTCACCCACCCCGAATAACGCATTCATAAACTGGGTAAAGTCCTGTGGCCCGTTTAAAATTTGCGTAGCATTCCCGGATAAACTGCCAGCAATGTTTTGGAGGTTGGTGCCGTCATAACCTGATACCGCCACCTCGCCTGTGTGGTTTAGTCCATCCGCGGGGTTGGCTGGTTGCGCACCCGGCAGCGTTGATGGGTCAGTGCCCAAAATATTGGCGATGACTTCATATGGGAGGATATGGATCGTGCCATCCGGCTGGACATCAAGCAGCGACGAGGAAAGGTCTTGCGCCAGGACGGCTGTGGCGAAGACCGCAATAAATAGGAGAGTAAAAAAGGGTTTCATGTTAGTTGGAAGCGATGAATTTTTTAATGTCGTTAAGGTTCGGTAAATTTTGGCTATTAACATGTCGAACAGCGACACCGTGCATTGAAAGTATATCCTGTATTATGGTAATATCATAAATACCGGGTGTCTGGCTGGGTCGTACATCAATCACCTTTTGCGTCTGGCCGGTCGCGCCTTCGATGCGGCCGATGCCGGAGTCAACCATAAATCTGGCCGCCGTTTCGTCATCAGTGGCTTGTGCGACTGAGTTGATAAGATCATCGACGAGGGGCCTGGCTTCCTTGGCGTAGGGTGGAACCACGATGATTTTCTCATCCGGGTTATCGACTTCCAAATAAGCAATCCTGGCCTCGATGATTTTACGTGCAGCTCTCAGGCGCTCCAGCGCCGCCTCGATCTTGGCCGCCTGAGCATCAGTGAGGCCGGGCGACTTGCCTAGGACAGGGTCGTCCTTAAAGTGATGAAAAGCCCAGATTTTAGGGTCTACAGAAAATTGGGCGGGTGTGGCCGGTGCCGCCTTGGGTGCTTGGAGCGGCGCAGCTACTGTCAGTGGTGCGGCTTGAATATTCAAGAGTTTTGCCACAGCCACCAGAGGTTGGGTTGTCGGTGGTAGAGATTTGAACTTTTGCCAAAGCCCAATGGCCGTGAAGATCGCCGCAACCACGAGCGTCCCGATGATAATTTTAGGCATCGTTTTCATAGGTTTCATTGATTTTTAGTTGAAAGTACTGATATGTTGATCGCTTGTGCATATAAACGATTTTTAAAAGCGGGTATTATAATTCCCCAAGGACAATCTCGTTGAAGCACCATTCGTTTCACGGAACGACACGCAGAAAATGGCATAATGCTATTGGTTTGCAAGAGCTTTTTGGAAACATGCCCCACCTGTCACCGAGGCGTAACCTGGAAAACGCCGTGCTGGCGTGGTCAACATGCAGGAGATTTGCTTCATTGGTTTTCAGACTAATAGCAGCCGTTCGTTTCAAAACCGAACAAACCATCTGAAAAAAATTTCTGCCCCCAAAGGCTGCCTTAGATCATTCGGTTGGCGGCGGGATTCATCCTTGAACGACCTTTAGATGCCTGCACTAAAAAAATTCATGGCCCGCGGATGCAGGCCATGAATGACGAAGAAAATCCGTGTATTATGCGGGGCGTGATGATTATCCACAACCACCACTGCCGCCGCCGCCACCACTGCCGCCACTGGGGCCGCCGCCACCACCCGTAGGCGCCCCGGTGGGTGCGCCCGAGGGTGCAGACGGCGGTTGATCAGGGGACGGATCGGTAGACGGATCGGTGGACGGATCGGTGGACGGATCGGTCGGCGACGGGTCGCTGGGTGGCACATCGGCCGGGGACGAATCCGACGGCGACGGATCGCTGGTCAGCACATCGGACGGCTGTGGATCCGACGGCGCTGGATCAGTACCGAAATTAGGGTCATCGGGCTTAACAATAGGATCGCCCACAGTGACAGTTCCACCGTTATCATTAGTAGGCGTAGAATAGCCACCTATGTTTATGATCGGTCCACCGTTGCCATTGTCACTGCTACCGCCACCTGTGCCTGGTATACCTGGTACGGCTGTGCCATTAGCTATACTTTCTGCAGTTATTCCAGTATTTACAATGCCTGTTGAAGTATGTCCAGGTGTGCTTATAGTATAATTAACAACAACAACACCATTTGCATTAATCGTAATTGTCCACGACGTCGAATAGGCTAGCCCTTGGTAGGCAACACCAACATTGATGGTAGTGTTTCCTTGAGCATTAGTTACGTTTCCGTTTACATCCACTTTGCCGCCATCAGTCCCAGTAAGGTATGATCCCTCTAAATTTGTGCCGTTATAAGTTATATTCGCAGAGGTACTATTCGATGCAAAAGGTACAGTCTGGTCGGGGCCTACTGTATCCTGAATGACCGTTTCAATAGGAATATATATTCCTTGTGCTTTTAGCGAGGAACCCAATATGGCAAAAAGAGCCAAGAGCGTGATGGATTTTACGTAATTCATAATGGGATTATCGGTTATTTTAATAAGGGATTAATTTGATAAGATAATATTTGAAAGATGGCTGTATATGTCCAGATTGGTGGAACTTAGCCTGCTCGTCGCAATACTCTGATATTGGCTACCATTGTTGGACGAGCCTTCTAAGACACGCATCTCTGTTATTTGATATGAACTGTCACTCACCTTCTCGACATCTATGTTTCGCTCGACTGCTCCAAGGCCATTATTTTGGGCGACTATGCCGGTTTGATATATTGCCATGAATTGGCCGGCCAGATTTGGCCCAATAGCTTCACTCACGTCCGCGTCGAATTGAGTCAGAAGTATCTGCGGTTGTTCAGGATGTGCGGGAATGGTGATGAGCTTTTCATTCTGAGTTAGTTGCTCAGCTTTGGCTGACTGGGATTCGATGGCCATTCTTGCCTCGACCAAGTCATTGTATGCGCTTTGTATTACAGCGATTTGTGCTGGATTTAAGTTTAACGGATTTTTTTCCTGTAGTGTAAATGTGATATATGATTTATAGGCCGGACCGTGGATAAAATGGATATGTGCCTTCACTCTTGGATCTACAAACTCAACGTCTTTGCTTGCTCCCGGCTGGGCCGGAGCCTGATTCTCCGCCACCGGAGTATACGTCACTAGATTCTGCTGTTCTTGCTGCGGATGTTGCTGCTGATCGATTGGTGGCTCGGTACGTACGATCTGAGTGGTCACATTGGGAAATATCCTATTTTTAAAAACATAAGCCCCCGCCAACACAGCGATGACGACCATACAAACAGTTTTCTTAATTTTTTTGTTCATAATAAGAAGGTCTTAAATTTCTCCGAGGACGAGTTGGTTGAAGCACAACGCTCCCAGCGAACTTCGTGCAGAAAACCCTATAGCCATGTGTTTGCAAGAACTTTTTGGTAATATGCGCCACCTGTCACCGAGGCGTAACCTGGAAAACGCCATGCTGGCACGGTCAACATGCAGGAGATTTGCTTCATTGGTTTTCAGACTAATAGCAGCCGTTCGTTTCAAAACCGAACAAACCATCTGAAAAAAATTTATCCTGCCCCCAAAGCCTGCCGGTACTACCTTGGGCGGTACACACAAGACGCTGCTCTTAAGAATGTAACTAACGCAAAAACAGCGACTAGCTTCAGCGTTTGTTCCTCTCTTCTTCCGAAAGCCGCATGAGAACTTGGAAGAGGAGCAAGCCGAGGACCGCCCAAACAAATAGCCATGCCGAACCATTTCCGTAACTGTTTGTGGCTGTGGCCAAGGTCCCATCCGGCTCGACCCAGCTAGACGACGACTGCAGATGCAACAGAAGAGGCAGTGCATATGAATGCAGGCTGCTGTTTGCGTCAGCGCTTCAGGCACTACCATGCAGGATGCATGTATCCGTCACAAATAATTCATGTACAATGTCTAAATTTATTTTGGCCGATTCTTTCTGCGCGCGATAGCCAACTCAAAAAGCACTGTGTTCCGAAGACTCGTATAGGGTGGACGTTTCTGGGCTAACGACAGTGAGTGTTGCGGAGAATAAGCAGCGCATTACAATTTCGGGAGTATTTAGTTTGAATTAACTTCGTTTAGCCGGGAAAAGAATAAACAAACCAGCTAGCATCAAGGTTACCGCCACCCACCAAGTAAGGACGCCGAGGAAAGATGCCCCAGTATTTTCGAGTGCAAAACCTCCGGAGAGGCCTAATCGGCCGGTAACTACCACCCATACCACAATCAGGGATTTCTGAGTTTTACTCATAACTTTATTCTTATGGCTATTTCAAACCTCCGCTGGCAATCGCAATCTTAATTGCAGTTTTCTCGACAAGCCCGTCGGACGGGCGGTCGGAGATACGGGTGGTTTGTATGCGTACGCCGAGAACCTCCTATTCGTGAGTCATACGACAGTGTAAACTGTCGGCATGATGTCCATTACGACAGAACTAATCGACACGGATGCAAAACGCGACGGCCGTGGACGACGGATTGCGACGCCGGAGGAACGCGAGGCTTTGGTTACGCGATACCGCAGCAGCGGGCTGACCCAACGAGCCTTCGCGGAGCGCGAGGGCATTAAGTTCAGCACGTTTACGTCTTGGATACAGGGCCGGCGACACGCCGGCAAACCCCGACGGAAAGTGCGTTTTGCGCAGCTGCCCATGATGGCCACGTCCGGTTTGGCGGTGCAATTGCCCGATGGAATGATCATACGAGGCACGAGCGCTTCCGAGGTGGCGGAGTTGGTGCGGGCATTGCAGGGCTGATCGCGATGCTGACCTTTCCGTCCGCGTTGCGGATATTCCTGGCAGTGGAGCCGGTGGACATGCGCCAGCAGTTCAACGGGCTCTGGGCCCAGGCCGAACACAAGCTGCGGGAAAACCCACGCTCAGGTGCGGTGTTCGTGTTTACCAACAAGGATCGCACTCGGCTCAAGCCGCTCTACTGGGACGGCACCGGCGTGTGGATCTTCGCCAAGCGGCTGGAAAAAGGCCGCTTCAGCTGGCCCATGGGCAGCGATACGACCAAGCTTGTGCTTACGCCGCCGGCCCTGACCATGCTGCTCTCGGGCATCGACCTGAAGGACGGCTGTCAAAAAGCCTGGTACGAGCGCTAAAAAAAGCTTGAATAATTAGTATCCGTATTATGGATACTAAGCGATGCCTCCCGCCAAACAGCTCTACGCCGAGAACCTCGCCCTGAAGGAAGAAGTGGCGCAGTTGAAGGTGCAGATCGACTGGCTGAAGAAGCGGCTCTTCGGCCCGGGCCAGGGCGAGAAACTCGACCGGGCGCAATTGCTGCTCAAGCTGGAGGAACTCGAAAAACTTGCGGCCCGTCCGCCAGCTTCGACCCAAACCATCGCCTAGAGGGCAAGGCCGATACTAGCTATCAAGGCCAGTCCAATATAGTTATAGCTAGAATTCAGGTTCCCATACTGCCGAGCATACTTCACGAACCTGAACCAGTTACCTCCTGCCAGTAGAACGCAGTAAAACGCGCTTACAATATGCAGTTTTATACGGGGATTCATAGTTTTTAAAAACGCTTGCACTTTGTCACACGGAGAGTGTGATGTCGAGCCCAACATCAGGCATGTCCCTGCCGGATCAGCGTCGATAGCCGGAAAGCAGCCCGCCCACTATAAACATTCGCCTTATTTTGGCAGCCTGTCGCTAAAGACAGCATAATCGCTAAGCATTGATTTAGTGAGATATGAAGTGCCCCACGTTCTGCCGAGGTTGGAAGCCGTCATATCCATTGCCTGGTTGATTATATAAACAGGCTCTCCATTAGACGACGTAGTGTCGCTTTTTGAAAAATCATGGGGCTGAGGATACCCTCCAATATGTTTCAAGTTTCCATCTATAATATTTGCGACGAATGATGCCGGCGTTGCCGTTGGTGCGATTGCGTTGCAGTTAACCGGCGCCAGAGTTGAAGCAGCCCGAGGACGTAAGATCACAAATAAAACGATGGAGGCCACGACTGCGGCAAGGAGAAGATTTTTCGTTTTCATTTCATAATTATAGCCTCGTTTCGACAGGACGATTTTGCATTTTTGCTCTATGCCGCGATTAATGTCAGGGGGAAAAACGTTCTTGGGCTGGGTAGGGGTTGTTTACTTGATTGACCGTCTTCCCCTGCCCTTGGACAGTTCCTGTTGTCGGATCGATAAAGGTTATTTGCCTGACGACCTCGTATTTATACTGCGGATTATTGGCTAAATGAATCGTCAGCGTTTGCGGATTTACCCCAAGTGAATCACTATCGGTAAATTCCGCGGCAAGATCCGTGATAAGATTTTCCGGGAGAGGCTGCTGCTCTTGCTGATAATATTCACTGACTGCCTGTAACAGCTGTGCTTTGAAGCTTTTAGCCGCATCGGGATAGGCCGGAATATTTACAACATTTGTGTCTTTATCGAGAGCAACAATGGTCGCAATTTGAGTTTCGTAAACTGTTGCTTCCTGACAATACCAAGAGTAGATCCGCTGAAGCCCTGCAATATCCTTATCGGAGAGATTTAAATCGGGATGCAGCTTTGCCAAAACGGCTATGGCGTGAGGCATTCCATCATCAATTATCAATAATTGCTTAGGAGGCGTGGCCGGCATAACTTGATGAGAAGCGGGCGCAGGTTGCCCTATATTTTCCGTTATATTCGCATTCGCCACGGCATTCTGCTGACGATCTTCTATCTGCGACTTGCCCTGCACGATCTGCGGGGTGGACTGGGGAAGATTTCTGTTTTTAAAAACGTAAGCCAAAGTCAGCGCAACGATCACAAAAATATAAACGCTTCTTTTGATTGCTTTGTTCATATTGTGTATCGAGTTCTCCAAGGGCCATGAGCGAAGCACTCCCATTTCAGTGAAGTTCGCGCAGAAGGAACCTTATGGCCATAGGTCGGCAAGAATTTTTTATTAAGCATCCGCCAAATTTCACGGAAGCCCAACCACAGCGAACGATATATAGCGGAGTCCGCGTTCGGGATAAGTTTTGGGATTCAAAATATCCGCTCTCCTGAGAGCAGCGGGAGAGCCAGGCCAAAGCAAAGGAGGCAACGCCAGAGAATCAACCGCCAACGCGTGTGCTGACGACGCAAGACCCCATGGGCCACCCAGCCCAACGCGAGCAGGCCGGTCCATCTAAACAGGACCAGGAACACCGGCGAGATCAGCAAAAAGGGCAGGTTCACTTTGGCTTCTTTTTTGGTTTTTTGGACGGTAACCCGTCGGCCGTTTGGCGGATGAGTTTGAGATCCGCGGCTTTGACATCGGATGTTTCCATCAATTGAACGACCAGCTCCTGCTGGGAGCCGCCGGCAAAAACCCGGGCCAGCGTGTGCATCATGGTTCGCAACAAGGTCGCCTTGGGCACACAGGCCGCATAAAAAAACGCCTTTCCCTGCAGCCGGCGGGCGATTTGCTGCTTCTCGACCAGGTTGACCAGGACCGAGCGCAAGGTCGCGTTCTCGATCGGCCAGGAGAAATGCGCCTGGATCTCCGCCGGTTTCAATTCGCCCCGCTCCCACAGGATGCGGAGCGCTTCCAACTCATTTTGATTCAAGGATGCCAGGGCCATGTGTGAAGCCTTCACATGCCGATTTCCGCTGTCAAGAGCAATGTGTGAATGCGTCACACATTGGGCGGCCCTGAGTTGCTTGCTTCACGGGAATCGCCGCGTGTAAGCCTGCCGAATTCGCTACAGCCCGGCGTTGGTCCACCTTCGGGGCGAGTCGTTTGAAATGTGGGCGGGGTGCTCGCATGGCAACAAGTCGTCCCGCGATCGACCTCCAAGTGCGGGGTGAGGGCACCCCGCCCACACTATTCCATTCACCCAAAACCACTACCCCTGCTTCGGCGTGGTTGACCCGCCGCCCCGCGTCCCGATAGCTTTTCCCTTCCATGTCCACCGCCGACTCACCCAACGACCTCATGGAGCGCATCGTCGCGCTCTGCAAACGCCGCGGCTTCATCTTCCCTTCGTCGGAAATCTACGGCGGCTTCAACGGCTTTTTCGACTACGGCCCGCTCGGCGCCGAGCTGAAGAAAAACATCCGCGACTGCTGGTGGAACGACATGGTCCGCCGCCGCGACGACATCGTCGGCCTCGAGTCCTCCATCATCATGCACCCGAAAGTCTGGGAAGCCAGCGGCCACGTCGCCGGCTTCACCGACCCGCTCGTCGATTGCAAGGTGAGCAAGCAGCGGTATCGCGCCGACCAGTTGTTCTATGCGGCAGTTCGAATCAAAGGAAAGATTCCTGACACTGTCATTCAGAGCTTGTTGTCTTCGAAACGAATTTCGGAGCAGCTAGCTCAAGAGCTGCGCACCGCTGATGGTTCAACACCACAAATTGTCGGTTACGTCTCTGCACTTGAGAATGAGAAAACCGTCGAAGAGTTAAATGCCGGAGCTAAAAACTACCAACGGAAGCACTCAATTCAGGGCGAACTCGCGCTGATTTCAAACGAAGCCAGTGAAGAGACAAAGCTTAAGATGATTGGCCAAGGCGAGAACTGGGCTCCTTCAACAGGGGCCACTGAATTTCTAATGGGAAAGCCCAAGGACATGACCGAGGCCAAGCCCGAGGAAATCCCTTTTATTCCCTCGCCTGCCACCGGCGAGCCCGGCAGCCTCACCGCCCCGCGCTCGTTCAACATGATGTTCCAGACGAACGTCGGCGCGATGACCGACGGCAGCAGCGTCGCCTACCTGCGGCCCGAGACCGCGCAGGGCATGTTCGTCGATTTCAAGAACGTCGTCGATACCGGCCGCGTGAAGCTGCCCTTCGGCATCGCGCAAATCGGCAAATCGTTCCGCAACGAGATCACGCCGCGCAACTTCATCTTCCGCTCACGCGAATTCGAGCAGATGGAGATGGAATATTTCATCCACGAGGACGCCGATTGGGCCAAGTGCCACCAGGAATGGATCGCGTGGTGCCAGGCCTGGCTGCTCAGCATCGGCCTGCCCGAATCGCACCTCTCGCTACACGCGCACCCGAAGGAGAAACTCGCGTTCTACTCGAAGGGCACGGTGGACATCATGTTCAAGTACCCGTTCGGCGTGCAGGAGTTGTGGGGCATCGCGGCGCGCGGCAACTACGACCTCACCCAGCACGCCACCGCCAGCGGCAAGCCGATGGAATATTTCGACGAGGCCACGAAGAAAAAATTCGTGCCGCACGTGATCGAGCCCGCCGTGGGCGTCGATCGCATCCTGCTCGCCGCGCTCTGCGCCGCCTACGCCGAAGAGGACGTGAAGGACGACAAGGGCAACGTCGAGAAACGCACCGTGCTGCGCTTCAGCCCGCGCCTCGCGCCGATCAAGATCGCCGTGCTCCCGCTGATGAAAAACAAGCCGGAGATCGTGGACGTCGCCGAAAAGCTTTACCGCAAGCTCAAGCGCAAGTGGAACGTCTTCTACGACGAGTCCGGCGCCATCGGCCGCCGCTACCGCCGGCAGGACGAAATCGGCACGCCCTGGTGCGTGACGATCGACTTCGAGACGATCGAGAAAGACGGCTCGTTCACCCTGCGCGAACGCGACACGATGCAGCAACGCCGCATCATGGAGCCGGAGTTGTTCCAACTGCTGGAAGAACATGTCTATTAAAAAGCGGATTTGCCCGCCGAAGCGGCACGCGGGGTGAGGGCACCCCGCCCACATTTTATCGCCAAGTTCTACTGTGGGGCGGGTGCCCTCACCCGCCAATTCAACATCATCTTCATGTTCAATCAAACCCTCGCTCCAATCGCGCGCGCAGTTCGCCCGTGAGTTCGTCGCAGGCGTGCGCAAGCGTGTTCAGTTCGCGCTGCACGCCAGAGAGCCAGGTCGCGTCCACGATTGTCGATCTCGCCTCGAATCACACTTTCATCGATACGCCATGCCATGTGGGCAGTATAGCAGCGCAAACGGCGCTCGAACAACCAAAGTCGCTTATTTAAACCCGGCAAGGTAAGCTTGAGGCCCGCTGCCGGGTTCGTAGCCGGTTTGGCGCGTGATTTCCCGCCCCGACGAATCCATCGCGAGAAGCGTGGGAAAGCCGTTCACCTGGAATTGCTGCGCCAGCGCATCGTTCTGTTGTTTCAGATCCGGGGGCAGTTCCGTCGAGTGAGGGAAGTCGATCCGCACGAGGACGTAGTCTTTGGCAAAATCCTTGAACGCGGCGGTGCTCAAAACCTCGGCATCGAGCAGCTTGCAGTAGCCGCACCAGTCCGAGCCGGTGAAATCGAGCAGGAGTTTTTTGTTTTCGCTGGTCGCTTGCTGCTTGGCCGCGGCAAAATCGGTCAGCCAGGTATCGTTGGGCGCCCTGGGCGCATCGGAGGCCGCCGCGTTAACCGGGGTGCCGCCAACGTGAACCTTCGCGGTGCGGAACACGACCACAATCGCCAATATGACCAACGCGCAGATCGTCAGCAGATTTTTCATGGGGTTAAGCCAACCTAGCCCTCGAAAATAAAACGGTCAAATCCGATTATCTGCCCGAACCACCAATGTCACTTACCTAAACCCGGCGAGATAAGCCACCGCTCCGGTGCCAATACTGTAGCCGGTCTGGCGCATGATTTCGTGGCCCGAGGAATCCAGTTCGATGACGGTGGGAAAAATCGTGACGCTGAATTGCTGCCCCAGTTCGTAGTTTTGTTGCGCCAAATCCGGAGGAAGTTTCGTGCGGAATGGAAATTCGAGCCGAACGAGAACGTAGTCTGCGGCAAAATCCCCGAACTCTCCTGTTTCCCAAACCTCGCGATTGAGACATTGGCAGGGGTAACACGCTTCCGAGTCGCTGAAATCAAGCAGCAGTCTTTTGTTTTGACGGGCCGCTTGCTGCTTGGCGGCGGGATAATCGGTCAGCCAAGTTCCAGTGGGGGCATTCGGCAGCGCGGCCGGGACCGGCTTCATCCCGACGTGTATGGTCGTCAGGTGGAACACGACCACCCCCGCCAATATGAACAGGGCACAGAGCATCAGGAGGTTTTTCATCGGGGTGCACTAATTTAGCGCTCTAAAATAAAAATGGTCAAATTCGTATGTCCGCGGCTTATTTGGAATCATTTATGGATTGTTACCAACAGGCCCGTGAATTGATCGATGCCGCGCATGCGGCGGACCCACGCTGCGCGGCCGACGGCCGGCCGGCGGAACTCGTCTATGCCGATCGCATGGAGGCATGGGTCGCCCGGCTCGGGTCCGACGCGCCGCCTTTGCTGCGGCTCGCCGCGCGTTGCCAGCACCTCGAGCGCTGGAGCGTGCCGCGCGCATCCTTCGCGCTCGACCGGGCCGGCTACCATGCCTGGCGCCGCTCGCTCTACGTAAAACAGGCCGAGCGGGCGCGCACCCTTCTCCTGCAAGCCGGCGTACCCGCGACCGAAGCCGGGGAGGTCGCCACCTGGGTCTCGAAGACCGCCCTGAAGACAAATCCCGGCAGCCAAGCCCTTGAGGACGCGGCGTGCCTGGTGTTTTTGGAAAACGAAAGCAGCGCGTTCGCGACGCAGCATGCCGACTACCCTCGCGAGAAATTCGTCGATATTTTGAAGAAAACCTGGCGCAAGATGAGCCCGCGTGCGCAGGAACTGGCCCACGCGCTCGCCCTCCCACCTGCCATCGCCGCGCTGGTGCGGGAAGCCACCGCCGGTGGAGATTGAGAATCCGAACATGAACCGATTTGTCATTCCGAGCCGAGCGAAGAATCTCAACTTGCTGTGTAACCCGATAGGTTACAAAAACGAGATTCCTCGCTCG
>Ga0210395_10003569_pt1 | contig 11929 bp, 14 predicted proteins | sample IncBWH4OmetaG_FD_150861 | JGI IMG/M metagenome (GOLD analysis project Ga0210395, IMG submission 150861) | Forest soil microbial communities from Barre Woods Harvard Forest LTER site, Petersham, Massachusetts, United States - Inc-BW-H-4-O ...
CGAACACCATGTTGCCGGCGCGGGTGCAGGTGGACACCGGCGCGCCCCACTTCTCGAAATTGCTGTCAATCGGCTCGACCCGGATGATCTCTCGTTGCATGCGTCCGTTCCTGGTCCATGTGTGGCCAATCTGAGGTCTTAGAGACCGTTGGAGAACCCATTGAACGGCAGGTTCGGGCGTGATTCAAGCTTGTGATGTGGACCCCAGCGACGCGTGCGTTCTAGCCGTCTGATCAATCAGCGCGTTGATCGCGTCCCACTGTGTGTCAGTCACGCAGGGATGGCCTTCGCCGCCGACCGCGAAGCAGTCCCCCAGTGCGTACAGCTCGGCGATCGATTCTAACCTTACCAGGATCGGTCTGCCGCGCGGTGCCGTGGCAGCCGCATCGGCCAGCGCTGGCCGCAGCCGACTGAGCAGTTGTGGTCTGATCGGCGCGTCGTCATTGCAGACCGCCGCCTCAAAGCCCGTGCGCAAGGCGGAGAATAGGCTTGGCTCAACGCGAAGTGTGATCATGGCGCCCCCACCGCGTCGCCCGCGATGACCCCATTTGGTCATTGGTCGAACGGCCAAGTAGGCAAACCCTTACCACCTTTTCCGTGTCGCGCGATCTCACAGAAGCTTCGGATGCCGAACCAAGGACCAGTTCAGCTCAGACAAAACCAACAACCGCGTGGGGGACGTAAGGCTCCTCCAGAGCTGTGATCTCGTCGCCCGATAGTCTCAGATTCACCGACGCGACAGCATCGTCGAGATGCTCGAGCTTGGTGGCGCCCACGATCGGCGCAGTGACGATCGGCTTGGCCAGCAGCCAGGCGAGGGCCACCTGTGCGCGAGGGATCCCGCGCGCCGCTGCGACCTGCGCGACGCGATCGATGACTTTCCTGTCGGCCTCTTCGGTCTTTGCGAATAGCCGTCCGAACGCCTCGTCAGTCTCGGTGCGCACGCTGCTGTAGTCCCAATTGCGGGTCAGCCGGCCGCGCGCCTGCGGACTCCATGGGATGACCGCGATGCCTTCCGCGGCACAGAGCGGCAGCATCTCGCGTTCCTCCTCGCGGTAAAGCAGGTTGACGAGGTTCTGCATGGAGACGAAGCGGGTCCAGCCGTGGCGCTCGGCGATGCTGAGGGCGCGGGCGAACTGCCAGGCGTGCATGGAGGAGGCGCCGATATAGCGGGCCTTACCCACCTTCACGACGTCGTGCAGCGCTTCCAGCGTCTCTTCGATCGGGGTGTCATAGTCCCAGCGATGAATCTGGTAGAGGTCGACGTAATCGGTGCCGAGGCGTTGGAGGCTGGCGTCGATCTCAACCATGATTGCCTTGCGTGACAGGCCAGCGCCGTTCGGGCCGGGGCGCATCCGGCCATAGACTTTCGTGGCGATCACGACCTCCTCGCGGCGGGCGAAGTCCTTGATCGCCCGGCCGAGGATCTCCTCGCTGCTGCCCAGCGAGTAGCGGTTCGCCGTGTCGAAAAAATTGATGCCAGCTTCGAGCGCGCGTTTGATAAACGGGCGGCTCGCTGCCTCGTCGAGCGACCACGCGTGGTTGCCGCGATTGGACCCGCCGTAGCTCATGCAGCCGAGGCAGATGCGCGAGACGTCGAGGCCTGTGCGGCCGAGCTTCACATATTCCAAGATGGACCCCCTATGCTGACCGGAACGGCGAAGAGGCGCGGAAGGCGCCGAGGGCGGCGTACTCCACACTCATCGTGTCGGGAAAGGAGACGGCGCTGGGCGCCACCCCACTCAGCGCGCCATGCCGGTGGCCCCGGCGGGCACGTCGTAGAATGCCAGGGTCATCGCGACGCTGCTGTAGTGGCCCATCAAAGTGATGGCGTCGGTGATGCCCACATGGTCGAGCGCCTTGACCGCGCGATCGTAGAGGCCTCGTGGGATCCAGCGCGCATTGGCGAGCGCGACCGCCATTTCGTAGATAACCTGCTCGCGTTCGTCCGCGAATGATGTTTGTAGGCCGGCAATGATTGCTTCGACCTTTTCAGCGGGCAGCCCGACCTCCTTGCCGCGCCGCTCATGCGCGCTGGTCGGATAGGCCGAGTGAAATCTGCTGGTGATGACACAGACGGCGATCTCGCGCTCGCGCTCGGTGAGGGAGTAACGGCCGGCGTGGAAATGGGCGCCAAATGGCCCCGCGACTTTCGCTAGACTCGGATTGTGTACCCAGATCTTGCTCGGCCCGGGGAGCCCGCCGCGGCTCTCGATCATTGCGCGGTAGCCCTCCTGCTGCTCCGGCGTCATTTGTTCAAAGGGGATCTCAGCATAACGACCAAAGGTTGGCGTATCAGGCATTTTGGTTTCCTTCCCGGGTTGCGCGGTCATGTGTTGGGGCTGAGCTGTGGACGGACCTCTTCGGCGAGGAGGTGCAACTGTTCAAGCGCGAGGCTGTTCGGCATTCCGGGCCAATGGATCGAGGCGACCAGGTGATTCACCCCGAGCCGGTGGTTGAGACCATTGAGTTGATCTGCGACCTCCCCCGGCGAGCCCAGCAGGAAGCGATCTTCCAGCAATTCATCGAAGGCGTGATCGAAATCGTCCCCGTCGGGCATTACCTTGTCCTGACCCCAGGCACGATAGGCCTTGTATTTCTCCTCAAGGTAGGGCTGTGCGAGACGGATCGCCTCGGCGCGCGTCTTCGCCACGAAAACCTCCCGCCGCATCGGTACTTCGCTGGGGAATGGCCGACCGAACTCGTCGAGCGCCCGCTTGTACAACTCCATCTGCCGCTCGATCGTTGCCAGTGTGTTGTGCGGGTTGATATACCAACAATCGCCGATCCGGGCCGCGCGCCGGATCGCGACATCGGCATTGGCGCCGATCCAGATCGGAGGGGTTGGTTTCTGCAACGGCTTCACGGGACAGGTCGCGTGGTCGAGTTCGAAATCCGAACCCTTCATCGTGACGAAGTCCTCAGACCATAGTCGGCGGACAGCGGTAAGGCATTCCTCAAAGCGTGCGCCAAGCCGGCCACGCGGCACGCCAAAAGCTTTGAACTCGACATCGCGGTAGCCGATTCCGGCGCCGAAGACCAGCTTGCCGCCGCACAGGAGGTCGAGCGTCGCCAGTTGTTCGGCCAGATCAAGTGGCTTGTGCAACGGCACCAGCACGAGGCCGCAGATGATCCGCAGGCGTGGCGCGATCGCGGCGCAATAGGAGAGAAACGGGATCTGCTGCACGGACTCGAACGGATGCGCGCTGAAATGCGAACCCTTGACGATGCCGTCAAAGCCGAGACTGTCGGCGCATCGCACCAGGTCGAGGTCGTCTCGCAGGTGCTGAACCGTGTCGCCGGGCGGATGCTGGCCGCGAACGATCAGGCTGAGCTTCATCGTCCCGATGCCTCCGCCATGCCCATCTCGGCCAGTTCGTCGAGAGCGAGGCCGCTGATCCGGAGATTGATGTCAAACATGACAATAGCTCCCCTACGCCCCCAGGCGTCAAAAGGCTTGCTGGCCCGGACGGGGTTGAGCAACGAACGGGCGCCTTGCTCGAGCACGTGCCCCATCGGGAAGGGCGGCCCGCGTCTTCAGGCCGAGCAAACCCGGTCGTCGCGGTGATAGCAGAACAGCACGACCCGTGTGAGTACGCCGACCGGGGCCCCGGCGCGCAGCGTTACCGCCGCCTCGCTGCGGCGTGCGGCATCCAGTGCGGCAAGGCGTCCTCGGGCCAGCGTGAAGAAGTTTGCCAGTGCCGCGCGCACGTCGTTGCGGTCGCGTCCTATGCTGTTCAGATTCGGCCGGAATGTTGGACCAGAGAATGCGCATCGTCATCCTGTCGTTACTCGTCGCTTGTGGTTGCACCCCATAGTGCCACCGTGTCGCGTTCTCGCACATGCAGTCCTGAAGGATGGTCGAGGCGCGACCGGCATTGGCGCAAACGGCGGCTGAGAACCAATAGGACAAGGATCTCGTTGAGCCGATCCGCACGGGGCGTGTTCCGGGACGCGGTGCCGATATGCTGTCGCGGCGTGCGCGCAGGTCGAACCGGTCTTGGTGGAGGTGGCGCCCGGACACTGCAAGGCGTGCATCCGAGATGATGTTTTGTGAGGAGTGTTTGGTTGCCGCGCACGAGCGCCCAGTCATCCGAAGCGCAGCAACTTTCGCCGACACCAGGGGATGTGTCCTGGAGGCACTATTTCATCGACGCGTGCCGTCGCGTCGTTATGCGGCTGGAGGTCCGTAGTGCGATTACAGGTCATAGCGCGAGGATGGACGAAAGCGCCGGCTATAAAGACGGCATGGCGACCTTTGCGCAAGGTCCTCAACGTCTACATGGCGAAGGTGCCGCGCCCTCTGGACTCGCCTAACGCCCCGGCGGAGACTAAATCGGAGAACGAGCGCTGGGAGCGGCGGGTAAGCATGTAAAGAGTCAGGCCCGATCGGCCCCGCATTCTTCAGAGGAATGCAAGCTACTCCCGACTGGCTTCAGCTCTGATGGCCGGCAGTGGTCTATCACCCGGAGTATGCTGCGCTTGGCCCAGCTGTCATAGCGAAAGGCAGCAATCAGTGGCTTTCTGCGTGGAAGCTGGCAGAAGCACGCCAGCATGAACCGCCGCATTGGAAATCGCGCGGCTACGAAGGCCCATTTCAACCATCTCGGTTCTCGGCGCGTGATTTCAGTTCATATCGAACGGCGGATATTCCCGGAATACGTTGGCGGCGGTGACCAGGATATGCTGCGTCACGGTGCGCGGCGGCAGCGTCTCGCCGGCGAGCAGGCGCAAGACGAGCGGCAGCACGTCATAGCCGTAGCGGTCCATGTAATAGGCGACTGAGCCGAGTACCACGCTCGCGCGGTTATTGGGGTTGATCTCCTTTTTCTCGCTGGCGCCGCCATGGATGTTTCGGTCAAGCCCCTGGCTGACGATGATGCAGTCGCTCTGCCGCCGGTTCATTTCGACGGCATTCTTCGCGTAGACGGCAGCCAGGTCGTCGAGAGTAGCGATCAGTAGCCGTTGGTCGCGTTGCGTCTGCAAGAATTTTGTCAACAATGCGTCGGCGCGCACCGACTGTCCGCCGGTATCGAGCGATGCAAGCTTCAGCGTAGGCAGCGACTCGCGAACGCCTTCGTTGATGCCCTGGATGCGATCGCTGACGACAGGGCCAGGATCGGCGAGGTCTCCGATGAGCACTCCGAGTACCCCTTCGTCTGACCAGGTGTCGCGCGCGAATGCACCAAGCGCGCGCCCGGCGATGCGGCCGGCGGCCAGATTGTCGGGTCCATAGAGCGGCGCGCCGGGCAGCGGATCGACCAGCGCAAGCGCGGGGATACCGGCGGCTGCAAGGCGGTGGGCGATCTCGGCATTCGCATCGCCGTCGGCGTTATATTCGATCAACAGATCGACACGCGCGGCAATCGCTGCCTCGGCATTGGTTACGGCGCGCGCCGGGTCGCCCGCATTGTCGAAATACACCATATCGATCGGCAGCGTGCGCGCCGCAAGCTCGAAGCTGTGCCGCAACTCCGCGCCGGAGAAGCCAAGCCCCTCCAGCGTCACACCTGGCGTCTCATCGAGGTTGGCGAGGGCGATACGAAAACGCCGCGTCTCAGCTCGTGCAAAGTCTAGACCGAATGCAAGCACTCCGGCCAGAAACGTCCGGCGCCGCAGCACCAGCCGCGGCGCCATGCGCTACTGAATCGCCTCGATATTGACGAAGGTGCCGGTCAGGCCGACCGCCTTGGGTACCGTCATCGACAGGAAGAAGGTGGCCCGGTTCGAGCTTGCGGCTGCGGCCGAGATCAGATCGGTGCGAACGTTCTCGATGATGTGGATGCCGTTGTCGGTCAGTAGGATCTTGTGTACCGGGAACGCCTCGGTCGTGTCCTCGCCTGGGATCACCTCCACCGCCCAGGTATCGGTGCCGACGGCCACGACTTTCTGCGATGCGAGCCACATCGCCGCCGACTTGCTGATGCCGGGCTCACCGCCGTTATAGGTCGCGTTCTGCGCTGGGAACTGCTGGAACAGGTCGCCCCAGCCGGTGTTGATGAACACCGCATCAGCCTCCCGCAGCGTCACGTTGTACATTTTCAGCCCAGCCTGCAGGTCGGCCTCGGTGATCACCGTGCCCGCATCCAGGCAGGGGTTCTTGCAGGCGGCGTTGGGTTTCAGCTTGCCGGCGGCCTGAAACACCTTGACCGCGTCTATGATGACGCCGCGCGTCGCGAACGTCTTGATGTTCTCAATGCCGAGCCGCTTGAGATAGTTCTGGGTGACGTATTTTCCCATCGGTGTCTGGTTGTAGTAGCAGTCCTGGATGCCGATGTGGCCCATTCCATCGATATGCGTGCCAACATGGCTCTGGCTGAGATAGGTATCCTCCATATAGCTCAGCTTGTTCTTGCCGTATTCGGCGCCAGGCACGACGGCGAAGCTACTCAGGATGGTCTTGCTGAAGCGGGTGCCGAATAGCGGCACGCCGTCGACCAGGTTGTTGGCCATAGGGGTGACGACGCCGGTCTGGATCTCGGCAGCGGCGGCCTTGGTGACGGCGGGGGTCACGCGGTTGGTCGCGCCGGTCTGATCATCCGGACCGAAGGGTGAGGGCGCGACAACAGTCTTGCAGTCGGCCTGAGCCGAGGCGGGCGCCGATGGTGCCAAGAGCGACAAGATCGACATTCCCATGAACGCGGCAAGTCCGGCGATCCTCATGATCGTTTCTCCCTATGCTTGTTCTGCGCTCCGATTTCGATCGGCTTCACCCAAGGATGACGTACTCGGCGCGATTGCACCACCCTTGTCGGTTGTGCCGTAAGTTGCGGTAGACTCCTGCGGCAGGTCAGGGGGAAGGGGCGTGGCAATGATCCGGCTGACGCATGGAGGCTGACAGCCACGTCATGCTGCGCGACGTAACCGTGCGTTATGGGCGCCGCACAGCGCTGGAGGCCGTGAGCGGGGAGTTCGCGTCGGGCAGCCTAACTGCGGTTGTTGGGGCGAACGGGGCCGGCAAGAGCACGCTTCTCGCTGCGATCGCTGGGGTGGTGCAGCTGGCTGACGGGGCAATTGATTGTCCCGCGCGGCAGCAATTGGCCTATCTGCCACAGCTTGCAGCGATCGATCGTGACTACCCGCTGACAGTGTCGGAGCTGATCACTCTCGGCGGATGGCGGGAGTTCGGTGCGTTCCGCGCCCCAAATACCGCGCTTCGAGCACGCGCCGCGGCATCGGCGGAGATAGTTGGGCTGGCAGGACGGTTGGGGCGAGTGATTGGCGAGCTCTCGGTCGGCGAGCTTCAGCGGGCACTGTTCGCGCGGCTGATCCTTCAGAACGCTGTGGTGATCCTAGTGGACGAACCCTTTGCCGCGGTCGATGCGCAGACCATGTCGGTGCTGCTCGATCAGATCACGCGATGGCACCAAGAGGGCCGGACCGTGATCGCCGTGCTGCATGATCTGGAGCTGGTGCGGGCGCGCTTTCCCTCGACGCTGGTATTGGCGCGACGCTGCGTCGCGTGGGGCGCGACCGAGACCGCCTTGCCCGCGATGGCGGCGTGATGTCGGCGCATGCGCTGCTCGTGGAACCGTTCGAGAGCCTCGCATTCATGCGCGCGGCACTGGTGGCCTGTGTGGCGCTGGCGCTCAGCAACGGGGCCGTCGGAACGCTGCTGGTGTTGCGGCGGATGAGCCTCGACGGCGACGTGCTGGGCCATGCGGTGATGCCCGGCGCGGCAGTCGGATTTCTCTATGCAGGGCCGTCGCCGACGTTTCTATCACTCGGTGGACTCGCGAGCGGACTTGCGGTGGCGGCGCTGGCCGGGGTGATCACCACCGAGCAGGCGCGACGCGATGCCGGGCTGGTGGCGTTCTATCTGATCGCCCTGTCGCTTGGTGTTGTGCTGGTGGCGTGGCGGGGCAGCAATGTCGACGTGATGCGCGTGCTGTTCGGCACTGTGCTGGCGATCGACCAGCGGGCGCTCCTGCAGATTGCCGCTGCGAGCAGTGTGATCCTGCTGGCGATCGCAGCATTATACCGGCCACTGGCAGTGGGTTCGTTCGATCCCGCGTTTCTTCGCGCAGTAGGCGCGCGCGCCCCATACCGAGCGGTGTTTCCGACGCTTGTTGTGCTGGCGTTGGTAGCGAGCTTCCAGGCGTTCGGCACATTGCTCGCCGTGGGACCGATGCTTCTGCCGGCCGCGGCGGCGCGGTGCTGGGGGTTGGGCGTGGCAGCGTCGATGGCGCTGGCAACCGGCTTCGGGATGGTCGCGTCGGCTACGGGACTGCTTGTCTCCTATCACGGCAATCTGCCCTCCGGTCCGGCGATCGTTCTGGCGGCAGGATTGCTGTTCGGGCTCTCACTCGTCGCGACCAACGCGTTGCGCCGCCTAACGCCGATTGGGAGGGGCGCTTGATGTTGCGTTGCTTGATCACGCTTGTTGCCCTGCTGTTGGCGGCCCCGACGCGAGCCGCAGACGGGATCATGGTGGTCGCGACGTTCAGCGTCATCGCCGATATGCTCGCCAATGTCGGGGGCGATCATATCAACATCAAGACTATCGTCGGAGCCGGTGGGGATTGCGAGCTATACCAGCCGACTGCAACCGATATCGCGACAGTCGCATCGGCGCGTGCCGTGTTCATCAACGACCTCAACGAAGAGTTCGAGCCCTGGCTGGAGCCGCTGCTCAAACAGGCCACGTTCAAGGGCACGAAGCTAGTCGTGACCCGAGGCGTGCGGACGCTGACCGCTGAGGAGGAGCATCCGGTTTCTGGCAGGCAGCTTCCCGCGGCGATCGACCAGCACGCCTGGCTCGATCCGAGCAATGGCATCGTCTATGTGCGCAATGTCGCCGACGCGTTGGCGCGGCTCGATCCTGGCAACGCCGCCGACTACCGCGCGCGCGCGGCGGCCTACACGAAGCAGATCCAGGCGGTCGATGGCTGGGCGCGCAAGGAGATGGCAGGCGTGCCGGCAGGCAAGCGGCGGGTGCTCACTTCGCACGATTCGCTGCAGTACCTTGCAAATGCCTACGGCATCACGTTGCTGACGGTGAACGGCTGGACCAACAAGAGCGAACCCTCAGCGGCGGAGCTGGCGAAGCTGACGCGGCAAATTCGGGCTGATCGCGTGAAGGCGCTGTTCCTCGATAGCATCACGGATCCGCGGGCCATGCAGCGCATCGCTGGTGAAACCGGAGTAGCGATCGGTGGCACGCTCTACGGCGATTCACTTTCCCCCGCCGGAGACGATGCGGACAGCTACATCAAGATGCTGCGCCACGACGTGGCCACACTGAAGGCCGGCATGCTGAGCAATTGAGCGATGCTTCTGGCGGCCGCCTGGCAGCGAATGCTGGTTGCGGGTGTGGCAGTGGCGGCCTTGTGGGTTGCTGTTCTTTGGGTCGCGCCATCGACGCCATCCACGGCACCGGCGGAGCCATCGGTTCGAGTCGCAGCGCAGCCGACTTCCGTTTCTGTGCCCGAAACCGGCGTCTTGCGCGCCATTGTCCGCTCCGGGCTTGCGGCCCCCGGTGGCGGCCGGTTCGATCGTTTCGATGTCACCGCTCAGCCTATCGTCGCGCCGGTCAACGCACGCGGTCAGGTCGCCTTCTACGCGACCGTGCTGCACGCACCAGCACGTGAGGGCATTTTCCTCGCCAACGCCGGGCACGTGACGAAAGTGGCGGCGTTCGGCGATGCTGTGTCGGGGGGCGGAACACTGGCGGACTTCGGGGAGCATCCATTGCCAGCGCTGAACGCGGCCGGCCATGTGGCATTCGTCGCTCATATCGCTGGTGGGCGGGCGCCCGAGGGAGTGTTCTTGGCTGGCGCGGACGGGCTGCAGGACATTGCTCTTGCCGGCGACGATGCGCCAGGCATGCCGGCCGGTGTGCTGGTTGCCTTCGATGGGCCGGCGTTGAATGACAACGACGAACTGGCTTTCGTCGCCGCGGTGCGGCGCGGGCGCGACGTGCTCGATGTGCTATATTTCTGGAATGGAAGGCGGCTCCAGCGGATGGTGGCGGAAGGCGACCGGCTGCTGCGCATCGGGGGCACGATGGACAAGATCGGTGAGCCTGCGCTGAACAACAGCGGCGTCATCGCCTTTCCTGCCGCGATCCTCAAAGGCCCGGTACTCGGCGGCATCTTCGTCGCTGGTGCGCGCGATCTGCGCCTGCTGGTCGGCGCCGGCGACCGGGCTCCAGATGGGTCGATGATCCTACGCTTCTCCGAGCGAGTGGCGATCGACGACGAGGATGGGATCGCGTTCGGCGCCTATCTCGGCGATACCGGAAGCGCACGCGAGGCGGTACTGCGGACCGGGCCAGAGGGTCTTGCCGAGATCGCCGTCGAGGGCGCGCCAGCACCGGGAGGCGGTCGCTATGCCGGCTTCGGTCCGTGGCCGACGGTGGGGCCCAGCGGAGTGACGGCGTTCATCGCAGCGCTGGATGGTGCACCCGGACCGCTTGCAGCCTTCGCCGGGCGCGCGGGCAATATCATGCGGGTCGCGACCATGGGCGAGACGCTGCCTCAGGGCGAGCGGATCGGCCGTTTCGCACTCAACGCAGTCGCCATGGCGGGACCGGGCGGCGCACTGACCTTCGCGACGGTGGCGCAGGAGGAAGGCGAGCACAACGCGATCTACTGCCGCTGCCCGGAGCCGGCACGCTGAGGGGCTCTGGGCTGCGCGGAACACGTCGTGGTTGGCGAGGCATCCCGATGAAGGCCGCGGGCCCTGTTTGACGCAGAGGCAATGCCTACCTCACCCGTACAGCCGCCAAACGCCCTGGCGCCAGCTTCGTGTAGCGCACCGTGTTGGCGATCGAGGCATGGCCAAGGAAGTCCTGGATCAAACGAGTGTCCGTTCCCTCGTTGGCGAGAGCGTAGCCCGTGGCGTGCCGCAGCATGTGCGGGTGGACATGGAACCCGAGATTCGCGGCCTCGCCCGCCCTCTCGACGATGCGGGCGATCATGTCGGGTGATAGTGGGCCGCCCCGCTCTGAGACGAAAACGAACGGCGACGTGCCATCAGCCTTCAGCCTCCGAAGCGCCGCCACCTCGTCGCGGTCCAGCGTATGCACGCTATCCACCGACCCCTTCAGCCGCCGCACGTGGAATGTCTTTGGGCCCGACCCCGCCATAATGTCGAAGTCGGTCCACTTGGCGTTCCTGGCCTCGCTGGCACGCAGCCCGTGGCGGTAGATCAGCCGTAACAGGCACTGGTCCCGGAGTGGCTGGCGCCCCACCTTGCCGGCAGCCTCGATCAGCGCATTTGCCTCGTCTGGACGAAGGTAGTCCCTTCCTCTGCTAACAACATGCGGAGTTTTGTTGGCCGACTGGCTTTTGCGCATAGCTGGGAGCCCTACTGTTCCCGTAGTTTAGCCAGAGCGTCCCTGGCCTTCATACGGAATAGTAGTCAATAGTCCGTATGTTAACAAGGCAATCGTCTGGTCTGCCTCGCACCTCAACCGCCCCTCGTGGATAGTTCTCAACGCGACGGTCTCCGACCGATCAGCTCGGGCCCAGTCTCCTCCGCCGCGGCAAGCCGCTCCAACTCCTCCCTTGTCAGGTCTTCGAAGCTGTTGATCACCCGCACGTTGCTCGCGCTCAGCATCGGTCGCTCAAAACGCGCCGCTTTCGCGGCAGCCTCGAGCCGCACATTCAGAGATTGCCGTGGGTCTTTGTAGACCGTCTGCAAAAATGCCACGCCGTCGCCCGCGAATGCCTCCGGCATCTTCTCTGCGAATTCTTTTTCCACCGCCTTCATCGCAGCCTCGACCTCGCGTGTGGGCATGTTCTTAGCCTGGATTTCTCAAACGCGGCCGACATTTATTCTGTGAACGAGGCTGTCAGCGGGTGCTTTCAGCATGCGAAGGCCGCCACCCGGGCCTATGGGGGTATTTTTCATTTGTCTCGCGCAATGCGAGTCCGGAGGTTATGTCTTTCCCGCCATGCGGGGGGGAGAAGGCATGTGTCGGTGG
>Ga0210395_10003572_pt1 | contig 11920 bp, 6 predicted proteins | sample IncBWH4OmetaG_FD_150861 | JGI IMG/M metagenome (GOLD analysis project Ga0210395, IMG submission 150861) | Forest soil microbial communities from Barre Woods Harvard Forest LTER site, Petersham, Massachusetts, United States - Inc-BW-H-4-O ...
TTGACGTTGCCGATCGGCAGCTCGACCAGCACCGGCTCGCCTCTATCGAGCGCCGGTTGGGCCGCCTCGATCAGCCTGTGATCGAGCGCCTTGTCGAGCCCGTGGTTCTGGCGCTCGCTGTTCCAGATCGCCACGCCCTCGCGCGCCGGCGCCACGTACAGCAACCGCGAGAGATCGACGCCGCCCGCCTTCCAGTGATCGACGGCGCGGCGCGTGTCGAGGCGGTCGACCCGGCCGATCATGTCGTTCAGGGTACGGAAGCCCAGGCGCGCCATGATCTCGCGCAGCTCCTCGGCCACGAAGAAGAAGTAGTTGATGACGTGCTCGGGCTGGCCGGTGAAACGCTTGCGCAGCACCGGGTCCTGCGTCGCCACGCCGACCGGGCAGGTGTTGAGATGGCACTTGCGCATCATGATGCAGCCGGCGGCGATCAGCGGCGCCGTGGCGAAGCCGAACTCGTCGGCGCCCAGCAGCGCGCCGATGGCGACGTCGCGGCCGGTGCGCAGCCCGCCATCGACCTGCACGGCGATGCGGCCGCGCAAGCCGTTCAGCACCAGGGTCTGCTGGGTCTCGGCCAGACCGATCTCCCAGGGCGAGCCGGCATGCGTCAGCGAGGTCAGCGGCGAGGCGCCGGTGCCGCCTTCGAAGCCGGAGATGGTGACATGGTCGGCGCGCGCCTTGCTGACGCCCGCCGCGACCGTGCCGACGCCCACTTCGGAAACCAGCTTCACCGAGACGCGGGCCTTCGGATTGACGTTCTTGAGGTCGTGGATGAGCTGCGCCAGGTCCTCGATGGAATAGATGTCGTGGTGCGGCGGCGGCGAGATCAGGCCGACGCCGGCCGTCGAGCGGCGGACGCGGGCGATGTTCTCGTCGACCTTGTGGCCGGGCAGCTGGCCACCCTCGCCCGGCTTGGCGCCCTGCGCCATCTTGATCTGCAGGTCGTCGGCATTGACCAGGTATTCGGCCGATACGCCGAAGCGGCCCGACGCCACCTGCTTGATGGCCGAGCGCATGGAATCGCCGTTGGGCAGCGGCTTGAAGCGGTCGGACTCCTCGCCGCCCTCGCCGGTGTTCGACTTGCCGCCGATGCGGTTCATGGCGATGGCGAGCGTGGTGTGGGCCTCGCGGCTGATCGAGCCGAAGCTCATGGCGCCGGTGGCGAAGCGCTTGACGATGGTGGCCGCGGGCTCGACCTCCTCGACCGGGATCGGCTTGTCGGCCCATTTGAACTGCATCAGGCCGCGGATGGTCAAAAGCCGTTCGCTCTGCTCGTTGATCCCCGTGGCGAAGGCCTTGTACTCGTCCGACGAGTTGCCGCGCACGGCGTGCTGCAGCCGGGCGACGCTGTCGGGCGTCCAGGCGTGATCCTCGCCGCGCAGGCGGAAAGCGTAGTCGCCGCCGACATCGAGCATGGTGCGGTAGATCGGGCTGTCGCCGTAGGCGTCGCGGTGGCGACGCACCGTCTCCTCGGCGATCTCCTGCCAGCCCGCTCCCTCGATGGTGGTGGCGGTACCGGTGAAGTATTTCTCGACGAAGCCCGAATGCAAGCCGACGGCGTCGAAGATCTGCGCGCCGCAATAGGACTGGTAGGTCGAAATGCCCATCTTGGACATGACCTTCAGCAGCCCCTTGCCGACCGCCTTGATGTAGTTCTTCTGGACCTCGTAGGCCTTCTGCGGCAGGCCGTTCTGCAGGCGAAGCTGCTCGAGGGTCTCGAAGGCGAGATAGGGGTTCACCGCCTCGGCGCCATAGCCCGCCAGGCAGCAGAAATGATGGACCTCGCGGACCTCGCCCGATTCGACCACCAGGCCGGTCTGGGTACGCAGGCCGCGGCGGATCAGGTGGTGATGCACGGCGGCCGTCGCCAGCAGTGCCGGGATCGGCACCCGTTCGGCGGAGACTGCGCGGTCCGACAGGATCAGGATGTTGCGGTCGGCCAGCACGCAGTCCGTCGCTTCGGCGCAAACGCGGTCGAGCGCCTTCTCGAGTCCGGCCGCGCCCTCGCCGGCGGGCCAGGTCGTGTCGATCGTCGCCGTCCGGAAGGCGCCGTCCAGCAGCTCCTCGATGGAGCGGATCTTCTCGAGCTCGGCGTTGGTCAGCACCGGCTGCGCCACTTCCAGCCGCTTGTGCGTGCCGGCCTGGCGGCCCAGCAGGTTGGGGCGCGGGCCGATCATCGACACCAGCGACATCACCAGCTCCTCGCGGATCGGATCGATCGGCGGGTTGGTGACCTGGGCAAAATTCTGCTTGAAATAATTATAGAGGAGCTTGGGCTTCTTGGAGAGCACGGCGATCGGCGTGTCGGTGCCCATCGAGCCGATCGGATCGTCGGGCTCCTTGCTCATCGGCTCGAGGAAGAACTGGATGTCCTCCTGGGTGTAGCCGAAGGCCTGCTGGCGATCGAGCAGGGTCGTCGGATCGTTGGACGGCGCCGGCACCGGCGCGTCGGGCAGGTCCGACATCTCGTCGAGCTTGTACTGCGTTTGCTTCAGCCACTCCTCGTAGGGCTCGGCTTCCGCCAAGGTGCGCTTCAATTCCTCGTCCTCGACGATGCGGCCCTGCTCGAGGTCGATCAGCAGCATCTTGCCCGGCTGCAGGCGCCACTTGCGCACGATCTTCTCGTCGGGGATCGGCAGCACGCCGGCCTCCGAGGCCATGACGACCTTGTCGTCGTCGGTCACCAGGAAGCGCGCCGGGCGCAATCCATTGCGATCGAGGGTGGCGCCGATCTGGCGGCCGTCGGTGAAGGCGATGCAGGCCGGACCGTCCCACGGCTCCATCAGGGCCGCGTGGTATTCGTAGAAGGCCTTGCGCTTGGCATCCATCAGCGGATTGCCGGCCCACGCCTCGGGGATCAGCATCATCATGGCGTGCGACAGCGAGTAGCCGCCGGCCACCAGCAGCTCGAGCGCGTTGTCGACACAGGCGGTGTCGGACTGGCCGTGCGGGATGATCGGCCACATCTTGTCGAGATCGGCGCCGATCAGGTCGGACTCCATGGTGCGCCGGCGGGCATACATCCAGTTGACGTTGCCGCGCACCGTGTTGATCTCGCCGTTGTGGGCGATGAAGCGGTAGGGATGCGCCAGCCGCCACGACGGGAAGGTATTGGTCGAGAAGCGCTGATGCACCAGGCAGAGCGCCGATTCGGTCAGCGGATTGCGCAGATCCTCGTAGAAGCTCTCGACCTGCGGGGCCAGCAGCAGGCCCTTGTAGACCACGGTGCGCGAGGAGAAGGACGGCATGTAGAGCTGCGCCAGGCCGGGCAGCTTGTGCTTCTTCTCGAGGTCGACCAGAGGGTTCTGGGTCTGCTTGCGGATGGTGAGGATCTTGCGCTCGAAGGCGTCCTGATCGGCGAGCTTCGAGCTGCGGCCGACGATCGCCATGCGGATCACCGGCATGCGCTCGATCACCGCCTTGCCCAGCCCCGTTAGGTCGGTCGGCACGTCGCGCCAGCCCAAAAGCTTCTGGCCCTCGACCTTGACGAAGTGCTCCAGGCGCTTGACCGCGAACTTCCGCGCCGCCTCGTCCTGCGGCAGGAAGCACATGGCGACGGCGTAGTGACCGGGCGCCGGCAGGTCGACCGCCGCCTTGCGCGCCCAGTCGCGCAACAGGGCGTCGGGGATCTGAATCATGCACCCTGCGCCGTCGCCCACCAGCGGGTCGGCGCCGACAGCGCCCCGGTGGTCGAGATTGATCAGGATGTTCAGGCCCTGGCGTACGATGGCATGCGACTTCCGGCCCTTGATGTCAGCCACGAAGCCGACGCCGCAGGAGTCGTGCTCGTTGCGCGGGTCGTAAAGCCCCTGTTTCTGCGGCAAATCCATCAAACTCTGTCCTGCTGCCCGGCGGGCGCAGCATCCCCCCAGGATGCCGTTGTTCCGGGCATTATTAGCCCGGCAGCCCAGCCAGGCGAAAGCAATTGTTGCGACGCGAAAGCCCCTGTAGTTTGGCGGCATCTACCTCGGGGGAGTTCGTAGAGAGATGTCGTTCCCGTCGATTCGCCATCTGGCGGTTTGCGTCGCCCTGTCGCTGGCTGCATGCCTCGGCGCCTGTGCGGAGGGTGGGACCAAGCCGGCCTGGGGGCCGGGTGTCGCCGCGGCCTGGACCGGGCCGGGCTGGTACCTGGAGAAGCCCTACCTCATCGTGCTGGGCGGGCCCAAATACTTCGGCGGACCCTACTCCTACGACGACTGCGAGGAGCAGCGCATCCGGCTGCCGCAGGAAACGGCCACCCAGATGCTCTGCATCCGGGAGAACCGGAAGCCCGAAGTCTACGGCGCCTACTGATCCCGTCAGCCGATCGCCATCAGGCTGGCGTTGCCGCCGGCCGCCGCCGTGTTGACGCTGAGCGAGACCTCGTCGAACAGGAAATCGCGCGGATAGGGTTCGAGGTGAACCGGCACGATGCGGCCTGGCCGTTCGGCGAGGCGGCGGTTGAGCGCGATGAGCTCTTCCCCGTGGCCGGCGAACAGCACCGCCGCGATGTCCTTGTCCGACTCGTCGGCGGCGACCCGATTGCCGGTGGCGCGCACCAGATCGTGCTGCACCTTCAGGCGCTGTGGATCGCTGGCGATGCACAGCACGGCACCCTTGGGACGAAGCGCATAGAGATTGCGCTCGCCGACCGGACCGGCCAGCTCGCCTGACGGCGCCGCGAATGGCGGCCGCTGCGACAACAGGCGCTGGACGTAGAGCGGGCCACCGGCCTTGGGGCCCGTGCCCGACAGACCGTGGCCGCCGAACGGCTGCACGCCCACCACGGCGCCGATCATGTTGCGGTTGACGTACTGGTTGCCGGCGTTGCTCGCCGCCGCCGCCCGATCGATGGTCTCGTCGATGCGGCTGTGCACGCCGAAAGTCAGCCCGAAGCCGGTGTCGTTCACCAACCGCACCACCGCCTCCATGTCCTCGCGGCGGTAACGCAGCACGTGCAGGACCGGCCCGAACACTTCGCCGGGCAGGTCCGATACCGCATCGATCTCGATGATGGTGGGCGGCACGAAGGTACCCCGCCGCGTCTCCTCGGGCAGCGCCGCCTGACGGACCGCGTGGCCCGCCGCCCGCATGCGGTCGATGTGGTCGAGCAGGCGCTGCTGCGCTTCCTCGGTGATCACCGGGCCGACGTCGACCGGCAGACGATCTGGATTGCCGACGCCGAGCTCGGCCATCGCGCCTTCCAGCATGGGCAGCACGCGATCGGCGATATCGTCCTGCAGGCAGAGCACGCGCAGCGCCGAGCAGCGCTGGCCGGCCGAATCGAACGCCGACGTCAGCGCATCGAGCACGAGCTGCTCGGGCAGCGCGGAGGAATCGGCCACGAGCGCGTTCTGGCCGCCGGTCTCGGCGATCAGGGTCGGCGGTCTGCCGTCGGCACAGAGGCGTTGGGCGAGCTGCTTGTTGATCGAGCGCGCCACCTCGGTCGAGCCGGTGAACACCACGCCGGCGAGCGCTGGATTGCCGACCAGCTGCCCGCCGACCGTGCCGTCGCCCGGCAGGAGCTGCAGCGCCTCGCGCGGCACGCCGGCCTCGTGCAGGATTGCCACGGCTTGGGCGGCGATCAGCGGCGTTTCCTCCGCCGGCTTGGCAATCACCGCATTGCCGGCCGCCAGCGCACCCGCGATCTGGCCGGTGAAGATCGACAGCGGGAAGTTCCATGGGCTGATGCAAGCAACGAGACCCAGCGGTCGGTGCGTATCGTTGGAAAAACCATCGATGCAGCCCGAGTAGTAGCGCAGGAAATCGACCGCCTCCCTCACCTCGCCGACGGCGTTGCCGAACGTCTTGCCGGCTTCGCGCACGATCGGCCCCAGCAGCGGCTTCAACCGCGCCTCCATCAGGTCGGCGGCCCAGCGCAGGGTCGCCGCGCGCACCGCCGGCGGCTCCTGCCATGGCCTGGCGAGCGCACAAGCGGCGTCGACCAGCTCCGGCGTCGCCTCGATGACCGTGCCGACAAGGTCGCGCCGGTCGGCGGGGTTCGTCACATCGCGGGCGATGCCCGTGCCGGGTCCATCGGCCAGCAAAGGCACGGCTGCCAGCTTCCCATCCGCCTGCAAGGTGACGGCCAGCGCCGCCAGCACCTGCTCGTTGGCGAGATCGAGCCCCCTCGAATTCTGTCGGACGGCGCCGAACAGGTCGGGCGGCAGGGCGATGCGCGGGTGCGGCGCGCCGACCGGTTCCAGGGCGCGAGCGCGCACGACGGGATCGGCCAAGAGCATGTCGAGCGTGATGTCAGGATTGGCGATCTGGTTGACGAACGAGGTGTTGGCGCCGTTCTCCAGCAGCCGGCGCACAAGGTAGGCCAGCAAAGTCTCGTGGGTACCGACCGGGGCGTAGATGCGGCAGGGCCGGTTGAGGTTTGCCGGCCCGACGACCTCATCGTAGAGCGGCTCGCCCATGCCGTGCAGGCACTGGAACTCGTACTGGCCGGCATAGAAATTCTCGCCGGCCATGGCGTGGATGGCGGCGAGCGTCAGGGCGTTGTGGGTGGCGAACTGCGGGAACGCCGCGTCGGGCGCGGCCAAAAGCTTGCGCGCGCAGGCAAGGTAGGAGACGTCGGTATGGATCCGCCGCGTGAAGACCGGGAAGTCTGAAAGTCCGTCGAGCTGGGCACGCTTGATCTCGCTGTCCCAGTAGGCGCCCTTGACCAGTCGCACCATCAATCGCCGCTGGCTGCGGCGGCCGAGGTCGATCAGCCAGTCGATCGTGAAGACGGCGCGCTTTTGATAGGCCTGAACGACGAAGCCGATGCCGTTCCAACCCAAGAGCTCTGAATCGAAGCAGAGCCGCTCCAGCAGGTCGAGCGAGATCTCCAGCCGGTCGGCCTCCTCGGCATCGATGTTGAGGCCGATATCGTGGTGCCGTGCCAGCACGGCCAGTTCCTTCAGCCGCGGATAGAGTTCGGCCTGCACGCGCTCCCTCTGAGCGCGGCTGTAGCGCGGATGCAGCGCGGAGAGCTTGATCGAGATGCCGGGCCCTTCATAGATGCCGCGGCGCCGGGCAGCACGGCCGATGGCATGGACCGCCCCTCGATAGGCCTGCATGTAGTGATAAGCCTGCGCCGCCGTGACAGCCGCCTCGCCCAGCATGTCATAGGAATGGCGAAAGCCCTTGTCCTCCAGGGCGCGGCCGTTCGACAGCGCCTCGTCGATGGTCTGGCCGGCGACGAACTGCTCGCCCATCAGGCGCATGGCGAGGTTGACACCGGTGCGGATCAGCGGCTCGCCGCCGCGCGCGATCAGGCGCGTCAGAGCTGCCGACAGGTTGCGCTCGCTGGTGGTCGCGGTCAGCCGTCCGGTCAGCAGCAGGCCCCAGGTTGCGGCGTTCACGAACAGCGACGGGCTGTGGCCGAGATGGGCGCGCCAGTCACCGCCGCCGATCTTGTCGCGGATCAGCGCGTCGCGCGTCTCGTCGTCGGGAATGCGCAGCAGCGCCTCGGCCAGGCACATCAGCGCCACGCCCTCCTGGCTCGAGAGCGCATATTCGTGGATCAGCCCCTCGACGCCGCCCGTCGGCGTCTTGGCCCGCAGCGCCCCGACCAGGCGTGTCGCCAGCGTGCGGGCGCGCATGGTCTGCGCGGGCGGCAGGCTTGCCAGGTCCAGCAGCGGCGGCAGGCATTCCGGTTCGGGCCGGCGCCACGCGGCGGTGATGGCCTCGCGAAGCGGTGTTTGCGGCTGGATCGATCGAGCGAAAGTATCAAACGGCGGCATGCCAAGTGGTTTCCCCTGTTCCGTTGCTGTCAGCAGCGGCGACGGCCCAGCCGGATCGGCCGGTCTCGCGACAGTTCCGGCGATCGGCCGTAGCAGAGCATCTGCCCGGAATTCCCGCAGTTTCCACTACCCCTTTTGAGCGATGGAACGGTCGAGACCGGCCGCTAGGGGCGCCTTGACCAACGCGCGTACCTCGGTCGGCCCCTCTGGCCGGGCCTGTGTCCCGAACCAACGGTCGTCAGGCCGCCGTCGCCGCCCAATTGCAGGCGTGGTCATCGGAGCTGACGGTCAAGCGTTTGGGCCTGACGGAGAGATCGGCGTTGATCTTTATCCAATCGCCGCCTGCGTAGACGTCGGGCCGGATGCGAGTCAGCGAGTAATGGATGCCACCCGCCGTCAGCAACTCGGCCTTGTCGTTGCTGACCGTGAGTGTGATGGGACGGGTCATGCTGGGGTCGCCCATGATGCAGCCCGAGACGCTGCTGGACTGCTGCAAGGCGAGCGTGAATACCGTGACCGAATTGGGATCCATCGGGCCGGCCGTCATCGGCGTCGGTGTGTTCCCGGTCTGAGTGCAGCCGGCGAATAGGATCGCGGCGGCAAGAAATACAATCGTTCTGGTCTTGAACATGAATTCCTCAGCTTGTGCCAGGACATATTCCACGACCGACGCCCCGACGACGGTTGTCGCTACGGCAAGCAGCATCAATCGGCGACTGATCCCGCCGGCTTGCGTGATTTCGAAGGCATCGATTGAAGCGTGCCCTCGCGTCTCGACAACTTATCAGGCGACGGCCGCCGTGGCGATTGCCCACGCGATTGGGAAGGATTGGCGACTCGGCGCAGGCACGGCGGCGCATAGCATGGCCCGGCGAGAACCTCGCGGCCGGCGCGCGCCGCACGCCGGCCGAGAGGTCTCGTTGTTCATCGACGAGGTCAGGCGTTCCGGTTTTCGTCGAATTTGGCCGCCTAATTGCGCGGCGGCAGATCCAACTTGGCGTCCTTGAACGCCTTCTCGATCGCCGGAATGCCGGAGGTGTCGCCCTTCTTGCACTTCTCGACGGCGGCCTTGGTACCGATATTTTGCTGCTGCAGCCCTTGCCTCGAGTCCTGGTCCAGGTACCGCTCGTACTTGGCGACCAGCGCCGCGCAATAAGCTTCGTCCTTCGATTGGCCGAACGAGGCGGCCGGGAAAGCCAACGCGACGGCGACGACGGGAAGCACACCCTTGATGAAAGTATTCATTGCATTTCTCCAGTGCTGAATGACCGGGAATATAAGTTGGCTCGGAATCTCTGCCTTACGACAGACTGACGAGTTCGCGTCATCAAGCCCGACTTCGTATTGGCGGGCAAATAGTGGCGCCTTCCATTCCTCGAGCCGCGGATCTGACCGAAGAGCTTGCGCGACTTGATCGACGTCGCTCAATGCAGCGCGCCCAACCCTGCGATGGGGACACGAGAAGAACCCCGACGTCGCGTGCGGAGCAGGCGCCGTGCATCGTCCAGGCGACCCGCGTTGAGATAGGCCTTCAACAGCGTAAACGTCACAAGATCGTGCTGCGCACGACTGCCGCCAATTCGTTCGCTCTCGCCCGCGAAAGGTTCGAGCGTGTCGATCGCGGCGGCGAAGTCTCCTTGCTCGAACGCGACGAAACCGCGCGACAGTGCGGGCAGGTAAGGACCGGATGGGTATCGTCCTTCACGCGCCAGCTCTTCCATCTGCCGAACGCGTGCGCTCAGCCCACCGCCATCGTCCGCAACAGTTTGCGCCAGGACGACGTGCAGGTCCGCCAGCCCATTGCCGGGTCTCGGCAGCGCGCTGCCCGCGTAGTCATACATCGCCCGCCAGGCCGCCGCGTCGCGCGCATGCCCGGCGAGTTCCGCCCGCCACAAGAAGGCAGTGGCATCCGACATTTTCTGTTGCGGCCCGCCGCTATGTCGGTCGAGCCAGAAAGCCTCGCGAAAAAGCCGGAACGCCTCGGCCGCGTTGTCGGCTTCGAGTTCGCCAAGCGCGAGGTGCCAATTCAGATGGCCGTGAAAAAACCCCTCCCGCGGATAGGTGGTGAGCCAGGACGCCAGGAAACTGCATGCCGCGGCAGGCTCGCCTTCCTCGTAGCAGACGTGCGCGAACGTGTGCGCGCCATGCGCGTTGTTCGGATTGAGGGCCATGGATCGCTCGATCTTCGCTCGGGCGGGATCGTGCTGCCCGTCCTCCGACAGCGCCATGGCATGATGGGCCAGGAACCAAAAATCGTCGCCGTAGTGTGTCGCGAGGCTGTCCAAAAGGCTGGCGATCTGGTGCTTCTGCCCGATGTGGCCGGAGGCGCCGATGAGACCGTTCGGGTTCGCGGCGGTGCTGAGCACCAGCGCGTCACGCGGCCACCGTGCAAGGTGCGTACGCAACGCGACGATTGCCGGTTCGGTTCGGCCCGCGAACAGCAGATCGAGGAAGGCGATGTGGCTGGCCTCCCGCGCCGGCAGACCGGCAGCCACGGTCTTGGCCGCCTCGAGCGATGCTCGTGCGGGCACGACGTTGCCTTCCCTCATCAGCACCTGTGCCTTGCCCGCATGAGCCAGGGCGAAGCCGGGATCGGCTGCGATGGCGCGGTCAAAGGCCTCGATTGCGCCGGGGTACAGCGTCAGCAGCAGATCACAACCCTGAACGTAGGCGTCGCGCGCGACAGCGGACGCGCCGGATAAGGGCAGGCCGTATCGGTCTGCCAGCATGGCGGATCCTCCCGATTTATCGAAAATACTACCATTCTAATTTGCCTTTCCAGAAGAGGCATACGCGCGCAGAAGACTGGAAAAGCTCCTGCGCTCGCTATTCGACGAGGCTCTGCGATGGCGAACCAGCTACAATTGGACCCGGTCAGGCAAGGCATCGAACTTTGCCGGCAAGACAAGGACTTGAGGATGGGACGAGGATGACGGGTTTGTTGCGCACGCTCCTGGTCGCGCTGCTGCTGATGGCGGCAGGCCCGGCGTTCGCGCAGGGCGCCTATCCCGGCAAGCAGGTCCGCATGATCGTGCCCTTCCCGGCCGGCGGATCGGCCGACATCCTGTGCCGCATCGCCGGCGAGAAGCTCGGCGCGGCGTGGAACCAGCCGGTGGTCATCGACAACCGCGCCGGCGCCGGCGGCAATGTCGGCGCCGAGATCGCCTATCGTGCCGAGCCGGACGGCTACACCCTGCTGTGCAGCCCGCCCGGTCCGCTGGCGATCAACCACAATCTCTACAAGACGCTGCCCTACGACTGGACGAAGTTCGCGCCGGTCACCGTGCTGGCGCTGGTGCCCAACGTCATCACCACCCGCATCGACCTGCCGGCCAACAGCGTCCGGGAACTGATCGCCTACGCCAAAGCCAATCCGGGCAAGGTGACCTATGCCTCGCAAGGCAACGGCTCGACCTCGCATCTGTCGGCGCAGATGCTCGCCACCATGGCCGGCATCGAGATGGTCCACATCCCCTACAAGGGCGAGGGGCCGGCGCTGATCGACCTCACCGCCGGCCGGGTCGACATCTTCGTCGGCAGCATCTCCGCCGCGCTCCGCTTCGAGAAGGCCGGACAGCTGAGGTTTCTGGGCCTGGCCAGCCGCACGCGCAGCCCGGTGGCGCCCGACGTGCCGACCACGGCCGAGATCGGCCTGCCCGATCTCGTCTCGAGCGCCTGGTACGCCCTTGTCGCGCCGCCCGGTACGCCGGACGCCACCGTGCAGAAGATCAATGCTGACACCGCAGCCGCGCTGAAATCGCCGGACGTACGCAGCCGCTTCCTCGAACTGGGCGCCGAGCCGCAGGGTGACACCGCAGCGGCCACCGCCGCCTTCATCAAGGCCGAAGAAGCGCGCTGGCGCTCGGTCATCCAATCGGCCAATGTAACGCTGGAGTGACAGGAGGTTCGCATGGACATCCGACACGAAGAGACTGCCCTCGAAATGCCGGGCAGCACGCCGCACGGTTCCTGGCCCGAGGACTCGCTGGCCCGCGTGCCCTACTGGGTCTACCAGGACGAGGCCAACTACAAGCGCGAGATGCAGCGCCTGTTCGAGGCCGCCACCTGGAATTTCGTCTGCCTCGAGGCCGACATTCCCGACAAGGGCGACTACCGCACCAACCAAATCGGCGAGATGCCGGTGATCGTGGTGCGCGACGCCGACGGCTCGATCAACTGCTTCGAGAACCGCTGCGCCCATCGCGGCT
>Ga0210395_10003573_pt1 | contig 11919 bp, 8 predicted proteins | sample IncBWH4OmetaG_FD_150861 | JGI IMG/M metagenome (GOLD analysis project Ga0210395, IMG submission 150861) | Forest soil microbial communities from Barre Woods Harvard Forest LTER site, Petersham, Massachusetts, United States - Inc-BW-H-4-O ...
CGAGCGAGGAGCCGCCCGGCACCATTATCATCGACACGCAAGAGCGTCATCTTTATCTCATCAAGGACGAGACCCACGCGGTGCGCTACGGCATTGGAAGAACGGCTTGTTGGCCTGCTCCCGGCGGAACCGCCCGAGCCGATCCCGGCATTGTTGACGAGGATGTCGAGCCGATTGCAGTTCTGCCGCACGACCTCGGCGAGGCGGCGCACCTCGGCAAGCGCAGAGAGGTCGGCCGGCAGGAATATCGCCGAGCCGCGGCCAGTCGCCCGCATCTGCTCGAGGACCTGTTCGCCCCTCCGGCGATCCCGTCCGTGGACCAAGACGTGAGCGCCTTGGTCAGCAAGCCGGCACGCCACCAGCCGACTCACGCCGTCCGTCGACCCGGTCACCAATGCGGTCTTGCCTTCGAGGTGCATGCTTTCCGCTGGGAACGCCCCTTCTGGTCGTGAACGACAGAAAAATTACCGCTTGTGAACCGGTAATCCCGGGCCAGCCGGTGCCATTACGGCTTTGGTCAACGCCTTTGCATCACTCCAGAAAATACTAAGTAATTCATTTCCCTGCACAAAATCTGAAATCTTGAAGTGCTGCGAAGCCCTGCCGGCGCCGGTGACGGCGCACGACACGGACCGTCCACCCCCGTCCCACGCGCTCCTAGGTGCGCTTCAATCGCTTACCGCGCGAGGCTTGGCGACTTGAATGAGGGCTCTAATCTCCCGAACCCTTGCGCGGATGACCCCACGGGCCGCTTTGGCCTCGCCCGTGTAAAGCCCGTGCTTGAACTTGCCGTTGCGGTTTCCCCGGGGACCGCCTGAGCCTTTGGCTCCGCCATGCATCCGGCATCGGCTTCGTCCCCCAAGGGATCTTACGGGAGGCGCGACTGCTATGCCCCCGAAAGCTGCCACGGCAGGCGTCCGCCATCGCGGCAGTTAAGCGCCACAACCGGACTCATGCACTGCGAAGAAGAATTGACGCGGCAACCGTGGCATTGGCTTGCCCGCCGACTTCGCGGGTTCGATCTACCCATTCCAAAGCAAGGCCCGCCCGGCTAGTCTCCTTCGGAGGCCATCGCTAGGGGTGCAAGTGCAACGGCGAGAGTTCATTGCGGGACTCGGCGCGGCAGGGATTGCGGCCTGGTCAAACGCGGCAGGTGCGCAACAACCGGGCAAGGTACCCATAATCGGCTACCTCGGTCCGAGCAGTCCTGAGAACGCGGGGCCGAATACCGCAGCTTTCTTGCAACGCCTACGTGATCTTGGTTGGGTCGAGGGACGAACCATCACGATCGAGCATCGCTGGGCGGAAGGACGACCCGAGCGCGTCGCCGAAATCGCGGCCGAGTTCGTCCGGCTCAGGGTCGACATCATCGTCACGACAGCGAGCAACGATGCCATCGCGATGAAACAGGCGACTTCGGTCATCCCGATCGTCTTCGCGGTGTCAGGCGACCCGGTCGGTACTGGCTTGGTTGCAACCCTTGCGCGGCCGGGCGGCAATGTCACCGGCCTGTCGTTGCAGTCGACCGATCTTGCTGGCAAGCGGCTCGAATTCTTGCGCGAGGTTGTTCCCGGTTTTCACCGGCTGGCGATATTGGTCAATCCTGATAGTCCAAACGTCAGGTCGGAGCTACCCGAGGTGCAGGCAGGGGCGCGCAGGCTCGGCTTCTACGCTGCCACATTTGAAATCCGGCGCGCTGAGGATATCGTGTCCGCATTCGAGGCGCTCAAGAGTTGGGCGGATGCGCTGTATGTTGTCACTGATCCGCTGGTGTTTACTAACCGGATTCGCGTCAACACCTTGGCGCTGGAGGCACGGCTGCCAACAATTTACGGCTTTCGGGAGTCCCTGGAATCGGGAGGGCTGATGTCCTACGGACCGAATTTACCGGACCTGTACCGGCGCACTGCCGAATTCGTCGATCAAATTCTACGCGGCACCAAGCCGGCCGACATCCCGGTTGAGCAGCCAACCAAATTCGAACTGGTCATCAACCTCACCACCGCGAAGGCGCTCGGACTCACGATCCCGGAAGCGTTTCTCGTGCGCGCCGACAAAGTGATCGAGTAGACCAGGCATCGTCTCACGAGTGCTGCGCTGCACAGCCGATGTCGCAGATGGGTCATGCGCCGCCGCGCCACCATCTATCTTTTGCGGCAGCTGGAACCCCAAAAAGCAGACACGGATCGGCGGCCCATCTACGCTTGGCGGTGCTATAATGCGCCGCATGAAAGTCGAAGAGATCGCGAAACAGGCCCTCGCTTCGATCCTTAATCCAAAAGGGGCCACCCGACAATTCAAAAAAAGGACCAGTCGGGATGGAAAGGGCGGTCTTCGATCGTCGAGCGATCGTCCTGGGGTTCTGGATCCATTGAAGGCTCCTGTCGGCCCGCCTCTATCCTACGCGTTTCCCGAAATAATGCACTGGGTCGCAGGCTGTTCGCGCTCACGCTCGGCGGTGTTCGATGTCGGGCCTACTTCCCGCCGAACACGCCGCCGGATAAATGAGCCGGTGCGACCGCCTCGCCCCCGAAAGCTGCCGCGGGCGTCGCCACCGGCGTGTCAGCTAAGGGCCAACAACGGCCTCTCGCACCGCAGAAAAACAGCGAGGACCGCCCCGAAGGACGTCACAGACCAGCCGATTGGGGCGTGATATTCTGCCCTGCATTACAACGGGCGTGATCCCAGTGGTGCGGGCAGATGGCAATCGGCATCGGACGGCGACAATTTATATCCACGCTTGGAGGCGCGACAGTCGCCTGGCCGCTTGTCGCGCGCGCTCAGCAGGACGAGCGCATGCGGCGCATCGGTCTGCTTCAAGGCCTGGCTGCGGACGATCCGGTCGCTCAGGCGAACAACGCCGCCTTCGTGCAAGGATTGCAGCAATTGGGTTGGACCGACGGCCGCAACCTGCACGTCGATTTCCGCTTTGGCGCGGGCAATGCCGCCAACGTACGCAAATACGCGGAGGAGCTGGTCGCGCTTGCGCCTGACGTTATCTTGGCTGTCAGCCAGGGTCTTGGGCCGTTGTTGCAGGCGACTCGCACCATACCGATCGTATTCACAATTGTCCCTGATCCGGTCGGCGCCGGGTTCGTCGAAAGTCTGTCGCGGCCGGGCGGCAACGCGACCGGCTTTTTGATGTTGGAATACAGTTTGTGCGGCAAATGGCTGGAACTGCTCAAGGAGATCGCGCCAAGCGTGACGCGGGCAGCGGTCCTTCGTGATTCCTCCGACCCGGCCGGGGTCGGCCAGTTCGCGGTGATCCAGTCGGCGGCGCCGGGGGTCGGCGTGGACGTGAGCCCGATCAACCTGCGCGATGCCGCCGAGATCGAGCGCGCCGTCGCGGCCTTTGCGCAAACCGCGAATGGCGGTCTAATCGTTACGACGAGCGCGTTATCGGTGGTCCATCGCGATCTGATCGTTGCGCTTGCCGCGCAGCACAATCTGCCAGCGGTCTATAGCGAACGCTTCTACGTCGCCGCCGGCGGATTGATCTCGTACGGGCCGAATTTTCGCGACCAGTTTCGCCGCGCTGCCGGCTACGTTGATCGCATCCTCAAGGGCCAGAAGCCGGCCGATCTGCCGGTGCAGGCGCCGACCAAGTACGAGTTGGTCGTCAACCTCAAGACCGCCAAGGCGCTGGGGCTTACCATTCCGCCAACCGTGCTCGGCCGCGCCGACGAGGTGATCGAATGAGGCGGCGCCAATTCATCGCACTCCTTGGCGGCGCGGCCGGCGCCACATGGCCGCTCACCGCGCGGGCGCAGCGCGAGCAAAAGCGGCGCGTCGCGGTGCTGATGGGCGGGCTTTTATCCGGAGACGCCAACGGACAGGCCGAAGCGGGCGCGCTCGAGGATGCTTTGCAGGAGCTGGGATGGCGCCAAGGCGGTAACATCGAGCTCAGCTATCGCTGGCCAGGCGCCGAGCTCGATTCGGTGCGGGCGGCCGCAAGCGAAATCGCCGCGAGCCGTCCCGATCTGGTCGTCAGCCGTACCACCCCCGCTACGTCGGCGCTGATGAGCGCAGGCCTGCCTACGGTTTTCGTGCTGGTGGCCGATCCGATACGTTCGGGTTTTGTGCAAAATCTGGCGCATCCCGGCGGCAATGTCACCGGATTCTCGAACTTCGAAGCGTCGGTTGGCGGCAAATGGCTCGAACTTCTCAAAGAAGCTGCGCCAAGCATCTCGCATGTTACGGTGGTGTTCAATCCGCAGACCGCGCCGTTTGCCGAGGCCTACCTGCATGCCGCCCAGACGGCGGCGCCGACTCTGGGGGTTACCGTGGCTCCCGCTCCATGTATCAGCACGGCAGAACTCGAAGCCGCGGTTGCGGGCGCAGCGGCGGCGCCCGGTGGCGGAATTCTCGCCATCTTCGACTCTTTCCTCACCGAGCATCGCGATTTTCTGATTACGCTCGTGACGCGCCATCGGCTGCCCGCAATTTACGGTAGCCAGTTTTTTACGCCGGGCGGCGGGCTGATGTCTTATGCGTCCGATTATCCGGATATTTTCCGCCGCGCCGCGGACTATGTCGATCGCATCCTGCGCGGCACGCGCCCGGGCGATCTGCCGGTCCAGGAGCCGGCCAAATTCACGCTCTCGGTCAACCTCAAGGCTGCCGCGGCCATCGGGCTCACCTTGCCGCAGTCGCTGATCACGCGCGCCGACGAGGTGATCGAATGAGGCGGCGCGATTTCATCGCGCTCGCCGGCGGCCTGACGGCGTGGCCGCTTGCTGCTCGCGCGCAGCAGGACAATCGCGTGCGCCGTATCGGCGTATTCATGAATTTGTCCGAAGGCGATCCCGATGGGACGCGCTGGATTGCCGCTTTGCTGAAATCGCTCGACGAGTTCGGCTGGACCGAGGGCAGGAATATCCGGATCGATTTCCGGTGGGGAATTGACGCCGAGCACATTCAAAAAAACGCCGAAGAGCTGGTTGCGCTTAATCCGGACGTCATCGTGGCGGCGACGGCGGCGGCGGTGCTCGCGCTGCAGCAGATGACGCGCAAGGTGCCGATCATATTTGTCGCCGTCACCGACCCGGTTGCGCTCGGCTTGGTCGAGAGCTTGGCGCGGCCGGGCGGCAATGCCACGGGCTTTTCGCCGGCGGAAGTCGATTTGAGCGCAAAGTGGCTGCAAGTTCTCAAGGAGATGGTGCCGGCTCTGAGGCAGGCCGCGGTTTTTCACAATCCGACCAATCTTGGCGGGGCGCCGCAATTCTCCACCGTTCAAGCCGCGGCGGCCTCGCTTGGTGTCGCGCTCAGCATCATTGACGTTCGAGATAAGTCCGCGATCGAGCAGGCAGTCGCTACCTTCGCAAACCAGCCGAACGGCGGACTGGTGGCGCTGCGGATATCTGAGAATGTCGCCTTGCACGATTCGCTCGTCGCGCTCGCGGCCAAGTACCGGCTGCCGGCGATCTATCCGTTGCGGGTCTTCGCCACTAGCGGCGGCTTGGCGTCCTATGGGCCCGACATTATCGAGGAGTACCGCGAGGCTGGCGGCTACGTCGATCGCATTCTTAGGGGTGAAAAACCGGCCAATCTGCCGGTCCAGGTGGCGAGCAAGTTCCAGCTGGTGCTCAATCTAAAAACCGCCAAATCGCTTGGCCTGGCCCTCCCGCAAACCCTCCTTGCCACCGCCGACGAAGTCCTCGAATAAAGCCAGCGGTTTAGCGCCCGGAATTGTGTGCTAAGATAATGAAATGAAAGCGGATACCGATCAGCGCCCTGATCCGATGGGCCTCTTGGCAAGCCGTCTCGGCAAGGCAGGGCCGGCGATCGGCGCTTCGATCGTGCGCAGCCGCCTGTTCATCAAATATGTGGCGCTGCTGATCACCGTGGTCGTTCTAGCGCTCCTGGCCAACGGCGCTTTCGAAATCTGGTTTTCATATCGGGAGCACAAGGCCTCGCTGATCGGCATCCAGCGCGAGCAGGCCGAGGGCGCCGCCTCGAAAATCGAGCAGTTCATCACCGAGATCAACAGCCAGGTCGGCTGGACGACGCAATTGCCGTGGTCGGATTCCACCCTCGATCAGCGCCGCTTCGACGCGCTGCGGCTGTTGCGGCAGGTGCCGGCCATCACCGAGCTCGCCCAGATCGACGCCTCCGGCCACGAGCAGCTGCGCGTCTCGCGGCTGACCATGGACGTGGTCGGCAGCGGTGTCGACTATTCGACCAAGCCGGAATTCACCCAGGCCGTGGCGCACAAGGTCTATTACGGGCCGGTCTATTTCCGCCGCGAGTCCGAGCCGTATATGACGCTGTCGCTTGCCGGCACGCGGCGCGATACCGGGGTGAGCATCGCGCAAGTCAATCTCAAGCTGATCTGGGACGTGGTTTCGAAGATCAAGGTCGGCGAGCGCGGCCGCGCCTATGTGGTCGATGCGGACGGCCGCCTCATCGCCCATCCCGACATCAGCCTGGTGCTGCGCAATACAGACATGTCGAAGTTGGCGCAGGTCCGCAGCGCTCGCGCCGCCGGCTCCGGCGACGAGGTGCAGGAGGGGGAAGACATTACCGGCAATCGGGTACTCACCGCTCATGCGCAGGTTACACCGCTCGGTTGGCTGGTTTTTGTCGAAACCCCCATCGCGGAAGCCTATGCGCCGCTTTACGCGTCGATCCAGCGCACCGGCTATGTGCTGTTCGGCGCGCTTGCGCTCGCCTTCATCGCCGGCATGTTCCTCGCCAAGCGGATGGTGGGGCCGATCCAGGCGCTGCGTTCTGGCGCGGCGCGAATCGGCCGCGGCGACCTGAGCCAGCGCATCAGCATCAAGACCGGCGATGAGGTCGAGGCGCTCGCCGACCAGTTCAACGACATGGCGGGTCGACTGGAGGAATCTTACGCCGACTTGGAAAAAAAGGTCGACGACCGCACCCGCGAGCTGACCCAAGCCTTGGAACAGCAGACCGCCACCTCCGAAGTGCTGCAGGTCATTTCCAGTTCGCCCGGCGAGCTCGGTCCGGTATTCGACGCCATGCTGCAGAACGCGGTGCGCATTTGCGAAGCCAAGTTCGGCAATATGTGGGTTCGCGAAGGCGACAAGTTCCGCGTTGTCGCGATCCACGGCGCGCCGCAGGAATACCGTGATGCCATGCTTGGCGATCCACTGGTTTTGCCAGATCCGCAAAGCACCATGGGTCGCCTCGTCAGTACCGGCCAGGTCGTGCAGATTGATGACGTCGCCACCGCGCCGACTTATGGCATGCGCGCGCGCATTGCGACCATCGAGCTTGCGAAAGCCCACACCTTGGTCGCGGTGCCGATGCTCAAAGATAAAGAGGTAGTCGGCATAATCGGCATCTATCGTCAGGAGGTGCGCCCGTTCACCGAAAAGCAGATCGCGCTGGTGGAGAGTTTCGCCGCACAAGCCGTGATCGCCATCGAAAATACCCGGCTGCTGCACGAGCTGCGCCAGCGCACCGACGATCTGAGCGCGTCGCTAGAGGATTTGCGCACCGCACAGGATCGCTTGGTGCAGACCGAAAAGCTCGCCTCGCTTGGCCAATTGACCGCCGGCATCGCCCACGAGATCAAGAACCCGCTCAATTTCGTCAATAATTTCTCGAGCGTTTCGGTGGAGCTGCTCAATGAGCTGAGCGAAATCGTGAGTGCCGTGCAAGCCGACGACAAGGTCCGTGAAGAAATCGCCGATCTGTCCGACACCTTGCGCGACAACCTGCAGAAGATCGTGCAACACGGCAAGCGCGCCGATTCCATCGTCAAGAACATGCTGCTGCATTCCCGCGAAGGCTCCGGCGAGCATCGCCCTGTCGACATTAACGCCATCGTCGAAGAAAGCCTCAATCTCGCCTATCACGGCGCTCGAGCCGAAAGGCAGGGCTTCAACATCACGCTGGAGCGATCGTTCGACCCGGCGGCGGGCGAAGTGGACCTTTTCCCACAGGAGATCACGCGGGTCTTGCTCAATTTGATCTCGAACGGCTTTTATGCCGCGATCAAGCGCAAAGGCCAGGCCGCCAACGGCGACTTCGAACCGATCCTCGCCGCGGCCACCAGAAACCTCGGGGACCGCGTGGAGATCAGGATCCGCGACAACGGCACCGGAATACCGCCCGAAGTGAAGGACAAGATGTTTAATCCGTTCTTTACGACGAAACCGGCCGGAGAAGGCACGGGGCTTGGCCTCTCCATCAGTCATGACATCATCGTGAAACAGCATTCCGGTAGCATCTCGGTCGATACCGAGCCTGGCAGCTTCACCGAATTCAAAATCACTCTGCCGCGCAAGGCAGCAGCACTGAGCAAAACGGGAGGACGGGCGTGAGCCTTCTTATTTTGGTGGTCGACGATGAAGCCGATGTCGAGGCGTTGTTTCGGCAACAATTCCGGCGTGACCTGCGTGCCGGCCGATTCACTATGGAATTTGCCCAGTCGGCTCTGAAGGCGCTGCAGTGCATCAGCGACGCCGGCGACGCCTCGCTTATCCTGATCCTGTCCGACATCAATATGCCGGGGATGAGCGGTCTTGAGCTTTTGCCCAAGGCCAAGGCGTTGCGGCCGGACGTTCCGGTCATTACGGCCTATGGCGATGCCGAAACCAAGCGTAAGGCGCTGGAACGTGGGGCCGAAGCGCTGGTCACCAAGCCGATCGACTTCACGTTGTTGCGTAGTGAAATCGACACCAGAATTGAAAAGGCCGCATGAGCGCCCGAATCCTGGTCGTTGACGACGAGCCCGATCTGGAGGCGCTCATTCTGCAGAAGTTCCGGCGCCAGATCCGGGACGGCACATGGAGTTTCCTGTTCGCCCAGGACGGCGTCGAGGCGTTGGCGGCACTCAAGGCCAATAACGACATCGACCTCATCGTCAGCGACATCAACATGCCGCGGATGGATGGCCTTTCGCTGTTGCAGAAGCTGCAGGAGAGCGAGGACCAGGTCTCGACCATCATCGTTTCGGCCTATGGCGACATGACCAACATCCGCACCGCGATGAATCGCGGCGCGTTCGATTTTGTGACCAAGCCGATTGATTTTGGCGATCTCGAAACCACCGTCGTCAAGACGCTGCGGCACATCCAATTCCTGCGCGAAGCGCGGCTGCGCCAGGCCGAAGCCGAGCGCGCCCACGCCTCGCTGTCGCGCTACTTCTCGCCCAACCTGGCGCAGCGCCTCGGCAGCGATCCCGGCGCGGTCGAACTCGAGGGGCAGCGGCGCGAGATCGCGACGCTGTTCACCGATATCGCCAATTTCACCGCGCTCGTGGAAACGCTGGAACCGAGCACGCTGGGCAGCCTGCTCAACGAATACCTCACGGGCATGACCGATATCGTGTTTGCGCATGATGGCACGGTGGCAAAAATCATCGGCGATGCCCTGCACGTCCTGTTCGGCGCTCCCGGAGCACAGGCGGATCATGCTGCCCGCGCGGTGGTCTGTGCATTGGCGCTGGACGAGTACGCGCAAGCTTTTTGCGAACGCAGCCACAAAAAGGGCGTGGCGCTGGGCGTCACTCGGATCGGCGTCCATGCCGGGCCGGCCATCGTCGGCAACTTCGGCGGCGGCCGGTTTTTCGATTACACCGCCTATGGCGACACGATCAACGTCGCCGCGCGGCTTGAAGCCGCCAACAAACAGCTGGGCACGCGAATCTGCGTCAGCGCTATGCTTGCCGATAAAGTCGAGGGCTTCTGCGGCCGGCCGATTGGTGACCTGATGCTGCGCGGCAAGACCGAAGCGCTTCGCGCCTTCGAGCCGCTTCCGCTCGAACAATACGAAACGCCCGCGACCAAGGCCTATCTCGACGCATTCGCCAAACTCGAGGCCGGCGATCCTGGCGCGATGGCTGCTTTCGCATCCCATGTCGGCATACAGCCGCAGGACCAGCTGGCGAGCTTCCACCTCAAGCGGCTATTGAATGGCGCAAAGGGCATCCGCATTGCGATGGAATAGCGACGGCAAATCGGCACGGACGTGAAATCTAAGTGCCCCGAGCGACCAGCCGAAGCGCCGCAGCGCGCGACCCGCGCACGCTCTTGATAGAGAACGCGGGTGTGGATGTTCCCGGTATGGGCAGCGGCTTCCCGTAACTGCGCGATGCCCGCGCTGCACTTCGCCGAAGTCTCGCTGCAAACGGTCGTTCAGGCTCTTGGATTAGGAGACCTCGTGGCGAACGTTAGCTTTAAGCATCGGCCGAAATAGAATGGTCAGATGCGCTGGGCAAGCGCGAGCCGGCCTGGCGTTGTAGATGAGCCTTTTGCGATGCGGTAATTGGCGGTCGTAAAATGACGCTATGGGTCTTGGTCGTGTAAAAACGCTTTGCGGGAAGCGGCGTTGGCGAGGGAGCATCGGTATTTCAGGGTCTGATTACGCCCTGATCGCCGCCATGAGCGGCTGGATACCCATGATGTTCATCACGCGGGTCAGATTATAGGCCAGCACGTGCAGGGCCATCTCTGCGGCAACCCGCGGCAGCGTCTTCATCAGGAAGTGTGTGGCGCCCATCCGGGCCTTGATGGTGCCGAAGGGATGCTCGACCGTTTCGCGCCGCTGACGCATCTTCTCCGGATGCTCGTCGAGCCGACGCTGCACTGCCTCGATAACATGTTCATGCTCCCATCGCGAGATCAGTCGTTCCTTGGCGGTCGTGCAGTCACTCTTGATCAAGCAACTTTGACAGGCGTTTGTTCGGTAGCGGCGCAAAACCAATCCTTTGTCCTCAGTCGTGAAGTAATAGGCGAGCTTTTGGCCAGCAGGGCAGACGTAAACATCCTCCTCAGCCACATAGCGGAAGTCCTGCTTGCCGAAGCGTCCCTCGGTCTTTGCGTTCGAGGTCATCGGTTTTGGCAGCGTGACCGTGATGCCGGCTTTGTCGCACTCAAGGATCTCCTCGCTGCTGAAGTAACCGCGGTCGGCGATAACATCGAGATTGGTTGCTGCCAGGGTGGCCTTGGTCCCCTTTGCCATATTGGCAAGCTGTGCGCGGTCGCTCCCGACGTTGGTTACCTCATGCGCGATGATCAAATGGTGTTCGGTATCGACCGCGACCTGAACATTGTAACCAACAACGCCTGACCCTCGGCCGCTGGTCGCCATAGAGCGGGAATCAGGATCGGTTAGCGATATTTGCTGATCCGGCACCGCCAGCATCCGTGCCTTGAGCCCATGCAGGCGCCACAGCTCCTCCTTCAGCTTTGCAATCTTCTCCTTGAGCCGGGTCGTCTTGGTCTCGCGGACCTCGGAGGGCTCCTGCCGATCGGCGCTGTCGAGTTGATTCAGATAGCGCGCGACGCTCTCCTCGATCTGCGCCAGCCGCCGTTCCATCTTCGCCCGCGTAAAGTTCCGGTCGCGGTTGTTCACCGCCTTGAACTTGCTGCCATCAATCGCAACGCTCACGTCGGCGAACAGGTCCAGACGCCGGCAAAGCATAATGAACCTGGCGCACACCTGACGAATGGCCCCGCTATTGTCCTTGCGGAAGTCGGCAATCGTCTTGTGGTCGGGCGCCAACCGACCCGTCAGCCACATCACCTCGACGTTGCGCAAAGCCTCCCGCTCAAGCCGCCGGCTCGATTGAACCCGGTTGAGATAGCCGTAGATGTAGAGCTTCAGCAGCAGCGACGGATGATAAGACGGCCGCCCCGTATCTTCGGGAGCCACCCCATCGAAGCCCAGCTCGTCGAGATTGAGCTCCTCGACAAAGACGTCGATCACCCGAACCGGATTGTTCTCGTCGATCCAGTCTTCTAGGCACTCCGGAAATAGCGTGCTTTGTCCGCGATCCGTTCCTTCAACAAAGCGCTTCATCCGATCCTCCAGCAGCAGCGAAGAATCACCGCCGTCAGAATCACATGAAGCTGGGCGTTTTCACACAGCCAGGGTCATTCGCGACATTTTCGATCCCACCCGGCGATGTCGGCTATTTCTTCCAAAGCGACCATATCAGCAACC
>Ga0210395_10003574_pt1 | contig 11918 bp, 10 predicted proteins | sample IncBWH4OmetaG_FD_150861 | JGI IMG/M metagenome (GOLD analysis project Ga0210395, IMG submission 150861) | Forest soil microbial communities from Barre Woods Harvard Forest LTER site, Petersham, Massachusetts, United States - Inc-BW-H-4-O ...
CGACAGTCGATGTCGCCTTCCCCGGACCACCGGATCCGTCGGCGACGCCATCATGGGAGACCGTGGCGGAGCAAGCCCTGAACACCGACCCCGGATCGTGGCAGGTCGCCGAGTTCCGGTTCGACAGTCCGCATGCACCGGCTGACGCGGATGCCAAGGCCTACGCTGAACCTTGCTTCCGCCCTGGGCGCCCGGTGCTGGAGGCGCTGCTCGATCTGAATGCGAGCATCCGCCGCGACTTCACCTTTCGTGCCGGCGTGACGACGACGAGTACGCGGATCGTCGAAGTCCTGCGCCGGCGCGAGGGCGTGTGTCAGGATTTCTCTCACCTGATGATCAGCGCGCTGCGCGGCTTTGGCCTGCCGGCGCGGTATGTTTCAGGCTATATCCGCACCCGTCCGACACGTGTGCGGCTTGGTGCCGATCAGTCGCATGCCTGGGTCGGCTGCTGGCTAGGGCCGGAACATGGCTGGATAGACCTCGATCCGACCAACGGCATCGTGGTACGGGATGAGCACGTCGTGCTCGGCTGGGGCCGCGACTTTGGTGACGTGACACCGTTGCGCGGCGTTATACTAGGTGGCGCGGAACAGACGCTTTCGGTCGAGGTCGTCCTCGAAGAGGTAGCAACGCAGACGTGATGCAGCCTAAGCCGGCAACCCGCGTTGGGGTAGGTCCCATGAGCATTCTCAACGTCATTCACCGGACCCAGTATCGCTACTCGGAGCCGGTCCAGTTCGGCCCGCATCGGTTGATGATGCGACCACGCGACAGCCACGATCTGCGTCTGCTGGATACCGGCCTTACGATCGATCCAGCCGCTTCGGTGCGTTGGCTGCACGACGTGTTCGGCAACTCTGTCGCGATCGCCGAATTCGCGGAGCAGGCGAATGAGCTGCTGGTCGTCTCGACATTCCGTGCGGAACATTATCCGTTGTCCGAGACCGCAGTGAACCTGGAGAACTACGCGCGGCATTATCCGTTCAGCTACGACGCGCTGGAGATTCCGGACATTGGCCGCACCGTGGAACGGCACTATCCCGACCCCGACCACAGGATCGACACATGGGCGCGCAGGTTTGTAGAACAGCAGACTGACGGCGATACCATGGGGATCCTGCTCGCCATGGTCGCTGCCATCCACCAGAACTTTTACTACAACCGGCGCGATGAAATGGGCACGCAAGACCCGCTCGTCACGCTGGACTCCGGTGGCACTTGCCGGGACTTCGCGCTGTTCATGATGGAGGCGGTCCGCAGCCTGGGTTTCGCTGCGCGCTTTGTCTCGGGCTACCTGTATGACGACAACCGGGTCGGTGCAGAGGGTGTAGTTGGTGGCGGTGCCACTCACGCCTGGGTGCAGATTTATCTGCCTGGCGGAGGATGGGTCGAATTTGATCCGACCAACGGGTTGGTCGGCGGGCGCAACCTGATCCGGGTGGCGGTGACACGCGATCCCAGCCAGGCCATCCCGATGAGCGGCAGCTTCACTGGCGCGTCGAATGCATTCCTCGGGTTGAATGTTGAAGTGCAGATCACGTCGGATCAGACAGGCTGATCCATCGCGGGAGGCGATACATGAGCGATTCAGTGTCTGGTGCGATCCCTGACTCAGTGAGCGGAGCTGCTCAGCACGTCGCGGGCGGCATGCAAAACGCGATGGACCGTGCGGGGCAAGCGGCGTGCCGGGCCCATGATGGCGTCGGCGAGGTTCGGTCGGTGATTCGAGCGCAGCCAATCACTGCCGCACTGGTGGTATTTGCGCTTGGCTATCTGTTTGGTCGGCTAGGGGCGTTGATCCCGACGGGCGGACCGTCGCGGCGCGCCTGAGGGTTGCCATTGTCATGAGCGCCGCGCCGATCGCCAGGAACGACAGGCCGGTGGTGACGGTTCCCAGCGCATAGAGCACGGGCGTCGTCACGTTCGTCGTCATGCCGAAGATTTCGAGCGGCAGCGTATTGTCACTGCCCGCCGTCAGCAGCGTACGAGCGAATTCGTCATAGGACAGGGTGAAGCCGAACAACGCGACGCCGACCACACTCGGCGCGATGATCGGCAACACGACATGACGGAACCGCTGCCACGGCGAGGCGCCGAGATCCATCGCGGCTTCCTCCCAGGCGCGATCGAAGCGGTTGAATACCGCGAACATGATCAATAGGCCGAACGGCAGTGTCCAGGTGAGCTGCGCGCCCAGGGCTGAGCTGTACCAGGCCGGATCGAGGCCGGTCAGGTTGAACAGCAGGCCAATGCCGAGGCTCACCAGGATTGAGGGGATGATCAGGCTGGCGATGGTCAGCGTGAACAGGGCGCCGGCACCGATGAAGCGGCGGCGAAATGCAAGGCCGGCGGCGAGAGAGATCACCACCGTCACCACCATCACGATCATCGCAAGCAGCAGCGATCGTCTCAGCGCGCCGCCGAAGTCGCCAACGGCCTGTGGCTCGAACAGGCGCGCGAACCAGTGCAGCGAGACGCCGTTCATCGGGAATGTCAGGCCCCCATCGGGTCCCTGGAACGAGAGAACGACGATCGTGAGCGTTGGGCCGTAAAGGAACAGCACGAACAGGCAGAAGAACGCCGTGATGGCTGCGCGGCCGAGGGTGCCGAGAGTCATCGACGCGTGGCCCCCTCCCCCCGCCCCCCTCCCGCGAGGGGAGTGGGAGGATGGTGGTCGGTCATAGCTCTTTCCTGATGTCTACTATGCGCAGGATTGTTGCGATCATCAGCAGCACCACTGCCAGAAGTACCACGGCATTGGCGCAGGCCGCAGGGTATTGCAGCAGGGAGATCTGGTTTGCGATCATCAAGCCGACCGAGGCGCTCTGGCCGCCGCTCATCAGCCGCACCGTGATGAAGTCGCCCATCACCAGCGTGACGACGAAGATGGAGCCGATGGCGATGCCGGGTTTGCTCAATGGCACGACGACGTACGCGATCACCTGCCAGGGACGCGCGCCGCCATCGATCGCTGCCTCGATGAATCGCCGGTCGATACGCATCATCGTGTTGAAGATCGGCGTCACCATGAACAGCGTGTAGAGGTGCACATAGGCCAGCACCACGGCGAAGTCCGAGAACAGGAGAAATTCCAGCGGGCTGCGGATCAGCCCAAGCCGCAGCAGCGCCGTGTTCAGCAACCCCTCGCGACCGAGGAATGGCACCCATGAGATCATGCGGATGATGTTGGAGGTAAGAAACGGGATCGTGCAAACCAGGAACAGTACGAGCTGCGTCACGCGGCTGCGCACGACGAAGGCGAGATAGAACGACACCCAGAACCCCACCAGCAGTGTCACCGCCCAGACGATGGCGGTGAAGCGCAGCGTGTTCAGATAGGTGCGCCAGGTGACGCTTGAGCCCAACACGTCCTGGTAGTTGGTCAGCACGAATCCCGGTATGATCTGGACGCTGTCGTAGTCGAAGAAGCTGACGACGATCAGCGCCACCATCGGCAGCAGCAGGAAGGCGCCCAGTATCAGTGCAAGCGGCGCCGCCTGCAGGTACGATGCTTTCACGCGGCGATGAACTCATTCCATTTCTGGACCATGTAGCGGTCCTCGGTCATCACCGAATTCCAGCACGCCACGTGGCCCATGCGTTCGTAGAACGAGCCTCCGTCACGCACTGCGCCGGCCTTTTCCATCACCTTGCCCTCGGGGCTCTTGATGTCGGCCTGCGCCGGCTTGCCCTCGATCCAGTAGCCCCACTCGTCTGGCGTCATGAACTTTTGGGCGGTCTCGAGCACCGCGCTGTAGTAGCCTTGGCGGTTCAGGTAAGCGCCGACCCAGCCCGACAGATACCAGTTGATGTATTCATACGCGGCATCGAGCTCTATGCCGCTGAGGTGTTTGGCGATGCCAAGCCCGCCTGCCCACGCGCGATAGCCTTCGGCCAATGGCTGATAGGTGCAGGGAATGCTGCGCGAGCGAACGGCGGCAACGGCCGGCGACCACATCGACTGGATCACCACCTCGCCTGATGCCATCAGGTTGACGCTCTCGTCGAAAGTCTTCCAGAAGGCACGGAACTGACCGGATTTCTTGGTCTCGATCAGGAAGGCGACGGTCTTGTCGATCTCGGGGCGAGTCATGTTGCCCTTGTCGACATATTTCATCGTGCCGAGTGACTCCATCACCATGGCGGCATCCATGATGCCGATGCCGGGGATGTTGAGGATCGCGGTCTTGCCCTTGAACGCGGGATCGACCAGGTCCTTCCAGTTCCTGATCGGCCGGCCGACCAGGTCGGGGCGAATACCGAGGGTGTCGGCGTTGTAGATGGTGGGAATCAGCGTCGCCCATTCGGTGGGATGTGTGGCGAACTTCGTCGAGGTTTTGCTCTCGACGAATGCCACGGTGTTCGGCGCGGTGCCCTGCGCGACCTGCGACGCCGGCGTGAGCTTGCCCGTGGTGAAGATCGGCACGATCTGGTCGAACAGCTTGATGCGTTTGGTGTCCATCGGCTGCAGCACGCCGGTGGGAAACACCTTCTTGGTGACGAAGTACTCGATGTCCGCGATCTCGTAGGAGTTGGGCTGGGTCACGGCCTTCTGCGTCACCGCGTCGGTGTCGAGCGCGGTCATCTGCAGGGTGAAGCCCAGGTCCTGCTTTACCTTCTCCGCTATGGCGTTCAGGTTGGACACACCAGTGCCGAACTGGCGCAGCGTGACGTTTTTGACGTTGTGCGCCCAGACGGTGGGGAAGCCGGTGACCGTTCCAGATGCTGCGAGGCCCGCGGTCTGAAGCAGACGGCGGCGGCCGAGGGGCGAGGTGGTCATTATGGTGCTTCCTCTCGCGGTTCGTTCGCTGGTCGAACTTGCACGCTACGTGCCATGGGATGCATCGGTAGACGATGCGTTGGGCGCCGGAAATTGCCTGCCTGAGCGGCAGTCGTTGACGCAAAGAGTGGCATCGCGCCTATGCTGCCGGTTCGAGCCATGTAGGGGAAAACGATGCGGCTGCTGCTGGCGACATTGTCGCATGAGACCAACACCTTCTCTCCGGTGCCGACGAAGCTGGAACGCTTCTGCCGTGACGGCACGGCGCTGCTGAGCGGCCAGACAGCGATCGACTTCTTCCGCGGTACCGGCACCTGCATGGGCGGGTATCTGGCGGTGGCGGACGAGGCAGGCGCCGAAGTCGTCGTGCCGGTCTGTGCGAGCGCACCGCCCAGTGGACCGGTGGACAGCGACGCGTACGAGACGATGTGCCGTATGATCACCGATGCGGTGGCCAAGGGCGGCTTCGATGCGCTGTGGCTCGACCTGCACGGCGCCATGGTCACTGACCGGTTCGACGATGGCGAGGGCGAACTGCTGCGCCGCATCCGCGCGATCGATCCGAAGACGCCGATCTGTGTCGCCTACGACATGCACGCCAATTTTTTCGATGCGATGGTGAGCAACGCGCAGATCATCGCCGGCTATCAGACCTATCCGCACATCGACCAGCGGCAGACGGCAGAACGCGCCGCGCGGGCACTGCTGCGCATGATGCGGGGCGAGGTGCGACCGACCGCCGCCTGGGGTGCCGCGCCGATGCTGCCGCACGTGATGGCGCAGGGTACGCACCGCGCGCCGAACAATGACCTTCAGGCGATGTGCGCGGCGTGGGAGAAGAGCGGACGCGCGCTGGCCGCCAGCCTGTTCGTCGGCTTTCCTCATGCCGATGTGGAGATGGCGGGATTGTCGGCCGTCGTGGTCACCGACAACGATCCGCAAGACGCGCAGGCAATGGTGGACGAGCTGATCAGCGCGGCGTGGAAGGCACGGCGCGAGTTCATGTTCGATATCGAGCCGCTGGAGGCGTCGGTGCGTCGTGCCAAGGCGCTGGGTGCGCCTGGACAGTTGCCGGTTGTGCTGCTGGATCACTACGACAACTGCGCCAGCGGCGGTACGATGGACACCACCGACACACTGCGCGAGATCATGCGGCAAGATCTCGACGACGTGGTGTTCTTCGGCATCTATGATCCGGATGCGGTGGAGCAGGCGGTCAAGGCTGGCGTCGGCGCGACTGTCACCCTGTCGATTGGCGCGAAGCTGGCGATGCCGCAATTGCCGGTGGCGAGCGCGCCACTGACCGTCACCGGCGTGGTGCAGACGATCTCCTCAGGAAGCTTCAGGTTGAAGGGCGGTCTGACACCGGGTCTGCAGATCTACATGGGTCGCACTGTCGTGCTCGACACCGGCAAGGTGCAGATCGTCCTGCTGAGCCGTCACATTGAACCAACCGCGCAGGAGATGTTGCAGGTGCTGGGGATTGATCCGGCGCGCAAGAAGTTCGTGGCTATCAAGAGCCGGGTGCACTGGCGCGCCGACCTCGGCAAGATCGCGCGCGAGATCGTCGAATGTGCCGGCGTGGGAGTGTGCACGTCCGACTATGGTCAGTTGACGTTCAGGAAGGTACGCCGGCCGGTATTCCCACTCGACCCGGACCTTCAATGGAACAGGCCGGCGTAGGGGAAGGCTTGCACGGCGCCGTCGGCCATGCAAGACGAGCCAAAGGGAGAATTCACGTCGAGAGAGGCCAGCATGGCAGAAACGGCGTCGTCGTCGGCCGAGGTCGCGCTTGAGAACCAAAGGATCGGCGGGTTGCAGCTTCGTGTTGCGGCGCTGTGCACCTTGGTGCAGATCTGCGATGGCTACGACCTCAATTCCATCGCTTGGGCGGTGCCGTCGCTGATCAAGGCCTGGCATCTGCCAGCGGCCGCATTCACCATGGCGTTCACGTGCTCGAGCATCGGCATCCTGGTCGGTGCGCTGTCCGCGGGCCGGATCGGCGACCGTTTCGGCCGCCGGCCATTACTGCTGGTAAGCCTGACGATCTTCGGCGTTGCCTCGTTGCTCAGCGCCACGGCCGACTCGCTCGGCGCGCTGACATTCTGGCGCTTCTTCACCGGCATCGGCATCGGCGGCGGCTTTTCGGGCGCGGCGGCGTTGGCCGGCGACTACGCACCGCACCGCCTGCGCGCAACGATGATCATGGCTTCGTTCACTGGCGCGCCGATTGGCGGCTTTGTCGGCGGCCAGATCGTTGCAGCTCTGCTGGTTCACCATGAGTGGCCGGTGATCTTCATCCTTGGCGGGGCGTTTCCGTTGGTTCTGGTGCTGGCTCTGGCGCTGTGGCTGCCGGAATCGCCACGGTTCCTCGCGAGACAGCCCACTCTGTCAGCGCGCCACGCCGCCTTGCTGCGGCGCCTCGACATCGCACCCACGCACGGCCACGCGGTTGATGTCGCTGAGAGTGGCGGCCTGGTCAGGATGCTGTTCAGCGATGGCTATGCCCTGCAGACCATACTGTTGTGGATCCTGTACTTCTGTAGCCTGTTGAACCTGTTCCTGTTCGCCTATTGGATGCCGACGGTGCTCAACCTGATCGGCATGGCTCCGCCGCAGGCGGTGTTTGCCTCGAGCATGCGTGACTTCGGCGCAATCTTCGCGGTGCTGTATCTCGGCATTGCCATCGACCGGATCGGGCCGGAGCGCACCCTGGCTCTCCATTATGCCATCGGCGCTCTGTTCATCGGGGTCATCGCGCTTGTGGCACTCCCCTATGCGATACTCCTGGTCATGAGTTTCCTGGCGGGGATGACCATCATCGGCAGCCAAACCGGCGCCAACGGCACTTGCGGGAAGCTGTATCCGGCGCGTATGCGCACCACCGGGCTCGGATGGGCACTCGGCATAGGGCGGCTCGGGGGCATCGCCGCGCCGCTGTTGGGCGGGTACCTTCTGTCACGCGGTCTGGCGCCGACCCAGATTTTCCTGAGTGCGTGCCTGTTCGCGCTTATCGCGGCGGCGGCGACGGCACTGCTGGCATTTCGCGGGAGGCGCGTTCGGCTGCCGGGCGTCGAGGAGGTCGTGCCTTAGCGCTGCCCTGAGGCTGGCCGCGCCACATGGCCCTTGACCACATGCACGCGCGCCCAGGGAAGCGACCTGGCGTCTCGGAACCTCACGCGACGAACGGCACCAGAACCGCCCATACCGCGACCAGACCGAAGGCCATCCCGGCAGCCGTGAGGTAAGCGCGCATCGGTCCTCTCCATCTTGCTGGACCGATGATGGCGCGGGAGCGCGGCTGGTGCTGTGACCTGGGTTACAGGCCCAAGCGATTTTCCGACGAGCCCGAGTACGCTGCCGGGTGGGGCGTTCGGACCGTCGGTGCAAAAGGAAGCCCCGGCTCGCCGGGGCTTGAGTTGGAGGAGAGTGAGGAGATGCGCGGGGCACCTCCCGCACCCAAAACGGAAAAGGCCGGCAGTGGTGCCGGCCTCTCCGCTTCAAACACTGTGCCTCGGGTTAGCTGTTTGCGCCAGCATTCGGGTTGGGTGCGAACAGCCAAGTGCCGTGGCTCGACTGGGTGACGTAGGTGTGCACCCCCTGCCCGTTCTGGGCCTGCTGGGTCTGCGCCTGGCCGTTCTGTGCATAGGCCGGGGCGTTCGGCACCTGAGCCTGGGCTACGACGCCAGGAAGTTCGGTGAAGAAGGTGTTAGCCGCAGGGGTGTCGCCGCCATCAGCATAGGCCGAACCAACGCCAAGACTGAGCGCTGCGGCTGCGGCAAGAAGCATGGTCTTCATGGTCTCTCTCCTCATCTTCCGGCCTCGCTTGGGCGAGGTCGGGGGCCTCTTCCATCGCGGTATTTGCGATGGGCCCGAGATGGGTTGCCTATCCCCCCGCGATAATCGCTCCTCCTGGCATAGGATTTATGCGCACAGCGAAGCGGGATTCCATGAGCAGTGTGGAACCCTGCCATGCGATTCATCTACGGATCGATCATCGTGGACGAGCGCCAGCCGGTCAGCAGGCGTAGGGGCGATCAACCGAGCGTTTTGATACGGCTGTCTCTGCCGGCTCAGATCGGGACCTTCACGAGAGTCCTGAGCCCGAAGCCTATAATAAACGAAAGGCCTGCCGCGCCCATCCCGATCAACAACGTCTCTAACCCTGATTTCACCCAGCCTGCCAGCGACCATCGGCTCTTTGCCGCTCCAATGCCGAAGAACACGAGGCCCGTCGCGACCACGCATGAAACAACACTGTACGCGATGAGATAGCTGACGAGCGGCACCAATCCGCACACTACGAACGCAGCAGTTGTGTTAAGTGCTGCGAGAATCGGCGACTTTGCGGCAGGAGACAGCCCATACTCTTCGACGGCCATCGTCTTCGCCCAGAGGTCTGGGTCGGAAGAGATCACGTCAACAATCCGCTCCAGTTCGGTGCCGGAGAAACCCTTGAGGCCAAAAATTTGCCGGATCTCTTCGCGCTCGCCGCTCGGTTCAAGCGCAATGTGTTTGTGCTCGATGGCGAGAAGACGTTCATAGTCGTCCAACTCGGCCTTGGTTGCGCTGTAGTTACCCGCTCCCATAGCAAAACCGTCGGCGATGAGATTGGCCAAACCGAGCACCAACACGACCTTTCCAGATAGGTCAGCACCGACGACCCCGGCAACGATCGCAAAGGTCGTTATGGTTCCATCGATCCCACCGTACATCCAATCCCGGACGTAGTTGCCACGCGCGTCCTGAGCGAGACGCTTCTGTATATCTTCCCTGGTGTGATTGTGCTCCAACTTCTCGCGCGAAGCCGAGGCATCGTTACTCATAACCGCGAGCCCAGGGCGAGGCGCAGACCATTCGGCCTACCGACGAATTCGCGTTGGAGCGTGCCGTCCATCAGCGGGCGCGCCAGTGTCGTCCCACCCAGGAGTCTTTGAGACGCGGCGAGCGGCTCGACGGATCCCCCTACTGGCCGCGTCTTTCGCGGAACCGACTGATCAGGGCGTTCGTCGAACCATCATGTCGAAGCTCTGGTTCCCTTGATGCGGTGAGTTCGGGAATGATCCGCTGCGCGAGGACCTTGCCAAGCTCGACGCCCCACTGGTCGTAGGAGTCGATGCTCCAGATCGCGCCCTGGGTGAACACGCTGTGCTCGTACAGCGCGACCAGGGCGCCAAGGCTGAAGGGGTTCAGGGCGTCCGTCAGAATCACGTTGCTCGGACGATTGCCTTCAGTGACGCGGAATGGCGTCTGAAATGCGGGCGAACCTTCGGCCGTCAGTTCCTCTGCGGTCTTGCCGAAGGCCAGCGCCTCGGCTTGGGCGAACAGGTTCGCCATCAGCAGGTTGTGCTGATCGACGAGGGGGCTGAGTGGACGGCAGAAGCCGATGAAGTCGCACGGCACCAGCTTCGTTCCCTGGTGCAGCAACTGGTAGAACGAATGTTGTCCATCCGTGCCAGGCTCACCCCAGATGATCGGACCGGTCTGCACGCTCACGTGCTGGCTGTGCAGATCGACGTGCTTGCCGTTGCTCTCCATCTGCAACTGCTGAAGGTAGGCGGGGAACCGCCGCATATGCGAAGAGTACGGCATCACGCCGAGCGTCTGCGCACCGAAGAAGTTGTTGTACCAGACGGTCAGCAGGCCCAGCAGCAGTGGCAGGTTGCGCTCTGGTGGTGCGGTGCGGAAGTGCTCGTCCATCGCGTGGAAGCCGGCCAGCATGTCGCGGAATCCATCGGGGCCGATCGCGATCATCGTGGACAGGCCGATCGCGCAATCCATGGAGTAACGGCCACCGACCCAATCCCAGAAGCCGAACATCTCGGCGGTGTCGATGCCGAACTTGCGCACCGCCTCGGTGTTGGTCGATAGCGCGACAAAATGCTTGGCGACGGCAGCGTCGGAGCCGAGTCCGTCGACCAGCCATTTCCGCGCGGTTGCCGCATTCGTCATCGTCTCGAGCGTGGTGAATGTCTTCGAGGCCACCACGAACAGCGTCTCGGCGGCATCCAGATCGTGGGTGGCCTCGGAGAAGTCGGCGCCATCCACGTTCGAGACGAAGCGGAATGTCATCGACCGGTCGCTGAACGGGCGCAGTGCCAGATACGCCATCTCCGGCCCGAGATATGAACCGCCGATGCCGATGTTGATGACATTTTGGATGCGCTTGCCGGTATGGCCGAGCCACGCACCGGAACGCACGCGGGTGGCAAACTCCGACATCGCATCAAGCACCTGGTGCACGTCCGGCACGACGTCGTGGCCATCGACCAGGATGCGTGCATCCCGTGGCGCACGCAGGGCCACGTGCAGCACCGCGCGCTGCTCGGTGATGTTGATCTTGTCGCCGCGGAACATTGCGTCGCGACGTTCCGCCACGCCTCGTTCCTGCGCGAGCTGGAGCAGCAGCCGCACGGTCTCGTCGGTGATCCGGTTCTTCGAATAATCCAGATAGAGGCCGGCGCCTTCCGCTGTCAGGCGTTTGCCACGACCGGGGTCCTCGGCGAAGAGCCGCCGCAGGTGCGTGTCCTTGATCTGCTGGTAGTGCGCGGCGAGCGCGCCCCAGGCTGCTGTCTCGTTCGGCTGCTGCGAATCCGCCATTGGGTCCTCCGAAACTTCTGTGTCCGCGCCTTGCTCTTTGTCTCGATATCGATACCCTCGCGCGATATTGCTACCAGAACCTGCCCGGCATCGCCACCTTGCCTGCGGCAAGGCCTGAGCTGCCGCTGTGGTCGCCGAGATCGGGACGCAACGCGGGCATCACGGAGGTGCATCGATGAAGGACGGTGGTTATCCCACGCTGTACCAAATCAATACGCGCGTGCACCTGACGGACCTGTCCACATCGCTCGGCCGGCCAGCGACGCTGGATGACATTCCAGACGTCGAACTGGACCGAGTGGCTGACACGGGATTCGATTGGGTCTGGCTGCTCAGCGTATGGCAGACCGGGTTGGCCGGGCAGCGTATATCACAGTCAAATCCCGAATGGCGCCGCGAATTTCAGGAGACTCTGACGGACCTGCGCGAAGCCGACATCGCCGGTTCCGGCTTCGCGATTGCTTCCTACACGGTGCATCGTGACCTGGGCGGCGACGCCGCATTGGCCAGGTTGCGCGATCGGCTGCGGTCACGCGGG
>Ga0210395_10003576_pt1 | contig 11916 bp, 11 predicted proteins | sample IncBWH4OmetaG_FD_150861 | JGI IMG/M metagenome (GOLD analysis project Ga0210395, IMG submission 150861) | Forest soil microbial communities from Barre Woods Harvard Forest LTER site, Petersham, Massachusetts, United States - Inc-BW-H-4-O ...
GCCCGGCAAGCTGAAGTACCTGGCCGGCTCGGAGTCCGGCATGGACGCCTTCACCAACGACATCGCGCCGGAGTCGGCAGCGGCCCGGTTGCGGGAGCTAGGGCAGGGATGAGAATGGACACCGGCATGAGGCTGCTCGTCACCGGGGGAGCTGGCTACATCGGCAGCGTCGTGGCGGCGCAGCTCGCCGAGAGCGGCCACGACGTGGTCGTGCTCGACGACCTGTCCACCGGCCACGCGGACGCCGTGCCCGCCGGCGTCACGTTCCATCGCGGCTCGATCCGCGGTGAAGACGCCGCGGCGGTGCTGGCCACCGGCGTCGACGCGGTGCTGCACTTCGCCGCCAAGTCGCTGGTCGGCGAGTCGGTCGCGCACCCGGACCGGTACTGGGACAACAACCTCGGCGGCACGCTGGCGCTGCTCGAGGCCATGCGCGTGGCCGGGACCAGCAAGATCGTGTTCTCCTCGACCGCGGCCGTGTACGGCGAGCCGGAGCGGATCCCGATCGCCGAGACCGACCCGGTCCGGCCGACGAGCCCGTACGGGGAGTCCAAGGTCGCCGTCGACATCGCGCTGACCGAGTACGCGCGGATGCACCAGATCGGCGCCGTCAGCCTGCGCTACTTCAACGTGGCCGGTGCGTACCAGGACGGCTCCGGCACCTGGCGCGGCGAGCGCCACAACCCGGAGACGCACCTGATTCCCACGGTGCTGGCCGCCGCGCGCCGCGGCGAGGAGATCAAGCTCTTCGGCGACGACTACCCGACCCCGGACGGGACCTGCATCAGGGACTACATCCACGTGTCGGACCTGGCGCGCGCGCACCTGCTGGCCCTGGACGCCACGGCGGCCGGCCGGCACGCGATCTACAACCTGGGCAGCGGGACCGGGTACTCGAACCTCGAGGTGCTCGGCGCCTGCCGGGAGGTCACCGGGCTCGACATCCCGGCGCAGGTGGCGCCCAGGCGACCCGGCGACCCGGCGGCCCTCGTCGCGTCGTCCGAGGCGATCGCCGCGGACCTCGGCTGGGGTGCCGAGCTCGACCTGCGCGCTATGGTCGCGGACGCGTGGACGTTCGCGCAGCTCACGGCGCAGGAAGGCCGGGAGGCGGGGGCTGCCGGGGCTGCGGGGGCCGGCCCGGCCGGAGCGGCCGGGACGGCTCAGGTGGGGGGATCGGCGCGGTGAGCGCATCGGGGGCCGCGGATCAGGCGGCCCGCTGGTTCGCCGAGGGCTACGCCGCGGAGCCGGACGGTATCTGGCACGCGCCGGGCCGGGTCAACCTGATCGGGGAGCACACCGACTACAACGACGGCTTCGTGCTCCCGTTCGCCCTCGCTCAAGGGGTGCGCGCCGCGGCGTCCCGGCGTGATGACGGGGTGCTCGAGCTGAGTTCCCGCCAGGCCCCCGACGCGCCCGCCTCGGTGCGGCTCGACACGCTCGTCCCCGGGCGGCTGGGCGGCTGGGCGGCGTACCCGGCCGGTGTGGCGTGGGCGCTGCGCGGGGCCGGCTGCCCGGTCGGCGGGGCCAGCCTCGCGATCGACGCCGATCTCGAGCGCGGCGCCGCGCTGTCGTCATCCGCGGCCCTGGAGTGCGCGACCGCGCTGGCGCTCACGGAGCTGTACGGGCTGAACGTGGACCGGCGGGAACTGGCCGCGCTCTGCCGGCGCGCGGAGAACGACTTCGTCGGGGTCCCCAGCGGGATCATGGACCAGTCAGCCTCGCTGCTCTGCGAGCAGGGACACGCGCTGCTGCTCGACTGCCGCAGCGGCGAGACCAGCGCCGTGCCGCTTGATCTCGCCGCGCTCGGGCTGATCCTGCTGGTCGTCGACACCCGGGTCAGGCACGCCTTGTCCGACGGGCGGTACGCCGAGCGCCGTCGCTCCTGCGAGGACGCGGCCCGGGCACTCGGCGTGGCGTCGCTGCGGGATGTGACCGATGCTCCCGGCGGCATCGAGCGGGTCGAGCGCCTGAGCGACCCGGTGCTGCGCCGCCGGGCCAGGCACGTGGTGACCGAGAACGCCCGGGTCCTGGAAACCGTGGCCTTGCTGCGTACCGGCGAGGCAGCGCGTATCGGCCCGTTGCTGACCGCGTCGCATGTCTCGCTGCGGGACGACTTCGAGATCTCCTGGCCACAGGCTGACGCCACGGTCGACGCGGCGATCGGCAGCGGCGCGCTAGGCGCGCGGATGACCGGCGGCGGGTTCGGCGGGTCGGTGATCGCGCTAGTCCCGGCTCCGCGGGGCGGGGGCGTCCGGGCCGGCATCGAGGAAGCGTACGCCACCCGCGGCTGGGAGCCGCCGCGGTTCCTCGACGCGCTGCCCTCGCCGGGCGCCCACCGGCTGCACTAGCCCGTGGACCCGGCTTGGGTCAAGACCTGTTGACGTCGCCTGACCGGCGGCGCACTGCGCAATACCATTCAACCCACGACATAGCTGACTCGTCGGCCGAGCGACGAGCATTCGTTTGCGGGGACGTCACCGATGTGAGCACGCCAGGCAGAACCGAGGCGGCCAAGCAGCCGTCCTCCATCGAGCGGATCCAGCGGCTGGAACGGCTGGAGCGGGAACGCCTCGAGGAGAAAAGCCGCAAGGAGGAGCGGCGGCGCCAGATCGTCGCCGGCGCCAAACCGTCGGGCGGGCGCAACGACCTCGTCGACGACATCGAGCGAATCACCAAGTACCCCTTGGCCCTGCTGGGGATCGCCTGGCTGGTCGTCGCCGTCATCATCGGCGGGGCCGACGTGAAGGGCGCGGTCCCCACCGTCCTGGTGGCCATCCTCTTCGCGCTCTGGGTGATCCTGCTGGCGGAGTACCTGGTCCGCCTCATGATCACTCCCGACCGGCGCGGCTACCTCAGGCGGCGATGGGTCGAGCCGGTAACGGTGGTGGTGCCCCCGTTCCAGGGCTGGCACCTGATCGGGATCGAGAAGACGTCGCTGCTTGCCCGCGAGGGCGGGTTGCGGGTTGAGGCAGTGCTCAAGCACCACAGCCTGTTCCGGGTGCTCATCGCCGCCACCGGCACGCTGTTTCTCGGGGCGTGGCTGGTGCTCCTGTTCGAGGAGAACGCCAAGGGCAGCAACATCCACAACTACCCGGACGCCCTGTGGTGGGCCATCGTCACCGTGACCACCGTCGGCTACGGCGACCGGTATCCCACCACCGAGGGCGGCCGGGCCGTCGCCGTGGTGCTGATGCTGATCGGGATCGGCCTCATCGGCGTGCTCACCGCCACGGTCGCCTCGGTGTTCGTCAAGGAGCACACTGACGCTAACAGGCAGGAGTACCAGAGGGGCCATGCCGACCTGGGCCAGCGGCTGTCGCTGATCAGCGAGCGCCTGGCCGACGTCGAACGCCGGCTCGGCGCTTCACCGGCCGACATCGCCGCCGTGGATGCGGCGGCGGATGCCCAGGCGGCAGCGGACGGCCCGGTCGGGCCCGGCCCGGGGGCACCGGGTCCTTGATCACGCGAGGATTTCTCCAGGAAGGGACGATATTCCCCCATGAAAGGGACGCTCAGGCAGGACGGGAAGGCCACTGAGCCCACCCAGGAAAATATTGAGCAGGCCGTCGCCGGAGGCGGATTTTTCTGGCTCGACCTCGATATCCACGACCCAGGGCCGGACGACGACGTCTCGGCCCTGCTGACGAACACGTTTCATTTCCACCCGGTAGCGGTCGAGGCGGTTGTCCGGTTCGGCCAGCGGCCCCGGATCGACGACTACGACGACTTCGTCCACGTCATCACGTTCGGCATCGCCAGTGACGGGAAGAGCGTGGCCGAGGTGCACTGCTTCCTGACCAAAAACTTCATCATCACCCTTCACCAGGGAGACTGCCCGGCGCTGGCCACGGTGCACGGCCGCATCAGCGGTCATCACGCTTCGGAGTCGGCCGCCCCGCAGGTCGTGATCTTCTACTTGATCATGGATACCCTGGTCGATTCGTTCTTCCCGGTGCTGTCCGACTTCGACGACGCGATCGACGACCTCGAGGGAGCGATCCTCAAGGACCCGACGGAGGAGCAGCTCGGGACCCTCTTCAACATGAAGCGGCAGATCATGACCATCCGCAAGGTCATCACGCCCCAGCGCGACATGATTGCCAGCCTCAACGCCGGCATGGTGACGCTCCCCGGGCAGACCAGCAAGGGCATGGCGTACTTCCGTAACCTCTACGACCACCTCATCCGCATCAGCGACCTGGTGGACGCATACCGCGATCTGATCAGCGGCGCCATGGACACGCATCTGTCGATGGTGTCCAACCGGCTGAACGTGGTCATGAAGCAGCTCGCCATCATCGCCACCGTGTTTCTCCCGCTGGGCTTCCTGACCGGGTTCTTCGGGCAGAACTTCGCCTGGCTGACCGGCCACCTGCAGTCGAACCTCGGCTACTTCCTCTTCCTCGGCCTCGGCTCCGAGGTGGTCGCGATCATTCTTCTGCTGATGCTGTTCAAGCGGCGTGGCTGGCTCGGCAGCGGCCCGACAGCCTGACGCCCGGTGGCAGTGGTGACGCTCGTGCCTGACGGTAGATAGCCTTTGTCAAAACGTGACCGGGCTCGGGGGCTCCGCGGCGGGAGGGACATCCATGGCAGCGAGCGGTGATCGCGTACCGCGGCGCGGGCCGCTGCGAGTCGCCCTGCTCGGCTGCGGCACGGTGGGCAGCGAGGTGTTCCGGCTGCTTCGCGAGCAGGCCAGCGACCTGGCGGCGCGGGTCGGCGCGCCACTGCAGGTCGCCGGCGTGGCCGTCCGGGATCCGGGCGGCCGGGCGTTGGCCGCCGGGGTGGGGCGCGACCTGGTTACGACGGACGCCATGGCGCTGGTGACCCGGCCCGACGTCGACATCGTGGTCGAGATGATCGGCGGCATCGAGCCGGCCCGGGAGCTGCTGCTCGCCGCGATGCGGACCGGCAAGTCGGTGGTGACCGCGAACAAGGCGCTGCTCGGCGCCGACAGCGCCGTGATGCACGCCGCAGCCCGCGAGCACGGCGCCGATCTGTTCTACGAGGCCGCGGTGGCCGGCGCGATCCCGCTGCTGCGGCCGCTGCGGGAGTCGCTGGCCGGCGACGCGGTGCGCCGCGTGCTCGGGATCGTCAACGGGACCACGAACTACATCCTGGACCGGATGGACAGCTCCGGCGCCGAGTTCGGTGACGCGCTCGCCGAAGCCCAGGCGCTCGGCTACGCCGAGGCCGACCCGACCGCCGACGTCGGCGGTTACGACGCCGCCGCCAAGGCGGCGATCCTGGCGAGCCTTGCCTTCCACACCCGGGTGTCCGCGGCCGACGTGTACCGGCAGGGAATCACGGCGCTGACCGCCGCGGACATCGAGGGCGCCCGGGTGCTCGGCTGCGTCGTCAAGCTGCTCGCGATCTGCGAGCGCACCGGCGACGGGATCTCCGTCCGGGTGCACCCGGCGATGATCTCCAGGGAGCATCCGCTGGCCTCGGTGCGCGGCGCCTACAACGCCGTGTTCGTCGAGGCGGAATCCGCCGGGCGGCTCATGTTCTACGGCGCGGGGGCCGGCGGCGGGCCGACGGCGAGCGCCGTGCTCGGCGATCTTGTCGTGGTGGCACGCAACCGGGTCGCCGGGATCCGGGGACCGGACGCGCCGAGCTACGCCGAGCTGCCCGTGCTGCCCATGTCCGAGGCGATGACGAGGTACCACGTCGCGCTCGACGTGGCCGACCGGCCCGGCGTGCTCGCGCCGGTCGCCGAGGCGTTCGCCCGGCACGACGTGTCGATCCAGGCGGTGCGCCAGGAGGGCCACGGCGACGACGCCTACCTGGTGATCGTCACGCACACGGCCCGCGAGTCGGCGCTCGCGGCCACCGTGGCCGAGCTGTCGGCGATGGAGTCCGTGCGCGCGGTCGACAGCGTACTGCGCGTCGAGGGCGAGGACACGTGAGCCAGGGCGGCGCGGCACCGGTGATGGCGACCGCGCAGTGGCGGGGAGTGATCGCGGAGTACCGGAGCCTGCTCCCGGTAACCGAAGGAACCCCGGTGATCACGCTTGGTGAGGGCGGGACGCCGCTGATCCGCGCCGCCGCGCTGTCCGAGATGACGGGGTGCGAGGTCTACCTCAAGGTGGAGGCCGGCAACCCGACCGGGTCGTTCAAGGACCGCGGCATGACCGTCGCGGTCAGCACGGCGGTTGGCCGCGGAGCCACGGCCGTGATCTGCGCGTCAACGGGCAACACCAGCGCCAGCGCCGCGGCCTACGCGGCACGGGCGGGCCTCACCTGCGCCGTGCTGGTGCCGCGCGGCAACATCGCGCTCGGCAAGCTGGCCCAGGCGCTGGTGCACGGCGCCCGGCTGCTTCAGGTCGACGGGAACTTCGACGACTGCCTCGAGCTCGTGCGCAAGCTCGCCGTCGACTACAACGTCGCCCTGGTCAACTCCGTGAACCCGGACCGGCTCGAGGGCCAGAAGACCGCGGCGTTCGAGGTCGTCGACGCGCTCGGCGACGCCCCTGACGTGCACTGCCTGCCGGTCGGCAACGCGGGGAACATCTCCGCCTACTGGAAGGGCTACACCGAGTACGCCGGCCTTGGCCGGGCGACCAGGCGGCCGCGCATGTTCGGCTTCCAGGCCAGCGGGGCCGCGCCGATCGTGGTGGGCAGGCCGGTCGCGACGCCCTCGACGATCGCGACCGCGATCCGGATCGGCGACCCAGCCTCGTGGCAGCTCGCCGAGGCGGCGCGCGACGAGTCCGGCGGCCTCATCGAGTCCGTGACCGACCGGCAGATCCTCGCCGCCTACCGGCTGCTGGCCCGCAGGGAAGGCGTGTTCGGCGAGCTCGCCTCCGCCGCCGGCGTGGCCGGGCTGCTCCAGGCAACGGAACGCGGCCAGCTCGCCGCGGGCTCCCGGGTGGTCTGCACGATCACCGGCCACGGGCTCAAGGAGCCGGACTGGGCGGTGTCGGCCGCCCCGGCTCCGGTGACCATCCAGGCCGACGCCCACGCCGCGGCCGCCGAGCTCGGGCTGGCCTGAGGCCGTCGCCGATGAACTGGCCAGACCGACCGGTCACCGTCCGCGTACCGGCGACCAGCGCGAACCTGGGCCCCGGCTTCGACGCGCTGGGCCTCGCGCTCGGCCTGCACGATGTGGTGCAGGCGCGGATCATCGCCGACGGGGTCGCGATCAAGGTGTCGGGCGTCGGTGAGGACACGGCGGCGGCCGACGACGCCCACCTCGTCGTCCAGGCCATGCGCGCCGCGTTCAGCCTGCTCGGCGCGCAGCCGCCAGGGATCGGCCTGCGCTGCACCAACGCGATCCCGCAGGGTTACGGGCTCGGCTCGTCCGCTGGTGCGATCGTGGCCGGCCTGCTGGCCGCGCGGGCGCTCAGCCCGGGTGGCGGTGGCCTCGACGGCCCGGAGCTGCTCCGGCTCGCGTCGCGTATCGAGGGGCACCCGGACAACGTGGCGGCGTGCCTGGCCGGCGGCCTCACGATTGCCTGGACGTCGGCGCGGGGCGCCGAAGCGGCTCGGCTCGAGCCGCTCGACGGGCTGACCCCGGTGCTGTGCGTCCCCGCCGATCCCGTGCTGACGCAGACCGCGCGCGGGCTGCTGCCCGCGTCGGTACCGCATGCGGACGCGGCGGCGAATGCGGCCCGCGCGGCGCTGCTGATCGCCGGGCTGACCCTAAAACCGGCCCTGCTCATGGCTGGGACCGAGGACCTGCTGCATCAGCGGTACCGCGCGGCAGCGATGCCGGCCACGGCCGAACTGATCGACCGGCTGCGGGACGCCGGGATCCCGGCGGTCGTGTCCGGTGCCGGGCCGTCGGTGCTCGCGCTCACGGTGGCGGGAACGCATCCGGGCCCCCGGGCGGTACCGCCGCTCACCGAGCGAACAGGCGTCGCCTGGCAGGTGCGCACTCTGGAGGTCGATCGCCGCGGGGCGGTGGCCGGCGAGCCGTCAGCCGTGCCCAGCCAGCCGGGTGGCGCGGGACTCTAGGTAACGGCGCTCGGGCAGGCTCGTGGCGCGCTGGGCCGCCAGCTGGTAGTCGGCCACGGCGGCCTCCCGCTGCCCGGCCAGCTCGTGGAAGTGGGCTCGGAGCCCGGCGAGGCGGTGATGGCCGGCCATCGGGCCGTCGCCTTCGAGCGTGGCGAGCGCGTCGAGCCCGGCCTGCGGGCCGTTGACCATCGCGACGGCCACAGCACGGTTCAGCGTGACGACCGGGCTGGGCGCTACCCGTTCCAGGAGGTCATACAGAGCAAGGATCTGCCGCCAGTCGGTATCGCCGCCGCCCCTGGCCTCGGCGTGCACCGCCGCGATCGCCGCCTGCAGCTGGTACGGGCCCAGCGGGCCGCTGGCGAGGGCGCCGGTCACCAGGCCGGTGCCCTCCTCGATCAGGCCCGGCCGCCAGAGCGAGCGGTCCTGCTCGGCGAGCGGCACCAGGCTGCCGTCGGACGTGGTGCGCGCGGGACGCCGCGCCTCGGTCAGCAGCATCAGCGCGAGCACGCCGGCCGCGCGTTCTCGACATCGCAGCCGGAGGATCTGGGACGGCCGGATCGGCGCGCCAGGTCAGGCGTAGCAGGTCAGCGGCTGGCCGCCGTTGTAGGCCACCATGTCGGTGAGCGCCGCGGCCAGGTCGATCGGCGCTCCCGGAGGTGCGCCGCCCAGCTCGGCGAGGGCGCGGTGCAGGTTGCCGACGATCCGCTCGCGGTCCAGCCAGCCGGCGTACGGGCCGAGGTCGAGCTCGCGCGCCGCGTCCAGCGGGGACAGCCCGGCGTCCGCGGCCGCGCGCGCGGCCGCCAGCACAAAGCGCAGGTAGCCGAGCACGTCGTCGATCAGTTCCGGGCCGGATACGCCGCCGTGGCCGGGGACGATCGTGGTCGCGGGCAGCTGCTTCAGCTCCTCCAGCACGCCGACGGCCCCGGCCACGGACCCCATCAGCAGGAACGGCGTGCCGCCGCGGAACAGCAGGTCGCCGGCGAACAGCAGCGAGCGGTCCGGCACCCAGACGATGGAGTCGTTGGTCGTGTGCGCGGGCGCCCCCACGTGCCGCACCTCGCAGGCGAGGTCGTCGACCCAGACCCGGACCTGCGAGGTGAAGGTGAGGAACGGCGGCGTCAGCTCGAGCTCGCCCCAGTCGACCTCGGTCCAGAACGGCCGCTGCCCGGGCGGCCCGAAGGCCAGCATCTCCTCGCGGCAGCGTTCGTGCGCCACGATCGTGGCGCCCTCGAACAGGCCGTTGCCGAACGTGTGATCGCCGTGGTGGTGGGTGTTGATCAGCGTGCGCACCGGCTGGCCGGTCACCGACGCGATCGCGTCCAGGTAGGCACGGGTGCGGCGCTCAGTAGAGCACGCGTCGATGCTCACCACGCCGCGCCGGCCAACGAAGAACCCGGTGTTGTTGATCCACCAGCTGCCGTCCGGCTGGATGTACGCGAAGATCCCGTCCGCGACCTCCTCCAGCCGCGCGTCGGCGATGCTGACCCCCGGTGGCGGAACGGCACTGCTCATGTGATCAAGCGTAGTGCCCGGAATGTCGGCGGCCACTGAGATGTGGCGTGCATGACCGGCAGGAGGCAGTATGAACGTCATGACCGCACCCGACGTCTGGTCCGGGCAGGATCGGGCGCTGACCGTCGCGGACATGGAGAACATGCCCGACGACGAGTTCAGTTACGAGCTGGATGACGGGGTCCTGATCGTGTCCCCCGCCCCGTCCAACCTGCACCAGCTCGCAGTGCTCCGCCTTGCTCAGGTTCTCGACGCGGCGTGCCCACCGGGACTCGTGGCGCTGCCAGGGCCTGGTGTGAACCTCGACCAGTATCAGCATCGGGTGCCGGACGTGGCCGTGGTGCGGGCGGAGTCCATGGACACGGTGTTCCAGGAGCGGCCGCCAGTGCTGGCGGTGGAGGTGGCCTCGCCGCGGACCCGGCTTTACGACCGGAACCGCAAGAAGGACGTGTACGAGCAGTTCGGGATCGTCTCGTACTGGATCGTCGACCCGGATCGGGGCAAGCCGGAGCTGATCGTATTCGAGCTGCGCGAAGGCCGGTACCAGGAGGTGGCCAGGGCGGCCGGGGACGAGGCTTACCGGGCGGTCCTTCCGTTCCCGGTGACGGTCACGCCGTCGGCGCTGGTGCGGATCAGCCGCTGACCTGCGCTACTGCTCCAAGTAGGCGGCAAGCTTGACCAGGGAACGACGCGAGCCTCGACGATGTCGGAATCCACGGTCGCCTTGCCCGGTGCGCCAGACGCGTCGGAGTGGGTCAGCACCATCCGGTACGACCCGCCCGGCCGGGCATCGAATCGCTCGAACCTGCCAGTCATCCCGCCAGGAGGAAGCCACACCACGAGCGCCTCGGGATCGACAAAAGCGGCCCAGACGCTCTCGAGCGGCGCAGCGATCACCCGCGACGCTCTGTCCGTACGCGGCATCCTAGGGCCCCAAACCCCATCGGACCTGGCTGGCGCCGTCACCTCTACCGCACGCCGGCGGTTCAGGGTTTCGGGGGCGGCTGGCGGATGTGGTAGCCGACCGGGAGCAGCGACCAGCCGAACCGCTCGCTGGCGAACCCCCATAGCCCGCGGGAGGCGGCCAGCGTCGCGGCCACGGCGAGGCCGCCGACGATCACCAGGTACCAGGCGCCGTATGCGGACAGCGTCTCCTGCAGCGCGAACAGCACCAGCGCGCCGAGGATCGGGCCCTCGATCGTCCCCATGCCGCCGATCAGCACCATGAACAGCATGTACACGCTGTACTGGATGCTGAAGATCGAGGTGGGCTCCACATACAGGGTCTGCAGCGCGATCAGTGCCCCGACCGCTCCGGCGCCGCCGGCGGCGACCAGGTAGGCCAGCAGCCGGATGCGCCCTACCCGGACGCCGGAACTGGCCGCGGCGACCGGGTCACTGCTGACGGCCCTGGCGTCCAGCCCGAACGTCCGCCGCACGAGCAGGTACACCCCGGCCACGCTGGCCACGGCGACGACGAGCGTCGCCCAGTAGGTCAGGGCCTCGCGGAGCACGTCGCCGTATCCGGCCACCCCTGGCACGCTCACGCCGGTGGTCCCGCCGACCGATGGTGACAGCGTGGCGATGATCTGGAACGTGGCCGCCACGACCAGGGTGGCCACGGCGAAGTAGCCGCCGGACAGGCGCAGGACCAGCGCGGACACCGGGAGTGCGACGACCGCGGCGATGACCGCCGCCACGGCGATGCCGCCGAACGGGTTGACCCCGTGCTCGGCGACCAGGTAGAGCGCGTAGGCGCCGACACCGATGTAGGCCTGCTGGCCGAACGAGGTCAGCCCGCTGAACCCGGCGAGCAGGTTCCACAGGCTGGCCATGGCGACGAACGTGAGCAGGGTGATCAGCGGCTGCTCGGCCGGGCCGCCGATGACGAACGGGATCACGGCCATGACCACGACCGCGAGGACGCTGATCCCGGTGAAGCCGGTTGCGGTCCGGCTCCACCGGCTGACCGGGACCGGCATCGCCGGGGGCTCCGTGCCGCGGGAGCCGACCGCCATGTTCCGCTTCATCCGGCGGCCCCCTGCCCCGCAGCCTCGCGCACCACCTGGCGGCTGGTGAACAGCCCGCCGGGCCGGACCGTGAGCACGGCGAGGAACAGCAGGTTGACGGCGAGGACCGCGTAAGCCTGGTTGACCTCGCCGACGACCACCTGGGTGACCCCGAGAGCCACGCCGCCGACGAGCGTGCCCCACAGCGACCCGATGCCGCCGATGACGACCGCCTCGAACGCGAAGATCAGGACGTCGGTGCCGGTCTGCGGGTCGAAGGTGCCGATCGTGCCGATGAAGACGCCGGCCAGCGCCGCGGTGGCGATCGCGATGCCCGCCACGGTCGCGAACACCGGCCGCACCCGTATCCCCACCAGCCGCGCGGTGTCCAGGTCGTCGGCGGTCGCGCGCACCTTGCGCCCCCACGAGGTGTGCGAGA
>Ga0210395_10003577_pt1 | contig 11912 bp, 12 predicted proteins | sample IncBWH4OmetaG_FD_150861 | JGI IMG/M metagenome (GOLD analysis project Ga0210395, IMG submission 150861) | Forest soil microbial communities from Barre Woods Harvard Forest LTER site, Petersham, Massachusetts, United States - Inc-BW-H-4-O ...
CGCAGGGTTGCTCCATTTGAGTCCCTTGACCGCCCTGATGAAGGCGTGTGCGTACTTTGCGTCGGTGTGATACGCGGTAGCCCAGAGCGCGCCCGCAACCTCATAGCTCAGCCTCTGATCGGATTCGTTCTGCGGGGAGCCCGCCCCGACATGGGGGCATTCGGCGGCGAACTTGCGGTTGAGGTTGTTGAGGCTGGCTTCCATCGCCGGCCAGCTGTTCTCGATGCCACGTAGGGCCGTGTAGGCGGCGACGAGGGTGGTGTGCGTGGAGTCGCCGTCTTGCCGTGACACGGCAACAGCCTCAGTCGGAGCGAACCCTAGTGCCAGCACGCCCAGCGCCACTGCAACCCATCTCCCCATCCCCATTCCTCTCAGGGTAGCGTATGCGTTTGACCGCGTGGGAGCGGGACGAGCGCGGCGTTGGGCACCCGCCCGGCGAGCGCGACCTTGTGGTCAGCGCGCTGAAAGAGAGCGACGCGGATCACGACTCCGTGGCATACGACCAGAGCGGGTAGGTCGTCCTCTTCGATGTCGGCGAGCGCCGCCGCCACTCGAGTGCCCTGTTGCACAAAGGACTCGCCGCCGGGGAACGCGAAGTCTGTGCGTCCTTCGATGAAGCCGGCAAACCCGTCCGGATCTTCGGCTTGCACGTCGACGAAAAGACGGTCGGTCCAATCGCCCGCGTCGGTCTCGACCAGTCGAGGCTCCTCACGCGGCTCCAGGCTCAGGCGCGCGGCGACGATGTCCGCCGTTTCGCGCGCGCGCTGGAGCGGGCTGCACCACAGCGCGACGAATGGGATTCCCTCGCTCGTGCCCGCCGCGGCGCGCTCGCCGAGATCGGCGGCCTGTTTGCGACCAGTGTCGTCGAGCGGTACCGGCAGATGGCCCTGGAAGCGGCGTTCGAGGTTGTAGGCGGTCTGGCCGTGGCGCGCCAGGTAAACGCTTGCCGCCCTCACCCCGTCGCTCAGGTCGCCGCTGGTTCGACTCCGGGCTTGCGCAAGTAGAGAAACGCGTACAAGCCAGCGGCGACGGCGGCGCCGAGCAGGGGGCCCACGTACCAGACCCAGGCGTTGGCCCAGTGGTTGCCCACGAGCTGCGGTCCGAAGGCGCGAGACGGGTTCATCGCTGCGCCCGTGAACGGGCCTCCAAAGAGCACGTCGATCGTGATCGTCAGGCCGATCGCCAAGCCGGCCACGACGCTGAACTGATTGCGCGCGTCGACCGCTGCGCCGAAGATCACGAACACCAAGAAGAACGTGAGGATCGCCTCCAGGAACATGCCCGAGGTCGCGTTCACGCCGTGGCCGAGAGCGGGAACGCCGAGCTTGACCGCTTCGGTCGTGGCACGGGGCAGGAGCTGCCTCACGAGCAACGCCGCCAGGGCCGCGCCGCCGAACTGCGCGACCCAGTAGACGCCGGCGAGGGCGGGCTTGATCTTCCTCGTGATCAAGAAGCCGAACGTCACCGCCGGGTTGAAATGCCCGCCGGAGATGTGCCCGAGCGCGCAGACCATCACGCCGATCGCAAGCCCGTTGGCGACGGCTACCCCAATCAGGGTCGGGTCGGAGATGACACCGGAAGCCGCCGCGGCCCCGGCGCCGATGAAGGTGAGTGTGAAGGCGCCGACCATCTCGGCCACGGCGCGTCGCAGGGTGTCTTCGGACATGGGCGGGAATTTAGGGGTGGTGCCGGACGGCACATGTGCCGATCGGCAGCCCGGGCTGCATGCGTTCGGGTAGTCGGGGCCCATGCATAGAAAAGCCGAGGGGTTGCACAGGTCGCATGCGACCTGTGCGCCAGGGCCGCATGCGGCCCTGGCCGGGGCGCGCATGCGCGCCCCGTAGCAGTCGCGCATGCGCGACTGCACCGAGTGGTGCATGCACCACTCGGCCACCTGGCGCATGCGCCAGGTGGAACAGCAAAAGGGTCATAGACTCAGGCAATGCGCCGCCGCGTCACGTTCTCCCGCAACCTGACGCTCTCGCTGTCTCGGACGTGCCAGTGCTACTGCAAGTACTGCGCTTTTGCCACGCACAAGGCGCACCTGTACTCGCCCGAGGAAGTCATCGAGATCCTCGACGGGGCGGCGAAGCGGCAGGTCAAGGAGCTGCTGGTGCTGACCGGCGAGCGCCCCGAGGTCAACCCGGGGGTGCACGAGCGTTTGCGCGAGTACGACCACGAGGATTTCACCGCGTACGTCGTGTGGACGTGCGAACGGGCCCTGGAGCGGGGCCTGTTGCCGCACACCAACCTGGGCGTGCTCTCGCGCCGGGATTTGGCGCGGTTGCGCGAGGTCACGGCCTCGCAGGGCCTGATGCTCGAGTCGGTCTCAGAGCGGCTGATGCAGACCGTGCACGCCGGCTCGCCGACCAAGCACCCGGCGCGCCGCCTGGAGACAATCCGCGCCGCCGGGGAACTGCGCATCCCATTCACCAGCGGGATTTTGGTGGGCATCGGCGAGACGGTCGAGGAGCGCATCGCCTCGCTTGAGGCGCTGGCCGCGCTGCACGCCGAGTACGGTCACATCCAGGAGGTGATCCTGCAGAACTTCGTGCCCCACCAGAGCTATTACGGGCAGGAGCCGGCTGAGATCGCCGAGGCAGCGGCGCGGCGCTACTGGGAGACCGGCGTGCGCACCCTGGAGGACACCCCCTCTGGGGCGCAGGCAGGCGAGCTGGAGGGTTCGGTCTATGTCGGGCAGGATGGATCGGTTGGGCAGGACGCCGGTGGCGAGTTGGGCGAGGGCGAGTCAGGGGGGGTGCTTGGTCTCGAAAATGGCGATGCCCCCCGCGCGCGCGGGGGGCATCGGCTCCCGAAGTGGGCCACACAGGGCGCCGGACCGGTCTCGATCGAAGATATGAAGCGCCTGATCGAAGCAACGCGTCGCCTGATGCCGGACGTCGGTATTCAGATCCCACCGAACCTCGCCGACTGGTGGAGCGAGCTGGTCGCGGCCGGCGCGACGGACTTGGGCGGCCTGTCGGCCAACGGCGACCACATCTCCCCAGAGCACCCGTTCCCCTCGCCCCACCAGGTGCGCAAGCGCCTGCAGGGGGACGGCTTCGCGCTGACGGAGCGCCTGTGCGTCTACCCGCAGTACATCGACCAGGAGTGGGTGGCCCAGGGCGTGCTAGACACGATCAAGCTCAAGTACTGGAGCTTCATCCCCCGCAGGGGCTCAGGACGTACCGACCCGCCAGCCCCGATTCGCGCAGAGCTGGTCGGGGCCGCGATCGAGAAGGGCCGCGATGGTGTGGCGCTCAGCGCCGATGAGCTGACCGCGATGTTCGCCGAGACGCGCCCGGAGGCGATCGAGGCCATGCGCGTCGCGGCGGATGAGCTGCGCGCCGAGCTGGCGGGGGAGACGGTCACGTTCGTCGTCAACCGCAACATCAACATCTCAAATGTCTGCACCGTCGGCTGCGCTTTCTGCGGCTTCGGCCAGGGCAAGCGCTCGCCTGACGCCTATCAACACGACGAGGCCGAGTTCGTGCGCCGCGTGTACGAGGCGATCGACTACGGTGCCAGCGAGCTGTGCATCCAGTCGGGCATCCACCCGGATTGGGCGCTTGAGGACTACCTGGGCTGGCTGCGCCTGGCGAAGGCCACCTCGCGTGAGGCGGGCAGCGAGCTGCACTTGCACGCCTACAGCCCGATGGAGATCGCCCACATGTGCGACATCTCGGGCTTGCCTCCGTTAGAGGTGTTCGCACAGTTGCGCGAGGCCGGCCTCGACTCCACCCCCGGCACCGCCGCCGAGGTCCTGCACGACGGCGTGCGCGAGCGCATCTCGCCGAACAAGCTGCCGGTAGCCCGTTGGGTGGAGATCATCGAAGCCTCACACGCCGCCGGCCTGCGCTCGACCTCCACGGTCATGTTCGGTCATATCGAGGAGCCGTGGGAGCTGGCCGAGCACATGCGCGTCATCCGCGAACTGCAAGAGCGGACCGGCGGCATCACCGAGTTCGTGCCGCTCTCGTTCATCCCGTTTCAGACGCTGCTCGGCCGTACCCACGGTGTGGAGGAGATCTCCCGTGAGGAGAACCTCAAGCACACCGCCGTCTTTCGCCTCGCGCTCGGGCGCACGATCGGCAGCCTTCAGGCCTCGTGGGTGAAGATGGGCCTCGATGCCGCCACCGAGTCGCTGCGCTGGGGAGTCAACGACCTTGGCGGCACCCTGATGGAGGAGTCGATCTCACGGCTCGCCGGTTCTTACCACGGCACCAAGCTCGACCCGGAGCAGCTGGTTGCCGCTGCGCATGAGGCGGGGCGACCGGCGGCGGAGCGCACCACGCTCTACGACATCAGGCGCTGCTACCCGTTGCGGGAGAGACTCCTCACCGCAGCGGCGTCAACCGCTGGGTGATCGTAGGGCAAGCAGTCGCTTGATGCAGGGGCGTCTTGACACGGACGCAGGCTATACCGCAATCTCGATGTCGGATGCCTACTCCGGCAGCAGTTCGAGCGCCTCGATGTGGCGGGGACGCATCACCGTGAAATGGCGGTGGTCGAGCGTGGCGAGCTTGGGCTCGCGCAGGCGCTCGACAACTGCCAGCACGGCGGCGTCGACGAAGCCGACTTTCAGGTCGGCGTAGGTGCGAAGCAGCTCTGCGATCCGGTCGTAGTCGTTCTCGATGAGGTCCTCGACCTCGAGCGCACCGCTCTTGACCTGATCGAGAACAAGAGAGAAGCGTTCGTGTGGCGAGCTGCTGCACAACCAGTCGATCTCCGTCAGTACCGGTGAAGGCACCACACGCGCCTCGCGGGCTTGAGAGAGTATCTCCGCGCAGCGCAGATGATGTTGGTCGGTAGCGTCGATAGCGGCGTACAGAACGCCGCTATCGACTACGAGCGCCACGAGCGTGGCTCGAAAATCGCCTCGCTTGCCAGCTCGGAGAGGTCGCTGCGGCCCGAGGAGAACGTGCCGATGCACGTCAACGGCGGTGGGATCCGCTCCTCGTCGGAGCCCAGCTCATGACGCATGGCCTCGCGCCACATTTCTGAAGCCGATACGCCACGTTCGGCGGCCCGGCGCTTGACGCGTTGGATCAACTCCGGCTCCGCTTGGATCATCAACCTTTGCATCATGGTGCAATCATGATAGCAGTCACTTCGTGGGCATTTCGTCGTTCGCAGGCATTTCATCGCGGGCAGGTGCACGATTGCTGCTGTCGCTCGGCGTGTCCTCCACATAGCGCTCGAACGTTTCGATCATCTGGCTGTGGTAGGCGATGCCGCCCACGAGCGTCGCTTCGGCGCCGCGCCACTTCTCCGCGGGGAATGCGTCCGGTCCGGCTTTCAGCGCCGTCATGTACCCCTCGAGCTCGGCCAGCTTGGCCCGGTGCCAGTTGGCTCGCCCGGCGAACACCGCCTGTGGGTCCGCGCCAGCGAAGACCTTCAGCATGCCCTCGTCGCGATATTGCGAGGGTGGAGCGCCGGGGGAGTCGGCCCACTCGCGCAGCGCTTCGCTGCCGCTGTCGGTAAGTGCGTAGAGCTTGCGCCTGCGTCCAGTCGCCTCCTGGCTCTGGGACAGATAGCCCGCCTGCGCCAGCCGTGCCGGCTCGTCGTAGAAGGTGGTGTGCGGCACCGGCCAGAAGTTTTGGATCGTGTGGTCGAGCGCCTGCTTGAGGTCGTATGGCGTCGCTTCGCCAAACAGGTCGAGCAGGCTCATGACCGCGTATGAGGTGGTCGTGAGGCGAATTGCCCCGTTTTGGCGAGGCTCGTCCCCGGGGGACTTGATCCCAGGGGACTGGTTTCCGGGGTGCTGGTTTTGGGGGGTCTTGCTTTCCATGATTCGTGCTGTATAGTTCGGCCCGAACTATAGGTCGTTCGACCCGAACTATAGAACGTCCGTCCCCATCCGCGCGAGGCGCGCCCGCGAGAGGAGCTTGATGACATGACGATTGACGATATGACCGCCGAAACGCCCGCTGAGAGGCCCGCCAGCGTGGCGGACTACGACGTGGCGATAGTCGGCGCCAGTCTCGCCGGTTGCGCCACGGCGATCATGCTCGCCCGCACGGGCGCTCGTGTGGCGCTTGTCGAGAAGAACCCCGACCCCAAGGCCTACAAGCGCATCTGCACGCACTACATCCAATCCTCGGCGGTCCCAACGCTTGAGAGACTGGGGCTACTCGAGCCGATGATGCGTGCCGGTGCTCTCCGTTCACATGCCCGTATCTGGACCCGCTGGGGTTGGATCGCGCCGCCCCCCAACGGCACCGCCCCGGCCGGCGTCAACCTGCGCCGCGAGAAGCTCGACCCGTTGATACGCGAAATGGCCGCCGGGACGCCTGGCGTCGACTTGATGCTCGGCCACACAGTCCAAGAGCTTCTGCGCGAGGGCGAGCGCTTCACCGGCGTGCGAGCACACGACTCCCACCAGCACACCGTCGAGCTTCGCGCGCGCCTCGTCGTCGGCGCCGACGGCCGCGACTCGAAGATCGCCAAGCTATCGGGAGTCTCCACCAAAACCGCCCCCCACGGGCGCATCGCCTACGGCGGCTACTACGAAGGCCCCACCCCGGTAACCGCTCCCGACGCCGCGCTATGGCTGCTCGACCCCGACATGGCGGCCGCCTTCCCCACTGACGGCGGTCTCATCTTCTACGCCACGATGCCCAGCAAGGCGCGCCTACCTGAATTCCGCGCCGACCCCCAGGCGGCGCTTGAGAAATTGGTGTCGAGCATCCCCGAGGCGCCACCCATCGCGCAGTCGCGCCTGGTCGGCCAGGTGCAGGGCAAGATCGACATGACCAACGTCCTGCACACCACCACCGCTCCGGGCCTTGCTCTGGTTGGAGACGCCGCCGGCGCGGTCGACCCGCTGTATGGGGTGGGTTGCGGCTTTGCGTTGCAATCCTCCGAATGGCTCGCCGACTCCGTCGCACCGGCCTTGCAGGGCTCAGAGTCAATGGAGAAGGGCCTCAAGCGCTACCGGCGCCGGTACGCGCGCGGCCTGGGCGGCCACACCCGTGTGATCCTCGAGTACGCCAGCGGCCGCAAGATGAATGGCGGGGAAAAGATGCTCTTCTCGGCCGCCGCCAACGACGAGCGCACCGCCAGGGTCTTCGAGGCGTTCGGCTCGCGCAACATCGGGCCGCTACGCATGTTCGCCACGGCCATGCCTCTTGCGATGTTCGCGACGGCGCGCCGTTCGCTCTCGCGCCGCACGCGGCAGGGTTCAGCGAAAGAGGTCCTCGTCGAGGGGCCGTAGCAGTGCCACGGCTCCTGGGCCGTCATCCTCGCTGACGAAGCGCTTCAAGCCGCTCACGATCACCACCGGCTCGCACGAGTCCTTGGCGCGCGCGAGGTCGGCGAGTGCCGCAATCGCATCCGCCACCGCGATCCAGGTGGCGTGCAACTCGCGCCCGACGCTGTCGGTGCGCCCGCGCCAGTCCTCCAGCGGCGCTATGCCCGCGCAACCGATCGCAACGTCGCACTGGCCGTGGCGCCATGCGCGGCCAAAGCTGTCGCTGATCAGCACGCCCACGCTCGCCCCTGTCAGCTCGTGCAGGCGCTTGCGGATCGCCCGTGCCGAGACGTCGGGATCGCGCGGCAGCACGACCAGTGTGTCCTGCTCTGCCGAGTTGGAGGCGTCGACACCGGCATTGGCGCAGACGAAGCCGTGGTGGGTACGGCAGATAAGGACGCCGTTTGCCTCTCTCAAGATCTCCGCGGACTGGTCGAGCACGACCTGCACCGCGCGCGGGTCCTTGCCCTGCTCGGCGGCGATCTCCCCCGCGCGCGCGTGGGGCACCACTTTTCGCAGGTCCACAACCGCACCCTCGGCCTTGGACACGACCTTGTGCGCGATCGTCACGATCTGCCCGTCGCGCAACGGACGCTCGGCATCGAGCGCCCGCGCGATCAGCGCGCCGAGATCGGCGCCCGCGTTCACCTCTGCCAGCCCCGACAGGGCCTGTGCGCTCAGCTCGCGCACGCGTCAGGCCGCTCGCGAACCGATGTCCGGAGTCGGGTCATCCTCGCCGAGTGCCTTCGTCGCTCGTTGAGGTAATGGGGGCGCGGGCCAGTACCGCACGCGTGCGGGGCGCGCGTATGCGCTCGCCCGCAAGACGCTCGCGCAACGCGGCCAGGTCGGCGCCCGTGTCGATATCGAGCAGCAGCGACGCGGGTGTCGCGATCCGACACGCAGCGCCCACCTCGGCGGCGAGTCGCTCATGGCGCGCGCGGCTGTCGGGGCCGAAGCTGGGGGAGAGCGCGTCGGGTGGGCACAAGAGCAGGCCGTTGGTGCCGCTGCCGTGGCGGTCGGGCACGATCGTCACACCGGGCGTGTCGTCGGCAAGCAACTCCGCGAGCTCGGCCGGGTCGAGTGTGGGGCAATCGCCGGGCACGCACAATGCCCGCTCGAAACCGTCGGCGAGCGCTCGCGCGAGCCCCAGCGTGGCCGCCGCACTCTGGCCGTCCTCGGCGCTGTCCTGCACCACGACGGCGCCGATGTAGCGGCCGGCGCTGGCTACCGCCGGCTCGCGGGTCACGACGATCGTGGTGTCGATCGCGGCGCATTCGCGCAGCGCGCTCAGCACATCCCCCACCATTGCGCGCGCAAGATCAGCGCGCAGCCCCTCGGCGACGCTCTCCCCAAGTCGTTGCTTAGCCAGCGGGAAGCGCTTGACGGGGAGGATCGCGGCGGTGCCCATGTGCGCCAAGGGTAGCCGTCGCCGGGTCTAGGGTCGGCGAAGCAGACGCGGCGGATCGCGAGGTCAGCTCGCCAGCGCCAGCGCGAACTCGAACGTGCGCGCCGCCAGCTGTGTGCGCGAAGCAGCGTCGAGCATCAGCGTGTCGAGGTGCAACGTTGGTAGGCATTCAAGGGACTCGTCCGCGACGATCCCGTCGAGCAACCCGGGACAGACGGTTTCGTAGAACGCGACCGCACCGGACGCGCTGACCGGTTGGTCGTATGCCGCAAGGAACGCGGCCGTGGGGCCCTTGACGATCTCACCGCCGACGACGGGGCTGACGCACACCACCGGCACCGTGACCTCGGCCAGCGCATCAGCCAGCACGTGCAGGATTGGCCACACCGAGATGACCGGGTTGCTGGGCCCGAGGATTACCGCGCGCGCGCCAGCCAGCGCCGCGAGCACCTCTGGGGTTGGCTCAGGTGCCGTGTCGGCCATCCTGGGTGCGGCGTCCGTCGACCCCGTGGGTGTGGTCTGGCCCAGCCGGGGTGTGACAAACGCCACCTCGCGCACCTCGCCCTCGGCGCGCTCGCCAATCATGAACCGCTGGAAGTCGCGCCAGCCGCTGCCTGTGCGCACCCACGTGCGCAACGGCTCGTCGCACATCGGCAGCACACGTGCACGCACACCGATCGCCGCGTTCAGCCGCGCCAGTGCTTCGGTGGGACGCAGTCCCTCGTCGACCATGCGCCGACGCTCCAAACACCAAGCGAGGTCACGGTCGCCGAGGTTGAACCACACATCGGTCCCGAGCGCGCGCAGAGCGTCCATGACCGCGAACGTGTCGCCCTCGATGCCCCAGCCGCGCTCGTCGATCAGGTCGGCAAGCCAGAAGGATACGAGGTCCGGATCTGGAGAGACGTGGGCGCCGTAGATGTCGATGTCATCGCCCGTGTTGGCGACCACCACCAACTCCTCGGGGCCGACGACATCGAGCATGCCGCGCGCGAGCTTCGCTCCGCCGGTGCCGCCGGCGAGCACCACCACAGATCCCCCGAGCTCGCTCACTCCCAGGCGTCGTCGGGAAGGCCGGTGATGCGCACGCCCGCGTGGGTTTTGTGCTTGGCGTTGATCGAGATCATCAAGGCTGTCATCGACTCGGCGATGCGGGCCATCTCGAGACGCCCGCAGTCCACGCAGCGCAGCCCATCGATCCGCTGGATCAGCAGCGCCGCGCGGCGCTTGTCCTCGCGCACATCGCCGCAGATGAGCACATCCTGGGCGAGGTCGTGCTCGAGGTCTGTCAGCGACGCGGCGGAGACGGTGTGCAGAGCCGAGACGACTCGTACACCGTCTGGCGCCATCTCCAGAGCGGCCTGCGCCGCCGAGCCCTGCCATACGCCGAGCATGCGCGTCGCGCGGCCGCTTACGGCCGCGGCGAGCGGGACGGTGGCGTCGATCAGCAACTGGCCCTGGCGCAACGACCCCTTCACGTTTTTGAGCGTCTCGGACTGGCTGCGGAAGGGGACGCTGAGGATGATCGTCTCGACGGCCGCGACGGCCTGAGCATTCTCGGCCCCTGTGAAGCCGCCGCTCGGCACGGCCTCGCGCGCGCGGTCGGCCGTCTCGATCGCGCGGCGCTCCTCGCGCGAGCCGATCACGATCGGCACGCCTGCCTCCCCCAGGCGCACGGCCAAGCCGAAGCCGAGCGCCCCCGAAGCTCCGATGATCGCGATTGGGTCGGTCGGGGAGGCGGCCACGGCGGCGGAGTATAGAGCGGCTCTTTTGTGGGAGAGGAGAGTCCGCTGGCCATCCGAACGGGGCAAACGTCGCCGGCCGCGTCGCACAGCTACGCTCCACGCATGCGATTCGAAGGCAAGACGGCGCTCGTCACCGGCGGCGCGTCGGGGATCGGCGCCGCCACGGCACGACTGCTCGCCGCCGAAGGCGCAAGGGTTGCGATCGGTGACGTCAACGAGGACGGCGCCCGCGAGATCGCGGCCGAGCTAGACGGGGTCGGCTGCAAGCTCGATGTCAGCGACACCGCGTCGGTGACAGCCGCGCTGGCCGCGTTCGAAGAGCGCCTGGGCGCGGTCGACGTGCTGGTCAACAACGCCGGCACCGACCTGTTCTCCTATTTCGTCAATAGCGACGAGGGCCTGTGGGATTTCGTGTTGGGAGTAAATCTGCGCGGCGTGCTGGCCGTTACGCACGCGGTGCTTCCCTCGATGCAGGAGCGTCGAACGGGCTCGATCGTCAACGTCGCAAGCGAGGCGGGTCGCGTCGGCTCGCATGGCTCGGCGGTCTATTCGGCCGCGAAGGCGGGCGTGATCGGCTTTACCAAGGCGATCGCGCGCGAGTCGGCTCGCTACCGGGTGCGCTCGAACGCGGTCGCGCCCGGCCCGATCGAGACGCCACTACTCAACGCCGCGCCGCAATTGTTGGGCGAGTTGGGCGAGCGGCTCAAGCAGGGCATGGTCAACCAAACCGTCATGCAGCGCTCGGGCGAGCCAGAGGAGGTGGCGGCGGCGATCGCGTTTCTCGCCTCCGAGGATGCCTCGTACGTGACGGGCCAGACGCTGAACGTCAGCGGCGGCCTATCGATGTGGTGATGCTGTCCCGGACGGCGCATGCGCCGTCCGGCCGACCCGTGCATGCACGGGTCGGAACGACGCCGCACATGTGCGGCGTCGCCCCGATCGGCGATCGATGGGATCGCCGATCGGTTGGCACGCGCCGATGGGTCCCAAAGGGGGAGTTTCGATGAATTTTCCCGAGGCCGTCCAGATCCGCGAGGTCGGCCCGCGCGACGGCTTTCAGAACGAGCCGGAGACGATCCCGACCGATCGCAAGGTCGAGCTGATCGACATGCTCGCGCGCACAGGTCTGCGGCGGCTTGAGGTGACGAGCTTCGTGCGCCCGGACGTGATTCCCCAACTCGCCGATGCCGAGGACGTGCTGGCGCGGATCGACGTGCCGCAGGAGGTCTCCGCCAGTGTGCTGATCCCCAACGAGCGTGGTTTGGAGAGGGCTTTGGCGATCCGCGAGAGGCTGGCCGAGCAGCGAACATCCGATTCGTCGATGGAGCGCCCCGCGCGGTCTGCGTTCGATGAGATCAACGTCTTCCTGTCGGCGTCTGAGACCCACAATCGCCACAACGTCAATCGTTCGGTGGAGGAGTCGCTGGCCTCGCTAGAAAAGGTGCTGCCCCCCGCGCGCGCGGGGGGCCTTCGCTGCGAGGCGGTCATCTCGACTTCCTTCGGCTGCCCC
>Ga0210395_10003578_pt1 | contig 11909 bp, 9 predicted proteins | sample IncBWH4OmetaG_FD_150861 | JGI IMG/M metagenome (GOLD analysis project Ga0210395, IMG submission 150861) | Forest soil microbial communities from Barre Woods Harvard Forest LTER site, Petersham, Massachusetts, United States - Inc-BW-H-4-O ...
GCCGTTCTTGTTATGCAGGCCGCCGCCCACTTCGGCGATGCCGATTACTTTGTATCCCGCTTGATGCATGAGCAGGGCGGCGTTGGAGCCAACGTTGCCGAATCCCTGGACGACGACGCGGGTGCTCTCGCGGGCCAGGCCGAGCTTGGCGCAGGCTTCATCGCAGACGATCATTACGCCACGGCCGGTGGCCTCGCGGCGGCCGCGCGATCCGCCGATGTTGATGGGCTTGCCGGTGACTACGGCGGTGACGGTTTGGCGCATGTGCATGGAGTAGGTGTCCATCATCCATGCCATGATTTGTTCGTTGGTGTTGACGTCGGGGGCGGGAACGTCTTTTTCGGGGCCGATGAATTCGATGAGTTCTGAAGTGTAGCGGCGGGTCATGCGTTCGACTTCGCCCATGGACATTTTATGCGGATCGCAGATGACGCCGCCTTTCGCTCCGCCGAAGGGAATATTGACGACGGCGCACTTCCAGGTCATCCAGCTGGCGAGGGCGCGAACTTCGTCGAGCGTGACGTCGGGGGCGTAGCGGATGCCGCCTTTGGCCGGGCCGCGGGCGATGGAGTGCTGCACGCGGAATCCGGTGAAGACTTCGAGGTGGCCGTCATCCATTTGTACCGGGATGTAGACCGTGAGTTCGCGGTTGGGATAGCGCAGCACGCGCCACAGGCCCTCGTCGAGGTTGAGCTTTTGCGCGGCCAGGTCGAAGCGGGCGCGCTGCGACTCCCACGGGTTGGATTCTTTGTCCACGTGCGGGGGCGTAGCTATCGTCGTCATAGAAGTGGTCTCCGGAATGATTGCGGGTTGGGATTTGACGAGAAATGCTGGCCGTTGCCTGACGGTTTCTGGCCGACGCAGGCCAAACGTTCTGAGTATATGAGTGGGGATGGGAGGGAAGCAAGCTGGGGGGATGGTGCAGCTTGGAATGTGTCATTCCGACAGCAATAAAACAGCAGGTTCCTCACCGGGCTTTCAGCCCGGTTCGGAATGACAAGACAAAATGAGCTTTACTCACAGTGATCACTACTATGGGTTCGGGCTTCCGTGCCTCCCACCCTTTCGCTGAGAGCGCGAAAGAGTGGGGCACCCTTTTCCGTGGTGCGAACGCACCTACGAGAACCCGAACCTCAGTGTTTCGGTTCGAAGGGGACGCTGATCTCGATGGTCGTTCTTGCGTTGGCGGCGGCGTACTTCCATTTCTGGACGGCCGAGGCGGCCGACTCTCCCAGAATTGGATTGCCGCCTAGCACTTCGACGTGCTCGACAGCGCCGTTTGCCGCGACGACTACTTTCAGGCGGACTGTTCCGCCGATGGAGCGGCTTAGCAGATCGGCTGGATATCGAGGCTCGACGCGGCTGACTAGTTGGCGCTCCGCGCCGGTTGAGTCTGCGATGGCTAATGTTTTTACGCCTTCCATGCTGGCGCCGACGCCGACGTATCCGATGGCGCCTCTGGTCTTGGCTACGTAGGCCACGACTTCGGCGTCGGAGCTGACGGTTTTGGGCATCAAGCCTCTGCCAGTGAAGACGAGGGCCTGATAGTACTTCTGGAGTTCGTCATCGGTCTGGCCGAGGTAGTCGTGCAGGAAGGCTTCGTGGGCCGGGCCGCGTTTCTCGATCACGGGCTCGACGTGTGTGCCGTTGACCGAACTCTTCTCTTCCAGATAAACGCTCTTGAGTTCGCGCGCGGAAATCGAATCGGCTTTCACGCTGGGGTTGGCGATGACTCGGACGTCGCCTGCGAAGGCGCTGGGCCCGAGGATCGTCCCGAGAAGTGTCGTCCACCCGGCTACAGCGAGAAATGCTTTTAAATGTTTCATCGAGTTCTCCTTTCCACTTTGGGTGGACTTAGAAATGTAAGCTGGTCTTGACGACGAGCGCGTTGGTGTTGGGTTGGAATCCCTGCGGATTGTTTGCGGCGTAGAAGCCGTTCGGGTACTGGTCGGGCAGACCGTATCCGTCCATGAAATGGCCCTCCAGCTTTATCGACGCATACCGGGTTGGATCGACCCGCACCGTGATTACTTTGTCGTAGTCGTGGCCGATGCCCGATGGCAAAAGACCGGTCACGGGATAATTGATCCAATAGTGCGAAAAGTAGGATCCCACGTGCACGCGCTTCACGATCTGATAGGACCCCGCCACATACCAACCGCGGACATCCTCCTGGATCATTGAGACGCCTTGGCTTCCCAGGTTGGTCCAGTAGCGGCGATACTCCGCATCGACGACAAGTTTCTTCCGGGAGTATTGGCCGTAATACTGGTTCGTCCAGTCGGATGAGCTGTTCAATCGGAAATCGTTCCCTGCGATAAGGAAGTCCAGAGTAAGGTCTTCGTTCATCCGCGAGACGCCGACCAGCAGGCCCTTGAGCGGGGTAGCCCAGCGCAGGTCGCCGCCATATTGCAGTCCGCCGAAGCTGTTGAACGTGCCGCCATCGCTGCGGACCAGGTAGGCGAAGCCGCTGTAGGGGCTGTCGTTGCGGTGCCCCGCATAGGCCGTGTAGGAGAGAGTTCCGAACCGGTTGCCCACCCGAATGTCGCCAAAAATGTCGCCCCCGGTGTGGGCGAGGGTGACATCGCGCAGGTCGGTGGGATAGACACTTTGCGGCATCAAGGCGAACGTGTGCAGGAAGTCCAAATCCTGGGTGTCGTTGTAGAGACCCATGACAGTCTTCACTTTTCCCCCGCGAATTCCGAGCCAAGGGGTGAATTTATAGGTGGCTAACGCCCAATCGAGCGTGGGATGCCACTGGCCCAGCCCGCCCAGGTTGCGGTCATAGAGCTGCGCGCCGATGCGGAGTTTGTCGGTAATTTGCGTGGAGGCATTCGCGCCGAAGTCGGTGAATTCGCCGCTGCCAAAGCCGCTGGTGTTCATGGTCAACCAGTTGTTGTCGCTGGTGTGCACGAATCCCTGGGAAGCGAATCCGTGGATTTGGACGTCGCGGTCAAACAGTTTGAAGTCTTGCGCGTGCAACAGAATCGGGCAGGCACACAGACAGCACAGCAAGAGTTTCGCAACTCGTCGAAACATGAGTGTCCCTCGAAAGAATTTTTATGTAGTTAGGACTACAACAGGCAGGAACTGATGACCTAGCATTGCGACAGATTGTTATGAGTATTTCTTAATCTGGGAGGGAGTGGTAGATGACGGAGGTAACGGGGGGCTGGCAGCCCCATGGGCGACCCGCTAAAGAAGGAGAGTTCTAGCGCAGCACGCGAAAGGCGACGTTGCTCTTGAGTGTTCCCTGGTTCGTTGTCACCTCGACCGTCCCCGTGGTCGCTCCAGTGGGAACCGTCGCTTGGATTTCTGTGTTTGAGATTACTTGGAACGTCGCGGCAACGCCGTTGAAGGTGACGCTGGTTGAGCCCAGCAGATCATTTCCGAGAATCGTGGTGGTCGCTCCTGCCTTGCCGGTGGTAGGCAGAGTTTTCACAAACGGCACGAGGCCGGTGGACAGCCTGAAAACTGTGCCGCAGCTGCACGTCGGATCGCCGCCTAGAGTGGTTGTCCCATAGAACGCTCCGTCGGTGCCTTGTACCAGCCCAGCGTATGGGAGCGCCCCTTCACTGAGTGAGAAGCTGTGTACAGTGATCAACCTTCCCTCGGGAGTGATTTTGAACACTGTCCCATAACCAAAAATTCCACCCTTCTGGGTAGTTCCGTAAAAATTTCCGTCGGTGCCTTCGACCAGGCTGCCGGTTGGCCACTGCCCGTCGGCGCAGGCGTGTCGGGCGCAAAAATTGTAGAGCGTGGTCAGCCCGCCCCAAGGCGTAATCCTGAAAACCGTGCCGCAACCGAGCCCCTCACACAACGCAGGGTCGTTGGCCCCGCGCGTGTACGTGGTCCCGTAGAAGTTCCCATCCGACCCGAGGATCAGCGCGGCGTAGGGCGATTTGCCGTCGGGCCCGCCGAAGGTGTGCAGCGTGGTCAGCCATCCCGAAGGCGTCACTCGGAAGATCGTTCCATAGCCCTTCGGTCCACCACCTGCATTCGTCCCATAGAAACCGCCGTCATTGCCTTCTACCAGCTGCACGCCCGAGAGGACCGAGGGGGAGCTGACAATCGTGGTTAAGTCGCCCGCCGGGGTAGCTCTGAACACCGTAGGGTAGTTGTTCGCGCCGCCGCTGGTCGTCGAGCCGTAGAAGTTTCCATCGCTTCCCTGAATCACCCCGCCGATAGTGGCGCCATCGGGGACGGTCAAGGTCGTCAGGGCGCCATCCGGATCCATTTTGAAGATTCCGGTGCTCGTCCCATAGAAGTTTCCATCTGTCGCCAGCACCGACAGGTGCGAATACTCTAGGTTGTCAAGCGCCGTCAGCATGCCTTCCGGCGAAATATGAAAGACCGTACCCGTGTAGTTCGCCCCAGCGTATTCCGTGGATCCGTAAAAGTTCCCGTCAACGCCCTGCACCAGATCCCAAACCGGCAATCCCCCGTTCGTCCCGTCGAAAGTGACAAGGGTGTTAAAGGTGACCGGCTTAGTGAAAGTTTGGGCGGATGTCGCGATCGCCGTCGCAGCAAGAAACGCCAACGCGAGAATCACTAGCTTCGACCGTCGGATCTTGTGCATACGGCACCCCTTTTGCCCTACCACTAGACTAACTTCGGCATGAACACAAACAAACCGGAAAGCTGGTTCGCTAAGTTACGAAAGGATGCGAACTCTAGCACCGAGGTAAGCGGTGCGGGAGCCTACTTGTAAGCGCTTACAGCTTGATTTCCATGCCTTCGGCGGCGGCGCGGACTTTGGGGTAGTAGTTGAGGGCATCTTTGACTACTTTGTCGACGATCGAGTCGGTGTGGTCGGGGTCGTGGTGGTAGAGGATTAATTCTTTGGCGCCGCTTTCCATGACTACGTTGACGGCTTCGCGCCAGTGGCTGTGTCCCCAGCCGCGGCGGCGGGCTTCGTATTCTTCGGGGAGATATTGCGCGTCGTAGATGAGGATGTCGGCGCCTTCGGCGAGCTGGCGGACGGCTTTGTCGAAGTTGGGGTCGCCGGGTTCATTGTCGGTGGCGTAGACCAGGACGCCTTCCTTGCTTTCGAGGCGGAATCCCATGCAGCCCTGGGGATGGTTCAGCCATGCGGTCTTGATCTGGGTGCCGTCGGCCATGGGGAGACATCCGTTTTGAATGTTGTGGAAGTCGGGCTTGGCCTTCATCTGATCGAGATCGACAGGAAAGTAGGGCGCGGCCATCTGCTCGGCCATGACTTGTTCGAGGCTGCGGGTGCGGCTGGACGAGTGGAAGACGAAGTGGCTGTTCGGACTGTCGTAGAGCGGACGGAAGAAGGGCATGCCCTGGATGTGGTCCCAGTGGAAGTGGGAAACGAAAATATGCGCGGAGAACGGGCGCGTACCGAATTCGCGGGTCAGTTCGCGGCCCAGCACGCGGAAGCCGGTGCCGCAGTCGAAGATGTAAATCTGATCTCCGACGCGCACTTCGACGCAGGAGGTGTTGCCTCCGTAGCGCAGGTTCTCGGCCTGAGGAGTGGGCGTGGAACCGCGTACGCCCCAAAACTTGACTCGCATAAATTTCAGTGTTGCTCGTTCGTTGCTGCTTCGTCCGTATCTTCGACTGCTGGAGTCGTCCCGTCAATTCGAATGCTGGTTCGCGAACTTATGGTTCGCAAATTTCTGGCCCGCTTTTGTGGCTTTGCCGAAGGGTGGCAAAGACACTCCGCCCCTACCGGAAGCCCAAAATGTTCATACTACTCGGGATACTACCGATTTTAGTGCCTGGGCAGCGCCCAACAAGTGACGAAAGTTTGGCGGGGCGAGAAAATCTTCAGCCACCCAGGGCACGAAGGATCACGAAGGATCACGAAGGAAACACAGTCCTACGAATTCCGTTGTGTGACTTCGCGTCCTTCGTGGTTAGTGCGGGTTAGCCTCGAAGCTGGTGGGTGTCGCCTATAATAAAAATCCCGCTGGAGAGGCGGGTTGGATCGCGGACGATGCTGCAACCGGATTTCAAAACGTTTTCACGGCTGGCGCGAGAGGGCACGCTGGTTCCGGTGGTGAAATCGGTTAGCGCCGATTTGCTTACGCCGGTTTCTGCGTTTCTGGCGATCGCGGATAAGGAGCCGCACGCGTTTCTGCTGGAGTCGGTGGAGCGCGGAGAGCAGATTGGGCGCTATACGTTTCTGGGGGCGCGGCCTTATATGCGGGTGACGGCACGCGCGGGAAAAATCGAGATTGAGCGGGGACGGAACATCCCCACTTCTCGCGCAAAGGGCGCGCGAGAAATGGAGCACCCGAATGGCGGCGCAGAGAGTGTTTTTCAGGTGGTGAAGCGGTTGCTGCGCGAGCATCGGCCGGCCAGCGTTGCTGGACTACCTCCATTCACAGCTGGCGCGGTCGGATATTTCGCTTATGACGTAGTTCGCCAGCTGGAAAAAATTGGCGATCGCGCCAAGGATGATTTAAAGCTGCCCGACGCTGAGTTGATGTTCTTTGATCGGCTGCTGGCGTTCGATCACTTGCGGCACCAGATTCACATTATGGCTGCGGCCGACGTAAAACGGGAGAGCCCGCGCCGAGCCTATGACCGGGCGCTACGCGACATTGCCGCGCTGGAGCGGAAACTTGGAGCCGGGCTGAGCGCCGCGCTTTGGCGCAAGCCGGCGAAGGCCAAGGCGGGGAAGTTGAAAGTGCATGCGGGAACAGAGCGCTCAGATTTCTTGCGCAATGTGAAACGCTGCAAGGAATATATTGCCGCGGGCGACATCTTTCAGGTCGTGCTGTCACAGCGGCTTGACTTTACTCCTGAAGTTGCGCCGTTTGATTTGTATCGCTCGCTGCGGCAGGTGAATCCGTCGCCGTATCTTTACTTCTTGCGGTCGGGCGATACGCATATTCTTGGGTCTTCTCCTGAGATGTTGGTGCGGGTTACGGGGCGGAAGTTGGAATATCGGCCGATTGCGGGCACGCATCCGCGGGGGCGGGATGAGGCGGAAGACTTGCGACTGGAACAACAGATGCGCACCGACGAGAAGGAACGCGCCGAGCACGTCATGCTGGTTGACTTGGGGCGCAATGACCTGGGGCGCGTGAGCGAGTACGGGTCAGTCAAGGTGAAGGATCTGATGTATGTGGAAAGATATTCGCATGTGATGCATCTGGTGTCGGCGCTGGAAGGCACGCTGCGCAAGGATCTGGACGCGCTCGACGCCTTCGCCGCATGTTTTCCGGCGGGAACTTTGAGCGGTGCTCCCAAGGTGCGGGCGATGCAGGTCATTGAAGAACTGGAACCGACGCGGCGCGGAATTTATGGCGGGTCAGTTTTGTATGCTGACTTTGCGGGGAATCTGGATTCGTGCATCGGCATTCGCACGCTGCTCATGCAGGGGAAGAAAGCGTATCTGCAGGCGGGAGCGGGGATTGTGGCGGATTCCGATCCGGCGAGCGAGTTTCAGGAGTCTTTGAATAAGGCGCAGGCGGTGCTGAGAGCGGTGGAGAAGGCTAGGGGTGAGTAGCCCGCGGTGCGCGATCCTCGCGGGATGCAGCGATCATCCGTCTCCCAATCCATCGCAGCTTTCCATTGACGTGGGGTCCCTCACGCCGGCTCCGCCGCCGTTCAGGATGACAATTGCGCGAAAGCATCATCACGGCACGAGAAAATCACAGAGCCAGGAAATTCTCCACTAGCTTTTTCCCGGCGTCGGTGAGGACGCTTTCGGGATGGAACTGCACGCCCTCGACGGGATAGTTGCGGTGGCGCAGGCCCATGATGGTGCGGGCGCCGTCTTTTTCGGTGGTCCAGGCGCTGACTTCGAGTTCGGCGGGCAGATTTTTCTCTTCGACGATGAGTGAGTGATAGCGTGTGGCCGTCATGGGCATGGGAAGGCCCTGGAAGACGGTTCGGTTGTCGTGCATGACCGGGCTGGTCTTGCCGTGCATGAGATGAGCGGCGCGAGCCACGTGGCCTCCGAAGGCTTCTCCGATGGCCTGGTGTCCGAGACAGACTCCGAGGACCGGAACTTTCCCGGCGAAGTGGCGGATCAGAGCGATGCTGATGCCTGCCTCATGCGGCGTGCACGGGCCGGGCGAGACCACGATTTTTTCCGGCTGCATGGTTTCGACTTCGGCGACCGTTACCTGATCGTTCCGGCGAACCTCTACTTCCGCGCCTAGTTCGCCGATGTATTGCACCAGGTTGTAGGTGAACGAATCGTAGTTGTCGAGGACGAAAATCACGCGACTGCCGCTCCTCACACAAGCTTACACCAGTAATCAGGGGTTAGAGACTAGGGGCCATCTCATAATAAGTCGAGGTAATGAACCGCCGGATCCCTCAGGGGCTAAAGCCCGGCATCTTTACTGGCTTTGGGCGGCACGGCTCAAGCCGTGCCCTTCCCAAATCCGATTTACGAGGCAGACTATAGTGGCTAGTGACCGGCAACAACGCAACTGACTACGGATTAGTGATCACTAATCCTGATTTTCTCGCCTGAACGGGCCACTCGCTCACCCAAGGGTGGTATTGACCCTGATCCTGGCGCAGCGCATTCTCGATTTATCGTCACAGTTAATGTAGTCGCTACTTCACACCACCTGGGAGGATGCATGGCCGAGCCACAGGCCGAGACGCGGGCCGAGACGCAGGAAGAGAAGAGGGGTGCACGACGGTTTCCGCTGCGCGTGCCGGTGACCGTCAATCACGAGAACGCTGCGCGGCCGGCGCAGTTGCGTGACGTGAGCGCTCGCGGCATTAGTTTTTTTGTGGAGTCGGAAGTGACTCAGGGATCGCCTATTGGCTTTACTTTGACTCTGCCGCCGGAGATCACGCTCACGGAAAGCATCCGCGTGCAGTGCAAAGGCCGCGTGGTGCGCGTGGAGAATGGCCGAGTCGATGGCAAACTCGCTGTGGCTGCCGTGATTGAAGAGTATGAGTTCCTGCCGGAAGCATGAAAGAAAGTGGTCAGTGGCCAGTGCTCAGTGGCCAGTAGGGACGTCTGACCACTAACCACTGGCCACTAACCACTTTCTTCTGCCCTTCTCTCTCATCCACCGCAGGTGATATGTTTCCTTCAAGCTTCCAGTGAGGGATTCTTTGCCGCGGCCTGCTTTCAAATTTGCGGTGGTGTGCGTAATGACGATGACGGTGGCGGGGCTGCTGGCTGCCGACGTCGCGGCGCAGACTTTTGGGCCGCCGCCGCTGGTGACCAGCGTGCGCATTGTGCACGAACGCGGCGTGCCGGCAGTGGAGATTCTTTCCAGCGGCGGCCCGGTGATTCCGCAGATTCAGACTCTCGATACGCCACCGCGGCTGGTGATCGACCTACCCAATTCGCGGCTGGGGTTGACGCAGAAGCGGATCGCGATTCAAAAAGAAAATATCCTGGCGATCCGCGTCGATCAATACCAGAAGAACCCTCCAGTCACCCGCATTGTTCTCGATCTGCTCGCGCCTTATGGCTACTCGTGGGACGGCGCAGGGCATCGGCTGATGGTGCGCTTGAAGCCGGCGGGTGATGCGGCTGCGAACGCCGGGAAGAAATCGTCGCCGTTTCAGGCGGCGACGGTGGCGGGAATGTCGCTGGAGTCGGCTCCAGCGGTGGTGCCGGTGACGAGCGGCGGGGGCGCCATAGCCGTGGCGGGAAGCCGCATCGCTTCGGGTTCGTCGATCACTGCCGGATCGGATACGGCGGTGCTGCGTTTGGCTGGCGGAGGAGAAGTTCGCGTTTGCCCCGGAACCAGCCTTTCGGTGACGCCCTCGCAGACCAAGCGCGACCTGATGTTCGGCATGAGCACGGGCGCGCTGGAGGCGCACTATACGCTGAAGGCTTCGGCCGACACGGTGCTGACTCCGGACTTCCGCATTCTGTTTGCGGGGCCGGGAGAATTTCACTACGCCATCAGCGCCGATGCGCACGGCAACACCTGCGTGCGCGCGCTGAAAGGAAATACTTCTTCGGCGATTGTGTCGGAACTGATGGGAGACCGGATTTATCAGGTCAGGCCGGCGGAGCAGGCGGTGTTTCGATCCGGGCAAATCGATAAGGTTGATAACGATGTGCCGCTGGAGTGCGGATGCCCTCCGCCGTCGCCGCAAATGGAGGCGGAAGCGCAGTACGCGCCGAACGTGCCCGACTCGGAGTTGCCGGAAAAAGTGCGCATTGGCGGGAGCGAGGCGCCGGCGGCGATTACGAATCCTGGATCGTTGGGCGCAGCTGCGAATGCGGGAACTTCGGGCGCGCCGCTCTCGAATGGGCCGGAGACCGCGCCGCTGCCGGCTGCTCAGCCCAACGACATTCACACGCAGGTGGATGCGCCGCTGGTCTTCACTGCGAAGAACGCGGCAAAGAACCGCGCCGCTGCCGGGTTGCCGCCGCCGGTGCAGGCGGCGAAGGATTTGCCGGTGCAGGATCCCTCGACTCGGCCAGTTCATCTCGATGCTGTAATTCAGGCTCCGCAGCCGGAGAAGAAGAAGGAAGAACACCGTGGATTCTTCCGGCGAATCGGCGGATTCTTTGCCGGACTTTTCGGTAAGGGTGGTGGTTGGTGATTGGTGATTGGTGGCCAGGATCAGGGGCCAGGGGCTAGTCGCCAGTTCGGAACTTCAGCGCATTAACCGCTGCCACTGACCCCTGACTGACGGTCGCGCAACGTGCGATCATCACTGCACTTTTTGGTTTTCGGGAAATCCTTTTTGGGTGCTCCTGCGTCTTACGGCAAGTTGAGTGAGACGGTTGGCGACAACTTGTTCGCAGGAGCGCGTTATGACCGCTGCATCTCCAGGACCAGGACTGGGGCCGGGGCCAAATATATTTTCCATTTTCGGAGCGGAGAATGAGGGATCGTACCGCGCCCGGCGTGAAACTTTTATTTTTTCGCTGCTGGGGCAGGCTGCGATTCTGGGGCTGCTTATCTACTTCACCAGTTGCGTCATCCAGCACACGCCGGAGATTGCCGAGAAACTGCCTGAACTTCGAGAGCTTCCCATAATTTTCTCGGGGAACAACGGTGGTGGGGGCGGGAATCATGATCCGCTGCCGGCTTCGCAGGGGAATCCTCCGCGGGCCTCGCTTGATCCGCAGATTGTGCCGCCTACAGTGATCATGCTGAAAGAGCCGTCAAAGCTGATGGCCCCGGAGACGGTGCTGGTAGCTCCCGAGGTTCCATTGCCGCAGGGCGGGCAGATCGGCGACATGATGTCGAAGTTTTCTACGCTGTCGAATGGGCCGGGCGGACCAGGAGGAATCGGACCCGGATGTTGCGATGGCATCGGCGACAAGATGGGGCCTCATGTGGGTGACGGAACGCCTGGAGTTTATCCCGCGGGCAAGATGGGCGTGACCGTGCCGGAGGTTATCTTCAATCCGGAGCCGAGTTTTTCCGACGAAGCGCGCAAGGCGAAAGCGCAAGGAATGGTGTTGCTGCTGGTAGTGGTGGGGAAAGATGGGCGCACGCACGATATTCGCGTTGGGCAGAGCCTGGGGATGGGTCTAGACGAGAAGGCGATCGAAGCGGTGAACCGCTGGCGGTTCCGGCCGGCTACGCTGAATGGCCAGCCGGTGGCGACCCAGATTGCGGTGCAGGTGGATTTTCATTTGTATTGAGAGGTTAGAAGCCCATCTCGCAAATCCGGCGGGGAACCCTCAGGGGCTAAAGCCCGCGAAAGTTTGTGACACTTAGACGCGGCGCTAAAGCGCCGCTCTTCCACGCTGCGCGACGGACGCGTCGTCGGTTCGACACACTCACGCACTCGGCACGGCTAAAGCCGCGCCCCTCCCAAGTCAGCTGCACCGAGTTAGTTACGCGAAGCTAGCTGCGGTTGATGGCGCGGCGCAGGGGTTCGACTTTTTCGCGGAGATCGTCGGCCAGGTCTACGCCCTTGCTGGCGACGTCGCGGACGCGATCGCCGGCTTCGCGCACGCGATCTTTGGCCTCGTCGGCCCA
>Ga0210395_10003580_pt1 | contig 11908 bp, 9 predicted proteins | sample IncBWH4OmetaG_FD_150861 | JGI IMG/M metagenome (GOLD analysis project Ga0210395, IMG submission 150861) | Forest soil microbial communities from Barre Woods Harvard Forest LTER site, Petersham, Massachusetts, United States - Inc-BW-H-4-O ...
ATGGGTAGGTGTTATGTGCAGGTATATGTGCAGGCTCGACTTGAGCTCAGAGATGCGATGGTGAACTAGGAGTGACAGTGTGAGCTGCCAAGGAAGCTGCCGAGGGAGCTGCCAAAGGGAGCTGCTGAGAGTGGCTGCCAAGGTACTGCCAAAAACACTGCCGGAAAAGGCAATAGATCAGCTGACACTTAAGTAAGCAAAGATTCAGGTAGGGCTGGTGTGAGTGGAGGTGGCCAATAGCTGCCAAAGCTGCCAATGCTGATGTAAGTGTGGTGACTAGAGACACTCGAAGGTGCTCTTCTAAGACTTGTTATGGGACAAACAGATCACACAAAGGTGCTGCTGAGCGTTGACAGTAGGAGGGAGGAGAAGAGGGTCAATTCCACAAGAAGGTCAAGCTGCTGACCACATCAGTTGGCAGCCGGCTTATAACAAACACGTAGGTGTGTGCCTTCATCAACAAGGCGCCACTACTACTAGTCATCGGTAATCATACAGTAATTGTCCATCAGCAATCATAAACCACTCAGTCATCATAGGTAGTTGTACAGTAAGCAGTCCCAGATCATTAGTAACCTTTGTGAGCAACTTGTCATCACGGTTACTGTACGCGTGCTCAGCAGTTCATAACAGTAGGGGTTTTTCATGGGTTGGCAAACAACCACCCATACCCATACCTGCTGTACCCATACCTTCAACCCATGTGGGTTGACAAAACCCCTGACATACACTAAAGATAATATTCTATTGAAAGGTCAAAGCCTTATCTGATAATAGATTAGATGTCCTGGAAGCTAAGTCTAGAAGTAGAACAAAGAAACATTGATAGTGAGAACAAGGGTTCAAAGTACAAAGGAAATACATAAAGGGAACCATTGTTTCCAATTGATTTACAATAGTCAATAAACTAATCCAAAATGAAGAGCCACTGAGCTCAACAGTCTCTTTTGACAAAACTGATCTCAAGGCAGGCCCTTCTATGCCCAACAAGGCATTGTCCAAACTCCAGGCATGATTACAAGAAACGCAAGTCTCACTTGCCTCCCATGTTAACAAGATCTGCTCCTTGAAAAGCTTGCTTGCTAAGCATAAGGTCATTAAAAGAAAAGTGACCTTCTCTGTGAGAATTGATAGAGGAGAATGTGTGAGTGAGTGTGATAGCATGACCCATATTTCAAATCTCTATTGAGAACAATACTGCCTCATAACCCATAGCTCTGGCCCTAAACCAAGGGGTATCGGTTATAAGGGCATCAACTGTAGTGCTAAGTAGATGGTGATGGTGGTGGAGCTGAGTGGTGATGGTGGTAGAGCTGAGTGGTGACATTGGTTGAGCTGAGTGGTGATGGTGGTAGAGCTGAGTGGTGGTGGTGGTAGAGCTGATTGATGGTGGTGGTAGAGGAGCTGAATGGTGATGGTGGTAGAGATGAGTGGTGATGGTGGTAAAGCTGTATGGTGTTGGTGGTAGAGCTGAGTGGTGGCAGTGATAGAGCTGAGTGGGGATGGTGGTAGAGTTGAGTGGTGGTGGTGGTATTGCCAAATGGTGGCAGTGATAGAGGAACTGAATGGTGATGTTGATAGAGCTGAGTGGTGATGCTTGTAGCCTGTCAGAGAATGAGAGACAACTTGCATTGTGTTTGAGTGGTGGTGGTAGTAGAGCTGCATGGTGTTTGTTAGAGCTGAGTGGTGATGGTGGTACCATGTCAGAATGGGAGACAACTTGCATTGTGCTTAAGTGGTGGTGGTGATAGAGTTGAGTGGGGATGGTGGTAGAGCTGAGTGATGGTGGTAGAGCAGAGTGATGATGGTGGTAGCATGTTAGAGAATGGGAGACAACCTACATTGTATTTGAGTGGGAGCTAGAGCTGAGTGGTATTGGTGGTAGCATGTCAGAGAATGGGAGACAACATGCATTGTGTTTAAGTGGTGGTGGTGGTGAGCTGAGTGGTGGTGGAAGAACTGAGTGGTGGTGATGGTGGTAGAACTGAGTGGTGGTGGTGGCGATAGAACTGAGTTGTGATGGTGGTTGACCTGAGTGATGATGGTGGTAGCATGTCAGAGAATGAGAGACAACTTGCATTGTGTTTAAGTGGTTGTGGTGATAGAGCTGAGTGGTGTTTGTGGTAGTGGCAGAGTTGACTGGCAATGCTGGTGAGCAGAGTGGTGGTGGTGATGGAGCTGAGTGGTAATGGTGGTGGAGCTGAGTGGTGGTGATGGTGGTTGATGTTGTGTATCCTTGGTACACCTGCCAAACTTGGACTTCAAGGGGTTTTCTGGTTCTGTTGGTCAAGGAGACATGATGCTTCCACTTGACAATACTGATAAACATGGGATTATGGAAGAGATAATCCTGTGACGATGCCAAAAGGGTTCTTGATACAACACACAGTGGCAAGAGATGAGAATAGACACATAGACCAATGTCTCTGCTAGAAGAAAACTTTATCTATGCCTGAGAGAAATATAGGAGGAAGTTAAGAAGACAACTAAGCTAGTGACTACTGATGAAACCTGTTAGTCTTATATACTGCTTCAAGCTACTATTCAACCTGAGCACAAATCTGAAACATATGGTAATCATCCAATGAAAACCAACCATATAGCCACAGGGGCTTCTTGTGAACCATACAGTACATGAGGCAGACAGCCTCACACAAGTCAGTGATAACACAATCATATGACTCACAAGTATCCAATGAGAAACCATGGTGCAATCTCAGTGCATCAGAACAATCCATCAGAATGTATCATATTGGTCATCCACAAGATGACAAGTTCAGACCTTCCAGCACTTAGGAACTCATTATCTGAGGTGGTCTTCATTGATACTCCAAAACCCAAAACCCAAAACCCAATGTCCCATGACTTATGGCTTAGGTCAGATATGAGGCATGACCTGGGACTTCACATGACCTAGTCACGTGTCTGCAACATTCCTGTGGTCAAACCAGTATCACATTCATTGAAGCTACACATATTACTCACTAGTTGGGCTATATGTAGCTGTTCTTCTGGCTCCACAAGGTCTTCTTCTTCTGGTCCACTAGGCTGCTTGACAAACATGTGCACCTCTGGATAGTCAAGGCAGTTCTTCCAGTGTTCATGCAAGCAATGTTGGACTTTCTGCATCTTCAGGGCTGGCACCATGTCACCATGTGACAGTTGAGCTGAGTGGTGACAGTGGTAGAGCTGAGTGGTAACAGTAGTAGAGCAGAGTGGTGATGGCAGTAGAGCTGAGTGGTGGTGTTGGTTGAGCTGAGTGGTGACAGTGGTAGAGCTGGGTGGTGACAGTAGCAGAGCAGAGTGGTGATAGTGGTAGAGCTGAGTGGTGGTGGTGGTGGTAGAGATGTGTGCCATAGAGGCAGAGCTGAATGGCAATGATGGTAGAGCTGAGTGGTGATGGTGCTAGTATGTCAGAGGATGGGAGATAACTTGCACTGTGTTTGAATGGTGGTGATGTACATAGAGCTGAGTCATGGTGGTTGTAGACCTGAGCTGAGTCATCATGATGGTACAACTGAGTGACGATGGTGATGAGGCTGAGAAAGAGTGGTGTGCCATATGTAAGAAGTCTTGAAGGGCAAGATGGTAGAAGGAAGGTGATGAGTGACACACTTGTGAAGATGCTGGGTTCAGTTCCATGATTTATTTGGTGACATTCACTTCAAGATCCCTGCAGGGATATGAATGTGCATAACCTGTGTGGCAAGGTTGCTTTAGTGTTTCACTAAACAGAAGGAGACTTGGATTGACAGGTGGAAATTGACACACAAGGTAAGGACTCTACATACTGCAAGATCCTTTTATACATATAGTGTTACAGTAAGAAGTTCCCTCAGACCCTAGGACAGGTTTAGTAGGCATGAGTCATGGCAGTGAACACACAGCCTTAAGAGTTATATGAGTCATGGCAGAGCAATGGAGAACAGCCTTCAGAGAAGAATGAGTCAGTTGGGAACAATATGGTGAGGTAACATAACAAAGGGGAGAAGTGGGTCTTGGAGATGCATGGGAGTCAACAGAAGAAAATAAATTGACATCTAATCTTAGTTGCATATGTTGTCAAAATAGAATCCTAGGGTGGTGGCTAGTTTGTCAGCTGTGGCGAGCAAGTGAAAAAATGGGGCCAGTTCATCGGCAAAGTCAAGAAGTACAGCGAGCAGAGTTCCAAGTGAGATGCAAAGGGCAGTGAGCTGAGCCAAGTGTGAAGAGTAAAGCAAAGAGTGTTCACTTTGTGAGGACAGAGCTTGAGGACAGATGAGACAGAAAGGAGAGGAATCAACTGGATAGATATTTGGGTTGATACATGAGGCTTTTTATACATGATTTGTACATTTTATAATAGACATAAGCAAAGAGAAATAAAGTGAAGTAAATGTGCAGATAAATGGTTTGAGCAAATAAGAATGGATTTGAAATGCGAAAATATAGGGGGAAGTTGATAGGGGTTTTGAGGGATTTTTGTGGCGCTTGTTTTTGGAATAGGAGTTGAGATAGATACAGTGGAATTCTTTGAAGGGTGAAACTTGTGTTGTCGAACTGCCACAATTGTGCGTGGTTAGTGATGCGTCCTGTGATGCTCAAGTTGGCTGGGTTGAGCGATGCCAAAATGCAACAGCATATGTGTGATGGTGACATTCACTGCATGTGCAGAGCCAGAGTTCAAATTGGAATAGGTATTATGAGAGTGAGACAGTTGCATGCCAATGGATTTCTTTTGGTCTGAGTCAGGTGGTGATGTGTCCAAGAATGGGAGACAAATTGCATAGTGGCTGAGTTGTGGTGGTGATAGAGCTGAGTGATGATGATGATGATTCTGAGAAAGAGAGGGGTGCCATAGCTTAGAAGACTAAAGAGTGTGAGTATGGTGTGCTAGACAGGAGAAGGGAAGTGGTGAGTGAGATACTGGAGAGAGCCTGAGTTCAGTCCTATAATTAATTTGGTGACATTCACTGCATGTGCAGTGCCAGAGTTTGAAAGCTGATTATGTGTCAGAGAATGAGAGTCAACTTGCATAGTGGTTGAGTGGTGGTGGTGGTAGAGCTGAGTGGTGTTAGTGATGAGGCTAAGCAAGAGAGGAGTGCAAGGTGAGAAGACTCAACAGGTGTGAGTACAGTATGATAGATGGGAGAAGATAGGTGGCCAGTGATTTACTGAGCAAGATGCTGGGTTCAGTCTCATATTAATTGTGTGACATTTGCTCTATGAGCAGACTCAGAGTTTGAATTGGAATGGGCACTATGAGAGTGAGACATTCATGTGCCAATGGTTCACCTAGGTCAGCTGATGATGTGTCAGAGAATGGGAGACAACTTGCATAGTGGTTGAGTGGTGGTGGTAGAGCTGAGTGATGATATAGCTGAGTGGTGATAATGATAAGGTCAAGAAAGAGGGGGGCACTACATGTGAGAATACTTGAAGGACATGTGTACAGTGTGGTAAATGGGATGAGTGAGGGTGAGTGAAACACTGGGGAAGATGCAGGGTCAGTTTCATGATTAATTTGATGACATTTATTGCATGTGCAGAGCCAGAGTTTGAATTGAAATGGGTAATGTGATAGTGAGACAGTTTCAAACTTAGTACTCACAGACTGACACCGAACCCAGACTTCTCCAGTTTCATTACAGAAGAACCTAACCCAAGTCAGGCGAACGTTCCTACTGTAACGTAACAAAGGCCCTGAAACCAACAGTTGTTCATCGGCCATGACAAAAGAAGGAGGAATAGCTGGTTGGGATTCCTTTTTGAATACTTTTTTTGTACTAGACAATATACACTATTTGCATTGACGTCTTCAAGTCTTCAAGTCTGCAGTACAATGCACACACCATCACACGTTGCATTGCAATGCTAGCTTCAAACATGAGCAATATTCAATCTCCTTCAGCCACACATCAATGGAGCCCAAGGCCATGTCTGAGTCTACTGGGAGCTCATATCCTCAGAGACCCCATCCAGACATTTCCAGAAAGTGGGACACTCCTCAACATAGACAACTTTTTGGTCATTGAAAGCATGACCCCATTTCCTTCTCCACTCAAGCATGGAAACCAGTGCCAAAGCATTTGGGAAACTACACTTGTGTGTCATCTGTCTCCTCCTATGCAAATTCCATTTTTTCTTCCAATTTCATCTGCACCATCTTCCATATTTGAGCAAGGAGTTGTCATGTCTGAAGAAGGAAATTTGTGGCTACCGGCTACCAGGCTGTTACCCCTCCATGACCCCCAGTAACCCTGGTAACCCCAAGAAGGGTAAGGGCATGCAGGGGGTACTAAAATCCATACCCTTACCCCTACCCCTCGTAAACCTCTGGCAATACCCAGGGGATTTTGTATACCCCTGTCATTCTCTAGTCTCAGATGACAACAGCAGTGGTAGCAACCACAGCAACTTGGGTCTCAGACATCCTAAGTGTCAGAAAATTAGTAGCACTATCACATTACTTTGAGTGCAAGCTGTATGGGAATGATCACTACTTTTTTTCTAATAAAAGAAGTTGTGTTACTGGTTTGCCATTATGGCCACAGCTGTAGCCTAAGCCAGCTGGAAGCCATAGTCACAGCTCAGGCTTGCAATTTCAAAGGCTAAAGCTGTGAATAGCCAGGCCTAAGCCACAGCTAACAGACTGAGCTGAGCCATCACATCACTAGTTGGGGGCATGAGCACCATCCTGTTAATAAAATATAAAGAATTTTTGCTGTTGAAGCTGAGATGCAAGTTATGAAGATGTCATCCCAAGAAGAAGACAGAGACAGAGGAGTGAGAGGAGTAGGTAGATACAAGATAATTCAGATGCAATGCATGAGAGTGTAATGAGATCAGCCATGTGCAATGTGTAGTAAAGGTTTGTGAGAGTAGCAGACAAATAGTTTTTTGAGAACAAGAGAGAGATAGATACATCCAAGAGGCAGGAGACACAGAATATATACATGAGCATAAGCCACAGGACACAGACCAAGTGTGGTACAAGTACCCTACAATAGAATGTGGATTGTGGCCAATATGACTGAACATGGCATTGCAGCAGTTTGCATGCACAATGCTGTACATGCTCAAAAGTGTGTGCATGAGATTTCGTGCAGCAGAGCATGATCCAACTCCAATAGAGGGCAAGTAGTAGCTAACAGAAGAGAGAATGGTCCCTCAAGTGCCTTGGTGGCCTAACTTTAAGGATGGGGGGGGGGGAGACTCAAATACTAACACAGATTCTCAAACATGGGGTGCTTCTCATTCCATCAAGACAGATGTACTTAAATACAAAGAGAGTACCTAAAAGAAGAGAGAAGGGAAAGGCTCAGGCAACAAGGCAGACAAATCATCAAAATATAAGAAATAGAAGGCTTCAGGCACAATGCTCATGCTGGCCTTACACCTCCCAGGGGGTCAAAATTTTGACCGTCCTCAGTCAAGCTCTTCTAGAAAAAAAATTGCCAGTTACAGTGCTGAAAATGGAGAAAATATCAAGTAAATGTAGATAGTGAAGGTATCACGGTGAGTGAAGACAAGGGTGCTTATGTCTTCGACTTGCATCTGCATGAGTCGTTGTATGATACTCGAATGAATGCTAAACCTCCAGGATCAAAAACAAGGCACATGGCATGCTGTGTGAACTGCAGATGCTGAAAGTGTGGTGCGGAGATGTTGCCTGACTTGAGATTTCTGTTTTGACTGCTGCTAAGGTCTTTGTCCTTGCATGCATGAATGGAAATGGTCTTCGAAACAACAAAGAGTACCAAAACCAAAACCAAAACCAAAAGGGTGGCGAGACAACATGCTGGCATTGAGGAGACCTGATATTCATCATAGACCAGAGCTTCTTGCCATTCAAACTGTTGATGAACCAGGGTGCTTGCGACTTGCTGCATGGCTTCAAGTGGATGTGTAGACAGCAGAGGGACTTGAGTGACATTGAGAACATGAGAATTCAATTTGATCAGCCAGGTGACTCTGAGCGATCATTGCTGTGAATTTGAGAGAACTGTCGGCAGAGTTGGGATTGGGGAGACTTTGAACAGGTGTGAAACTGAATTGACTTGCGTGAGTCCAGGCAGTCATTGTGGTGGAAGTGAATATGAACAGGAGGAAATGGGAATGTTCAACTTGGAAGTTTTGAGGGACGGTGCTGGAGCAATAGAAAGGATTTCACTGAGTGACAACTTTGGAGGATCAGACCTCGAACTAGAAACTTCGACAGTCAAAAGCATGCATGCACTGGCAGGAGACTTGTCAAGACTAGAGTACTCAGGCACAGATGGTGGCATGTGTGGGGTGTTTACTCCCAGGGGTGAAGATGTGGATGAGACTTCTGACATCATGACTTTGAGCATCTGTTTCTGTGGCATCGATTGGGGCTGAATGGGGGTGTTCAAGGCATTGAGTGGTGAAGGGAAGAAGGTAACTATTTTGCATGACTGCAAGGCCAATTCTGAAGCTCTCAATACAGAAATGTCAACAGAGGAAAGAGAAGACTTTGACTCCAGGTCACTAAGCACGAGAGACTGACAAAGTGAAACAAGTTGCATTCCACAGGACACAGGGAGGATGGCAGGCAGAGAATCAATCGTTGAGGGCGATATAAAATGATCCTCTGAAGAGCAACTAGGGATGTCAGAGGGGTGAGATAGCACATGCAAAAATAAGTCTAGCCTCAAACTTGAAGGCAGAGTCTTGAACTGTGATGGCAGTGGGAGCGTTAGTTCGGAAAGTGCTAGAGGAGTCAACGGGGGTGCTAGAAACGCAGACAGTGGGGTAGAGAACTTACATGAAAGCTCAGCAATGATACCATTAACTGGGGATTCAGGAGGGGCAGCCAACTGAGGAACAGAAGTCATGGACACAGGATTCAGGAACAATGGTCATGCTGGCCTTACAACACAGATGCAGACTTTACACTGTAATTTTGCCACTGCAGATCATTGACTAGTACCACCATATTTAAGTCATACATCCTAAACAACTTATGAAACTATGTCAGATCAATCACTTCATCTGAGTCATTGTCACTATTGGAGCTACCACTGGAGACTGAGATGACAGATATATCAGCATAAGGTTTCTGTCAGGATAAAGGTTTCAGGTGTAAGTCAGGACAGACATTTTAGCACTCACTATTTCAGGTCCATCAAACTCCTCAGGGTCTGAGTTCATGGGCTGTTGCAGTGGACTCATGACCCTCTTCTTGGAGGATGAAGAGAACTTGGCTTCTTTGGCATGTGGCACTGGTTGTTTGCCCTTTCGCTTCTTTGTGTGTTTTGCATCAAGCTCAGCTTCATACTGCTCAACAAGTTCTGGCAGTGCAGAGCAGACCATGCATGCTGGCATCCACACATGCAGGTGACTGTCTGGCTCAGCATGGGGGCCCACATGACTCTTGTCTTCAGATTCTGAGGGCAGCACATCATATGTGGTGTCTGCAGGCTTTCTGAGCCCTTGGATCCCTGTAGAAGCAAGGTGAACTAGCTGTGCAGGTGCAACCTCAAGGCAATACTCCAGGATGCCATCAGTGTAGGCATGCGTCTGTGAGCTGTGAATCTTTACAATTAGCTCCTGCAGATGGCCATCTCCATCTTCTTCTCTCAATGCAGAGTGTCGTAGTGCACGAAGGACAATACCAGGCCAGATGATACTGCGAAAACGCTTGAGGATGATGTCCTTGAGGCCCCATTCAAAGTGCAGCCCACAGAGGTGTGCAAGCTTTCCAATATCTGGCTCATGATCCCACTGAGGTGGCATATGAGTGTGAGATGAGCTGGCATCTGTTGCACTGATGACTGGATTGGTGTATGAGAGCAGAATGTCAATGTTAGGAAAGGATTCTGGCACTGCCTTGGCTAGAGATGGCTTCTTGGAGCCAAGGTGACCATGTGCATTGGTGTGCAGCTCACTGCACAGGTCATCATGCCATGTGGTGAGAAAGTTGGAGAGCTCAGCATAGGACAGAGAGTGAGCAGCATTGAGGAGCTTGTCACCAAACCCACACCTTGCAAGCCCATGAGCAATCCTAGGCCCACAATTTGAAAGACCAGCTTGGTGATAGTCACCACCAGAGAGCAGAGCAATGAGAATAAGTCCACCTTGGGTTAGTTGAATGGATGGGTGTGCAAGTATATTGGCTGAGTGTAGACCATGGAGTGATTGCCATCCACACGACCATCTGCATTCTTTGCAGTGTGCTTGCTGTTGCCTGAGAGGGTTGTGCTTGCACTAGAGCAAGAAAAATCAGAGGTGTGTGGTTTGCACAGAAAGGTTAGCCAGTACGCACTTGCGAATGACCATCTTAGCACCAAATACAAAATTGTCCACATCATCTGATAGGACTGCATCAATGATGCCCATACTATTGAGGTAAGCCAGTTCAGCTTCAGCCTCTCCAGGAGCCTTCAAGTGGTCAGTAGAGTGCCACTAGATAAAGACAGCATTTTGCATACCATCCTCCATTCAAATCCAAATGCCTCAATGATCTCCTTAATTCCATCAACCAGCCAGTGCTTCCCCCCTGAGATCCTCTTCCCACGCTTGACCTTGGGCCGTTTGGGACCATCAAAGATGAACAGAGGGAGGAAAGGGGCATTCATAAGCTTTGCACAACGGAAGAACAGAGTGCGAAGCTCAGGGTTCTCCCCCTCTCTTCCATGAGCAGCATGAAAGAACCAAATGGATGCATCAATGCCAATGCGAAGACCACGAAGATTGGCAGGATTAGCCTCAAAACCATCAACAACAGCAATATGAGTGAGAGACTGCAAGGTTCCAGATGGTCTGAGGATTTGAGCTGTGTCAGAGGGCCTTCTTTAGATGAGCAAGTGTACTTACCTCCCAAAGGCCAGTCACACCCATTGTTGTAATTCAGGCAGCTAGTAGATTATGAATGAGGAGAGAAGGAGGGTAGCAAACAGTGAAGGAGACACAACCCTATCCATTTTTCGTGCACCAGGTGTTCTCGGCCCGGCATCCCGTGAACCTCCTTCCAAATCAGATGCTCACAGCACTCACTGCCTTTGCACAGCGTAACTCACAGTGATACCAGCATACTTACCAACAACCAAATGGTCAAAGTCAAAAGCACGGCATGAAATGTAGAGAATATAAAAACATCTTGAGGCACATCAAAGGTGTATCTATAACGATTACAGCAGTGATAGCAGCTTAAAAAAACCCCACAACCGCCCATGCACCTCATCCCAGGACCACCTGCAAGCATTTCTTCATCGTCTACAGCCCTTGCCTCACTGGTCTGTCGTGAGTATATTTGCGATGCCCTCTATGTCCACAAGAGGTGATCCTGGCAAGAAACAAGCCATCAGCTTCAATCCTGAAGAGAAATAGACCGTCCGACGTACAAAAGAGGGGTATGACAAAAAAGCACGAAATACGCCACACCAGTGACCAGTGGGCACATGGTCTTGAGAGAGTGCATGATAGCACATGATGGTCTGCAAAAGCAATATCATGAGTTTCTTGATCTCGAATGTGCCACGTACGCTCATGGTCTCAAATGGCCGTGAATACAGCACGTGATCTGGGGCCAGGTTCGGAGGTGGACGATGACGTGATGGCGTCGTGACGGCATATGCCGAATGCAGAGGGGGAGGGCGTGGCAACTCACAGACACCAATAGTGTCCACGCTGGGGGGGGTTGGGTGCACTGTACACGAAAAGCAAGAGCTGGTGATGTGGGGCCACAGCGGGGTGGTCGAGAGCCATGTTCTTGCTTACGTGGCGCTCCATATGCAGTACAGCGTTCACGCTCTGTACGCCTGGCCCACCAAGTTCTTCAGCTTCTTTGAACTTGCGCTCCAGTCGAGGGGTGGAGGGCAGTGCATCAGTACAAGTGATTTTTCATCTTCAATAGACGGGGGGAGGACTGCAGACATTGAAGCAGGGGTGCATAGGCTCCGATAAT
>Ga0210395_10003582_pt1 | contig 11908 bp, 6 predicted proteins | sample IncBWH4OmetaG_FD_150861 | JGI IMG/M metagenome (GOLD analysis project Ga0210395, IMG submission 150861) | Forest soil microbial communities from Barre Woods Harvard Forest LTER site, Petersham, Massachusetts, United States - Inc-BW-H-4-O ...
CGCTGGGCAACACCTACAGGTATGACTCATTCGGCAACCCGACTGCATCAAGTGGTTCCATCGCGAATCGGTTCCAATACACCGCACGTGAACTCGACCCCGAGACCAATCTTTATTACTACCGCGCCCGATACTACGATCCCACAGCAGGAAGGTTCCTGAGCGAGGACTCGATTGGTTTTCGCGGTGGCGTCAATTTCTACGAATATGTTAAGAATAACCCAGTCGGACTTCTCGATCCGACCGGCTTAGCCCCTCAAGACCCTGATCCAAAATTGCCGACCGATCCCACGGGTAAGGCAGGTTGTTTTTTCAAAGGAATTATCCCCGGGAGCCCATGCAAGCTATGCATGTACGGTTGCCGTGGGTACGGCGCAACCTTCAGTTGGCCTCAGGCCACAGAAAAACCTTGCATGAGCATCGACCCGGTGAGTGGCTTGGTAAACACGAGTGAGATTGATCCCAAATGCTGGAAGCCGCCTTGCAATCAGAAGCCGAAGCCTCAGCCGTTACCGGCTCCCCAACCTCTGGGGGCTCCCCTCCTACCTATAATTAACATTTTAGAAGATATACTGGAGGGTCTGGCAGGAGCAGCGGCCCTATAAGGCGCAGTAGGCGATGTCGATACGATCGCGCTACCATTGCGGAATGTTGTCTTCATTATTTGATTATTCTTAGCCCTTCTGCCGTTGGAGTGCGATGGAGGAACGATAAAGTCAGGATCGAGAATGGGTGAACTCTGTACTGCAGGAGGTACTATGGATGATTTTGATTCACCAAGTATGCTGGAAGCGGTCGAGGAGTTAGAGCGTAAAGACTACTTGTCGGCTCTCGCGCTCCTGTTGCCTTTGGCTGACGCGGGTAACCCGAAAGCACTATGCAATCTGGCCAACCTCTATCATTTTGGTTGGGGCGTGGAAGCGGATGGGAAAAAAGCCGCTGAACTTTACCGGAAAGTCGCTTCGCAAAACATCCGGCAGCAGCATCTGTCCGGGATTGCTTATCAAAATCTGGCAACACTTTACGTCATCGGAGCTCCGGGAGTGGAACCCGATTGTGAGAAGGCGGCGCAATACAGGAAGTTGGCCATAGAGGCTGGATTCGACATGTAGGTTCACGTGGTTTCTTCCTCTGCGTCGGCGCGCGGAGCACTTTCTAGCACGCAAAGAGATAATTGAGTTTTAGACGATTCCTGATTGTCCGGTCAGTTCACTAAGATGGGTTAGCGGCCCCACAGTCGGGACGGAGGTGTTTCATCATGGCATTTGGAGGTCGGGGTCTTCCCAGTGTGCGTTGCTTCGTCACGAACTGCGCAATCGGTATCCTGCTTTGTTCGTGCGGCTTGCTCCTTCCGGAAGTACGGCGGCGAGAAAATCGTCTACGTAGATCGTGCTAGAGATTTCCGACCAAATCTTCGGGGAGGATGGGCGTGAAGTAAAGCAGCACCCCCATATGATGATCCGCAGGTTAGCGTATACGCGTCGGCGAGGTATGTCAAAGCGAAACCTCCGGATGCTGGATCGACTCCAGCTTCTTCCTCTCGCGGTCCAGAATCGGGCTTCAAGGAAGTTGGCCGGGTTAGGAACGACAACGGGGTTCTGGGAAATGATGACCAAGGTTCCGGATAGATTGTGGGCCGGACGGAACTTATCTGACGCTCGCTGACCGCGATTAGTAATCGGAAGTCTTGTAGGAAGTGATCCCCGCGCGTGGCATCGAAACTGGACCGATTACGAGTATTCGGAACAATCGCTATCATCGTACCTCATCGGCTGTCACGAAAATGTCACGGTAGTCGCGGCAAATGGCGACGAATTGCGAATAAAAGGTGAATAAAGAAGAGAAGTTGACTCGTCCGGTTTCATCGCAACTCGCTGATCCTCCTCGGAAAACTCCCGCTCCGGCAAATCGTGATTAAGTTCCTTAAGTGGCTGTTAACCGAATGCTCCGGGCAGTTCGTTCCAGGCTGCCGAGCATTCGGTCTGTGGCAGAAATGTTGCGACGAGCCGGAGATGCGCGTGCCTGGTGAGCACCGGGCTCTGCCACAATGGATCGTCAGTTCAAATCAAGCCCTCGAACCCAACTAGACCACTCGTCTGCTGATTAGGAAGCCATTTTTTGCCATTTCCGCAATTTCCGAAATTTGGGAACAATAACGATTCCAAAAGCATTACAAAAGCCATCCGGTCGTCTGAGTGTCGTCACATCTATTCACACATATTAAGGATAGACTTGCTTTAGTCCGTCCGCGCGCGGGCGTTTCCGGGTGCCCCTACTCAGCGAATAGGCGGCCAGCGCACGGAACTCCGATTGTTGACGCGGGAGAGTCTTGGGTCGATTGCCCACGGCCCAAAACAGAAATGAATCTGCGGCGGCAGTCGGTTCTCTGTCGAAGGATCAGCAGATGGCTGAGCTGCCGGTTTGGGTCCTATTCCTAGAAAGTTATCCGCCTCGGATCCGCCTTAAAACCGCTGAATTCGGAGAAAGAACGAGCGCGGGTTCCAGAAGCTTGATCGTCCGTGAACTCGAAGCGACTCGTGAGGGGAGCCTGGACATTCACGCCGACTCGCGCTGAAGCATGAGCCGCACCTAGCAGGTGTTCGGCTTCACCGATTTAATACTCACATAATTTTCACATAGTTCTAGTACTATTAGCTTGACTTCATCTAACAAGTTATGCAAATGTCGTAATATTCCCGATTGATTAATTTGCTCAATTGAGAGCCCACACGACTGTGTTGGGATGCGGTTGGAGGTGTGTCTAATGAAAAAGGCAATCGTTGGATTGTTGATCCTGTCGGGATTGCGGTGCATGATCGGCACGTCTCTGAATGCGCAATCTGGCCCATGCGTGAGTCAGATTGGAAATGGCGGGCTCTTAGGGCAGCCGCTTGGCATTGCTGGGGAATTCAACTGCATCCCCGAAGGTCCGTTCCTGGGCATTTGCTCCGTGATGAATCCGAACTGCCCACCGCCAGCCGCTGCATCCGAAACGTGCCCGACCTGCGCCTTGCTGCAAGCCCTGGCCGGTTTGCCGATTTCGCTAGCGAGCGGAAACACATTCATCAAAGAGACCGATGTCAGGCTACCAGGATTGGGGGGCGGTCTATCGCTTGTGAGAACTTGGAATAGCCTCTGGCCTGCAAGTCAGGCCGCAGTTCAAGTGGGATTATTTGGACCCAACTGGCGATCAACTTTTGAAGAGCGGCTCTTCGTGGGTGCCGACAATTACTTGAAGTACTCACGCGGGGACGGCAGTTTTTGGTCTTTCGGATTCGCTGGGATTCAGAATGGGAACGTGGTTATGGGGATTGCTGCTCCCGCGAACGGCGGCGCGGGGGTTGTCGAGTACATTCCCTACAGGACGCTGACTTTTACGAACGGGGAAAAGAGAAACTTCGATAAGACCAGCGGCAATCTGATCGCGATCTTCGATCGAAATGGGAACAGGACCAGTCTTAGCTACGATTCAGTCGATCGCCTAATTACAGTCACCGACCCGGCGTCACGCCACTTGTACTTTTCATATGCGAGCGGATCTAGCTATTTGGTGACGTCCGTTACGTCCGACTTCGGAGTTTTGCTTTCGTATGCTTACGACACTCAAGGGCGGTTAATCCAGGTTACAAATCCCGATTCTTCAACCCTTTCGTTTTCCTACGACAGTAATTCTTTCATCTCCTCCGTCACCGACTCGCAGGGCAAGGTTCTTGAGTCGCACGCTTACGACAGCATTGGACACGGGATGTCTTCGTCGCGCGCAAACGGTGTGGACGCACTGACCATCTCTTATAACTACTAAAGATTCTGAAGTCGAGAGCAATGGGACGCACCAGCTTACCTGGTTTGCCCTTGAAGTTCGGAGACCCCGTTGAGAAGCCCGAATAGACTGCGACTGGTGCTACGTCTTGGATTCTTACTGCTGCTTCTGTGCGGCGGCCGTGCTTTTGGTCAGGCTCCGTCGATCACGGGTCTTTCGCCGACGTCGGGTCCGGTCGGTACGCTGGTAACAATCGCCGGCTCCAATTTTGGGGCTACGCAAGCAAGCAGCACGATCGCGCTCGATGGAACGACTGCGACCGTCGTGAGTTGGGCTGGCACTTCCGTCGCTGCGATTGTGCCGTCGGGCGCATCCTCAGGATCGTTCACAGTGACTGTGAGCGGCACTCCCGCGAGCAGTTCCTCATTCACCATCACGGCACTTCCATCGGGCTGGTCCGACGGCGATGTGGGTTCTGTTGGAGTGGCCGGAAGTGCGACTTACGCAAACGGAACATTCACCGTTATGGGGGCGGGGACCGAGATCTACGGTACCGCCGATGCGTTTCACTTCGCGTACCAGGCATTGTCGGGCAACGGGACGATTATAGCTCGCGTCGTCAATGTGCAGGGCGGCAACAGCTACGCAGCCGCTGGCGTGATGATTCGCGAGACGCTGACTGCAGGCTCGACAAACGCAAAGACCGCCTACTGGCCGACATATCACTCAAACTATTTTGATGTCCGCACGACCACCGGGGGCAGCACTTCGGAGCCAGGTAGCAACAGCGCCACGCTCCCGTGCTGGGTAGAAGTGGTCAGGAGTGGCAGTTCGTTCACCAGCTATACTTCTCCAGACGGAGTTAATTGGTCGCAGCTGGGATCGACTCAAACGATTAGCATGGCGCAGAACGTTTATATTGGTTTGGCAGTGACGAGCGCCAACACCTCAGCCCTGGCGACAGCCACTTTCGATAACGTGTCGGTGAACTCAACTGCGGCGCCCGCGCCCGTCATCTCGGGCGTCTATCCTGGTGCGGGGGTGGTCGGGAGTCAGATAACGATTGCCGGTTCTGGATTCGGCAGTTCTCAGGGGAGTAGTTTGGCGAGTTTGAACGGCGAGCTGGTCACGGTGAATTCTTGGAGCAGCACCTCGATCGCCATCACAATCCCATCGGGAGCGACCTCGGGAAATCTCGTGGTGTCCGTGGCCCCTAGCATGAACGATAGCAACCCTTACTTTTTGCAAATCGGTACTCAACTTCTGAGCTCATGGACGGACGTGGATGTTGGATCCGTTGGACTGGCAGGCAGCGCATCCTACGCGAACAGCGTGTTTACGGTGAACGGATCCGGGCAAGGCCTCTTTTCGAGCGCCGACGAATTGAATTTTATGTGGCAGCCGTTGTCGGGCGATGGCTCGATTGTGGCGCGAGTCGTTAGCTTGACCGGGAATGCAAGCCCACCGGCTGGAGTCATGATCCGCGAGACTTTGAACGCGAACGCAAATAGCGCGTTCAGCGCGTACCGATCTTCGACCATGTTTTTTGTTGAGCGATCCACGACAGGCGCAAGCAGTAGCTACCAGACGGGCACGGGCGGAGCGCTGCCCTATTGGGTAGCGCTATCGCGAGTGGCGAATACATTCACGAGCTACACGTCGATCGATGGCGTGAATTGGGTGCAGGTCGGGACGGCAGAGACCATTTCAATGGCGCAGAACGTTTACATCGGTCTCGCTGTGAGCAGTGACGATAACACCTCTCTATCGACAGCAGTCTTTGATAACGTCTCGCTGAATACTCTTTCAGACTCCGCACCGACGATTACGACCCTATCCGCCACGACGGGCTCTATCGGCAGTCAGGTCGTGATTAGCGGCCTGGGTTTTGGTGCAACGCAAAACGGCAGCGTCGTGCTGTTGAACGGTGCTGCTGTGACCGTCAACTCGTGGAGCAGCACCTCTATCACCATCACGATTGCCTCCGGCGCGGCCTCGGGGCCGATGTTGGTTTCCGTTGCTCCAAGCATGAACGAAAGCAATTACGTCGACTTTACCGTGACCACGCAGCCTCTGCCTACTGGATGGCTCGATCAGGATATAGGCCTAGTGGGCATCGCGGGGAGTGCGACTTATAACAGTGGTACTTTTACGGTCAACGCCGCGGGGCAAGGTGTCTTTACTGCTGCTGACCAGATTCATTTTGTGTATCAGTCGCTCTCGGGTGACGGCACGATCGTCGCACGAGTAGTCAGCTTGCCGGGAAGTTCGAGTCCCATGGCAGGAGTTATGATTCGCGATTCGTTGAACGCGAGTTCGACCAGCGCATATGTGGATTATCGGTCTGCGACAGGCTATTTTGTGGTCCGGACCACGACGGGCGCAGCCAGCAGCAACCAGACGATCGCGAGCGCGGCACTGGCGTATTGGGTAAGACTGGTTCGCAGCGGAAGCACGTTTACCGGCTACACGGCCCCGGACGGGGTCAACTGGACGCAGGTGGGCACGACGCAAACCATCTCGATGGCGCAGAACGTCTTCATCGGGCTCGCCGTGAGCAGCGGCACCGCCTCTTCCCTTTCCACGGCCACAATCGATAACGTATCGATTACCACAACCACAGTTCCAGCTCCGGTTATCACTAGCGTCTCCGCCACCACCGGATCGGTAGGCGGTCAGGTTGTCATTACCGGCGAAGGTTTCGGTGTATCCCAAAGCAGCAGCGCGGTGCTGCTGAACGGCGCACCGGTAACGATCAACTCCTGGAGCAACACTTCCATCACCATGACGATTCCATCCGCAGCGACTTCGGGGCTGTTGTTGGTTTCCGTTGCTCCAGGGATGAACGACAGCAATTATGTTCTCTTCACGGTAACCTCGCAGCCGCTGCCCAGCGGATGGCTCGATCAGGATATCGGAGCGGTAGGAGTAGCAGGAAGCGCGACGTACTCAAGCCCGGTATTCACCATAAATGGAGCGGGGCAAGGACTCTACTCCTCCGCCGACCAATTCCATTTCGTATATCAGCCGCTGCTGGGTGATGGCACGATCATCGCGCGCGTGGCGACCCAGACGGGTAGCAACGGCCCAATAGCCGGCGTCATGATCCGCGCGACGCCCAGCACCGGTTCGACTAGTGCGTATGTGGCTTACCGGCAGTCATCGGGCTATTTTGTGGTCCGGACAACGACGGGCGCAACCAGCAACTATCAGACGATCGCGAGCTCGGGACTGCCGTACTGGGTAAAGCTGGTTCGCAGCGGCGGTACGTTCAGCGCCTATTCTTCGACGGACGGCTCGACGTGGGCGCAGGTCGGAACAACGCAGGCGATCTCGATGGCACAGAATGTCTACATCGGGCTCGCAGTCAGCAGCGATACCACCTCTTCGCTTTCCACGGCCACAATCGACAACGTGACCTTTACACCCGGTGCGACTCCCAACGTGACGAGCCTGTCGCCGTATACCGGAGGCGTAGGTACAGCGGTGACGATCAACGGAACCGATTTCGGCGCAAGCCAAGGGAGCAGCACGGTCACATTCAACGGATTCTCGGTCGCGTCTGTCACCAGTTGGAGCAACGCGCAGATCGTCGCCATCGTTCCGAGCGCCATTCCCGAGGGGCCCGGCCCCGTAGTCGTAACTGTGAACTCGCTTCCGAGCAACGCGACAGTCTTGTTCACGGCGATTGACCCTGTAATTACAAGCCTAGCGCCACCCGCAGGTCCACCCAACGGTATTGTTGTATTGAGTGGCACAGGATTCGGATCGTATCTGGGCGCGGTGCAGTTCAACGGTGTTGTCGCGCACGTTATGCTGTGGAGTGACACCAGCATAACCCTGAACGTTCCATTGGCCGCAACTACCGGTCCGGTAACAGTCACGGTGAATGGATTTACGAGCGCGGGCGTCAACTTCACGGTGATCGAACCCGTCTCCATTTCAGGAATATCGCCGACCTCTGGCGTGGTCGGCTCGACCGTGACGATTTCCGGAGCGGGATTCGGAGCAACCCAAAGCGACAGTGTCGTTGCACTCGATACCGTCCCCGTAACGCCAACTAGCTGGAGCGACACGGCGATTGTGGTGACCGTACCGCAGGGAGCCGCAACAGGGCCGGTAAGCGTCGAGGTCGCCGGTGCCACCGTGACTGGTCCGACATTCCAGGTGATGATGTCGCTGACGCTCACGGATTCCTTCGGCAATCAAACCACGTACTTGTCGGAGATGATTGGTGGAAAGTGGTACGTGTACAACTCGCAGGGATCGGGCTGCTCCAGTTGCACGCTTCGTGGGAATACCACAAGACAGTTCGACGGTTTCGGCAACGTCATTTCGAATACCGACGAGCTCAGCCACACCACTTCGTATACCTACGATACAAACCAGAATATGACATCGGTCTCGCCGCAGGCAAATTCAGGCGCGGCCACGACCATCTACGCGTACAACAATTTTGCGGAGCCACTGACAGTCACCGACCCGCTTGGCAACGTGACAACCAACACCTATGACGTCAATGGGAACTTGCTGACGGTCACTACCCCGAAGCCCAACGGTTCAATCGCCGCCAGCGTCACGCAATTTGCCTACAATTCGCTGGGCGAGATGACGCAAATCACCGATCCGCTCGGAAGGCTAACCAAGATCGCCTACACATCGGTCGGGCTGATCAGCACGATCACTGACGCGCAGAACAACGTCACCACCTACGTTTACGACTCTCGCGGCAACCGCACCAGCGTCACCGACGCGATGAGCAATCAGACCACTTTTGCATACGATTCGGGCAACCGCCTGCTGGCGATCACCTATCCGGGAAACGCGACCACAACTTTCACCTACGACTACCGGGGCCGCCGCACATCGGTAACAGACCAAAACGGCAAAAAGACCTCCTTCGTCTATGACGACGCCGACCGTTTGACCTCGGTCATCGATCCCAACAGCCACGTCACGTATTACGTTTACGACACGGAAAGCAATCTGACAAGTATCGAGGATGCGAACGGCAACACCACATCGTTCGGCTATGATGCCTACGGCAGAGTCATCCAAACGACGTTCCCTTCGACTCACTACGAGCAATACGGCTACGACGCCGCCAACAACCTCACGAGCAAAACGGACCGAAACGGCCAGACGATTCAGTACGTTTACGACGATCTGTATCGGTTGACGCAGAAGAACTACCCGAATTCGACCAACGTTGAATATGTCTATGACCTGGTCGGTAAGCTCCAGCAGGTCACCGATCCCACCGGAACCTACGGCTTCGCCTACGACAACATGGGCCGGCTGGTCGGAGCGACGGCGCAGTACACGTTCCTTTCGAATACAACCTACACGAACGCGTACACGTATGACGCTGATTCAAACCGCGTGTCCATGACCGACCCGCAGGGTGGCACCACTTCGTACGTTTACGACACGTTGAACCGGCTGAACACGCTCACCCCGCCCTCCGGGTTCGGCAGCGGCTCATTCGGCTTCAGCTACGACGGGCTGAGCCGCCGCACGCAGATGACGCGCCCGAACAGCGTCACCACAAACTACACCTACAACAGTCTGTCGCAGTTGCTCTCGGTGCTGCACCTGGTGGGCACAAGTACCATTGACGGCGCAACGTACACGGTTGATCCTGCTGGAAACAGGACGGCGAAGACCGACATGTACGCGAGCGTGACGTCAAACTATACCTACGACCCTCTGTATGGGCTGACGCAAGTGACCCAGGCAACGAACACCACGGAAAGCTATTCGTACGATCCGGTCGGCAACAGGCTGAGTTCGCTCGGCGTGTCGCCGTACAGCGTGAACTCCTCGAACGAGATCACTTCGACCCCCAGCGCCGCCTACACCTACGACAACAATGGCAATACGTTGACCAAAGTTAGTTCGGCGGGCACGACCACTTACGGCTGGGACTATGAGAATCGACTGGCGAGCGTCACGTTGCCCGCTAGCCTTCAAATACGATGGTCTTGGCCGCCGAGTGCAGAAGGTGTTCACACAAGGCTCGACTACAACTACAACGAATTACTTGTACGATGGAAATACTGCTGTGGCAGACGTCGACCAAAACGGAAACGTTCTCGCCCGCTACACCGCAACCCAGAGTATAGATGAGCCATTGGCCGAACTTCGAGCCGGCACCACGAGCTTTTACTCCCAGGATGGTTTGGGTTCAATAACTTCGCTCACTACTTCTGCAGGAGCCTTAGGCGACACTTACACATACGACTCGTTCGGCAATGTGACCGGTTCATCGGGCTCAATCGCGAATCGGTTCCAGTACACGGGTCGCGAGTTCGATTCCGAAACCGGTCTGTACTACTACCGCGCCAGATATTACGATCCGATTTCGGGCCGTTTTCTTAGCGAAGATGCGATCAAGCACGCGAGTGGAGGGGCCAACTTTTATTCTTATGCCCACAATGATCCGATCGATCGCTTCGATCCGCTTGGATTGACTGACTACAACCAGCAGCAAACGCAACAAATGCTGCAACAGGCCTACAACTCCGCGACAGCAGGCTACTTCCAAGGGCTTGAGAATATTCGAAACAATAGCCAAGGTGGGGGGCCCTATGATTTTGCCCACGACCCGAACAATGTCCATCAAAACGATACGTGGACGATCTGTGGCGTCGAGATGAGTGCTGGAGATTTTGGTAACTACATTGCGGGATTTCAAGCGGGCGCTTGGGATCAGCTGTACTATGGCGACCCTTGGCGACCTTTTGTTCGTTGGGCAGAAGGAGCCACTTACCTCGCCGGTATCTACTACCATTTGAGAGGCCAGTCTGACGTGCCAAATGATCCATGGGACGACACGGGTCTGCCATGGATCAAACACGGCGCAGATGCGGGACGAAGGTTTGGCAAAAATAGTGGCGCTTGCGGATGTAACTAACACCGGAGTTAAGGAAAGTATGAATAGACCGCGTATCAGCCTGAAGCGAATAGCGATCATGTTTGTTTGCTTTTCGGTGGCCTTGCTTGGGCTGTTCTTGTATGCCCTGCCCGGTCACAAGGCTCCGCACGAACAGGACTTGATTGAAAATTTCTACTCTCATCGTGCTGCGTACGAGAATTTACGACAAATGCTTCAAGAAAATAAACAGCTGCTTCGCGTTGCGAATTGGGGCGTCGAGACCACAGACCCCGTCGGGATACACCATCCACCGGAAGGGGGATTTCCGCTTAATCGCTACAACGATTACGTCGCGCTACTTGCGCAAACTGGGAGCAAAGAAGCTTCGCGATCTAGGGGGGAAGGTCCGGGACAAGTCTGTATTACTATGTGGGCGTCAGGCTGGGCGGCTGATACCAGACGCGCGGGTGTCTGCTGGGCAGAGCAAGAACCCTCAAGTGAGGTAACCGACCTGGAAAGCTATTTTCAGGGCCGAGGAAAGCCCCGCCTCGTTTTCCGGCATATTGTTGACAAGTGGTATCTTTTCGCGGATCGATAAGCCGAGCGAACGACCACCTCGCAACAATTCACGCTGTGTACGTAACCGTCGACAACAACGGCAACATACTGACCAACGTTACGTCCGCAGGTACGACAACGTACGGGCGGGATTACGAGAATCGGCCGAGGAGCGTCACGCTGCCGGGCACAGGAGGCACGCTGGCATTCAAATATGATGGCCTGGGCCGTCGGGCTCAGAAAGTGTTTACGCAGAATTCGACTTCCACGACCACAAACTATCTTTACGACGGAAGGAATGCAGTAGCAGATGTGGATCAGAACGGAAACGTCCTCGCGCGCTTCACACAAACGGAAAGCATCGACGAACCTCTGGCGCAGTATCGTTCGAGCAAAACCAGCTTTTGCGAAGCGGATGGACTGAGTTCTGTAACTTCGCTGACGAACGTGTCGGGCACAATCGGGAACGGCTGCACGTACGATTCCTTCGGCAAGCTGACAGCTTCCAGCGGGAGCGTCATCAACCCGTTTCAATACACCGGACGCGAATTCGATTCGGGGGGGGGTGAATCCTTTCGGTGGGTGACAGTTCGTTACCAAGGGTTAATTGGGGCAAATCACATCAAAAGTGGTTGGGATAGCATGTCGAGTATCTCAGCGACCTCGTTCAACGAAAAGTTCTTCGCAATGTTTGAAGAATTCGCCGCAGAACC
>Ga0210395_10003584_pt1 | contig 11902 bp, 10 predicted proteins | sample IncBWH4OmetaG_FD_150861 | JGI IMG/M metagenome (GOLD analysis project Ga0210395, IMG submission 150861) | Forest soil microbial communities from Barre Woods Harvard Forest LTER site, Petersham, Massachusetts, United States - Inc-BW-H-4-O ...
GCGCGCCTGGACATGACGGTCGACGGGCTGGCCAACGCGGTGGAAGAGGTCGACGTCAGCGGCCGCCCCATCGGGCCGGACAACCCGTACGGGAACGCCATCGTGCAGGAGGTGACCCGGCTGACCCGCGAGTCGCAGGCGGGCCGCCGGGCCGACGGGGCCCGGGGGAGGACCTGGCGGATCATCAGCACCGAGCGCGAGAACCGGTTCGGCCGTCCGACCGGTTACACCCTCTACCCGGAATCCGCGCCGGTGCTGCTGGCCGATCCCGCCTCACCGGTGACCGCCCGGGCCGGGTTCGCGACCAACCACCTGTGGGTGACCAGGTACGACCCGGCCCAGCGCTACTCCGCGGGCGACTTCGTCAACCAGCATCCCGGCGGGGCGGGCCTGCCCGCCTTCGTCGCGGGCGACCGGGACATCGACGGCACCGACATCGTGGTCTGGCATACCTTCGGCCCGACCCACATGCCGCGCCTGGAGGACTGGCCGGTCATGCCCGTGGCCCGGTGCGGGTTCACGCTCAAGCCGACCGGCTTCTTCGACCGCAACCCGACCCTGGACGTGCCGCCGCCATCCCCGCACTGCCAGGCCGACTAGGAGCTGAGGGTCCCCCCGGTCTGCCCGCCGCCGTAGCTGACGCCGAAGTCCTCGCAGGAGCTGACCGGCGTGACGCTCGCGTCCGGCATGATGATCTCCTCCGGGCTGGCGTCGCACAGCTCGGCCCCGTTGACCATCGCGCTGGTAAAGCTGGCCGAGCCGAAGTCGGTCAGCGGCAGGACGCCGCCGCTCGCCGTGCAGCAGGGTGCCTCGGCCACCACCTCGGCCGAGGACCGTTCCGCGGCGGCCAGGGACTGGCTCACGGTCTGGCTCCAGCCCTGCGTGCTGTCGGCCAGCGTGATCCGGAATTTGCTGTTCTCGTAGGTAACCGAGCCGGAAAACTCATCACCCGGCTCGACCGGGTTAGTGAAGTAAACCGGGGCCGCCGGATACATCTCATACCAGGCTGAGTATTCGGGCGTGCTGCCCGAACAGTCGACCTCGCTGCCGGTCTGTTCCACCGTGCTGTCCGAATAGCCGTCCAGCCCCACCCAGAACGCGCTGTACTGGTCGCCCTGGCCGCCCCCGTCCTGCCCGCACTGGCCGCCGCTCGGCTCGGTCCAGCTCGACGACACGCTGGTGTAACCGCCGGCCGCTCCGCTCGCGATGTATCCGGCCCAGTTGGCGCTCGAGATAACGGTTGGGTCCGCTGAACTGGCCAGGCCCGCGCGCAATGTGGTCGTCCGGCTTACCGGCCCGCCGGGCTGCACCATCCCGCTGAGCGGCCCGATGACCGGCCCGGTCCCGGTGGCCGCGCCCGCGGCCGGGCCGACCGCCGTCAGCGCCCCGCCGAGTACGAGGGCGTAGATGGCGAGAAGAACCAGCCGGCTGCGCCGCATATACGCTCCTTATGCCCTTTTCGTCTAGCCTGGAAATGCACACGATCAATCGGTTGAGCACAACGCAAAACGGCGACTATGGATAAGTCCACGGCTCCTTCTCGTGCCCGGTTTTGCCTTACCCCGATGCGGGGAATGTAATCGCTACTTCTCAAAGCAGGCGAATGGGCCCCTTAATTTATAAATGGAAAGAAAGCCGGTAAACGGCATAGTCATCGCCCAGCGCGGGTACCGGCGCTCCAGCCCGCTGGCCGGATCGACACGGCGATCAGGTCGCAGTATCGGCGTTGATCCGCACGTCGGGGACGACTAGCCTGAGAAGGCTTCGCCTCCGCGGGCAAGGCGGTTGAAACGCGGCCAGCCGCGCGACATCCGGCAGCGGTGCGTGGCAGTGGTGGCGAACCGGTATGCTATCTCCGTTCCGGCCGTCAGCCGGTTGAGGGGCTTTAGCTCAGTTGGTAGAGCGCTTGCATGGCATGCAAGAGGTCAGGGGTTCGAATCCCCTAAGCTCCACCAGGTCAGAGGCTTGCTAGCACCGGACCAAGATCATCCGGGAGCAAAACGGGGAGCAAGACGCTCGCTATCCTCGTAATCATGGGCAGTAACGCCGCCGGCGCCCGCCGTCGCGGGCGCAATGAGGTCCACGGGTCCAAGCAGCGGGGTGGCGTACAACTACCAGGACCAGCGGGTGGGCCGGCGGTACCAGGTGGCCCGGGCCGAGACGGCTGAAATCATGCCATTGGGATGATGCGCGCTTCCTCCGCCGTGACCGACAGTAACTACGTAGGGCTGACTGGCCCGGGCGCTTGGCACGGCGGAGGATAGGTGCAGTCATGACCGGCGGCTCGCGCGTTTACCAGACCAGCAGTCCACCAATTGCACGGAAGCTCGCTGGCCGCCCGGCAAACCGCATAGCCTCCGCGAGCCGCAGTAGCCGCTGACAGCAGCGGACACCGCTGCTCTAGATCCCGGCAGCGGCAGGTACTACCGCCTGGCGGTGAGTTGTATGAGCAGTCGTGGTGCCCCTGACATCGACACACGTACCGGACCGGCTGTCCGCCCGGCCGCCATCCCCGCGCCGCGCCCGCACCATCAACATGACCCGTGGCTGCGCATCGCGCCCGGCGCCGTGACACTCCCGCCTGCCGGTCAGCCCGGTCACGGTGGGACGGCGTTCGTGCGGCGCCAGCCGGTCCGCATCGCCGACGGACGCTTCGAAGGCGGCTACACCGGCCTGTTCGAGCTCATCTGCCCCGGCTGCGGCGACCATCCGTACCTGGATTACTCCGAGATCCCGCCGCGCCTTCAATGGCTTCGCGGGCCCCGCACCCTAGAGGCGGCACTAGTGGCGTATGGCAAGCACCTTGGACCGCTTCCCGGCCTGAATGGGGACAGTGCCGGGAGCTTAGGTCCTCACGCCGCGGCATTGCGCACCGCCGGTCAGCTTGTTCCGCCGTCACTACCGGCGTCTCAGCTACCCGCGATGCCGATAACGCCGTCGATGATGAGGAAGACACCGACCGCAGCGGACACGATCGCAAAGATCGCAGGGCCGGCCCGTACTAGACGATCCCTCAGGTCGGCCAGGTGTGCTTCGGCCTGCCCGGGACGCCGGGCGAAGTACAAGAAGATCAGGCCGATCGTGGCCGTCGAGAGCAGGGCGAAGGCCAAGAAGGCGAACACGACAACGAGGATCGCGGAATGGTGACGCACCAGGATCACGGCGGCGGCGGCGGTGAGGGTCCACGGCTGCTCGAGCACCCCGACGGTGGCTGCTTCCCACGGATTGAGTTGCTTGAGGTGGGCACTGAACTTCTTGCCCACCCGTGAGCTGGTTCTGGGTCGGTTCCGGTGTCTCCATTGCCGCGCGGCAGCAAAGGCGAGGGCGGCACCGAGCATGATCTCGATGACCTCCACCACGGTCCTGCCGCTCCCTTGTTGAGTGGCGCGGACTCCCCCGATCCCATAGCTCACGGCGAACACGATGATCAGCGAGACGCTCCACCCGATCAAGAAGGCGGCCGCGTTGACACGTGCCCTGGCCGTGGCGAGCAACAAGATGAACACGACGATCGTGCTCGGCGACACACTGGCCAGCAGACCAAGCAGCGCCAGGATGATCACCGTGCTCATGGGTTGTCCCGGTGTTCGGCCCGGTACCCTACCATCGCCCTCCGGCTACCAGCGGGAGTGGCCGCCATGGCATCGACGTCGTGGCGTCGGTGCCGGACCCGGGACGCTATCGCCGGGTGCCCTCTCGGCGACGGCGGGTTCTTCGGCCCGGACCGGCAGGACGACGCGCGAGCTGGGGCCAGGACGCCTGTCTTGCGGATCGGCTGCTGAAGGACGAGCATCACAGAGTGTTCCCGTATGTGGATGGCTCCTAAGAACGTTACCGGCAGATCGGCCGCGTCGCCGGGTTCGCTGGCCGTCAGTTTTGCCTGCGTTGCCGCGGGCATCTTCCCCCTTTGTCGCGCCCACATCGGTTTGTACCTCGCGCCCGGGGGAGTCATCGCCCCCGCGAGCCGTGGTCGTGCTTGTCAGCCGCATGATCACGTTCCGCGCCAGATGATGTACTCTGCGATCGCTCCGGAGCGGGCTGTCCATGGCCATCGGCCGGTCGTCCCAGGGCAGCCTGTCCACTGGTCCTCCACGCGACTGAAGCGGTCAGCCACGCCGGTGTCGGAGTGGCGCGCTATAGCGGCTAGCGGCGCGAGCAGGCAGTTCCCTTCGCAATGCGCGACTGCGGATCGATTCCGGCAGCACACCATCTGACCGTGCAGGATGGCGTCTTCCGCCCGGCGGTGCCGGGCCTATGCCTGGGCCCACCGTTCCGCGAAGGCGATAAGCGCGATGCTGCCGAGTTCGACCGTCTGGCGGTCGGGGGGGCCGGGGGAGCGGAAGGCGACTTCCAGGATGCGGTCGCCGAGCTCGACCAGCAGGTCGGCGGCCGCCAGCGGGGTCTGCTCGGGCACTAGGTGGTGGCTGACCAGCAGGGTCCGGATCCGGACGGCGAGGGTGTGGTTGCGGGCGCGGATGGTCTGGATGACTAGCGGGATGCCCGGCCGCCGGACCACAGGGCCACTAAGGTCCCATTTTCGGGTCAGGAGGGCTCTCTTACGGATACTCGCGGGCAGCCTGGCCCGCAGGTCAGGTCACCTGACGGCCCGGGCTGTACAGCTCCCCAAGCCGATAGTGCAGGCTGGCAGATCGGGCTGGCCGTGGTTATGCGCCCGGTTTGTCAACGGCGAGCAGAGTACGGAAAGCAGGACGGTTTCGGTGCGGGGAGATTGCCTGCCTCGTCCATTGCGGGTGAGGCAGCACACCGGTTCTTGCTGGTGAACTAGGAATGAGCGGCGACCGGTAGCCGCTGCGCAAGAGCAGGCGCGGCCAGCATCACGTCGCCTTTCATGGGCGAAGTGGGAGGTACGGACGTGGTGCTTGATCTTGTCCTGATCGGCTTGGCGATAGCATTCGATCCGCTGCCGATCCTGACATTCATCGTCCTGCTGCCCTCACGGCGCGGGGCGGTAAAGGGCGCGGCGTTCGTGTTCGGGTGGCTGGTATCCCTGGCGATCGTGGTCGCGATCACCGTGCTCGCAACCGGCAATAACCCTCCCAAGCCGAACACGGCACCTTCACTCGGGGCGCTGGCGGCGAAGATCGCTATCGGAGTCTTCCTCGTCGCGATCGCGATCCGGCAGCGCCGCAGGATGGGACAGCCGAAGAAACCGAAGAAGCCCCCGAAGTGGCAGGAGCACGTGGACACCATGTCCCCGTGGTTTGCCGTGGGCCTCGCGCCCGCGGTCCAGCCGTGGGCTCTGATCGGCGCAGGCGCCGCCACGGTCACCCAGGCCAAACTGTCCAGCTGGGAGAGCTACCTCGCGCTGTTCGCGTTCTGCATCCTAGCCTCGGCGTCCTACCTCGCCATAGAGATCTACGCCGTTGTCAGACCCGACCAGAACAAGGCGTTCCTGGATAGGTTCAGGGCCTGGATCGAGGCCCACACCGACCAGGCGATCATCGCGGGGGGCTTGATCCTCGGCTTGTATTTCATCGCCAAGAGCATCTACTTGATCGTTACCTGAGACTGCCTGGGCCGCCCGCACGTGCTCCGGGACTGCGCCTGCCCGGCTGGCAGCAATGCGCTAGTCCCTACTCGCTGATCCTGCTGGGTGACAACATGCTGCTGGTCGACCGGGAGGAATACGATCCTGAGCGAGGAACCTGGCGTGCGCTCGCGGCCGGTGATCCGGGCCGGGACAACCGCTGATCTTCGGCTGGGCACCGGACTAAGGGGTAAAAGCCAGCTGGGCAGCGCGGAAACTTACTGCGTATCGGCCTGAGCGCCGTGCAGGGCGTCCTGGAGTTCCTTTTCGTCGTCTTTGGACAGGGAGGTTTTCAGGACCGTACCGCCGTACTTGCTCATCGCCTCGACGGCTTTGTCCGGGGTGACCTTCTCCAGCATCAAGAACAACGCCGACGTGCCGGGCTGCACCATGTCGCGGACCTGGTCCTGGAACTGCCGGTCGATGCTGGTCTTGGCGAACTTGCCCATCAGCGCGCCCAGCCCGGCTCCCACCGCCATCCCGAATACCGGGATGAAGAACAGCAGGCCGAACAAGAACCCCCAGAACAGGCCCCAGCTCGCTCCCTTGGTCATCGGATGGTGGCTGGTAGTGACGTGATAACTGCCGTCCTTGTCCCGCGCGATCACCGCGATGGCATCCGGCTGGATGATCAGGTCGGCGGCCAGCCGCCGTGCCTCGTCGGCGGCAGCGAACGCGGTCGTCTCATCCGGATATCCGATGGCGATCAGATCAGCCATGGCGTCCCTCTCCTTCTGCCTGATCATTGCCTGGCCCCGTTGCCGGCAACCCTGGGGCACCAGCGGCGGCGGCCACACCAGGCAACCTGGCGCAACCCGCGATCATCGTAGGAACGCCCGCGGAAACCGGCACCACCCGGCGCGGATGATCTGCGCCGCCAGCCGCGACCGGGAGGCGCCAGCGGCCAGGCGCTGTCGTCGGCGTGTCCCGTTGATTACTTGGTCCTCCCCGGACGCGGTCCACCGTAGAGCACGGAAGGACAGCAACGTCCCCATGCAGCCGCATCCGATGGTCAGACGCCCTCGCGGGCTTCCAGCCGCCCGGATCGGACGGCCGTGACGAATTCCTGGTAGTCCTTCTCGTTCTGGTCAGCGTAGCGTTGGGAGAAGTCGGTGATCGAAAGGTCGAACGCGTCGCTGCCGCCGAGGTATCCGTCGATGGCGACCGGGTCACCGGACCGGGCGTGCGCCCGCGCCAGGGTCCACCCGCAGATCCCGGCGTAGAAGGTAAGCCCGAGCGGCATCATTGCCTCGGGCAGCGCCGAGCCCTTCATATCGCGCAGCTGGCGCCAGTAATAGTGGCGGTTCACATCCAGCCCTTTGGTCCAGCCCAGGTAGATGTCGCTGGCGGCCTGCATCATCCGCTGTCCATGCACCACCCGCGCCCCGTGCTGCCGGTAGCGGCTCTTAGGCAGGTAGGCCTCGAGCACCGAGGCCGTCGCCTCCTTGATCTGCAGGAAGAGGGGGTCGTGGGCATCGCGTCCCTGCAGCAGGACGATGAAGGCGCGGGTCCCCACGCTGCCAACGCCGACGACCTTGCGGGCCGCATCCACGATCTCGAACCGCTCAAGCAGGTGGCGCCGGTTGGGTTGCAACGTCGCCCGGTAGGCGCGGAACTCGTCGCGGATCGCCGGCATGACCTCGTCCGGGGACAAGCCGTAGGTCGCGGCCAGGTCGCGGGCCGGGACGATGACCGGCGGCTGGCTGACGATCCGGTACTGGCCGTCGACCAGTTCGCCGAGCTTGGACAACGCCTGCAGGCTGTCTCGCGAGTGCGCCTTCGCGGCGGCCTTCTCCGCCCGCTTTTCCGCCCGCTTGACCAGCTTCCTCTGCTCCTCGCCCTTCTTCTTCCTGTTCTTCGGTCCCTTGGCTTCTTTCTTCGTCTCGGCCACCACGCTGCGGATCGCGCTCGTCACCTCGTCCTCATCCAGGCAGGCATACCAGACGTCCATCGTCGGCATTTGCGCGAACGCAGCCATAGCCTCCCGGTAGGCCCTCACCGACGCCTGCGTCGCCGCGCGCGCGTCAGCCCTGGAGAATCCGTTGTTCCGCGCCGCGACCATAAAACTCGCCGCCATCCGTTTCACGTCGTACTCGAACGGGCCCGGCAGCGTCTCGTCGAAGTCGTTCAGGTCGAACAGCAGGCGCCTTTCCGGGGAGGCGAACAGGCCGAAGTTCGACAGATGGGCGTCGCCGCACAGCTGGGCATCCAGCCCGGCCACCGGGGTGTCCTTCAGGTCCGCCGCCATGATCTTGGCCGCGCCCCGGTAAAAGGTGAACGGCGAGACCATCATCCGGCCATGGCGTACCGGCACTAGGTCCGGCTCCCGGCTAAGGTTCTGCGCCTCAAGTAGGGCAACCGGGTCAGGGCGATCGGCGGCCGGCCGCCAACCCCTATGACTCGACGGAGGCGTCCGCTCGCGGGTGTGCGTGCCAGCAGCCCTGCGCTCATCGATGCTCGGATGTGCGATTGCCTGCACCGCCATCCGCCTCACCTCTGTTCCGATCATGCCAGCCGACCTGGGGGTCAAGCCTCAGGCGCCGGACTTGCCCAGGCCAGACCGCAAGACGGCCCGCTGGAACATATCCACTGGCTCTCCAGCTCCTACTGGCTTCTATCATGCGGCGCGGTAGCGGAGCGCACGTCACCCAGCCAGGATGATTCCTGCTTCACGCTGATGGCTGCTGCCATCTCTCCACCAACTCACCCAGCCTAAATACCCGTTATATCCGTTTAGTACGTTTCTGGTTTCTGATCTTGGTCGGCCGTTCGCTGGCGGCCGAGCCGTATGCCACGGGTCGAGATGTCGGCATCTGGTCATAGCAGGCTTAGCTCACCAGCAGATTTTCTTCTTGCTCGGCCTCTTCATTGCCGACTATGAGGTGGAATCGCACGCCCATTGCGTTCCCGAGCCTGCGCAGGGTTTCAATGTCAGGCACACCGCCACCCAGTTCGATGCGAGATAGGGCAGGCTGGCTGATTCCCGCTCGATCTGCCACTTCCTGCTGGGTAAGGTTTCGGCTCCTGCGGATGGCACGGAGCTGGTCGCCCATTCGCAGGTCCCGGCCGGCCTGCTCGTACTCGGAGTGCTCGGCGACGTCACCAGCCTCAGCTAGGCGCCTGGCCTGGAGGGTCTTCCACCGGCTGTGCCCGGCCATCATGCGTTCCTTTCGAATTGGCGGGTAATCGTCCTGGCATGTTCTGCTTGGCAGGTTGCCTTGCCTCGGACGGCCCGGTCTACATCGGATTTCTGAGCGCCCTCACGGGTCTTGCGGAAGACGGTGAGCAGGATGATTAACCGGCCTTCGGCTTTCCAGAAGCTGATCCGCCATGTCGTGCGGTCCAGCGGGACGCGCAGCTCGTAAACGTCATCAGCATCTTGCAGCTTCTTGACGTGATGGCCATCCAGTATGCCGCCGGTGACAAGGTAGTCGTCCACGTTCCGCATGACCCGCTGGTAGTGGCCGTACGGCAGCTCGCGCAGCCACGCCTGCACCTCCGGCTCCAAGTTAATCTCGTACATATCCTAAATGATATATACCCTTGATGGTAAGTCGGAGGCGTCCTTGAAGGGAAGGCGTGGACGCGGTCGCCTTGAATACGCACCGGCCCGGGTTGCGCGGCGCCGACGACAGGCGCGTGCTCGAGACGGCGGCCGCCGAGGGCCGGGCGGTCGTCACCGACGACGTCGGCACCTTCGGCACCGCGATCGCGCTGGTACCTCATCATGTCGGCGTCGTGTACTGCCACCATGCCGCTTCCCGCGAACCAGGCCCGGCTTGAACAAGCTCTGCAAGGCCCTCATTGCGTTGGCGGCCAATCCGCCAGCGGGTCTTGGCGAGCATCCTGCGACGTGGTGGCGCGGCAGCATCGAGGACTGACTCTGCGCTGCTAGACGCCGCCGGAATGACCGCTAGCGGACTCTGTTCGAATGATCGAACATTAGCGATGCTAACGAATTTATGGGAGCCAAAGTGGGAGCCGACATGGCCAGGCTCCCCGCGACGCCGACCGACCCACGAGTCACATCGTTGCAGTTAGAAAGCACATCGGCGACTCAAGGCAACGTCCCGCGACGCGCCAGTTCTACATGGCATGCCCCGACGCTGGGTTTGCAGCTGCGGGTGCCTTCCTAGATCAGGTCGCTGGCCCTTGCCTGGCCGTGCTTTCGGTTACCCCGGGGATACCTTACCGGCGGCCACCTCACAGGCTTGCCGCGCGGCAGGGGTTGCCCGGCCCGGTACGCCATATGGCTGATGTCTCCTGCGAGAGCGCCCGTCAATGATGGGCATGACGCGGTGAGCACTGGGCTCGCTGCTGACGGGGAAGGATGTGATTGCTGGCATGGGCGGCAAGCTGAGCGGGCCGGGTGGCTTTTTCGCGGACGCCGATTTCGACTTCGAGGCGCGTATCGTGCTGGGCGCCGCGGCGTCCGGGCTGGGTGATGTCGGGCTGGTCCTGGCGACCACAGACCGGATCGCCGACGGTGACCCGCAGAGCTGGTTCGTTGCCTGGACCGGGGTGGCCGCGGACCTGGCCGGCCGCGGCGAGCAGGCGCTGGGGCACGGGCACCTGGCCACCGCGAGCTGGGCCTTCCTGGCCGCGGCGGAGTATTACATCAAGGCGCTGGTATTCGCCGACGGGCTGGCTGACCAGTCCGTGCGGATGCCGGCCTTCCGCAAGCACCGGGATTGCTGGGAGAAGGTGGTCGATGCCTCGGCGGGCCGGTTCGTCCGGGTGCCGGTGCCGTATGAGGACACCGCGCTGCCGGGCTACCTGCTGCGTCCGGATGCCGCCGGCGCGGCCCGGCCGACGCTGGTGGTGACCAACGGCAGCGATGGCTCGCTGCCCGGGCTGCTCGGGTACGGCGGCGCCGAGGCGCTGGCCCGCGGCTGGAACGTGTTCGTGTACGACGGCCCCGGGCAGCAGTCGATGCTGTTCGAGCGGGGCGTGCCGTTCCGCTATGACTGGGAGGCGGTGCTGACCCCGGTCATCGACACCCTGGTCGGACGGCCCGACGTGGACGCCGCGGCGCTGACCGGGTACGGCATCAGCCAGGGCGGCTACTGGATCACGCGGGCCGTCGCGTTCGAGCGCCGGATGGTCGCGGCGGTCGCCGACCCGGGCGTGGTGGACGTGTCGGCCGGCTGGACCGTGCACCTGCCCAAGGCCCTGCTGGACCTGCTGGACTCGGGCCAGAAGGACGCGTTCAACGCCGCTATGGCGCAGGGCCAGGCCGGCTCGGACGCGAAGGCGGCCCGGACGTTCGCGTTCCGGGCCAAGCCGTACGGCATGACCGACCCGTTTGACCTGTTCACCGAGGTCCGCAAGTACCAGGTCCGCGACGTGGCCGCCCAGGTCACCACCCCGCTGCTGATCACAGACCCGGACAACGAGCAGTTCTTCCCCGGCCAGCCCAAGCAGCTGTACGACCTGCTGCCGGGTGAGAAGGAGATCCTCCAGTTCACCCAGCAGCAAGGCGCGAACTACCACTGCCAGCCCACCGGCCGCCAGCTGACCCACACCCAGATGCTCGACTTCCTAGCAGACCACCTGCCCTCGCAGCAGGCCTAAGCACCTATGTCCCGCACATCCTGCGAGAAAACCGGGCTCGTGTCCCGGTCCCGACCACCCGCTTCGCCGAGACGTAGATCCGCCGCCAGCGGAAGTCTCACCGGCCAGACGCCCGGAGGTTGCCCCGCATGAAATCCCTCACCCTCATCCTCGCCTTCCTGCCCCTGATCGCCTTCTCCCTGCTGGCCCGCTTCCTGCCGCACGGCTACATCGGCATCGCCGGGCTCGCCGCGGCGGTGATCGCCCTGATCGCCATCCTCACCAGCCACCCCGTCTGGCCGCCGAAGATCCTCAACAGCTGCTCGCTGGTGCTGTTCGCGCTGATCGCCGTCCTCGGCTTCACCCTGGGCAAGAACGACGACCGGTGGCTGGCCACCTGGGGCGGCGCCGGCGTCGGCCTCATCCTCGGGCTGATCATCCTGGCCCTGATCCCGGTCATGCCGTTCACCGAGCAGTTCGCCCGCGAATCGGTCCCCCAGGCCGAATGGTCCTCCCCGACCTTCAAGAAGATCAACCGGGTGCTCAGCGCCGGCTGGGGCGTGGCCATCTTCGCCATCGGCGTCTCCCGGCTCGCCGCCGCCGCCATCAACGGGCACACCACCCGCCGCCTGCCCGAGCTGCTGCTCGGCCTGGCCGTGCCGGGCGTGATCGCCCTGTACATGCTCAAGTTCTCCAAGAGCTACCCCGACCGCGTCACCCACCACAGCGAGCCAGCCCAAGCTCCCGCCAATCCCTGAGCCACGGCCACACCGACAGCGCCCAATGTCGTCCCGTCCGCCG
>Ga0210395_10003586_pt1 | contig 11901 bp, 14 predicted proteins | sample IncBWH4OmetaG_FD_150861 | JGI IMG/M metagenome (GOLD analysis project Ga0210395, IMG submission 150861) | Forest soil microbial communities from Barre Woods Harvard Forest LTER site, Petersham, Massachusetts, United States - Inc-BW-H-4-O ...
ACGGCGCCATCTGGGTCTCCGGCACCGCCCACGTCATCCACAGCGTCGGCTTCGCCATGCAGCAGCTCGGCTTCAAGCTCCTCAACGACATCTCCTGGGTCAAACCCAACCCACCTCCCAATCTCTCTTGCCGCTATTTCACGCACGCCACCGAAACCATCATCTGGGCCGCCAAAGACAAAAAGTCCCGCCACATTTTTAATTACAAGCTCATGAAGGAAACCAATCGCGGCAAACAAATGAAATCCGTCTGGGAAATTAAGCCCCCCGAAACTTGGGAGAAAAAATTCGGCAAGCACCCCACCCAAAAACCCGTCGCCCTCCTCGAACGCATCCTCCTCGCCTCCTCCAACGAAGGCGACGTAGTCCTCGATCCGTTCCTCGGCGGCGGCACCACTCTCGTCACCGCATTCCGCCTAAACCGCCGCGCGATCGGCTGCGACCTCTCCCTCGACTACATCAACCTCTCCGTTCGCCGCCTCTGTTCCAATCTGGTACAAGTTCAGCTTTCCGTTTCGTCTTTCGAAATTTCCTTCGACTGCCTCAACTTTTCAGTTGATCCGCGAAGCGTTTCCGTGGATCGATCAGATCGCGCCGCAGTAGTCACCACTGTCATCCCGACCGGAGCGTCAGCGTCTTCTGCTGACGCGCAGTGGAGGGACCTCTCTGCTCTTCGCATGTCGCCACAACTCCAACTCGTCCAACAAGAACTCTGCTTCCATTTCATCGGCCGCAACGACCGCCGCGTCATCTTCTCCGTCCAGGCCGACTCCCTCGACGACGCCCGCCAAAAATTCCGCGCCTCCGGCCACCCCGACTCCGACGCCCTCTTCATCATCAAAACCGAAACCCAAATCTACCTCGCGTAAGCCTTCGGCTTGAGCCGGAAGGGCGAATACGCCCTACCGCCCCTTCCCATTCCGATCATGACGTGATCTAATTCGCTCCTGACTTAACTAGGTGGTACCGCTTCTCCCCAAGGATTCACATCATGATCCAACCAAAATCGACAACTCTCGGCGAGATTCTCACGCTCTCCAAACATTTCATTGTCCCCAGATATCAGCGAGGCTACGCGTGGGAAGCTAACGAAGCGGGTGAGTTTCTCGACGACCTCGAAAGCGAGGCCGAAGTTGGCCGAGGCCTGTTCTTGGGAACTATTATCTTCAATGTTGCCGAGGACGCTGAGGACAAAATAGAAATAGTCGACGGACAGCAGCGCTTGACGACGATCTTTCTCCTTCTGATTGCCTGCAGAGAGCTTGCCAAAGAGCTAAAACTTGATGGGATTGCTCAGGAAACACAAAAGCGGATAACGGTCACAGACCCCGCCACCGCGAAGAGTCGAGGCCCACTCCTTGTGGCTTCCGAGACAATTCGTGACGTATTCGACCAAATGGCAACCAGGGACTGGGCCGGTGCCATCCCTCAGAAAATAGGGAGCAAGCCGGTCAAGCGGCAAGCCCGTCGCGTCCGACCAATCTACGAATTCTTCCAGCGCCGCATTAAAGAATATAACCAACCAAAACTTAGTAGACTCCTTGAATCCGTGTATAAAACCCGGGTTATACGTATCGATATACTTGGCGACGAGGAAGCCTTTAGCATTTTCGAGCGCACAAACGCCCGTGGAACAGATCTCGAAGTATCTGACCTTCTAAAGAATTATCTATACCAACAAAAGGCTCCGGACCTAGACGACAAATGGAAGGAGATTATAGAGAACTCAGAAGGAACAATTCTTAAGATGTTGAAGTACTTCTACATCTCCAAAAACGGTTACATCAACAAATCTGAGCTGTATCCAAAGCTAAAGAAATACTCCAAAGACATCGGAGGGGCCGAATCTCTGGTTGAAGAACTGAAAGAGTTTTCAAAGTTTTATGCAACCGTTCGCAAGGAAGACGGCGCAAACAGTATCAAGGCGTACTTTCACGCAATAGGCTGCGAGGCGATCGCAACAGACGTCGACAAGTTCCAGCGTATCCACCTCGCACTACAGGCATTGCGACTTTTCAATGTATCCCAGATCTACCCAGTCATATCAGCAGCCGTGAACGCAATGATCAGAAATGATGGCGCCGAAAGCAAATCAATGGCCAAGGCTTTCATCAGGTTGCTTGACTCCATGGAGAAATATCATTTTGCAAACAATGCGGTCTGCGATCGTGTGGGAAACGAAGTAGAAAAACTCTACGCAAGTTACTGCGTGAAGTTTTCCAAAACGAAAGACTTCGACAGCACGGTAAACGAGTTCCTTCAGAGTTTGCGCGGGCAGTTGGCCTCTGAAAGCGAGTTCACGACCAGATTCTGTGAGATTACTTACGCACAAGATACAATCCCATTGCTCGCCTATATTTTTGATAGGTTTAGCAACTATGGAGTCGCTCCCGGCGAACGCGTTGCCATCTTCGACCCACAACCAGGCGTGAAGCGAACCAACCATAACGTTGAGCATTTTCTGCCTCAGAAGCCCGAGGACGGAACACCGATAGACTCGCCGACGCTCCAAGCGATCGATAACATCGGGAATTTACTCGTAATCAGTTTCCGAGCCAACTCCAGCCTTGGGAATCTGTCGCCCGGGAAAAAGATTCAAAGGCTAAACGGCGATCTTGCAAAAAAAATCCAAAACCTGCACTACGTCCGCGAGTTCATCGATAAGTACGGGCCAAGCGCCGGTGTGTGGAATGAAGAGAAAATTAACGGCAGGGCGCAAGAAATGGCGAAGGACGCGTATGAACGCATCTGGAAATTGCAGTAGATTGCAAAAGGAGCCAGGTTATGCCAAGAGGAAAAAATCGCGTGTGGTTGAAAATGGACAAGATATCCAAGGTCAAAGTGCGAGTCGGTAGTGCCAATGTGGAAATACGGCTTATTGTCCCCGCCGATAGAATTAGAAAACAGTTGGATCGTCTCAAGTCCAACTAATATTTCGGAGCCGGGTGCGGCAGCCTTCGCTGTCACAGGCTACCGATTTTGACCTCTCCTCCGTCATTTCCAGCCGGGTGCCGCAGCCTTCGGTTCTAAGGCTGCGGTTCTTGACTTTATCCCTAACCTCGTCCACTTCCTGAGCACTGGCTTCTACCGGCTCAAATGAGCCATCATCTCGCTTATCCGAGGTCCCACGTAGTTCCATGCCTCAGTCCATTCGCGAAATCGGAGGCTTGCGAAAGTGAAGCATAGTGCGATTTCCATGCGCCACGCCTTCGACTTCGCCTGGCCTGCCTTCAAGAAGCGCTTCGGCCTCTTCACGGCCGTTCTGCTGACCATATTCGGTGCCTGGGTCGTCCTGGAAATTGTAGTAATTGCTGGTCAACGCTTTGGCATTTTGCTGTGGGCGGTAATGCATTTGGCATTCCTGATCTTTTTCGCGGGCGTGGAACTCGGCCTTCTCCAAATATGCCGTGCCTTACGCGATGGAAAAGCACCGGCATTTGCCGAAACCTTCGCGTGCCTGCCCCTCGGTCCAAAATTCTTGGCTGCTCAAATACTTTATCTTTTAATGGTTGTGATTGGCTTGCTGCTCTTGGTTGTTCCGGGCGTCTACCTGGGTGCTCGTTACGCACTCTTCGGTTTCTGCTTCGCCGACGGTGAGACTAACCCGCTTCGCTGTTTCCAACAAAGTGCGATTATCAGCAAAGGCGCAACATCTGCCCTGCTTTGGATTCTTGCTGCTCTTTTCGTCCTCAATCTGCTTGGTGCTAGCCTGCTGGCACTCGGACTGTTCATCACCGTTCCGCTATCCGTCCTGATCATGACCGACGTCTATCGACAACTGGCTACGCCACCGCCGTCCGATTCCAGCGCCATGCCACCAGGTTGACGAGGCCAGCATTCAGAATCGACCGATTCTCCGCCGCCCGCAGCCACGCCACATGATAAGCTTGACGTTAGATACTTACCCCGTAAGTTTTCAATGCGAGGGGAGGTTTGCAAATGACTGAGAAACTGAACGAGCTTCTGGAAAAGGCAAAAAGCGTGAAACCGTCTCCTGAACAGAAAGAGGAGCAGCGGCGGAGCTTCGCCTATGGCAACACCAACATCGAAAACCCGCGCATCACCCGCGAAACCGTCGATCAGGCAGCGCAAAAGCTAAAGAACGCCCGCTAGCTGCCGGGTGCCATAGCCTTCGGTTTTTCCCCAATTTCGGATTCCATTTTGACTTTCCAATTCTTCGACTCGGCTCCCCACAGCGTGCGCCATCCGAATCACCTTCCCCAATCCTCCCAAACCAGCCCCTTCACCCTCCCAAACTCCTTCGCGTTCGCAGTGACCAGCGTCAGTTTGCGCGCCAGCGCCTGCCCCGCGATCAGTAGGTCATAAGCGCCGATCGGTTTGCCAATTCGTTCCAGCGATGTCCGCACCTCACCGGCCTCTCGCGCGTCTTCTTCTCCAAAAACCAGGAGCTTTACAGGGCCAGCCAGAAACGTTGCTAGGTCCTCCGCGTTTTCCTTTTGCCGCGCGCTCTTGACCACCCCGTACCAAAGCTCGAATAGGACAACGGTCGGCACCCAGACCTGCGAACCGGCTTGGACGGCGTTACGGAATCGCGCTCGGACGGATGCTGGCTCCCCTTTGTTCAATGCTATGCAAGCATTGGTATCGAGCAGGTAGTCCATCGCCGCCTCATCAATCGAAAATGCGCCGCTTCGGCGTCTTAGGCTGTTTTCTTCCTTCCTTCAGGAAGGGGTCTCCCCTCCGCCGGTCCATCGCCGCGAACCATTCCTTGGGATCCGAAATTATCGGCTCCAGCAGCACGCCCTCGGGAACTCTCCTCACCCGCACGCTGTCCCCCTCAAAACGAAACTCCTTCGGTAGCCGCACCGCCTGGCTCCGCCCGTTCCGAAACAATTTCGCCACTCCGCTCTTCGCCATAGCTGCCTCCCAACAATTGATATATACCACAAATCTATACCATCGTGCAAGGCGCCGCCCTCATGGAGTTTCCGGGCGGGTGCCGCAGCCTTCGGTGTTAAAGGCTGCGGTTTTTGACTTTTTTTCCGCGATTTCGCCTCCGCCCATCCCCCGATTTTTTAAGCCTTTCCTCTTGACAAAAAGTGTCTACCGGCGTATAGTAGTTATTGGGTAATATTGCGTCCCGTATTCGGTAACGCCAGCGCTCCTGCTGGCGTTTTTGTTTTGGCATCCAGTCTTGTCCCTAAGCTCTTTAGAATCCGCACTTACGAAAAACGTGCCCGTAACCCCTTTGGAATCCGCACTTCCAAAACGCAGGACTTAAAACCCTTTAGAATGAACACTTACAAAAAAAGGGGGAGGGGGAGGTACGGTACGGGGGGTGGTACAGACCGGGCACATCCCTGACACAGCAGACCGGACCCATATCCGTTTTATGGCTCACGGCTTACTCAAATTCCTCAGGCCATTCCCGGGCGGCGTGAAGAATCGCGAGAATGCGCAGTTCGTTCTTTTCTATGCGGTATGCCACGACGAACGGCGTGCCCGAAATGACCAGTTCGCGCGTACCAGCCACGCGCCCCTCCCTGCCCGCCATGGGATGCCGGGCAAGTAGCTGCGTGCTTTCCCAGATTTGATCGGCAGTTCGAGCCGCCGCCCTGCGATTTTCCTCGGCGATGTATTCAAACGCGCTGACGAACTGTTCCCGGGCCGGAGTGGTCCACCGCACGTGCATCGCTGTGCGCTACTTTGCTCGCCGCATTCGGGCGATCAGCTTCTTCATCTCCGCGTGCGGCACAAAGTCCCCTTTTTCAGCCGCGCGCAAGCCCTTTTTGATCAGCTTGATGTGGTGCTCATTGAGTCGCAGATAATTTTCCACCGCCTCGTTCAGCACGTGGCTGCGGTCCCGATCCATGCTCTCGGCCAGCTCATCCAGCGACTCCACCGTATCCGACGGAATCCGGAAACTGATTGTCTTCAGCGCGCTCATGATTTGGCTCCCATAATACGCAATAATACGCTGCATTACCCTGTATTGCAACGCCCGGACGTGTCTGCAATTCTCCCTCGACATCCGCGGGAGGCGGGACAGCCATTCCTGGGTGGCGGTTTCGAGGGATCAGGAACTAACAGCCACAGATCACCCGCGACGTTTGTCTAGGGACTTAGCTCTTATGCGGTCGCCGCTCGCGGCACTTCGCTCATCAGTTGATGGATGTTGCCTTCGCTGTCCTTGAATGCCGTCATCCACAAATCGTGCGTGGGCATCGGCGCGATCAGCCGCGGCGGCGCCACGATCTCCACGCCGTGCTGCGTCAGCCGCTGGTAGCCAGCTTGGATATCCGGCACGCGGAAATAGAAGATTGAGCTCGGATGGTCATATTCTGGCGACGAAGCCGTGCCCAGCATCAACCGCACGCCGCCACAATCGAAAAATGCCATGCTTGGCACCGTGAACAGCAGCGGCAAGCCAAGCACGTCGCGGTAAAATGCCGTCGCCCGCTCCACATCTTTCACTATGATCGAAATCTGCCCGATATTCTGAATCCCCAAGCCCGCTGCTGCAGTGCTCATTTCCCTTTACCTCCTCGAGAAGATTAGTTAGCATAGCTAACTATCTTCCATGCCCCCTGTCAAGGAAAAAAAGTTCAAGAACAAAAACGCCAAGCGCAAAAAGCGCGCCGCCCTGAAAAGTTCGCGGCACACCGCTGGCGCCACTCCGTCCATTTCCGGGAGCGTCCCATCGGCCGCCGCTCGATTTAACTCTTTACCACCCTCCGGAACCGCTACCCACACCCGCCACTTGGCCGCATCGCAGCCCACTCGCTCGCCAGCACTTGAAGCAGTCACCTCCGCCGAACCGTCGCCGTCTTCTCTAACGGCGACGGACGTTGCCGACCAGCTTCACTCCGCTGCAATCCATCTGCTGCGCCGGCTTCGCGTCCGCGACCGCGAAAGCGGCATCGGCCCCGCCCAGCTTTCCGCACTATCCGTCCTCGTCTTCGGCGGCGCCAGATCGCTTGGCGAGCTTGCCGACGCCGAACAAGTCCGCCCGCCGACCATGAGCCGCATCGTCGCCGGCCTCCAGCGTTCTGGCCTGGTCCGACGCCACGCCACCGCGGACGGCCGCCGCGTCCGCCTCGAAGCGACGCCCAAGGGTGTCAGCCTGATGTGGGAAGGCCGCCGGCGCCGCGTCGAATCCCTGGCCAAAGCGGTGGGGGAGCTTCCAGAAAACGAACGCCAGCAGCTCCACCACGCCCTCACCCTGCTCCAGAAAATCATTCGAGGTCTCTAGCTTTTCCGATTGCGCAGGCCTTTTCCTTTCAGCGTAGGCATTGAGCCAGGCGAGTTGCGCTTGCCTGCGACTCAGAGAGATTAGCTTTCAGGAGAATTGTGTTCAGAAGGATTGCGTTCAGAAGGACTGAGTGGGCACGGACGACTTGATATATTCGACGCCATAGCGGAAAACCTGGCCGGAAAGCGTTTCGACCCTTCTGATCCTGGCTGGGACAAAGAGAGCCGTCTCGCCGGGAGAGAAGGGCGCGGCAACTTCGATCATGGAATCCAGCTTGTATTGCCGCAGGCTGTGGAAGCAGACGCCGCCTTTGGATACGTTTTCACATTCGACGACTTCATCCGCATGCGCTGAGTGGCGCACGCACGCGCTGAAACTCACGCGAATGCGAACGTGGCGCCGCTTGTTGACAGGCCGTCCACTGGCATCGAGCTCGCGCGAGAGAACGTCTTGTGGCTTAACCGTGGGGCGTGCAGTTTGTCCGGCAGCTGGCGCAGTTGCAGGCTCGGGCGCCTGAAGCACAGCCATGGCACTGGCGACCGCGGACGACGCTGGAATATCCGCCAATCGCAGATCGGACAGGGACGCAAATTCCGAAATAGTTGATGTCCCGGAGTATGAAGACACTGGCTCAGCTGACGCGGGCGCGCGTGACTCGGCAAGCGCTGGTCCAAAAGACATTGCAAACGAAGGCGCAGCAGCGTGTAAAGCTGGCTTCGAGGCGCTCGGCGGGGGCCCGACGGAGAGAACCTTGCCTTCGGATTTTTTCCAAGGCGTGGATGTGCCGCACTCCGCGCACTGACGCAGGATGTATTCGTTGACGGAGTAAACGTCCTCTTCAATTTCGTGCTGCTCGACGTTTTCCCGCGCCTGGCAGCGGCTGCACTCGAGGACGATGAAGGAGCCGGCCGATTCGAATGATTCGGGAGGAGGAAACTCCATCGGCCAGAAGTGGGGATCGGGATCGACGAACGCGACGCCGTAAATGTAGCGGCCCGGTTCGCCGCCAATTTGCCCGACGAGGCGGATTTCCGCTTCTTGGGTGGAATCGGGCAGGCGCAGGGTCAAGCGCTCGTCGGGCGAAAAACGATATCGCGAGATGATGCCAGCGCCGTGGCGGCTGAGCACGACAGTTTTTGTGTTTTCCGAAAACACTTTTCCGGTCGTGTTGGTGCCGAGCAGAACGATAGCTATTTCTTTGGCGATACGTCCGCTGCGGCGTTTTCGCTGCATACGTCAGTCTACGCCGTTGTCATTGGGCGAGCCCCGCCAGGTTCAACGGCAGAGGCGTTCGAATCTTTGGCGGTTACGATCGTTATGCGCGCGAACGCAATGGGGAAGGCTCGATTAGAACCCTGGAGCGAAGAACTTACGAAAGTACATAGGTACCAAAAGGAGCCGATAAGGAACAGTGGGAAGTACTGAGAAGAATGAACCTGCCGGGCTATCGACGCGCACGGTCGCGGGGAGCAGAATCGTAAATGTAATCGGGAGTTGGTTGCGGCTTCCGGAGCGGAAAGGCTTGGGCCTGATTGCTCCTGTATCTCGTTCTGCTGCTCGCGAGCGCAGCCGAACTTGCGGAAGTTGTGGACTGGCTTCAGGTTGCAAGACCCTCAATCCCCCACGCCCGAGCGGCCGGTCCCCCCACCGGCCGCTCATTTTTTTGAGACGAAGTTCACAGTCGACAGTTGAAAGTTCAAAGCTTAGGAGCAGGTGGAGATGGGTGTAGGCGTTTTGTGCGCGGCGGTCTGTTTTGCATCTAGGGGCGGACCCATCGCAGACATTTAGGACATCGAGAGGATCGTGTGCGTGGTTTCGAGCTGTGGCTTTAGTCACAGGCGGGAACGGGCACGGGCGTGCCCTGCCCTGCCCCTACGAACAGATTGAGAGCCAGAAAGGGGAAATAGCAAAAAAAAGAGGGCCCTAACGGTTCAGGCCCTCCGAACTGAACCACTTCGATGACACACTCGCGGGAAAAATCCCGCACCGGCCAGCCACCACGAAGAACAAGGCCAGAGCAACAGGCCGCAATGAAAAAGGGGGCTGGTGCAAGCCCCCTTTTCTAAGCTGACCCCCCAAAAAACCGGAGCCGAGTCGAGGTTCGGTTCCGGCCACCCCGGGAAGCCAATCTTGTAAGTTGGACTAGAAGAGAGCAATAGTTGTGCCAGCGGAGGGCTGAAATGGCTCTTTGCTAGAGGTGTATGATTCAAAAGAATTTACGAGAAATTGATACCCAGACGGAGAATAGACAGCCCAAAGATTCTACAAAATCTCACAGAAAACGGGGAATCACCTACATTCTTTAGGAGTATTGCATCGAAAAAAACGATGGTGAGTGGGAGGCTTGGCGGGGTGGAAGTGTCCGCGTACGATATATTTTTCAGGTAGACGCAAACAAGCCAAGGAGGAGAAAGAGACTGACGAACTACGCCACGGTTTGGAAGATCTGGTCAGAAGTCGTTAACGTTACCGCGAGTTACCGGGACTTACGCTGCATCGCGAATCGATTCGGTTGTCGGAAGCGAGCTTCGATAGTTGAGCGGTCAACAACGCAAGGGTGTACAATTTAGGGGTCAAGTCACACACCTTCCGCCGCGCTCGCCAAGGGCGACGGTTCCTGTGCCGCGAGACATACATCCTGCCGACCAGTTAGAACGATACGGGTGTCGCCAATCCAGTAGAAAGTTTCGCCGACTGGAACGAAGAGGCTTTGATGACTGAGATCGTAAACGTCCAGTACGTCGGTTTCGAAGCAAAAGAGCTTGTGCGCGAGTACACCTTTGTCGTGCGGCGCGCTTTGAACGAGTCCAGCGAGTTTACGCTAAGCATTGGGAACGAGGAATTTGGTTCCCGGCGGGTGCGCTTTCAAGACGCTCCCGAGATCTGCTCGCTGCGGCTACATCGTGAGCTGGCTGTTTTTGGAGACCATCCTCCGCAGGCACATTACCGTATCAGCGAGGCAGACCTGGACGACTACCGCAGCTCTCATGCACCAAAGCCTTCGGGTTACCCTTATAATAAGCCAAAGGCTCCGCAGGACGTTTAGTGTCGCTGTGGGCGTTGCCGTGAGAATACGGTCTCCTCTTAACGATTGAAACTCCAAGGCTTATTAGCGCTAATCGACATCTGGTTCTCAGTGTCGGGCAACTCAGAAACTAACGAACAACCGAGATGATGGTTAGATTGCGGCGGTGGCGTGACGCCAGCGGCGCCAAACTAGCCAGGCCGGAATAAAGAACACGAAGAGCCAGAACATTAGGACTGGGCCGTATTCGGCGAAGAAGAGAACGATGGAGAGAAGGGTGTCGGCGACATTGCGGTAGCCGTTGACGGCGGCGTTGTGGATTAGTGTGGAGATCGCAGGGGCTGGGGAATCGAGCTTGGCTTTGTATTCTTCGGAGAGTTTCAGGTCGATCGTGGCGAAGTCGACGCGGTGCTCGAGGTTTTTTTGTTCGGCTTCCATTTGTTCGATTTCGCCGCGGACACGGGCGATTTCCTGCTCGACTTCGAGGACATCGCTGATTTTGCCGGTTCGCTGGGTGAGGATGGCCTGGAGGCGCTGCTCGGTTTCGCGGGAATTTTTCAGGCGGGCGACAAGGTCGGCGTGTTGCTGGGTAACTTCTTCGCCGTTCTGGTTTTCCGCTTCAGCGCGTCCGAGAGCTTTTATTTCTGCGAGCGCCGCGGGCAGTTGAGGCGCGGGAATACGCAGAGAAGCCTGGAGCGTACGCGCGGCACCTTGCGGCGTGTTAACGGTTAGGTTGGCAGAATAGCCGTTGTGACGAGTCACGATGGCGTCGAGCGATGCGCGTGAAGAATCGAAATCTTTCGCGATGAGGGAGAGAGAGACGGTGCGGGCGATCATAGGAGCAGAAAGAGTGAGTCCCGACGCGGGATTCCTGCCTTGCAAGACCTTATATTCTTTCAGGGCATATGCGCTGGCCGGCGGTGCTGGGGCAGACAACGCCTGAGAATAATACATGGAGCTCGGTCGGTCCGCGTCTTGTTGTTCTTCCTCCGAATTGACTCTCGCAGAGTCAACAAGCTGACCATTTGTAGATGTAACCGCGGCCTTCTGCTGGCGCAGGTGAGCAAGTACGCTGGCCTTCTGTACGGCAGACCGCGAGCGATGCAAGGCTGGGATGGAAATGCTCAAGAGAAGAACACCTGCGGCGGCCGTGGCGGCGAGGCCTCCAAGCCATTGTTTCCGGGTCCAGCGGGTGCGCAGGGACCAGTTCGAGCCGGCAGATCCGGATTGTGACGAGGACTTCGCGGCGGCAAGCATGACATTTTCTTCGAGGCGACCTGGGACAGAGCTGACGGTCCAATTCGAGAGTGAGTGTGACGTGTTGCGGAGAGAGCTGATCAGCTCCTGGCATGCGGCACAGGAATCGATGTGAGTGGAGACGGATTGGGCGCGGGCGGCGGAGAGTTCGCCGTCGAGGTGGACCATGATTTCTTCTGGAGCGATGGGATGTGGGGTGGTGCTCATAGACGGATGCCTTTCTGTGGAATTGTTTGCGCGGCGGCTGGCTCGGCTGGCGTGGCATTGTTCGGAGCCGGTGCGGCGGACGGCTCAAGCAAATTGCGGAGGGCGGTGCGGGCGCGGAAGAGGCGGGAGCGGACGGTGTTGATGGGGAGCTGGAGGAGGCCGGCGATTTCGGCGTAGCTGAGCTGCTCGAATTCGCGGA
>Ga0210395_10003587_pt1 | contig 11899 bp, 8 predicted proteins | sample IncBWH4OmetaG_FD_150861 | JGI IMG/M metagenome (GOLD analysis project Ga0210395, IMG submission 150861) | Forest soil microbial communities from Barre Woods Harvard Forest LTER site, Petersham, Massachusetts, United States - Inc-BW-H-4-O ...
GTGCGCGGGACGTTGCCGCGCTTCCGCTACGACCAACTGATGTCTTTCGGCTGGAAGTTTCTGCTGCCGCTGGCGATTGCAAATCTGGTGGCAACGGCGATTGCCGTGGCGTGGTGACAAAAGCAAGTTCTCAGTTCTCGGTTCTCAGTTCTCAGTGACGGCCCGAGGGTGCCGGCTGAGAGATAGCCTTCTAAAGGTTTTGCTGAGAACTAAGAACTGAGAACTGAGAACTGAGACGATGCATCTCATTTTATTTCTGGCATTCGGAGCGGTTTGCGTGGCTGGAGCGGCTAACCTGCTGGCGCAACGGCATCCTATTAACAGCGCGCTGTCGCTGATTGCCGTGATGGCGGCACTGGCTGGTGAATACCTGCTGCTAGGGGCGGAGTTTGTCGCGGCGGTGCAGGTTATCGTCTACGCCGGCGCCGTCATGGTGTTGTTTGTCTTTGTCATCATGCTGCTGAATGCTGGCGAAGAGGCGCACACGAATGGGAGCCGTGTAGCGACTCTATTGGGTGTGCCCGGAGTGCTGACCGGCAGCGTGCTCGTGGCGTGGGTGGTGCTGCGGCATTCCGGCACGGAAACGGTGCCGATCGGGGCGTTGCCGGGGCCTCCCACCGATATTGCGCAGTTGCTCTTTCATGATTTCCTGTTGCCCTTTGAAGTCACTTCGGTATTGATTCTGATCGCCATCATGGGCGCCGTGGTTCTGGCCAGCAAGCCGGAAACCGCGGCGAGGGAGACGGACTGATGGTTCCCTCCTACATTCCGCTGTCTTATTACCTGCTGCTGAGCGGATTCCTGTTTGCCTGCGGGGTTGTCGGATTTCTGATCAAGCGCAATATCATCACCATCTTCATGTCGATTGAGCTGATGTTGAACGGGGTGAATCTTTCGTTTGTGGCGTTCGCGGCGCACTGGCATGCGCTCGCCGGCCAGGTATTTGTTTTCTTTGTTATGGTGGTGGCGGCGGCGGAAGCGACTGTTGGACTGGCAATCATTATTGCGGTTTATCGCACTCGCGAAACTCTGAACGTGGATCAGGTGAACCTGCTCAAGCTATGAACCCGAATCTCAATTTATGGCTGATCCCGGTTCTGCCGCTGGCGGGGGCTGCGATCAACGGCTTTCTTGGGAAGAAGTCTTCGCGGCAGGCCGTGAGCACCGTCGCATTGTTCTTCAGTGGCGCGGCTTTTGTGGTGGCGCTGTGGGTTGCGTGGCAGTTTTCGTCGTTAACGCTTCCCCATCAGGATCCCATCTTGGCTCACTGGATCCGCATCACTGGCTTCAGGGCGGACTTTGCTTTTTATCTGGACCAGCTCTCGCTGGTGATGCTGCTAGTGGTGACCGGAGTCGGCTTTCTGATCCATATTTACTCCGTTGGCTACATGTGGGACGACCCCAGTTATTACCGATTTTTCAGCTACCTGAACCTGTTCATGTTTTTCATGCTGACGCTGGTGCTGGCGAACAACTACCTGCTGATGTTTATCGGGTGGGAGGGCGTGGGACTGGCGTCCTATCTGCTGATCGGATTCTGGTTCACGAAAGACTCCGCGGCATCGGCCGGCAAGAAAGCGTTCATCGTGAACCGCATCGGTGATTTCGGGTTTCTGATCGCTTTGTTTTTGCTGATCAAGCACTTTGGCTCGCTCAATTTTGATCAAGTGTTTCAGAGCATCTCTCCTCTAGGCGCGGAAACGGCGGGTGCAGGAACGCTCACGGCTATCGGCCTTTTGCTTATGGTGGGTGCCGCTGGTAAGTCGGCGCAGATTCCGCTGTACGTTTGGCTTCCTGACGCGATGGAGGGTCCCACGCCAGTTTCGGCGTTGATCCACGCCGCGACGATGGTAACCGCCGGCGTCTATATGGTTTCGCGTTCGCACGTGATTTTTGAACGCGCGCCCACTGCGCTGATGGTTGTGGCAATTATTGGAACGCTGACCGCATTTTTCGCTGCGACCATCGGCATTGCTCAGACCGACATTAAGAAGGTTCTCGCCTACTCCACCGTTTCACAGCTGGGTTACATGTTCATGGCTTGCGGAGTGGGGGCTTTCTCCGCGGGGATCTTCCACCTGATGACCCACGCGTTCTTCAAGGGTCTGCTGTTTCTCGGGGCAGGATCGGTGATTCATGCTGTCGGCGGCGAGCAGGATATGCGGAAGATGGGCGGACTTAGGTCTTACATCCCGTGGACGTTTCTCACGATGTTCATCGCGACGCTGGCTATCTCGGGAATTCCGCCGCTGGCTGGATTCTGGAGCAAGGACGAAATTCTATGGAAGGCTTACCAGGTTAGTTGGGTGTATTGGGGAATCGGCGTCGTTACGGCGTTCATCACTTCCTTTTACATGTTCCGACTGCTGTACATGACGTTTTTCGGTGACTATCGGGGAGGAGAAGAGCGCGGACACGACTCCCACGGGCACGATTCCCATGGACATGGCGAACCGCATGAGAGCCCGATGGTCATGCTTGTGCCTCTGATGATCCTGGCCCTGCTCTCGTTGTTCGGAGGTTTTGTAGGATGGAATCACCATTTCGAGCATTTTCTTGCGCCGGTGTTGGGCGGAGAATCTGCAGGCGAAACCGGAACTAGCATCACCGAATGGGTACTGATGGGCGTTTCGATTCTGGCCGCCGTGTCAGGATGGCTATTGGCCCACCTGCTCTACAGCGCCCGTCCTGAATTGCCGCAGAAGATTGCCGATTCACTCGGCGGCTTCTACCAGGCGGTCGTGCATAAGTACTACATCGACGAACTTTACGCTGCAGTCTTCGTCAAGCCGCTGGTGGAGGGTTCGACTCGGATCCTCTGGCAGGATGTAGACAGAAAGATTATCGATGCTTCCGTGAATGAATCTGCGGACGGGGCACGGCAGGTTTCCGATGAGGTTCGGCAGATGCAATCCGGAAACATTCGCTCTTACGCCGGTTGGATTGCTGCCGGTTCGGCGGCGGTGATTGCTTTCATGATCTGGATGGGGGTGCGATGAGCACTGGTGATCTCAGCCCGATCATTCTTACTTTGGTGACATTCGCGCCTCTGGTGGGCGGACTTTTGCTGCTGCTGTTGCCGCGCCGCGATCGCGACATCCGCATTTTTGCTCTCGTCATTTCGCTGCTGACGTTTGTTTTATCGCTGCACCTGCCGGTTTATTTTCATCGCGGGCAGACTGACTTTCAGTACCAGGTCGACAAGGCGTGGGTTTCCACTCCGAATATCCACTATCACATGGGGGTTGACGGCTTCTCGATGTGGCTGGTGGTGCTCACTACATTTCTCACGCCGCTGTGCGTGCTGATTTCCTGGAAGTCGATTCATGAGCGGGTGAAGGAATTCTTCATTTTGCTCCTGATACTGGAGACTGCTCTGATCGGGGTCTTCACTTCTCTCGACTTGTTCTTGTTCTACTTCTTCTGGGAAGCCACGCTGATCCCGATGGCTTTGCTGATTGGTATTTTCGGCCATGAGCGCAAAGTGTATGCCGCGGTGAAGTTTTTTATGTACACCATGATCGGGTCGGTGTTCATGCTGGCCGCGATCCTCTGGCTTTACGCGCATACTGGAAGCTTTGACTTTGTTGTGATTCGCGATGCGATCGCGAGCGGAGCTGTGCCGAAGTTTCCCGCGGCTGCGCAGTGGCTGTTCCTCGGATTCTTTGTGGCGTTTGCGGTGAAGGTTCCTCTGTTTCCCTTCCACACATGGTTGCCCGATGCGCACGTGGAAGCGCCGACGGCGGGATCTGTGCTGCTGGCCGGAGTGCTGCTCAAGATGGGCACATACGGGATGCTGCGCTTTAACCTGGGCTTGTTCCCCGAGCAATCGCGGCAGAATGCTCCGTGGATCATGACGCTTGCCTTGATTGGCATTATCTATGGCGCGCTCGTTGCCATGGTGCAGCCCAACATGAAGAAGTTGATCGCGTACTCGTCGGTCAGCCATCTGGGATTCGTTGTGCTGGGGATTTTCAGCTTCACGCAGGCTGGACTGAACGGCGCGATGTTCGTGATGCTGGCTCACGGAATTTCTACGGGCGGGCTGTTCATGCTGGCAGGAAGTCTGCACGAACGCCGGCATACTTATGAGATCAGCGAGTTCGGGGGACTGGCCTCGCCGATGCCGGTTTATGCCACAACTTACCTGGTGATTATTCTGGCGTCGGTGGGTCTGCCTCTTCTGAATGGCTTCATTGGCGAGTTCCTGGTGTTGAGCGGAGCGTTTCAGGATAAGCCGGTTTACGGGATACTGGGCGCGACCGGCATCATTTGGAGCGCAATCTATTTGCTCTGGATGTATCAGCGAGTGTTTTACGGCAAGGTCACGCATCCAGTAAACAATTCTTTGAGCGATCTTTCCGGGTTCGAGAAGATCGCGATTTGGCCTTGCGCCGTGGTGGCGCTGGTGATGGGAGTTGCGCCGATTCTGTGGCTGGGCGCGATCGATCCGGCGGTTCAGGCGGCACTCACGCCCGTTGTGCGAGTGGCGAGCAGGATGGTGGGGCAATGATAATGTCTCTCGTTCCTGGCTACTCGCAGTCGCTGCCGCAGAGCGCAGATTATGTGCGGATCCTGCCGGAGATTGTTCTTTCAGTTTTCGGCATGATTGTGATGTTGCTCGAACCGCTGCTCGACGAAGAGAACGGTCAGAAGCTCCTGGGCCTGATTGCTTTGCTGGGGGCGCTGGCCGGGCTCGGAGCTACCTGGTTGATGGCACAGTCCCCGGGGCTGGCGTTCTGGAACATGGTGAAGGTGGATGGGTTCAGCGTTTTCTTCCATGTGCTGGTGATTGCGATTGCCGCGGTCGTGATTCTTAGTTCTTACGAGTACCTGGCGGTGCAGCGGATTCGCGCGGGGGAATACTACGCGTTGATTCTCTTCGGTGTGGTGGGCATGGCGCTGATGTCGTCGGCCATCGAACTGGTGCTGATCTTCATCGCGCTTGAGATTTCCTCCATCTCTTCTTATGTGCTGGCGGGATTTCGCAGGCATGAGGCTGCAAGCGCCGAGTCTTCACTGAAGTACTTTCTCCTAGGCTCATTTGCGACGGCGTTTTTCCTGTACGGAGTAGCGTTGATGTTTGGGGCCACGGGCTCGACGAACATCGATCAAATCGGCAGCACCTTGCGGACTGTCCCAGTCCCATTGCTGGCGTTCGTGGCAGTGGCGTTGATGTTCGTGGGCCTGGGGTTCAAGGTGGCTGCGGCGCCGTTCCACATCTGGACTCCTGACGTCTACGAAGGAGCACCGGCGCCGGTCGTCGGTTTTATGTCGACCGCGCCCAAGGCGGCGGCCTTTGCAGTTTTGTTGCGCGTGGTTTTTGTGATCGACGTGCACGGCTTAGTCTGGGTCATCTGGCTCGCAGCGGCGCTCTCCATGACATTGGGTAATATGGGCGCTTTGGTACAAGACAACGTGAAACGGCTGCTGGCTTATTCCGCGATCGCGCACGCGGGTTATACGCTGGTCGCATTCGCAGCCGCGCCTGCTCTGGGAACTTCGGCTGCGATGTTCTATCTCGCGGCCTACGCCGCCATGAATCTGGGCGCGTTTGCAGTCGTCAGCCACTTCGCCAACGCCGGCGAACGCTATGTGACGCTGGAAGATTATGAAGGGCTGGGACGCAGCTCTCCGCTGCTGGCGGCGACGCTTACCATATTTTTGCTGTCGCTGATCGGGATCCCAATGACTGGCGGCTTTTTTGCCAAGTTCTATGTGTTCAATGCGGCAGTGAAGGCCAACTTGATCTGGCTCACAATCATCGGAGTCGTCAATGGTGGCGTGGGCGCGTACTACTACCTGCGCATCATCGTGATGATGTATATGCGTGAATCGCGGAGAGAAGTGCCGGTGACTCGGGTTCCGTTCGGACTCGGTGTTGCGCTGGCGTGCTGCCTCGTCGCGACCATTTATTTCGGCATTTTCCCCGGCCGCGTGTTGCAATTTGCTCAAGACTCCGCTCAGCAACTCGTGCAGCAGGCCGCACCTGAGACTCCTGCCTCCACAGCAGCTTCAACGGTTCCCGGCAAACTTCGGTAAAGAAGCGAGCCACAAATTCAATCGCGATCGTGCACCAAGGGGACGAAGAGCACAAGTTCGCGAAGAGAGATTGCGGGCTGACCGTTCTGCATTCGGATGAACTGCAACTGCTGAGAGCCGGGAGAACCGACGGGGATGATCATCCTTCCGGAGTCGCGGAGTTGGGCGAGCAGAGCGGGAGGCAGATCAGGAGCAGCAGCGGAGACGAGGATGGCGTCGAACGGGGCGTTGGCGCGGAGACCGAGTGTGCCGTCTGCGGTGAGCACTTGGACGTTGGCATAGCCGAGCTCGGTGAGAAGGTTACGGGCACGGTCCGCCAGGGCCGGGTGGCGTTCAACGGAGAAAACCTGCGCAGTTAGTTCGGCGAGCAGCGCGGTGACGTAGCCGGAACCGGTTCCAACTTCGAGAACCTTATCGGGAGGCGTGAGTTGGAGAGATTCGAGCATGCGGGCAACGATGTACGGTTGAGAGATGGTTTGCCCGTCACCGATGGGTAGTGGATGATCTTCGTAGGCCTGGCTCTGGTATGGTGCGGGGACGAATACGTGGCGTGGCACGCGAAGCATGGCTTCGAGAACATGAGGGTCGGAGACGCCACGGGCCCGGAGTTGCGAGTCGACCATGAGTTGGCGGGCGGCAGTCGGGTCGGACATGAGTTGCGGCTTTGGCACGTCCGCTTTCGATCTTATTGCTTGCGCTGGCGGATGCGCACGTCGAAGCTGACCACACCGTTCTGATCGCGGTTGCCGACGAGGGAAACGTTGCGATTCACATAGTACTCCGCCTCGATAATCTGCTGCGAACTCTGTGAAACATTGGTGGAGTAAGTGACGGAAAGGTTGTTGGAGAACTGCTGGTCGATGGTGATCTGGGGGCCGTTGCTGAGGGGATTGGTCTCAGTGGTAAGTCCCTGAGGATCGATCTTGATGTTGCTGGCGCCGAACAGACGGTCGAGGCGGCTGCTGACGGTGGAGTTCAGTGCCTGACTGAGGATGAGGGCGCTAGCCTGGTCGGAAAAAACGCTCTGACCGGACTGCTCCTGGAGTTGCGCAGACTCCTGATTCGTGCGGCCGAGAGCGAGGAGAGCGATGATATCGGATTTAGGCAAGGGAGGTTCGGACCGGTAATTAATGTTGAGGCGGTCGGGCGTTCCGGTTGCCGTGATGTTGAGCTCATAGTTGCGGACATGGCTGGAGGCCTGCAGATTGAGTTGGGGCTCAATGGCAACCGGATTGGCAAAAGTGATATCGCCGCGCTCGAGAGTAAAGCGAATGCCGTGGAAAGTGGCCTGACCTTCGAGAATGTCGACCCGCCCGAGGACGGCGGGGCGGGCCACCGAGCCGCGCAGCCGCAGGTCAGCGTCTCCGGAGAGGCGAGCAATCGCGGTGCGCATCTGGAGTTCGGGTGCGGTCACGACGTGGATGTCGAGCTTTATATTGTTGAGCGGGGAGTTGGAAGTCGTGACGGTGGAGAAAGCGCGGCTGCGCTCGAGATAGCTGCTGAAGTCGAAGCCGGGAGTGACCGCCATCTTGTTGATGCTGATGTCGCCGGAGACGGTGGACGCAGAGCGCGTGCCCACCCAATGCAGTTCGGCGTCGGCGGTGGAGCTGACGCCGGGAGGATAGCGCAGGCGCACATCCTTGCCTGTAGCGGTCACATTAAAGTTGAGTTGCCGGTTGAAGTAGGTAGCATCGCCTTTGAGATCGAGCGTGCCGCCTCCGGTTCGGGCAGTGAGCGTCTCTACCAGGATGCGGTCGCGAGTGAACGTGAGCGAGCCGTTGAGTTCGCTCAAGCCGCTAGGCAACCCGGCATAGGAAAGCGAACCGTTGGTGAACTGAAGGCGGCCGTGAGGGAAGGGTTCGGCGAGAGTGCCACCGACCTGCAGATTCAACGTGACGAAACCCGCGGAGGTAACGTTGGAATCGAAGCTCGACAGCAATTTGAGGTCAAGACGTCCATCGGCCGTGAGATCGAGTGTATGGTTTCCAGAGAGTTGCACGGATCCGTGCGCCGTAAGGTCAGTTCCCTCCCCCACAAAATGCAGTTGCCGGATGTTGACGAACTCATTCGCAACCGAGAAGAGAATAGGATCCTGGATATGCACCTTAGCATCCGCGACATCGAGCGAAACGGAGGTCAGGCTGCCCTCCAGAGCCAATTGCCGGGGCTCGCGGAGCGGGCCGCGCAGGTTGAAAGAACCGCTAACGGCAGAATGCCCGGTAAGTTGGCCGCCGAGATAGGAGCGCCAGAAGGCGTCAAGATCGAGCTGCTCCATGGTGAAAGCGAGCTCGGCGGGATAGCCATCGCGCAACTCGACGTTGCCACTTACAAGTAACGAACCCTGCTTGAAATTGGACTTGCCGGTCAGATGCATCTGCCTGCCCTCGGTCACTGTGTGCAAGTCCATATCGCCTGCAAGGTCTTGATCGAGGGTGAGATCGTGGAGGTGAATGTCTGTGTTAATTAAAGGCGCGTCGGGAGTGCCAGAAGCTTTCAGGACGAAGTCCGCTCGTCCTTCCACAGAGAGGCCATCGACGTGGATCTGGCGGACCAGAGCAAGGTCGAAATTGCTACCGTTCAGATCGAGATTAAAGGCCTCGGTGGAAGGATCGTAGACGGCGTTCCCCGTGGTGACAGAATCGTGGTGGAAGAGATGCAGGTCGTCGAAAGCGATTTCGCCGAGGCCGATGCGGAAGTTGGAATCAAACCGGTCGACGACCTCACCGTAGGCAGAACCTCCGGTCAGGTGAACCTTTCCCTCGCCGTGCGGTGCGGAAAAAGTGCCGGAGGCCTGGATGAAAAAATCGGTTTTGCCGGAGATGGGATAGTTGTATCCGAGGAAGTTCTCGATTTCGACGAGGCTGGCGTTCTGAACGTTGGCTCGCAGGTTGAAAGTGCTGTCTCCGGTGAAATGACCTTGCTGAAGGACGGCGGAGGCGTCGAACTGAGCGGAAGTGTCGTCACGGCGCAGAATAGCGCTGTGAAGGGAGATGGCGCGGAAAGAAAGCTGGATCGAGGTGGAAAGCGAATCCCAATGGGTTTGAAGGAGTCGAGTTTTTCCGATGGGAGGGGGTGTGACGTCGAAATCGTCCACTTCCAGACTGCCGGCAATTTGGGGCGAGGAGAGCGAACCGCTCAAGCTGCCGTTGAAGGTGGCGCTGCCTTTGAGTGAGACGGGAAACAGCGCGGGACCGCGAACGACCTCGACGAAGGGAAGCCAGTCAGCCAGACTCGTGGTCTTAACCGAGAAGCGCACCGCGGATCTATCAGATAGTGTGCCGGAAGCCGTAACGTGGGATGTGGGCGAGTTAAGCGTGAACTGCGGCAGATCCAAAGTGCCGTCGGCAGCCCGGTAGACACCGTTGGCGTGCCCGCTGAGCGGCAGCTCCGAGGGGGCAGGATGGGCGGGAGGAGTTAAATCGAGAGTGAATCGGGTTTCCGCGTCTTCGAGAGTTCCCTTCCACCGAGTCTCCAGAGTTCCGGAGGCTGATCCGGTGGGATGAAGACGGACGAGAGGGTGATCGACGGCGTTAAAAGCGACAATAAGATCTTGCACGGAGAGATCGCGCAGGCGAAGGAAAAGGAGTGCGCTTTGGATCGCAGGTGGTTTTCGGTTGACGATTTTCCGGCCGGATTTACCCTGCGGTGGGGCGGCTGAAATGACGGCGGTCTCAAGGGTTTTTCTGGCGGCGGGAGAGATGCGTTGCGCGGGCGCGAGCCATTGATTCAATTCGGCGTCGCCGGTGAAGCTGCCGCCGAGAATATTTCCCTGCAGTTTAGAGAGTTTGAGTTGCTGGTCGGTGACGGTGTAACCGGTGTTCAGCGATGCCCGGGAGAACGAAACATGATCATCTTTCCACACCAGATCACGGACTGTTAGAAGACCGTTGGTGGCGAACTGATCGAGTGACCACTCGCCGCTCCCCTTGAGGTCGAGCACGCCGGCACGGAGATCGCGGCGGCGTGCAATGGACGCAGCCTCGGTGAGATCGACCTGGGCATCGTATGAGCCCTGGAGGTGGGGATGATTAAAGTCAGTGATCTCTCCACTGGCCGAGAAATGCGAGTGTTCTGAGTTCCACTTAAGAGAAGAGACGGTAGCGGAGTTAGCTGCAAGAGTGAACTGAAGGTCGGTCATCCACGCGAAGGGGCGGAAGTTTGTCAGCTTGGTGTCGACCATGCCGAGGTGGAGGCGGCCATCGTAGTGGCGGTGGAGCAATGAATAGTCCATTTGAAGCGCCGCGTCGCGGACAGCGAAGTCAAGCGGGATGGTCTGATCGTCCCACAGGATGCGGCCGTGTCCAATTTCGAGATGATCGATGGAGAGAGCAAAGAGTTGCTCGACGAGACTTTTGCCGGTAACCTGGGCAGCTCTTCGCGGTGGATAATTCGTGGTGCCGTCGGAATAAAAGGCCACGTGGACGACGGGTTGCTCGAGCACGACTTCACGGAATCCAAACTCGGAACGGACAAGAGAACTGAGCTTGAGGCGCGCGACAACGCGGTCCGCGTGGGCTAGAGGCACGTCGGAAGCGGACTCGCGGCCGTGGACGGTGATCTCGCGCACGTCCGCCTGCAGGCGAAAGGGTGCGGTGTGAATGCTGCCAATCTCGACGCGGCCGCCGGTGATGCGCTCCAATTCGGCGATGAGGCGGCGGCGGACGAGCGACTGGAATGAATCGGTGTTCACATAAAAAAGCAGGCCGAGCACGGCCAGGAGGCCGGCCGCAATCAAGCCCAACAGATATTTCCACCAGCGGCGGCCTGTAGGTTTGGCGGATGCTTCAGTCACTGCGATTGGACTCCCGGGTCGTTGACAGAGGCAGTGGCCCCGGGGATGCGAATCTGCCCTTCGGAACGCAAGGTTTGCAGCCAGGAGACTAGCAACTCGCTCACTTTTTGCTCCGTAAGCAGCTCGCGAATCTTGGCGGAGACATCAGCGAGCGGCACTTCGGATGCTCCTGACTGCTTCAACTTGGGGACAAACTTGTCGCGGTAGTACGCCTCGATCGATTTGGAATCGATCTCGACGGTGGGACGAAGACGGGCGTCAACCAGGCGCATCACATCGATCTGCTGCCGGACGTGAGCGAAAAGATCTTTTTCCGTGAGCTGGTATTGGGCCAGGAGTGCGTCCCACGCTTCCGCCGACGTGGCCTGAGGATACTGTTTACGGGCATCGGCTACGCGGGCAGCAACCTCGGCATCGGTGGCGTGCGGGAAGTCGGCGGATTTCATTTGGCCACGAAGAAGCTCCAGGTCGATAAGACGGTCCAGAACGGCACGGCGATCATCGTCAGTGAACTGCGCGAGGGTTCGGTTGGTGAGTAGGGCTTCGTAGCAGAGAGCTTCGTCCCAGTCGCTCTGCAGGATGACGTGTCCGTTTACGGTGGCGACGATGCGGTCGATCACCTGGGCCGAGCCTTGCTCAGGCACGAGCCACAGTGGTGCGAGCAAGAGTGCTAGCGCCGTCACGATCATCGTTCTGTTGGTCCGAAATCTCATCAAAATGGCTGCCCTATGCTGAAGAATACGTTGAAGTGCCGCAAACGCTGGCTTTCGAACGTGAGCGCCTGGCCCGTAGTCGTGTCAAACGTAACCCCTTGGAAATAACTGGTTGGATTCAGATTGTACCCGAAGTCGAAGCGCAAAGGGCCAATTGGCGTTTTGTAACGCAAGCCGAGGCCAACGGCGTGAGAGGTATAGTCATATCCGCTGTTGTTGAATTGCGTTTCGCACGCCGGAATGACCACGCCAGGGTTCGTGGGCAAACACTGGGAGGGATCAGGCTGGTGCCAGCGCATCAGACCTGTGACCAGATCGTGCCCGGCGGTGAAGACGTTGCCCATATCGTGAA